>JAESGP010000286.1_pt1 | contig 10604 bp, 9 predicted proteins | sample 9269741 | NCBI WGS metagenome assembly JAESGP01 (sample SAMN15720684, study PRJNA650882) | algae metagenome | isolation source: Desmonostoc vinosum HA7617-LM4 and co-occurring heterotrophs from cave wall | place: USA: Waikapalae cave, Hawaii | collected 2011-05-27
CCTGCAGGAGCGGGACGACATCCATCGCCACACCGCTCTGCTTGGCGAGCCAGCCAGCGGCCGGTCCCCAGAGCACCGCGGCGTCAATGCGGCCCGCGGCGAGGTCCGCGATGACCTCCGCAGAGACCGTCTGATATTTGTGGGACGGATCGAACTGGTAGGGCGCGTAGGCCCTCATGGAACCGATCAGCCCGACCTCCCCCATCCGATTGACCGGGGGCGTGCCGCCGATGACGCCGATCGACCTGCCCTTCAGCTTCGGGTCGTCGAGGCGCTCCACGCCCGCGAGGTCGCCCTTGCGGGAGACGAGGACGTAGGCCGAGCGGTAATAGGGATTGGTGGCCTGCACGAGCTCGGCGCCCGAGGCCGACCCGATGATCAGGTCGCACAGGCCGGTGCCGAGGGTGTTGCGCACGAAGCCCGGTCCTTGCGTCAGCCAGTAATAGCGGACCTTGACCTTGAGCTCGTCGGCGATGATCGCGGCGATGCGGTTCTCGAACCCGTCCTCCTTGCGCTGGGAGAACGGCATGTTGGCCGGATCGCCGCAGACGCGCAGGACGTCGGTGGTGACGAGGTCGGGAAGGTGCTGCGCCTGCGCGGATCGCGCGCCTGCCGTGATCAGCAGGAGCGCGAGCGCGGTGTTCGTCCAGGAACCTGAGCGCATCATCAGCCGCCCAGGCACTCCTTCTCGGCCTTCTTGGCGGCCTCGGACTTCTCTTCCTTGTCGCTCGGCCGGATGCGCGGCATGGCGCCGGAGGCGCGAGCCTTCAGGTAGACGTACAGATCGTCCGAATAGCACATGACGTTCTTGTTGTCGCCGAAGGCAGGCATGACGCTCTGGCCGCCCGCATTCGATTCCTGCTTGCCGCTGACGAGGGTGCCGATGAACTCCTCATAGGACAGGCGCTTCAGCGAATCCTTGAGGGCTGGCGCATAGGTCGAACCCATGGCGTCCGGGCCGTGGCAGACGTGGCACTCGGCGTGATAGCGGCGATAACCCGAATACGCGTACCAGTCGAACTTCTTGCCATCATTTGTGATGTGATAGGTCGGCGCGCCGTCCTTATCGAAGTACTTGCCGTCCTCGACCTTCACCGCGGCGTACTTGTCGAGAAGCTTGGCATCCTTTTCCGGCGCATTCGGATCGAGCTGGTTGGCAAGGGCCGGGTCTGCGGGCTTCGCATCTTGCCCGATGGCCGGGATCGCAGCCAGGGCCAGGACGGCCGCGAACGGCGCGATGACGGCTTTGCTAAAGTACTGCAACGACGTTTCTCCCAGGGACATTCCGTCTGGCCTTCAGGCGTAACGGCCAGCTTTGTTGGCGGCACTCTAATCATAAAGATGCCGGCGCGGGAACCCGCGCCGGCACCGTCACTCGGGTGGTGTCGTGCGACCGATTAGTTCGGCAGCGCGAAGACGGTGAGCTGACCACCGAGGTTGGTGTAGTTCGAGAGAGCGGCGTAGCCGCCCACCGCGCCCAGACCAGCGTTCGGGTCGGTCAGGCCGGCCGCGAGGCCGATGCCAGCCCAGCCACCGACACCCGACAGGATGCCGACGTACTGCTTGCCCTTGTGCTGGTAGGTCATCACGTTGCCGATGATGCCCGACGGGGTCTTGAACTTGTACAGTTCCTTACCCGACTTGGCGTCGACGGCCTTCAGGTAGCCCTCGAGCGTGCCGTAGAAGACCACGTCGCCGGCCGTGGCGAGCGCGCCGCCCCAAGCCGAGAACTGCTCCGGGTTCGACCAGACGATCTTACCCTTGAGGTTGTCCCAGGCGATGAAGTTGCCCATGCCGCCGTGGCTGTTGGGGGCCGGGTACATCGCCAGCGTCGCGCCGACATAGGGCTGGCCCGGGGTGTAGGTCACCCGGAACGGCTCGTAGTCCATGCAGACGTGGTTGGTGGGCACGTAGAACAGCTGCGTCTTGGGCGAGAACGCCGCCGGCTGCTGGTCCTTGGAGCCCAGAGCCGCAGGGCAGATGCCCTTGGAGTTCACGTCCTCGCCGTTCTGCTCGGTCGAGTACTTGGCCACGACCAGCGGACGGCCGTAGTTCTTCGAGCCCTTGTCCATGTCGACCTTGGAGACCCAGTTCACCGCCGGATCGTACTTCTCGGCGACGAGAAGCTCGCCGGTCGCGCGATCGAGGGTGTAGCCGAGGCCGTTGCGGTCGAAGTGGGTGAGCAGCGGACGATCCTTGCCGTCAACCTTCTGATCCGTGAGGATCATCTCGTTAATGCCGTCGTAGTCCCACTCGTCGTGCGGGGTCATCTGATAGACCCACTTGGCCGCACCCGTGTCGACGTCACGCGCCCAGATGGTCATGGACCACTTGTTGTCGCCCGGACGCTGCTTCGGGTTCCAGGTCGAGGGGTTGCCCGAACCGTAGTACATCAGGTTCAGCTTGGGGTCGTAGGAGAACCAGCCCCAGGTGCAGCCGCCGCCCGTCTTCCACTGGTCGCCTTCCCAGGTCTTCAGCGAGGAGTCCTTGCCGACCGGCTTGCCGAGCGACGTGGTCTTCTCGGGGTCCATCAGCATGTCGGCGTCGGGGCCCTGCGAGTGGCCGCGCCACACCTTCTTGCCCGTCTTGGTGTCGTAGGCGGTGACGTGGCAGTTCACGCCGAACTCGCCGCCCGAGATGCCGACGATGATCTTGTCCTTCACCGGCAGAACCGTGGCGGTGTTGGTCTCGCCCTTCTTCGGGTCGCCGTTGACGACGGACCAGTTCACCTTGCCCGACTTGGCATCGAGCGACACGACCGTGGTGTCGGCCTGGTGCAGGATGATGGCGCCGTCGACATGGGCCAGACCACGGTTGACCGTGTCACAGCACATCACCGGGATGACGCTCGGGTCCTGCTTGGGCTCGTACTTCCAGGCGATCTTGCCTTCCTGGTCGAGATCCAGGGCGTAGACGATGTTCGGGAAGGGGGTGTGGACGTACATCATGTTGCCGACGACGAGCGGGGAGCCCTCGTGGCCGCGCAGCACGCCGGTGGAGAAGGTCCAGGCGACCTGGAGGTTCTTCACGTTGCCGGCGTTGATCTGGTCGAGCTTCGAAAAGCGCGTGTTGGCGTAGTCGACGGTCTGGAGCACCTGCTGGGCCGGGTCGGCCGTGCGCTTCAGGACGTCTTCGTTGGCGAGGACGGGGGCCGAGGCCACCAGACCGGCGCCGAGTGCGAGAAGATGAACCGCTCTCATGCATTCCTCCGACAGGTCTTTACAGCCGCTATCCGCTCGGCTGAGCGGCATGTGCTGTACGACCTGCTGTTTGCGACAGGGACTGTCCGCTCCGGTGGCTTTCCGCAACTCCTTGAGCCAGCGATGTAATTCGCTGAGCAAGAATTTGCCTGGCCGAGTTCCGCTGTCCCTTTGCGGCGCCCCTCGAGACCGAAGCTTGAACGAACTCTAAGAAAAAAAATTCGGCGGCGTCAACACGGTTGAACACCCACGGCGACGCTTACGATCAAGTTTCGGTTACTCGTTTGACGAGCGAAGAGGGCTACGCTGCTCCGCAAAAAACGATGCTGCGTCGCAAAACAAAGGTCAGACGACAAAAATACTTTTGAACGATCTGACCTCATCTTCATGCATTCGGAGCATAGAGGACTGCCCTTCGGGAGCCAGGCATGCTGCTGGAGGTATACCGAGAGGCCAGTCTGACCTAGGGCTGACCCACATCGGGCTCCGAGCCATCTGGCAATGCAGTATTGTTCTGTTTTCCAGGCGATTGGTATACCTGCCGGACGGACATTCCGCCTTCCCGGCGCGCGCAATTAGATCGGCTGTGCGCTTTCTCGCCGCATCCGAAAGGACGCTCTGAAAACGGGGAGAACCAGGGCGGAAAGCGGCGTTTCGCGCGGCGAGGACGTGCCTTCGCGCCTAAGCGGCAATCACCCCGGGATAGCGAATCGCGAGATCACGGCGTGTGGCCTCCGCCCAGCTGCGATCCCGTTGGGAGCGCGATGGCGCGAGCGGTACGGTCGCCGTCAGGCTCGCGGGCCTCGGCGAGAGCAGGATCAGCCGGTCGGCGATCTCGATGGCCTCGGCGACGTTGTGCGTCACCATCAGCACGCTCATCCCGGCGCGCTCCACCGTCTCGACGACGATCCCACGGAGCGCCGCCGCGGCCGCGTCGTCGAGGGAGACGAAGGGCTCGTCGAGGACGAGGATGCGCGGCTCCAGTGCGAGCGCCCGGGCCAGAGCCACCCGCCGCGCCATGCCGAGCGAGAGCGCGCCGGGGAAGCGCCCGCGCCACGGCGTCAGCCCGAGCGAGGCGAACAGGGCGTCGAGATTGCGCCCCCGCTCCGGGCGCGGCAGCCCGAGCCGGACGTTCTGCTCGACGGTGCGCCAGGGCAGCAGGCGCGGCTCCTGGAAGACCATGCCGATCCCGGCCCGGGCCGGATCGGGCGTGACGGTGCCCTCGTAGTCCGGATCGAGCCCGAGCAGGATCCGCAGGGTCGTGGTCTTGCCGGCGCCCGAAGGGCCGATCAGGCAGGCGATCTCCGCCCGGTTCAGGCTGAAGGCGAGGTCGCGCACCGCCTCCACGGCCTCAGGCCCGCCGGCGCCGTAGACCTTGCGGCGGATCGCGACCGACAGGACGGAGGCGTCGGCCGCCGCCTCAGCGCCAGCGGCGGACATAGGCTTCGAGCCTCTGCAAGAGGAGGATGTCGATGGCGATCATCACGCTCATGAAGACGACGCTGTAGCCGATGATGGCCGCCACGTTCAGGTTCTGCACGAAGTAGAAGTTGATGGCGAACCCGACGCCGTTGGGCCGCCCCAGAAGCTCGATCACCAGCACGATCTTCCAGGCGAGCGACAGGCCCGAGCGCGCGGCCGCCACCGCGAAGGGCTGGAGCTGCGGGATCAGGACGTGCGCGATCCAGGTCCGCCGGTCGAAGCGGTAGGTCCGCGCCATCTCCTCGAGCCCCGGATCAAGGCTGCGGGCGCCCTCGCGCATGATGACGGCGACGTTCGGCAGCTTGTTGAGGACGACCGCCAGCACCGCCGCGGCCTCGTTCAGCCCGACCCAGATGTAGGCGAGCACGGTGATCACCAGGGCCGGCGTGTTCAGCAGGATCAGGAGGGGCGTGTCGAGGGCGAGGTTCAGGGCCTTCGAGCGCCCGAGCGCGATGCCCAGCATGACGCCGAGCAGCATGGCGAGGATGAAGGACACGGCGACCCGCGCCAGGGTAACGCCGACGTTGAAGCCGAGGTCCCCGCTCGCGGCCTCGCTGCGGATGAAGTCGAGGATGGTCAGCGGCGCCGGAAGCAGGCGCGATCCGGCGAGCGAGGCGGCGACCTGCCAGGCCGCCAGCAGCACGAGCACCGAGACGAGACGGGTGGCGAAGCCCATGCCAGTCAGGGCCATGCCGGTCAGGGCCGCGTCCGCGGGCTGAGGTCAGCCATTCCCCGGCCCGTCATAATAGAGCCCGGCCGGCAGGGTCGCGCCCGAGCCGACGAGCTTCTCGCCGCCGAGCCGGGACAGCACCTCGTAGAGCCGCTCGCCGTCGCCGCGCTCCGTCGCGATCGGACGCCGCGGGATGCCGGCGAGGAAGTCTCGCTTCAAGGCCTCAAAAGTCGGCTCGTCGTCGGCCGACATCAGCGGCCGCACGATGGACCAGGCGGAGGGATCGTTCGCGAGCAGGTCCTTGGCCGCCTTCGACGCCCGTGCGAAGCCCGCGACCGCCTCGGCCTTCGTCTGCAGGTTGGCGCCCTCGAACAGGTAGCCGATGAGCGCGATCGACCCCGTCGCGCCGAAGGCGCGCATAATCTCGTCCGAGCCGATCAGGCGCTTGAAGCCCTTGGGCTCCAGGCGCGCGCAATAGGTCCAGTACAGGAGCCCGGCGTCGAGCTCCCCCTGTTCGAGCTTGAGGGTGATCAGCGGGGGTGCGCCGAAGGCGACCTGCGCGGTCTTCTCGAGGTCGATGCCGGCGATATCGCGGGCCTTCGCCTTGAGAAGGAGCCAGTTCTTGTCGAGCGGCCCGCCGGCGACCCCGAGCCGCTTGCCGGCGAGGCCCTTCAGGTCCGCGATGCCGCTGGCCCCCGGCACCATCAGGGCGCCCTCGGTGGTGGAGTAGGGAAGGAAGCGGACCGCCCTGCCCTCGTTGCCGAGGCGGGCGGCCCAGAGCAGGTCGCCGACGATGGTGTCGACCTGGCCGCCGAGGAAGGCGATGCGGGCGGCGTCGTTGCCCGCGAGCTTGACGATGTCCAGGGTGAAGCCGTTCGCCGCGTCGAGGCCGCGCGCCTTGATCACGGCGGCCTCCCACGAGACCGTGCCGAAGGGGAGGCTTCCGACCCGGATCGTGCCGGCCGTCGCGCGGGCGATGCGGGGCGTCAGCGCGGGCCCGAGCGCCAGGGTAGCGAGCAATCCGCGCCGCGACAGCATGGCGTCCCTCCCTGTTGATGCGCGACCCCCTCCGCGCTCACGCGCAGGGCGGCCCTTTGCGACCGTGCATAGGGCCTCGCAAAGGCGGCGTCCACAGTCCGGACCTGCGAAACATGCGCACGATTCTTTTGCGCGCGTCTCGGTGCGTCAGCCCTGGCGGCAACCGCCATCTTGCGCGCCCGCCGCCGTCGCGGCAGGCTCCCGGCGATCGATCATCGCAAGGGGGAACGTGACATGGCCGGGCAGCGTGAGGACGTCCTCGATCCAGGAGTGATCGTCGAGCGGCTCAAGAGCGAGCTGCCGCACTGGATCTTCGAGGACGGCTGGATCAAGCGCACCTACAAGACCGCGAGCTGGAAGGGCACGCTCATGGTCATCAACACCGTCGGCCACCTCGCCGAGGCGGCCTGGCACCATCCCGACCTCACGGCCTCCTATGCCTGGGTCGAGGTGCGGCTGACCAATCACGCCGCCAAGGGCGTCACCGAGAAGGACTTCGCGCTCGCCCGCAAGATCGAGGAGGTGGTCGGGTGGAACCCGGGCGCCGAGGGCGGCGCGCTGGAAGGCACGCCGAGCGACCCGCGCTTCGCCTATATAAAATACGACCGCTGATGGAGGTCTCGTACGGCTTCCAGCTGATCGCTTCGGTGCCGTAACCCGCGCCCTTTCCCGGACGGGTGGAGCGAAGCGAAACCCGATCCGGGATCTGGCACGGAAAGCCGCGAAGCGTCTGAACCCTTGCACTGCTCGTCGTGAGTCGCTGACGCGGCACTTCTCCCGCCGCGTCCCTGCGTAGGGCCTGTGTCAGGCCGCAAACGGGCGGGAGACCATTAAATCCGTGGTGGCAACGCCGTAATCCGGCCGGTTCGCCTGGCGGCGCCGGAATGACGGCGTTCGGTGCGACGACCGCTGCGCACGATGTCACTGACCCGAACGTTGACCCTGGCTGCGATCCGCCCCGCGCTTGATCCGCCGGCCCGGGGGCTGCAAACACCCGGGGCTCCGCCGCCTCCGCGGCATCACCCCTCGAGAAGGACCAGAATGGCGCGCCGGCCGCTCTTCGGGGGCGACACCCTCCCTCTCCTCGGCCGGGTCTGGCGCGACTGGCTGTCTCCCCATCGCGGCACGCTGGCGATCGTGCTCGTGCTCATCGCCATTGTCGGGGCGGCCACCGGCTTCTACCCGGCCCTGATCAAGGGCGCCTTCGACGCCTTCGACCGCAAGGACGAGGCGGCCCTGGCCTACGGGCCGGTCATCGTCATTGCGGTCACCGCGATCCGGGGCTTCGCCCTGTTCGGGCAGACGATCCTCACGAACCGCGTGGTGACGCGGGTGGAGGCGGACATGCAATCCGCCCTCTACGCCCACCTGATCGAGGCCGACCTCGCGCAGCTCGGGCGCGAGAGCCCGGCCGCCTTCACGCAGCGCTTCACCACGGATTTCGCCTTCATCCGCGAGGCGCTGACCCGGATCTCGACGGTGCTGCTGCGCGACATCGCGATGCTGATCGCGCTGGTCGCGGCGCTGATCTGGATGGACCCGGTCCTCACCCTCGTCGCGGCCGTGGTCGTGCCCTTCGTCGCCGGGCCGATCGGCCGGGTGGGCAAGAAGCTGCGGCGGGTCTCGACCTCGACGCAGGAGCAGATGGGCCAGGCCGCGGGCCTCATCACCGAGAGCCTGCAGGGCGCGCGCATCGCCAAGACCTACGCGTTGGAGGGCTACCTGAAAGGTCGTGCGCAAAAGGCCTTCGACGAGGTCCGGCGCCTGAAGATGCGGGCGGCCAACGCCCGCGGCCGCCTCGACCCGCTCCTCGAGGTCGGCGGCGGCCTCGCGGTGGCGGCCGTGCTCGTCCTCGTCGGCCAGCGGGTGATGGCCGGCGAGCGCACCGTCGGCGATTTCACGGGCTACGTCGCCGCCCTGCTGCTGGCCGCGCAGCCCGCCCGGGCGCTCGGCACCCTCAACGCCATCCTGCAGGAGGCCGGCGCGGCGCTGGAGCGCTACTACGCGCTCCTCGACGAGCCTCCGCGCATCCGCGAGGCGCCGGGCGCCGAGCCGCTGCGCCTGTCCGGCGGCGGGATCCGGTTCGAGGGCGTGCGGTTCCGCTACCGGGAGGATGCGCCGGCGCTCGAGGGCATCGACCTCGACGTGCCGGCGGGCTCCGTCACCGCGCTCGTCGGGCGCTCGGGCTCGGGCAAGTCCTCGCTCCTCAACCTCGTGCCGCGCCTCTACGACGTCGCGCAAGGCCGTGTCCTCATCGACGGGCAGGACGTGCGCGCGGTCACCCTCGCTTCGCTCCGGGAGGCGGTCGCCGTGGTCTCGCAGGAGATCGTGCTCTTCGACGACACCATCGCCGCCAACATCGCCTTCGGTCGTGCGGGGGCGACGCAGGGGGAGATCGAGGCGGCGGCCGAGGCGGCGGCCGCCCACGGCTTCATCGCGCGCCTTCCCGAGGACTATTCCTTCCGGGTTGGCCCCTCCGGCGGGCGGCTCTCGGGCGGCGAGCGCCAGCGCGTGGCGCTGGCCCGCGCCTTCCTGCGCGACGCGCCGATCCTGCTCCTCGACGAGGCGACGAGCGCCCTCGATTCGGAATCGGAGCGCCTCGTCCAGGCCGCGCTGGCCCGGCTGATGCGGGGCCGCACGACCCTCGTCATCGCCCACCGCCTCTCCACGGTGCGCGATGCCGACCGCATCGTCGTGATGGAGGCCGGGCGCATCGCGGAGATGGGCGGGCACGACGAACTCATGGCCGCGGGCGGCGGCTACGCCGCGCTCTATCGGACGACCCTGGCCGACGACCGCGCCGCCGGTTGATGCCGGCGCCTCGCTCTTCGAGGGACGTGATCGCCCTTCCCTGCCATTCCCGGTGGCAAAATGGGCCGCCATGCCGCAGATCGGCCACGAGTCGGCACCAAAGCTCGCGCCTGCGGCACGACGCTCGGCCCTGCCGGGCGTCATCGGGCGCGAGGATATCGGCCGGGCATCCGGCCAGGGTAAGGAGCTAGGCGTGAGCAACCAGACGTGGCGCAGGGAGATTTGGCGCAGGCAGATCTCGCGCAGGACATCCGCGATCGCAGCACTCGCGGCCCTTGCCTGCGTGGCCGGCCGGGCGGAGGCGGCGCAATGCGGCAACTCCGCCGCCGGCTTCGAATCGTGGAAGCGGTCCTTCGCGGAGGAGGCACGGGGGCGGGCGAGCCCGGCCAGCCTCGACGCGCTCGCGGCGACCTCCTACTCGGCGCCCACGATTTCGGCCGACCGGGGCCAGAAGAGCTTCAAGCTCACCCTCGACCAGTTCCTCGCCAAGCGCGGCGGCCCCGCCATCGTCTCGCGTGGGCGGGCGCTCAAGCGCACCAACGCGGCCCTGTTCGACCAGATCGAGGAGCGCTACGGCGTGCCGCCGGGGCCGCTCCTCGCCATCTGGGGCATGGAGACGGGCTTCGGGGCCGTGAAGGGCAACATCAACACGCTCTCGGCGGTCGCGACCTTGGCCTATGATTGCCGGCGCTCGGCCTTCTTCACCGACCAGCTCTACGCCGCCCTCACCCTGGTCGATCGCGGCGTGCTCTCGAGCAGCACCCGCGGCGCCGCGCATGGCGAGATCGGCCACACCCAGTTCCTGCCGAAGAACGTGCTTCTCTACGGGACCGGCGGCAGCCTCGACAGCGCGCCTTCCGCGCTGAACGCCACGGCGAACTTCCTGAAGGGCCACGGCTGGAAGCGCGGCGCCGGCTATCAGCCCGGCGAGCCGAACTTCGCCGCGATCCAGGGCTGGAACGCTGCCACCGTCTATCAGAAGGCGATCGCGCAGCTCGGGCGGCAGATCGACGGGAACTAAGGCCCCCTGGCCGACCGGGCGTCGCCGCCGTGACGCTGCTGCTCTATGCCGGCGCGGCGGCGGCCGAGATCGCCGGCTGCTTCGCCTTCTGGGCCTGGGCCCGCCTTGACCGCTCCGCCCTCTGGCTCGTGCCGGGCATGGCCTCGCTCGCCCTCTTCGCCGCCCTGCTGACGCTGGTCGAGAGCGAGGCGGCCGGGCGTGCCTTCGCGGCCTATGGCGGGATCTACATCGCCGCCTCGCTGCTCTGGCTCTGGGCGGTCGAGGGGCAGAGACCCGACCGCTTCGACCTCGCCGGCAGCGCGCTCTGCCTCCTGGGCGCGGTCGTTATCCTGCTCGGGCCGCGGGAGTAGAGGCGCTCTCCTCCCCCTTGCGGGGAGGAGTT
>JAESGP010000287.1_pt1 | contig 10596 bp, 9 predicted proteins | sample 9269741 | NCBI WGS metagenome assembly JAESGP01 (sample SAMN15720684, study PRJNA650882) | algae metagenome | isolation source: Desmonostoc vinosum HA7617-LM4 and co-occurring heterotrophs from cave wall | place: USA: Waikapalae cave, Hawaii | collected 2011-05-27
CAGCACTTCTACGCGCCGACCGACCGAGGCATGGAACAGCGCTTCGCCGACCGCCTCGCGCATTGGGAGCGGCTGCGCCAGGACCGGCGGGAGCAGCGGGACTGATGCCGGTCGACGTCCTCCTGAAGGGTCTGATCGGCGGGCTCGTCACGATGGCGATCGTCCTCGCCTCGAAGCGCGGCAATATCCTCCCCGGCATCCTCCCGCTGGCGCCGACCTTCGCCATCATCGCCCTGCTCGCCGTGGGGTCCAAGGGCGAGCCGGGCGCCTTCGCGCAGGTCTGCCTCGCCGGCGCCAAGACGATCCCGGCCTATCTCGTCTTTCTCGGCGCCGCCTACGCGCTGAGCGATGCCATGGATTACCGCCTTGCGATCCTCTGCGCCCTGGCGGCCTGGCTGGTGGTAGCGCTGGCGATCTTTCTGGGCCCGCGCTTGTTCTGACGCGCATCGCCCGGGGCCGTCCGGCCTCAAGCGCCGACTCCTCGCGGCGAGCCCTGCGCTGACGGCGAACCGGGCCGGCGATTTCGGGCGGTGACGCCGATGGACCTGGCAGGATGCAGCTTGTAGGTCGGCCGGCCATCTCCCGACGGCACCCTCCCAGAGACCTTCATGGCGGCCTGCGGCCTCGACTTCGGCACCTCGAACACGACGCTGGGCATCGCGGATGGCGGCTCGGCGAAGCTGATGCCCCTGGAGGGCAAGCACCTCACGATCCCGAGCGCCATCTTCTTCCCGCCCGGGAAGGCCCCGCTGGTCGGACGGGCCGCGATCGAGGCCTATGTCGGCACCGAGCCCGGGCGGCTGATGCGCGGCCTCAAATCCGTGCTCGGCTCGCCCCTGCTCGAGGAGACCACGCCGGTCGGGCGCGAGCGGATCCGGTTCCGCGAGGTCATCGCCCGGTATCTCGAGGCAGTAAAGGCGAGGGCCGAGGCGGCGAGCGGACAGCGCCTCGACACGGTCGTCCACGGGCGCCCGGTCCACTTCATCGACGGCGACCCGGCGGGCGATGCCCGCGCCGAGGCGGCGCTCGGCGAGATCGCCCGCAGCATCGGCTTCAGGCATGTCTCCTTCCAATTCGAGCCGATCGCCGCCGCGCTCGACTACGAGCGGCAGGTGCGCGCGGAGGAGATCGCCCTCATCGCCGATATCGGCGGCGGCACCTCGGACTTCTCGATCGTCCGGCTCTCGCCCGAGCGCCATGCCCGGGCCGACCGGGCGGAGGACATCCTCGCCAATGACGGCGTGCGCATCGGCGGTACTGATTTCGACAGACGCCTGAGCCTTCGCACCGTGATGCCGCTGCTCGGCCTCGGCACCCCGATGCGGCGCGGCGACCTCGACGTGCCGACCGGCTACTTCCACGACCTAGCGACCTGGTCGAGCATCAACCGGCTCTACACGCCCAAGATCCTGCGCGAAATCGAGGAGGTGCGCCGCGACGCCGAGCGTCCCGACCTCATCGGCCGCCTCCACACGGTGGTGGAGGCCGAGCGCGGCCACTCCCTGGCGATGGAGGTGGAGGATGCCAAGATCGCCGCCTCGGACGAGGGGAGGGGCGCGATCGCCCTCGACTGGATCGAGCCGGGCCTCGCAGCGGATTTCGACCGTCGGGGACTCGTCACCCATACGGACGAGCTCAGCCGCCGCATCGCCGAGCGGATCGACCGCTGCCTGTCACAGGCCGGCCTGAAACCGGGAGCGATCGACGCCCTGTTCCTCACGGGCGGATCGACCGGCCTGCCGCATGTCCGCGAGGCCCTGGTCGCCGGCGTGCCGCGGGCCCGCGTGGTTGAGGGCGACACCTTCGGCTCCGTCGGCACGGGCCTCACCATCGAAGCGGCACGCCGCGCGGCCTGAAAGAGCGGAACTCCGGCTTTGCCGAGGCGGGGTGGGGTGTTACGAGCCCACACATGGCTGGCAGACCTCCACGACGCGGTGCATTCGGGCGAGACGGGGCCGGCAAGGGTGGTGGGCCGGGCGGCGCGGGTCGTTCCCGCACGCCGAAGCGGCCCGAACGCGCCCGGACCGGGCCTCGCACCAGTGCGCTCGATGCGGCGCAACGGGCTGCGCAGGGGCGCGGCGACGCTGCCGCAAAGCAGGCGCCCTGGCGCCCGGGTCGGTCGGCGAACGAGGAAGCCATCGAGAGCTTCGACGAGAAGCCGGCTCGTGCACCGCGTGCACGGGCGGTGAAACCGGATGCCGGCACCGCGCCGCGCTCACACCGTCCCGCCGGCGCCGCTCCGCCTCAGCCGGAGCCTCCGACCCGGCGCGAGCAGCGCGCCGCCGCCTCCGCCACCCTCGCCTCCGGCGTCCAGACCCTCACCGTCGAGGCGGACGAGGCCGGGATGCGGATCGACCGCTTCCTGACGACCCGATTTCCGCAGCTTCCCTTCACGCGGGTGCAGAGCATCGTGCGTAAGGGCGAATTGCGGGTCGACGGGAAGCGCGCCAAGCCCAACGACCGGCTGGAGCCGGGATCGAGCGTGCGCGTGCCCCCGCTCAAGCTCGAGGCCGCGACGGAGCGCCCGCGCAGCGCGTCCCGCGACGCCACCGATGCCGAGTTCCTGCGCTCGCTGATCCTCTACGAGGATGCGGAGATGATGGTGCTCAACAAGCCCTTCGGCCTCGCCGTCCAGGGCGGATCGGGCACCGTACGCCACGTCGACGGGCTCCTGGAGGCGCTCGCGGGCTCCGACGGGCAGAAGCCGCGCCTCGTCCACCGCCTCGACAAGGACACGGCCGGCTGCCTCATCGTCGCCAAGACGAGGCTGGCGGCCGCGACGCTCGCCAAGAGTTTTCGCTCGCGGGCGGCCCGCAAAGTCTATTGGGCGCTCACCGCCGGGGTGCCGCGCGTCCACCAGGGCCGGATCTCGACCTACCTGGCGAAGGAGGAGCCGACCGACGCGGATGCGCGCATGCGCGTCGCCAAACACGGGGACGAGGGTGCCTCCCACGCGCTCACCTACTACGCGATGGTCGACAATGCCGCGCAGAAGCTGTCCTGGCTCTCGCTCAAGCCCGTGACCGGGCGGACCCACCAGCTGCGCGCGCACGCGGCCCATATCGGGCACCCGATCGTGGGCGACCCGAAATATTTCAGCGTAGAGAACTGGGAGCTGCCCGGCGGCATCCAGAACCGCCTGCACCTGCTCGCCCGCCGCATCGTGATCCCGCATCCGCGCACCGGCAAGCCCATAGACGTGACGGCCCCGCTGCCGCCGCACATGGCGCAGAGCTGGAACCTGCTCGGCTTCGACGCCTCCCGCTACGATCCGATCGTCGAGGCGCCGGAGGCTTGAGCGGGCGACGAAGCGCCGCCCTCCCGCCGGGCTGGGCGCGCAGCCCGCTGCCTTGGCATTCCGTCCGCATGCCTTATCCTTTGCGCGAGCGAGTCTGGCAGCTCGGCCTTCGCCCTGGAGCAACGATGCGTCGCAGGCATCCGATCATGATCCCGGCCGCACCTGCTCGCGCCCTGTTCCTCGGCCTCTTCGTGGTGGCCCTGGCGCCGATCGCGGCCGCGCAGACGCCTCAGCCCACTCCGCCACAGGTGCCGGTACCCGCGCAGCCGCAGCCGGCGGCTGCGAAGACCGCGCCCGCGGCGCCGCAGGCGGCGCCTTCGCCTCGTCCGGGCACGACGTTCCGGGGGCCGGGCCGGCGGCGCAGCTATGCCAGCTGCAACCGCCAGTCCCAGGCGCGCGGGCTCAGGGGCGGCGTCCGGCGCCGGTTCCTCATCCGCTGCAGGCTCGGCTACGAGCGGCCGAGGGCGGCGCAGCCGGCACCGGCCCAGAACCCGCCGGCCCGGCAGCCGTGAGGCGGCCCCACCGACACGCGTCATGAAACTCGTCGTCTTCGACGTCGACGGCACCCTCGTCGACAGCCAGCACCTCATCGTGGCGGCCCAGGAGGCGGCCTTCGCCGAGCACGGGCTGACCGCGCCCAATCGCGCCGAGGCGCTCTCGGTGGTCGGCCTGTCGCTGCCGCAGGCCTTCCGGCGGCTCGTCGGCGAGGACGGCCCGGTCGAGAGCCTCGCCGAGAGCTACAAGCGCGCCTTCAACACGCTGCGGCTCGATCCGGACTACGAGGAGCCCCTGTTCCCCGGCATGGGCGATCTTCTCAGGCGCCTGCGGGCCAGGGGCGACCTGCGGCTCGGCATCGCCACCGGCAAGTCGCGGCGCGGAGTCGACCGCTTGATCGCGACGCACGGCTGGGAGGATTGGTTCGCCACCACGCAGACCGCCGACGATGCGCCGTCCAAGCCGGACCCGACCATGCTGCGCCAAGCCATGAATGAGGCGGGCGCTCGGCCGGACACGACGGTGATGGTGGGCGACACCACCTACGACATGGCCATGGCTGTGAGCGCTGGCGCGGCGGCGATCGGCGTCGGCTGGGGCTATCACCCGCGCGGCGCGCTGTTCGGCGCCGGGGCCGTCACGGTGGTCGAGTCGGCGGCGGCTCTGACCGACCTGTTCTCCGGCCCGCCCGGCGCGACAACCCCCGTCGCCGGCTGATCGGGCCGGAAGACGCGCCAGGCGACCGAACCGCACATCGCACCGGCGGTGACGGCGCACTATCTGCTCCGGCATGAGTGCAGACCCGATCGACCCGTTCTTCACTGTCCCCTCGGACGCACCCGCGGCCCCCGACCCCCTCGCGGCGGTCCGCAACCAGGGGCGTCCGGCCTTGCCGAAGCGCTTCTACAAGCAAGCCGGGCTCGTCGAGGCGGAGGGCGGCTTTCGCCTCGCCCTCGACGGGCGCAGCGCCAACACGCCCGCGCGGAAGCCCCTGATCCTGCCGACCCGGGCGCTCGGCGAGGCGGTCGCGGCGGAATGGGGGGCGCAGGTCGAGTTCATCGATCCGGCCGCGATGCCGCTGACGCGCCTCGCCAACACCGCGATCGACGGCGTCTCGGACAGGCGCGAGGCAGTGGTCGCCGACCTCTCCGCCTATGCCGGCACCGATCTCGTCGCCTACCGGGCGGGAACGCCGGAACGGCTCGTCGCGGCGCAGGCCGCGGCCTGGGATCCGATCCTCGATTGGGCACACGAAACCTTCGGAGCCCGCTTCATCCTCAGCGAGGGCGTCATGCACGTGACCCAGCCGGAGGCGTCGGTCCGCGCGCTGGAGGGGGCCATCGCGGCGGCGGAGGGCCCGTTCCGGCTCGCCGCCCTGCACACCATGACGACGCTCACCGGATCGCTGCTGATCGCACTCGCCGTCCTCCACGGCCGTCTCACCCCCGAGGAGGCTTGGGCGGCGGCGCATGTCGACGAAACCTATCAGGCCGGCGTCTGGGGCGCGGACGAGGAGGCCGAGGCGCGGCTCGCCCTCCGGAAGGCCGAGTTCGAGGCCGCGGCGAAGGTCGTCGCGCTGTCCGCCTGAACCCGTTTTCTCCGCCCGGGCACGCGTGCTAAGGGGCCTGCGAACCCTTACCGCCAAGCCTTCGCTCGGCGGCGGGACGTCGCATCGCTCCAGCGCGAAGGCTCAGCTCATGAAGGACATTCTCGAGAAGCTCGAGGAGCGGCGCGCGCAGGCGCGCCTCGGCGGCGGCGAGAACCGCGTGGTCGCCCAGCACAAGCGCGGCAAGCTGACGGCGCGCGAGCGCATCGAGCTCCTCCTCGACCACGGGTCGTTCGAGGAATTCGACATGTTCGTGCAGCACCGCTCCTCCGATTTCGGGATGGAGAAGCAGAAGATTCCCGGCGACGGCGTCGTCACCGGCTGGGGCACGATCAACGGCCGCACCGTCTTCCTGTTCTCGAAGGATTTCACGGTATTCGGCGGCTCGCTCTCCGAGGCGCATGCCCAGAAGATCGTCAAGGTCCAGGACATGGCGCTGAAGATGCGCGCGCCGATCATCGGCATCTTCGACGCCGGCGGCGCCCGCATCCAGGAGGGCGTGGCCGCGCTTGGCGGCTACGGCGAGGTCTTCAAACGCAACGTCGCGGCCTCGGGCGTCATCCCGCAGATCTCGGTGATCATGGGGCCCTGCGCCGGCGGCGACGTCTACTCGCCGGCCATGACCGACTTCATCTTCATGGTGCGCGACACGAGCTACATGTTCGTGACCGGCCCCGACGTCGTGAAGACGGTGACGAACGAGGTGGTGACGGCCGAAGAGCTCGGCGGCGCCAAGGTCCACACGACGAAGTCGTCGATCGCCGACGGCTCCTTCGAGAACGACGTCGAGGCGATCCTTCAGATCCGCCGCCTGATGGATTTCCTGCCCGCCAACAACATCGAGGGCGTGCCCGAGATCGAGAGCTTCGACGACGTGAACCGGCTCGACATGAGCCTCGACACGCTCATCCCCGACAACCCGAACAAGCCCTACGACATGGGCGAATTGATCCGCCGGGTCACCGACGAGGGCGATTTCTTCGAGATCCAGGCCACCTACGCCCGCAACATCATGACCGGGTTCGGCCGCATCGAGGGCCGCACCGTCGGCTTCGTGGCGAACCAGCCGATGGTGCTGGCGGGCGTCCTCGATTCCGACGCCTCCCGGAAGGCCGCCCGCTTCGTCCGCTTCTGCGACGCCTTCGCGATCCCGATCGTGACCTTCGTGGATGTCCCCGGCTTCCTGCCCGGCACGGCACAGGAATATGGCGGCCTGATCAAGCATGGCGCCAAGCTGCTCTTCGCCTACAGCCAGGCGACGGTGCCGCTGGTCACCATCATCACGCGAAAGGCTTTCGGCGGCGCCTACGACGTCATGGCCTCGAAGCATGTCGGCGCCGACCTGAACTACGCCTGGCCGACCGCCCAGATCGCGGTCATGGGCGCCAAGGGCGCCGTCGAGATCATCTTCCGCAGCGAGATCGGCGACGCGGAGAAGATCGCCGGGCGCACGGCGGAGTACGAGGACCGCTTCCTCTCGCCCTTCGTCGCGGCCGAGCGCGGCTACATCGACGAGGTGATCATGCCCCACTCCACCCGCAAGCGCATCGCGCGGGCCCTGGGCATGCTGCGCACCAAGGAGATGGAGCAGCCCTGGAAGAAGCACGACAACATTCCGCTATGAAGCGGGCGGCGTCGGGATAGCCGATCACTCCACACGGTTGCCCTCGACCAGGTTCCCCGTCGCGTTGTCGCCGTTGTCCGCGCTGCTGCCGAACGGGTAGCCCGCGTCGGCCGCGCAGTTCATGGTCCAGCCCCAGCCGCCGCGCGAGCCGACATTGACCGGTTCGGGGCGCAGAAATCCGTTCGCGCGGAAGCGGTTGCCGGTGATGACGTTGTCGGACGGCGTCTGGTGGCGGACCGTGCCGCCCTCGCCGCAGTTCCGGTAGAGGTGGATGCCGCCCCTCGAGCCGTACGCGATCGCGTTGCCGCGGATGGTGTTGCGGGCCGACCCGTCCACGGCGATGACCTCGCGGCCCGTCGCGACATCGAAGGTGTTTCCCTCGATCGTGTTGTCTGCGCTCTCGGCGTCCAGGTAGAGGCCGACGGAGGGCGAGGTGCCCGAGACCTCCGAGTTGCGCAGCGTGAAGCCGGTGACGCCTGGGCCCAGGTAAAGCGGGATCTGCCCCGTCGCGACGATCCGGGAATCGAGGATGCTCACCCCCTTCGGCGCTGCCTGCTGCGCCCGCCCCGTGTGACCCGCCGCGCGGGAGGATTGGCGCAAAGCCTCACCCTGACCGTTCACCCCCATGCCCCAGACGCGAACCTGCCCCTGGATCGTACAGTTGCGCAGCGTCACGTTCGCCGGCCGTTCCCACCGCCCCGGGCCGGAGGCGACGGAGCGGATCTCGACGAGGATGAAGGGGAAGCGCGGCGGCGGGCCGGCCTCGCCGATCGTGGCGCCGTTGCAATTCAGCTCGATTCCGGAGGCGCGCGATCCCTCGATGATCATGCGACGGCGCACATGATCACCCGGATCGAGGCGCAGGCTGCAGTTGAGCGCGACGCTATCGTCGTCGGCGCTCGGCGGCGCCAGCAGGCGCGCACGGGCGGTCGCGTCGCAAGGGGCCGCGAGGGCCGGCTCGCCCCAGGTGATGCCGAGCACCACGACGGCTGGGGCCGCGATCCATCTGAGCCGATGCGCGGCGCGACCCGCGACCCTCGAAGGCTTCGCCGGCAATCCCGTCGGCACGGCACCGGCCCTGTTCGGCGCATCCATCGTCCCAATCCCGTTGCGCGAAGTGGCGACTGTGGTTCAGGGCGAAGTGCGGCCTTTCCATGAAGCGGGCTGCGCGATGCGGGCTTGCCGCGCAGCCCTCCGGATCGAGGACAGCAGTCTCACGAGGTGGCGGCGGACCCGCCGAGTTCGAGCAGCACGATCTCGGGTGGCACGCCGAAGCGGACGGGAAGGCGGCTGACGCCGAGGCCGCCCGACACGATCAGATGGCGCCCGTCCTCCACGACATGCCCGTAGGCGTAGCGCTGGCCGTAGATCGAGGGCACCACGGGCGAATGCCCGAACAGGCGGACCTGGCCGCCATGGGTGTGTCCGGCCAGCGTGAGGGCGACGCGGGCGGGCACCTCGGTGAAGATGTCGGGCTCGTGAACCATCAGGATGACCGGCGCGTCGTCGGTGACGCGCGCCAGCGTACCGGGCAGGTCGGCGTAGGTGCGATGATCGCCCACGATGGCGAAAGGCTCCTGATCCCCGATGCCGGCGATCCAGAACGGATGTCCGTCCTTCACCAGGCGGATCGCGTCGTTCTCCATCACCGGGATGCCGCGCGCCTCCAGGGCGCGCCGCGCCTCGACGGGACCGCTTCGCGCGGCGAGCGCAGCGTGGTCCTCCCACCAATCGTGGTTTCCGAGGATGGCGTGGATTCCGAGCGGTGCCTTCAGCCCCTCGATGACGCGGGCGAAGGCGGGGAGCGGCACCCGGCGCTGGACCAATCGCCCTGCCGGATAGTCGCCCAGCAGCAGGATGAGATCGGGCTTCAGGGCATTCGTCGCCGCGACGATCTCGGCCACACGGTCGAGCGGCATGAACGGTTCGCCCACATGGAAATCGGCGAGCACCGCGACGCGGAGCGCGAGGTGCCGTGGCCAATGCGGCAGCGCGGGAGCGTAACGGGTGACGACGAGGCGGAAATGCGGTTCGATCCCGAAGGCGTAGGCACCGGTCGAGGCCCCGAGCGCGCTCGCGGCGCCGAGCCCGGCCAGGAATTGCCGTCGGCTCGGCAGGATCAGCATCGTCCGGAACCCTCGGTGCGTAGACCTGTCCACACTCGCAGCAGGTGATGGCAGAACGGCGACGGACCGCCGGCGAGACTAGCGCGCCCGGGATTGACGAAGCCCTACCTCGATCTTCCACCCGCGTCGCGGGGTCGCCCGTCCCTCGCGCTTGGCCTATGCCGACCGCACTGCTATCTGCGGCCTCCAGTTTCCCGACATGAAACCGTGCGCCGGGTCCGTTCTCCGCGACGGATCGCGACCGCGCCGGAGACCGCCCGACCGATGACCACGTCCCCCATCGACAACATCCGCAACTTCTCGATCGTCGCCCATATCGACCACGGCAAGTCGACTCTGGCGGATCGGCTGATCCAGACCACCGGCACCGTGGCGCTCCGCGACATGAGCGAGCAGATGCTCGACTCGATGGATATCGAGAAGGAGCGCGGCATCACCATCAAGGCCCAGACCGTGCGGCTCGAATACCGCGCGGAGGACGGCAAGGATTACGTCCTGAACCTGATGGACACGCCCGGCCACGTCGACTTCGCCTACGAAGTGTCGCGGTCGCTGGCCGCCTGCGAGGGCTCGCTCCTCGTGGTCGACGCGTCCCAGGGCGTCGAGGCGCAGACGCTCGCCAACGTCTACCAGGCGCTCGACGCCAACCACGAGATCGTGCCCGTCCTCAACAAGATCGACCTGCCCGCGGCCGAGCCGGACCGGGTCAAGGAGCAGATCGAGGAGGTCATCGGCATCGACGCCTCGGACGCCGTGCCGATCTCCGCCAAGACGGGCCTCAACATCGAGGCGGTGCTGGAGGCGATCGTCACCCGACTGCCGCCGCCAAAGGGCGACCGCAACGCGCCGCTCAAGGCCCTTCTCGTCGACAGCTGGTACGACGTCTACCTCGGCGTCGTCGTGCTGGTTCGCATCGTCGACGGCGTGCTGAAGAAGGGCATGACCATCCGCATGATGCGGGCCGATGCGGCCCATGGCGTCGACCGCATCGGCGTGTTCCGCCCGAAGATGTCCGACATCGCGGAACTCGGCCCCGGCGAGGTCGGGTTCTTCACGGGCTCCATCAAGGAGGTGGCCGACACCCGTGTCGGCGACACCATCACCGAGGACAAGCGCGGCGCGGTCGAGATGCTGCCGGGCTTCAAGGACGTGCAGGCGGTGGTGTTCTGCGGGCTCTTCCCCGTGGACGCGGCCGAGTTCGAGAACCTTCGCAGCGCTATGAGCAAGCTCCGGCTCAACGATGCCAGCTTCTCCTACGAGATGGAGACGAGCGCGGCGCTGGGCTTCGGCTTCCGCTGCGGCTTCCTCGGCCTGCTGCACCTCGAGATCATCCAGGAACGCCTGGAGCGCGAGTTCAACCTCGACCTGATCTCGACGGCGCCATCCGTGATCTACCGCCTCGCCATGTCGGACGGCAGCGTGAAGGAGCTGCACAACCCGGCCGACA
>JAESGP010000288.1_pt1 | contig 10561 bp, 11 predicted proteins | sample 9269741 | NCBI WGS metagenome assembly JAESGP01 (sample SAMN15720684, study PRJNA650882) | algae metagenome | isolation source: Desmonostoc vinosum HA7617-LM4 and co-occurring heterotrophs from cave wall | place: USA: Waikapalae cave, Hawaii | collected 2011-05-27
GGATTAAGCCGGTCGCCCGGCGCCTGCAGTCTCGGACAGGACATGGCCGGACGAGGTCACAAGGGGCTTTCAACCCTCAGGACCTTCCGGCCAAAACCGCCCGGTCACCCGAGCGGCATCTCAAACGGAATGCGACCGATCGGCCGATTCCTTTCTCGTGGATGAATAATGGAGCGCGGTCTATAGAGCCTCGCACGGCCCATGCCAAGGGCCGGAGCGCGATAAATGCGTCGCAGGCAAGCGTTTCATTGGCCGCCCGGCCGTCTCGCCCGAGGCAAGGCTCTCACCGCTTCAGCATTTCTCCGACCCAGATGCCGCGCCGGACGTGGTCGGCCATGACCGCCGTGACTGTCTCTCCTGCGAAAGTGGCAGCGCGCGAGGCCGGGCGGTCGGGCGGATAGGACAGTACGAGGCGGCGGGCCGGAGCCGGATCGACGAGGGGTGCGGCAGTGAGCCGGCCCGATTCGATCTCGGCATGGATCGGCGCGAGCGGAAGGATCGTCCGTCCGTAGCCGTGACGCACGAGGTCCTTCAAGGCCGTGTAGCTGTCGGTCTCGATGGAGACCTCCAGGGTGAAGCCGACCTCCGACGCCACCTGCTGCAAAATGTTGCGCAGGCCGTGTCGTTCGCTCGGTAGCAGCAGCTTCTCGCCGCGCAGCGACCCGAACGGCACCGCCTCGTGCACGGAGAGCCCGGAATTGCTCGCGCCGATCAGGAACAGGCTCTCCCGCATGAGCGGGTCGGACCGCAGCGAACGCGTCGCCCGCGGGTCGTAGAGAACGGCGAGATCGATCTCGCTGCGATGGAGGCCATCGAGCAGGTAGCCGGTATAAGCGCTGACGAGCCGCACCATCACGCCCGGATGCGCTGCCCGGAAGGCGGCGGCGAGCGGCACCGAGATCATATCCGCGATCGTCGGCGGCAGGCCGATGGCGACATGACCGCTCAGCGCCGAGCCCGGCCCGGCCGCGCTCGCCCGCAGCGCCTCAACCTCCGCGACCACGCGTTTGGCATGGGACAGCACGTCACGTCCCGCCTCCGTGATCAGCATGCCGCGCCCGTGTCGGTCGAACAGGCGCAGGCCGAGCTCGTCCTCCAATAGGCGGATCTGACGGCTGAGCGCGGGCTGGGCGATGCGCAGCCGCCCGGATGCCTTGTTCAGGCTGCCGAGCTCGGCCACGTGAACGAGGGTGCGAAGCTGAGTCAGGTCCATGCCCGACTTATGCCGGTTCGCGATACCTGTTCAAGCTCGATTGCTGAGGTGCGATAGGCCTGCGGGCTTTACAAGGTGGACATTCCCATGAGGACCCGCCGTGAGCACCGTCATTTCCGTCGCCGATCCTACGTTCAGTCTCCACAACCGCACTGCCGAGCCCAAGGCACCGAGCAGGCAAGCCGTGGGCGCCATCCGTCCCGGCACCTCGGCCTACCGGCGCGCGAGCCTCGCCCTGTTCCTCGCGGGCTTCTCGACCTTCTCGCTGCTCTATGCCGTGCAGCCCCTGCTCCCGAGCTTCGCGGAGGAGTTCGGGGTCGGCGCCTCGGAGGCCTCCCTTGCCCTCTCCCTGACGACCGGCTTCCTCGCCTTCTCGATTCTCTGCGCCGGCGCCGTCTCGGAGGCGGCCGGCCGGCGTGGGCTGATGTTCGCCTCGATGGCGGGCGGCGCCATCCTCCATATCGCCTGCGCATGGATGCCCGGTTGGCACGCCATCCTCGCCTTGCGCGCCCTGGAAGGCTTCATGCTCGGCGGCGTGCCCGCGGTCGCGATGGCCTACCTCGCGGAGGAGATCGATCCGCACTCGCTCGGGGCGGCAATGGGCGTCTATGTCGGCGGCACGGCGTTCGGCGGCATGATCGGCCGGCTGGGCATGGGTGCGCTCACCGAGTTCACCTCCTGGCGGGTGGCGCTCGGTGCGCTCGGGATCGTTGACCTCCTGGCGGCCGTCGGCTTCCTGCTGCTGCTGCCGCCTTCGCGCAACTTCGCGCGGCGGTCGGGGATCCATGCAAGACATCACCTCGGCGCCTTCGCCTCGCACCTGCGCAGGCCCGGCCTCCCGCTCCTGTTCCTGACGGGCTTCCTGGTCCTGGGCGTCTTCGTCGCGACCTTCAACTACCTGACCTTCCGGCTCAGCGAGGCACCCTTCGCCATGAGCCAGGGCCAGATCAGCCTGATCTTCGTCGTGTTCCTGTTCGGCGTCGTCGCCTCGTCCACCACGGGCTCGCTGGCGGACCGGTTCGGCCGCGGGCCGGTGCTCATCGCCAGTGTGCTCATCATGGCGGCGGGAACCGGCCTCACGCTCCTGCCCAGCCTTCCGGGCGTCCTCGCGGGAATCGTCTGCGTCACCGTCGGGTTCTTCGCGGCGCATTCCGTGGCGAGCGGCTGGGTCGGACGGATGGCGGTCGAAGCCAAGGGCCACGCCGCCTCGCTCTATCTGCTGGCCTACTACTTGGGATCGAGCTGCCTCGGTTCGGCGGGCGGCCTTTTCTGGACCCACGGCGGCTGGCCGGCCGTCGTCGCGTTCAACGGCGGCCTGCTCGCCCTGGCCTTGGGTATCGCGGCGCAGCTCTGGTCAGCCGAACGGCGACGGGATTGATGGTTGCGGCCTGGGGAGCAGCATTCGCTGCTCCGTCCGTACGCTGATGGAATCGATTGGTCGGACCTTCCCGTGCTCAACAAAAATTGAAGACGTTGAACACGCAGACCGTGCGCCCCGACCCCGGCATCGATTGATGGCCCGGGACGCGTGACGAGGCGCCTGCTCCCGGCACCGCGGTACTACGATTCGCTAGCATTCACGTCGGCAGGAACCGCCGCGCAGCCTGCCACCAGGGCGCACGCTTCTCCCGCTCGCGGTCGGCCTTGGCGGCGTAGAAGGAGGCGTTGTGCTCACCCCGCAGTGCCTCGCGGGTGAAGCGGATGAGGTGATGGGCCACGAAGCCCATGTTGAACACCGCCTCGATTTGCCCGCGCCGGAGCGCATGCGCCGCCGCGCGCCAGAAGGTGCGCCGGTAATCCGACAGCAATCCGACGTGCAGGGCGATGTTGAAGCCGAGGATGAGGCCGCGCCGGAGATTCGTGCGGGTCAGCTTGCCTCTGACCGGCGTCCGAATTCGGTTGGGATAGGTGACCTCCACCTGGTGCTTGAACCGCGAAAAGATCTTCTCGGGCTCGTAGGCATGGGCGATGGCCCGGCGCCAGCTCGCCACCACGTCGTCGTGCGGGCGCTTGAACAGGACGTTCGATTCGAGCGCGGCGTCGTGGACGAGGCGCCCCTCCCGGGTCAGTCGGTCCCAGAGCGGGGTCTTGGGCAGCGCCTGAAGCAGGTTCATGGTCAGGACCGGCACGGCCGACTTGTCGATGAAGTCGATCAGCTTCTGCTCTGAGCCGTCCGTATCGGTGTCGAGGCCGAGGATGATGCCGGATGTCACCTCCAGCCCATAGCTGTTGAGGGTCTCGATCGCCTCGTACATCGGCACCGCGGCGTTGTGCTTCTTGTCGATGCCCGCGAGCGCGTCCTCCTCCGGCGTCTCGATGCCGACGAAGACGGTCATGAAGTTCGCCTGGCGCATCAGCTCGAGGATGTCGGGCTGCTTGGCCATGTTCAGCGTCGCCTCGCAGGCGAATTGCAGCGGGTAATCGTTCTTCTTCTGCCACTCCACGAGGTGGGGCAGCATGTCCTTGGTGGCCTTGCGGTTGCCAATGAAGTTGTCGTCCACGAAGTAGACCACCGCCGGGTGACCGGGCTGGGCGATGATGGCGTCCAGCTCGCCGAGCATCTGCTCGGGGCTCTTCAGGCGCGGCTGGCGGCCGTAGAGCTGCGGGATGTCGCAGAACTCGCAGCGATAGGGGCAGCCCGAGGAGAATTGCAGCGACCCGATCAGGTAGCGCTTCAGGGGCGCCGCCTCGTAGGCTGGCGACGGGAAGTCCGAGAGCGGCAGGCGCTCCTTCGTTTCCAGCCGGACCTGCGCCGGCGGGATCGCGACGTCGCGGTCGAGGATCTCCACCAGCCGGTCGGTGGCGTCGCCGATCTCGCCGAGGTGCAGGTAATCGAATTCCGGATATTGCTCGGGCGAGCCGGAGACCGAGGGGCCGCCGAGCACCGTCGGTTTCCCCGCCGCATGGGCACGGGCGTAGATGTCGCGGATCTGCGGTGCCTGGATGTGCATACCCGACACGAACACGGCGTCGGCCCAGGCGAAATCCGGCGGCCCGGCGCGCTTGATGTTCTCGTCGATGAAGCGGCACTCCCAGGCCTCGGGCATGTACGCCGCGATCAGCAGGAGCCCCTGCGGCGGCATGAACGCCTTGACGCCGCCCATGAGCGGATAGGCGTGCGAGAATGTGCCGAAGGAGGGAGTGTAGGCGGGGAAGACGCACAGAATGCGTCGGCGGGATGAGACCGGAAGGGTGCATCGCATGGCGCTTCACCTAGCACAGGTTGGGCCGGTTTCATCACCCTACCCACGCGTTTCCGGGCGACGTTTTTTGCCGCCGCCCCCTCGATCCTCCTGCCTGGGTCGGCTCCAAAGCTGGTGGGGAGATCCTTCTATCCGGACCACGAATGGCGGCGATTTTTAATCCGTCGCGCTGAGCTAGCGATCCATAGAAGAACATCCTTCTCCAAGGCGAATCTTCGAAAATCGCTTTCATTGACCTCTGCAAGTCTTCGGCGAGAAGATCAGGAACGGCCGCGCTTGGAACGCGGCCGAAAACCTTGCCGAATTCGGCGGCCCATGCCGCAAGAGGGCTCGAAGGACGGATCACGCGGCGGCACGCCCCGTACCATCACGTTCGTCAGCGCCCTCTCCGACGCTCTGGAGATCACCGTGTCATCGAGAACCCTCTTCGCCGTGCGGCTCGCGCTGGCGGCCTTCGCCCTTCCCCTCGTCGCCGCACCCCTCGCCGCCCAGACCCAATCCGTCCAGGGTCCTCTCGTCTCGACGGAATGGCTTGAGAAGAACCTCGACGCCAAGAACCTCCGCATCGTCGAGGTCAGCGTCGAGCCCGGCATCTACGAGCGCGGCCACATCCCCGGCGCGCACAACGTGGTCTGGCACACCGACCTCGTCGAGACCGTCACCCGCGACATCGCGGGGCCCGAGAAGTTCGCGGCCCTCGTGCGGCGCCTCGGCATCGAGCGCGATTCGACCGTCATCCTCTACGGCGACAACAACAACTGGTTCGCCGCCTGGGGCGCCTGGGTCTTCGCGCAGTACGGCCTCGTCGACAACATCAAGCTCCTCGACGGCGGCCGCAAGAAGTGGGAGGCCGAGAAGCGCGCCCTCGACACCCGCCCGGCCGAGGTCGCATCTTCGAGCTTCCCGGTGACGCCGGTCTCGAATGCCCAGCGCGCCCGCTTCGCCGACGTGCTGGCGGTCGCCAAGAAGGAGCGCGACGAGGCGATCCTCGACATCCGCTCGCCCGACGAGTTCTCCGGCAAGGTCATCGCGCCGGCCGGCATCCAGGAACTCGCGATCCGCGCCGGCCACATCCCCGGCTCGGTGAACGTGCCCTGGGCGAAGGCCGTGAACCCCGACGGCACCCTCAAGTCCCCAGCCGAGCTGAAGGCGCTCTACGCGGCCGCGGGCATCGACGGGTCGAAGCCCATCATCACCTCGTGCCGCATCGGCGAGCGCTCCAGCCATTCCTGGTTCGTGCTGAGCCGCATCCTCGGCTACAACGTCCGCAACTATGACGGCTCCTGGACCGAGTACGGCAACGCAGTCGGCGTGCCGATCACCAACCTCGCCGGAACGGTGTGGAGCGGGAAGTGACCTCAGCCACCTCTGGCGTGACGCAGACGCCCGGCCGCGAGGCCGGGCGTTTCCGCTTTTCCGCAGCAGCCGTCGTCGCGGGCCTCATCGTGCTCGGCCTCGGGCTCGGTGCATGGCGCCTCTCGGCCGAGACAGGGGGCACCCGCCTCGCCCTGTCGCTGACCTTCGGCGCCCTGTTCGGCTTCGTGCTCCAGCGCTCGCGCTTCTGCTTCTTCTGCCTCTGGCGCGACCTGATGGACCGCGGCGACCCGCGCGGCGCGCTCGGCATCCTGGCCGCGCTGGCGGCGGGCGCAGCCGGCTACAGCGTCGTGCTCGGCGCCTGGCTTCCCGATCCGTCGGGGACGCGCCTGCCGCCGGACGCGCATATCGGACCGGTCGGACCCATCCTCGCCCTGGCAGGTGCTGCCTTTGGTGCCGGGATGGCGATCTCCGGCTCCTGCATCAGCGCGCACCTTTACCGCCTGGGCGAGGGCTCTCCGACGTCGCCCTTCGCGCTCATCGGCACCGCCCTCGGCTTCGGCCTCGGCTTCGCGAGCTGGAATCCGCTCTATCTCGCCAGCGTCTCGGAGGCGCCGGTGCTCTGGCTGCCGCGCCATCTCGGCTATGCCGGCAGCCTCGGGCTCACCCTGACGCTTCTCGCCGCGATCGCCCTGCCGCTCCTCTACCGGCTGCGGCCCCCGGCATCCCCGGCCCCTCGCCCTGTGGACCCGCTGCGCGCGATCTTCGTCGAGCGCTGGCCGACCTGGCTCGGCGGGCTGGCGGTGGGTGCGATCGGGACCCTCGCCTATCTCCGGGTCGGGCCGCTCGGCGTCACGGCCGAGATCGGCGGGCGCACGCGACAGGCGGCGGGCAGCTTCGGCCTGCTGCCGGAGCGGCTCGAAGGTCTCGACACCTTCCGCGGCTGCGCCACCCTGGTGCGCGACGCGCTCCTCACGCAAAACGGCGCCTTCGTCCTGGCTCTGGTCCTCGCCGCCTTCGCCGCCGCCCTGGTCGCGGGTCAGTTCCGCCCGGCCATCCCGACCGGCGGGCAGGTTTTGCGCGGCCTCCTCGGCGGCATCCTGCTCGGCTGGGGCGCCATGACCGGGCTGGGCTGCAGCGTCGGCACGCTGCTTTCGGGGATCATGGCGGGCGCGGTGTCCGGCTGGGTCTTCGCGGTCGCGATGTTCGCGGGTGTCACGGTGACCCTGCTGGCGGGACGGCGGATCGGGCTGCTGCCAGCGTGACAATTCGCAGTCAGACGGGGAGCCATCCGGATCAGAGAACCTTCGCGGGTCCCGAGAGCATGTCTGAGATGCGGCGGTGGAATCGGGCCGCGTTCTCGATCAGCGCCTCCGCATCGGCAAGGGCGACCTGGGCCTGAGGCCCGACGGCGTAATCGCTCAACTCCTTGTACTTGTAGGCGCGCGCCAGAAAGGTCAGGAGTTCACGATCGCCGTGAGGAGCGCCGCGGAGAAGTTCGGCCAGGGCGGCGCGGACGCCCGCATGTATCTTGGCGATCTTGCCAGTCCTCGCCACGAGCAGCGCTTCCGCGGCGTGAAACGCCACGTAGTAGGCGCTGCGCGCCGCCGGTTTACCAGGCCGACGCCCAGGATCTTTCGGGCATCCGCCAAGTCCTCCGCGGATTTGGCGAGGTAATCCTGAGCTTCCGGCGTCACAGCTCAACGCCGTCACGGCGCAACTCACGCATCAAGCCGGTACGCGCCCCGCGGGAGCCTGCCGGCAATGGCATCGCGTTGATGACGGCGCCCGTCGTCGTCAGGATGTCGGTCTCGATGTCCGCGAGCCGCCGCGCCTCTTCGTCGAAGCTGTGCAACTCTCTCAGGAACACACCGACATCGTAATCCGAGTCGGGACGTGCATCGCCCCGCGCCCGCGAGCCGAAGAGCACGACGCGCTCGATCTGTTCGCCATAGATGCTGTGCAAGGCCGCGCGAAGACGGAGGAGGATCGGATCGTGCTGCGATGTCACGGTCGACTGGCCTCTCGCGTGGGTGGGGACTACCATAATGCCGCGATCGACATCGGCAATCGCGGGATCGACGAACCGGGCAGAGATAAACCCTGAAACGAAAACGCCCGGCCACACGGGCCGGGCGCTTCCACGATCCTAAGTCCGACCGCTCAGGCGGTGAGCACGCTCGCCGGCTCCACCTTCACGCCCGGACCCATCGAGGAGGTCACGGCGATCCGCTGGATGTAGGTGCCCTTGGAGCCCGCGGGCTTGGCCTTGGCCACCGCATCCGCGAACGCCTTGATGTTCTCGACGAGCTTGTCGGCGTCGAACGAGACCTTGCCGATGCCGGCGTGGACGATGCCCGCCTTCTCGACGCGGAACTCCACCGAGCCGCCCTTGGCGCCGGCGACCGCCCCCTTCACGTCCATCGTGACGGTCCCGACCTTCGGGTTCGGCATCAGGCCGCGTGGGCCCAGCACCTTACCGAGACGCCCGACGAGGGGCATCATGTCCGGGGTCGCGATGCAGCGGTCGAAGTCGATCTTGCCGCTCTGGACGATCTCGAGGAGATCCTCCGCGCCGACGATGTCGGCGCCGGCCGCCTTGGCGTCGTCGGCCTTGGCGCCGCGAGCGAAGACCGCCACCCGCACCGTGCGGCCGGAGCCGTTGGGCAGGTTGCAGACGCCGCGGACCATCTGGTCGGCGTGGCGCGGGTCGACGCCGAGATTCATCGAGATCTCGACCGTCTCGTCGAACTTGGCGCTGGCCTTGTCCTTCACGAGCTTGATCGCCTCGGCGATCGGGTAGAGCTTCGTGGCTTCGATGCCCTCGCGGGCGGCGCGGATGCGCTTGCCTTCATGTGCCATTGTGCCCTCCCCCTCAAGCGACGACGTCGAGGCCCATGGCCCGCGCGGAGCCACGGATCATCGCGACGGCGGCATCCACCGAATCGCAGTTCAGGTCGGGCATCTTCTTCTCGGCGATCTCGCGCAGCTGCGCTTCGGTCACCTTGCCGACCGTGGGGCCCTTGCCGGGCGTCTTCGAGCCGGAGGCCGGCTTCTTGCCGATCTTCAGGCCGGCGGCCTTCTTGAGGAAGAAGGTGACCGGGGGCTGCTTCATCTCGAAGGTGAACGAGCGGTCCTGATAGGCCGTGATCACCACCGGGATCGGGGTGCCCTTCTCGATCTGCGCAGTCTTCGCGTTGAAGGCCTTGCAGAATTCCATGATGTTGAGGCCGCGCTGACCGAGCGCGGGACCGATCGGCGGCGACGGATTGGCGGCGCCGGCCGGGACCTGAAGCTTCACGTAGCCCGTGATCTTCTTCGCCATAGGGACTGCTCCCAAAGAGGGGTCCGCCGCCCGGCTGCCTCAGCACGGTCGGTTCGGACGGTTGCAGGTCGCGGTGCGGCCCGTGGACCCCGGCGGCGAACCGGGCGGACCTCCCGCGGGTGATGCCCGCCGCGATGCGACGGGCGCTACGATCAGGCCTTCTCGACCTGCGCGTATTCGAGTTCGACCGGCGTGGCGCGGCCGAAGATCGAGACGGCGACCTTGACCCGCGAGCGGGCCTCGTCGATCTCCTCGACGGTGCCGTTGAAGGTCGCGAAGGGGCCGTCGGCGACGCGGACGGTCTCGCCGATCTCGAAGGAGATCGAGGGCTTCGGACGATCGACGCCTTCGGCGACCTGGCCCTTGATGCGCTCGGCCTCAGCGTCCGGGATCGGCACCGGCTTCGACTTGTCGGCGCCGAGGAAGCCCGTGACCTTCGGGGTGTTCTTGATGAGGTGGTAGACCTCGTCGGTCAGGTCGCATTTCACGAGGACGTAGCCGGGGAAGAACTTGCGCTCGGCATCGACCTTGCGGCCGCGGCGCACCTCGACGACCTTCTCGATCGGGACCATGACCTCGTCGAACAACTCCATCAGCCCGCGCTGCGCCGCTTGGTCCTTGATGGACTGCGCGACCTTGTTCTCGAAATTCGAGTAGGCGTGGACGATGTACCAGCGCTTCGACACGGTTCTCACCAAATCCTGAGGCGTTTCACGCTCGGCGACGAGCGCGGCACCGGAGTTATCCTTAGGCCCCGACCCCGAGGATAAGGGTCACGAGGTAGCGCAGCGCCTGATCGACCAACGTGAAGAAGATGGCGGCCACGACGACCATGATGAACACCATCACGGTGGTGACGACCGTCTCCTTCCGGGTCGGCCAGGTAACCTTGCGGCCCTCGTCCCGCACCTGTGCCAGGAATTCGAAGGGACCGACGCGCTTCGGCGCCGGACGAGCGGGCGGGGTGGCCCGCGGCGGCGTCGGCATCGACGCTCCGCGCGGGGCACCGCGCGCGACGTCCAGTTTCTTGGTCGGTTCGTTCGATGCCATGATGCCAACAACAGGGATAAAGCGCCGGAGAATTGAAGGGCGCGGTGCCGGGCTCTGGTCAAGCCCTCACCGACAGCAGCCATCGATCCCGGAAGGCGACCGCTCTAGCGCAAGTCACTCGGATTGTCGACTGGGCCTCGGAAGTGAGGCACGTCTCGATCAGCAGCGGCCCGATGGCAGGAGTGGAGGGACTCGAACCCGCAACCTCCGGTTTTGGAGACCGGCGCTCTGACCAGTTGAGCTACACTCCTAGGCGCCTCGCGCGCGCCGTCATTGCCTCAAGGCGCGCGCGGATGCAAGGGGCGGCATCGAGGTCTGAACATGCGAACGGGGCCGGTCGCGAAACCGGCCCCGTCCAGCACGATCAGGCGACCTTAATCGTTGATGGCGGCGACGACGCCGGCGCCGACGGTGCGGCCGCCCTCGCGGATGGCGAAGCGCAGCTTCTCCTCCATG
>JAESGP010000289.1_pt1 | contig 10532 bp, 16 predicted proteins | sample 9269741 | NCBI WGS metagenome assembly JAESGP01 (sample SAMN15720684, study PRJNA650882) | algae metagenome | isolation source: Desmonostoc vinosum HA7617-LM4 and co-occurring heterotrophs from cave wall | place: USA: Waikapalae cave, Hawaii | collected 2011-05-27
TAAGGTTCAATCCCGCACTTGCCATTAGACTTTTGTACAAGGTCAGCGAGCGAGCCTCGGTTCCACCCCAGCGCTGGTTTGCCTTCGGTGGGCCTTGAGCGTGAGCGATTCGGCTGATGCGGTGGGTCACGCCTGGGCGATGGTCGACCACCGCCATCGGGGGCGAGGCTCGACTTCAACCCTGAGCCTCTCGGGTCGGCTCAGGATCGCCCCTGAGTGCCGCATCGTATCCGTCGCGCCACTGAACGCACGCCTCGGTTCCCTCGGCATAGGGACACGCCTCCCGCGCGAGACCCTTTCCCAATGCGTAGAAGCCGAGCGCATAGTGGTCGAGGTTGTCGTCAGGCGATTCCATGGCGTGGTCCATCGTTTCCCGAATCAACGCAGCGGCAAGGCCGTGAGTGCCGCGATCCTTCCATGGTTCGGCATCCCACGGGCGTGGGCGCGAGCTTCTCATCACGGCTGATCCGAGGGTCCAAAGGCGTTCTGTTCCGCGCCCATGAGCGGTTCGGATGGTAAACACCGGTGAGTGCGAGCGGCGACATCGGATACCTGGGCGGAAGGGCTATCTCACCTGTCGGAGACTTCGAGCGGTTCGGTTTGCTCTTGGGCGACTGCCGCTCTGGTGCTCAGCGCTGGTGGATCTGAGGGCTACCTCGTTTGAATGAGTTGTCCAAGGCAACGTCGAGGCTATTCGCGAGTTGATTTCGTCACACGGCCGGACCGGCCAGGATCATCATGGCTAGGCGGCCCGGGAGGACGCCTATGCCTACGATCATACGCCGCGCCGAACTCGCTCAGATCGCTCTCGATGCCTACCTTCATGCCGAAGGCGCGGATCGCCTTTGGCGGGGCGGTGCACCCGCTTGCGACGTCGTCGACTTGATGACGGACCTTCTGCTGCTCGCGAAGCAGAGAGGCCACGATCCATGCTCCGTCATCAACAAGGTCGAGCGGCACCTGCAGGCCGAAACTCAAGAGCACTGCTGAAGCGCCACCCGGCCATCGTGAGCGTGGATCGTACTGCCGCCGGCTTGTTCATGGATCGAGTGACAGGGCGCGGTCGCAAGCTTCACCAACCTCGCCTGTGTTTCGATGCTCTCAGGCGTGATGGCAGTGCCCAGATATGTCCCTAGGCGGACGACAGCCCTCACGATCGCGGCCGCATCCGGATCATCGATGCAGGGCCTCGAAACCGATCGTCGCGTTGCGCGCGAGATCCATGACGGGTTGGTAGCCGAGCATGCCGATGAAATGCGTGCTCCAGACACCGGCACCGCCCGAGAAGCCTGCTGCCGCAAGCCAGAGCCACCGATCGACGTCGTAGCTTACGCGGCACTGTTGTATAAGGCGCAGCGAGGTATGGACTGAGAACCAACAGTCGAGGGCAGCGAGAGGCACAACCCAGCCGGTATGCTGCTCCGTCAGGCAGATGCAGGTGCGGAACCTGCGCGCGATGGGCCGCTGACCTTGGTTCTTCAGCTTAGCCAACTCCGGTCCAACGAATGAGAACTTCTCGCTGCGCGATGGCTCTCTCCGGGTCTGTTCCTGAGGCGCTCCTCCCGGGGCAGCCTGACAAGCCCTTCAGGACAGCGGGTGCCGGCGAGATTATCGAGCGAGCACGTGCGCGGCTTCCTTCGTTGTCGTCACTGCTTGCGAGACGTCGGTGATTGAGCCTGATCGCCATGACGTTCTGCGCGGTCACGCCGACCGCGGCTGCTGCCTCCTGCATGTTCGAGGACATATCCCGCGTCACCACGCTCGGCTCGCCCATCAGCCAACCCGCTATGATGCAGCCATGAACAACGTGATTCGACGAACCTTCGGAGGGCGGGAACGCCCCGCGCTGTCATTACCTGGGCATCGAGCTGAATTACCGCTTTCTTCATGCCGAACCCAATCACGGAGACCGCATCCATGGACACCCGCCGCATCCTCTTGGGCTTAATGGCGGTCGCACCGATGCTGGTGGTCACCGGCTCATTCGCTGCCGAATACACGCCCACCGCGTTCGAGGCGGCCCAGAAGGCGGGCAAGCCGATCCTTGTGCATGTCACCGCCCCCTGGTGCAGGACCTGCGCCGTTCAGAAGCCGATCCTCGCCAAGCTGGCGGCTGATCCCAAGTACAAGGAGCTGCAGGTGTTCGACGTGGACTTCGATAGCCGCAAGGACGTGGTGAACCAGTTCGGCGCGACGATGCAGAGCACGCTCATCACCTACAAGGGCACCAAGGAGACCGGGCGTACGGCTGGCGAAACTAAGCCCGAAACGATCGCAGCTCTCCTCGACAAGGCCATCTGAGGCCTCGATCGCCAGCCCCGGCCTTGCTTTCCCGGCCTGCATCCTCTCGGTCCTGCGTCCTGCCGCTGCTGGTGTCGGGCGCATCCGGATCGGAGCACAGGCTCTGCCCGGCTGTGCTCACCACCGGTCCGGCCCTGTCCTTCGTGGCCACTGTCGGGTTTGGCATCGGGCAGAAGCTGATGAGGGGGTCTCTCTGATCAGCTTGTATTTCAGGTCATAGCAGATCCACGATAGCGGCGATGGTCCGGCTCAATATTCGGACAGAGATTACGGTTTTCGAAACTTTCCCTTATATTCACATCCAGACTCGCCGGTAGCTGCGGAGCGGGTCATTTTCGTTCTGTCCGGATCGCCGTCTACCGCTTTTGGCTACCCAAATAGCCCCACAAGATGGAGCACTACCGGGTTCGCCATCATGGCAGGATGTCCTGGTCGTGATTCGCTACCGATCGACCGGTAAGCAGTCCGGGACTTCTAGATCTGGGTTGGCCGAGTTGCTCTGCCCAGATGGTGCGACCTCAACCGCACCGCTTGTGCCAGCCAGGTTGCACCAGCGTTAGCGTGAACAGTCGTGCTCTAGGACGCCTGTGCGCCACACATCCATTGGAGTCGTCATGAGCAAGCTCGCACTCGCTGGCGCCCTGGCGCTCGGCTTATCCACGCCTGTACTCGCGCAGGGCTTTCTATCGGGCCGTGATCCTAGCACCACGGGGACGATTGTGACCCGGCAGCCGAACACAACGGGGAACACGCTCGATATCGTAATCTCGCGCGGCGCCACCGGCGCCGACACGATCACCACGAGTTCAGCGGCTGGCGGCAATGCCAGTTTGCTTGAGCGCGCTGTTCCGAATGGCAGCGCCAGCAGCGGGGACGGTGGGTCTTGATAGAGGAAGGCCAGCCTTCTTGAGGCACGGGTTCGGTCGGTCCACCGGCACCCGCCGCGCAGGGCTTTTTCATCGGCCCAGCGGTCCCGCCACGCCGTTGTAGGATGAAGAAACTCGCTGTCGAAATGCCTGAACCGACAGCAGCAAGGTCAGCGCCTCAGATGCCGTGAGCCCGAGCAGCGCGTAGGCTGAAGGCAGCCAAGCCAGGATAGGAACCATGATGGCAAAGCCGAGCAGGGCACTGACGAGCGCTACCTCGGTGATCGTGCGGAAGGCCGCCGATGCCTCCAGGAAAGTGCGGGGGACGGCGTAGAGCAGCGCAAGCGTCACCGCGCTCCAAGTCGCAAACCCGATCCAGCCCATCGGCTCGTCGGCAAACCGGCCCTTGAACAACACCTCTTCAATGGCTGGCAGAGCCATCAGCATCAGCGTGCCGTAAGCGAGGCAGATGCCTCCTGCCGCCAGGGTCACCCGCGCAGCAATCCGCTTGGCGCTCCCGGTCTCACGGTCAGCCAAGAGGCGGCTGATTGCGGGCAAGAGCATGTTGATCATCGCTATGGCCGCGATGCGCAGCGGAGCGTAGAGCACCAGCGTTGCGGCGATCGGTGCGTAGGACGCTGGGCCGATCGCGAAGGCGAGGAGCAGGGCCAAGCCCTGGCCCTGCACGTTGACGCTCGTGACGCCGGCAAGCGACCAGGCGAGCGGGCGCCAGATGGCGCGATACCGTTTCCTGGTCTGGGCATGGAGCGAAAAGCGCAGGCGCTCGCGCAGCACGCCAAAGGCAACGGCAATGCCGAGCGCGTGGGCCAGAGCGGTAAAGGCGAGGGCTTGGTCGAGAAGGGCTATTCCCTCTCCATGAACGCTCAGCCCGATCAAGGCGAAGCCGGACCCTGCAAAGACGATATCGCTGAGGCTCGCGATGCGCGATTGCCCACGCGCCACGAGCACGATCCGCAGGTAGCTTCGGAAGGCATACAGGCCGACGAAGGCTCCACCGGCTATCGCACCCAAGCCGATCACCGGCACGAGGGCGACAGTGACGAAGGCCGCCATCAGCGCGGAGACGACGGCTCCTCCGGAGCCGAACATCACGTTGTAGCCGCGGGCGGCTGGGCGACCATGACTGCGCGTGAGAAGCAGGGTCGCCGGGACCGCAACGAGGGCGCGGACATAGGTGATGCCGACGGCCCCGATCGCGAACACGATTGCGAACAGGCCATAGTCGTGCGCGCTCAGCTCTCGCACCAGCACGATGTTGAGGACGAAGTGAAACAGGCTCTGGATCAACTCGCCAGAGAGGATCAGGCCGAACCGCGACGCGACCTTCTTGAGCGATGCCCGAACGGAGGCGCGACGTACGGCTTCCGCAACGCGCGTGGTCGCAGGCGGGCTCTGGGTGTGATCCGCCATATTCTCTGTGATGCCCCAACGCGCTGATGAACCGTCCTGAATGATGCGACGCAACAATGAGGGCTGTAGGATGTTGCAGGCGGACGAGTCTGACTGCGTTCGGCCTACCCTGCATGGAGGAGGTTTGATGACCGCCTTGCTTCACAAGTTCGCCATCGGCGAACAGAACGTAGCCAGGTCTCAGGTGCAGGTAAGCAACCCTAGGGCTCGTCGTTGACGGCTTTAGTCGCCATCGACCTGTGGGATAGCAACTCTAAGGAGGGTCAGGACCGTATCGGCGACGGGATTCTCCCTGGCGCCGTCCAAGCCGCCGATCTCACCGGTCTCGATGCCCAGCATCAGGCTCTCGCCGAAGGCTTGCACCTCGTGAAGGCGGTCCGGGCCAAGAGCGGTGCCGAAGGCCACGAAGGTATGGTTCAGCGCGATCGTGAGCAGGTCCTGGACGGCACGAAGTTGCTCGTCGTTGAGCTGAGGGAGCGCGTCTTTGGGCTGCTCGTCGCTTCCCTCGGCAAAACTCATTCCCATCCTCCGTCGGTCAGCGGTGTCTCAGCGAAGGTGCCCTTTCGCGCGCAACGCCTTCTCGACCTCTTCGTAGACGCCTTGCATGACATCATCGTTTTGCGCTGGCGGCGGCTGCAGAGGCACCATCGGCTTGAACTTCATAGCCTCAGGCGGGAGCTGCGCGGGTTGTTGTTCTGCGGGTGCTTCGTCGGTCTCGCGACGAGACACGGTGGCGAACAGTCTCCTTAGCATCGGCGCCTCCAAGCTCTGCAGTGCGCACGCGATGCGGAACTCGCGTGTCGACAGCACCAACCGTGCTGGAAGGTCGATGGTTCGACGGCAGGGCGCATCCAGCCGCGGATCGGCAGGCCGCCTCAGTTTGGCGCCCGCCGCCATCCTGCGGCTATCGCCTCGCCTTCTGAGCAGAACAAGCGCTCGCCCGCACGGTCGTTGATGCGGGTACGGGCATAGTCTGGCGAATCTGGAAGATGGTAGATGCGCTCGCCGCCCGATGCGATGTTGCCCTCGATCATGCAGCGGCTTGGCTTCGATGGCGGTGTCACCCACCCTGGCTGGATATCCTCGCCTTTGCCAGGCCGGGCTCAGCGTCATGCGGATGGGTCGTCGAAGGTGCCCGCTCGGATCTCGCAGCGCTTCAGCGGTCAATTTGGCGTTGGCGTAGTCCTCGGCAAAGCGACGGTCGGCGATGGCATGACGTTGACCTGCCCGGGAAACCGAACCGGCGCGGCTAAGCCGAAGTTGGCGTCTGGCATGGGTGGAGGCGACGCAAACCGATGGAGCCCGGCATGAACAGCAACGACCCCGACGATCTCGATGACATGTCGCGCCTCAATGCGAAGATCGTTGCGATGGAAATCGTGTTGGGCGCCCTGATCGGACGGCTATCCGAGGAGAACCCGGAGGTCAGGGAGGACGTGAGACGGGACGTGTCCGTGCTCTTGGCCGACATGGCGGTAGGCTCGGAGGGCGAGGAGCAGATCGTGGAAGAGATCCGCCGTGCCGTTGGCGTGCTGACCAGCGTGTCAGTTGGCTGATGCGCGTGTCACGTCGGCCTGCTGACCCAGGCCTCCCGATGACAGCACGAAGTCGGGGTGCGGCGGCCGAACCGGCACGGACGGGCCTGCCGCGCCATGCTCGACGCGAATGCAGTCCACCGCGACACTGTCTTGCCCTCCCGAGGGTCCGGCAGTCGCGGTCAATCCGAGGTTGATCACCCCGCTGGCGATGCCATTGGGAGCGACGAGCAGGGCCGCACGGCCCTCAGCGGCGCCATAGGTGACAGTGGTCAGCGGATCGGCGCCAACCGCCAGCACGTCCGCGTTTTGGCTCAGGTAGGCACTCGGATCGAAGCGACGCCCAGCTTCGTCTACGGCCCGGCCCTCTCGTGCGCCGTACTCCAAGAAATGCTCGAACGGGCTCAGTCCTGCAGCTCGCACATCCGGATTTGCCGCGAGGTAGGACGAGGGATCGAACCGGGCGCCGAAGCTCTGCTCGCCGAGTGTGACGCTGGGGCGCGTGTTGCCGATGCCTTCCACGACGCTGATCTCGGCGCGAGCGAAAATCAGCCAGGGCGGCTCCCGCATCTCGGCGCACAAGGATGGTACCGGCGCGGGCGCCGCCCCGCCCTTCTTGCGCCGCGTGAACGGCTTTGAAGGGATCGCCCGCGTTTTCGGCCCCACGATGCCATCGAGCGCGAAACCGTGCATCACCTTGAAGGCCTCGACCGCGTCGATGGTGTCGGGGCCGGCGTCGCCGTCGGCGCCTGCCGGTCCGATGTCATAGCCACGCGCCAGGAGAGCACGCTGGATTTCCAGCACGGTCATGGATGATCTCGCGATGTCAGGAGGTGCGCGGCTGGACCCGGCCGGCTCGGGTACTCCTTTTGGAGTAGTGGAACTCAGGCGTGCTGCGCCCTACGGTCGGTTGCCGCTTGAGGTTTGCCCCATCACTGCGAGCGGCCACGGGCTGGTTGAGGTGTCCTTGGAGGGGCCTTGATCAGCCCGCTTTTTCAAGCGGCGGCCTGGGCAGCCAGCGCAGACGACACGGCCGCAGCGCGACTCAGGCTCTCGTCGACCTCCTCCGCGGAGAAGCCGAAGGCATCCTTCAGGGCCATGAGCTCGGCCCGATAGACGTTGTTGGCGTACTCCCACCGATGCCAGGCGATGGCGCCCTCGACCGTGCCTCTCGCGCGCCGCGATCACCTTCTGCTCGACCTCGTCGAACCGGTCCCACAGTATGGGGAGATCGGAGCCTCGAACGCGGTCACGTCTGGCCGGGTGTCGGCGAGACAGCAGAGACCGCGCATCCTCTTCCCCATGCTGCCGCCCACGACATCGTAGTGGTCTCGGAACGCGGCCACGTCACCGCGACTGGCATCAAGGACGTTCGCCGGAAGAAGGGGGCGCCCGTCGCCAACCGGCCATGGACGGATGAGAAGCGCGAGGCCGTTTTGGCGAGGGCTTCGTCGCACATCCTGACACCGGTCGCGCTGATGATGTTCACGGGGCTCGGCTCGAAGGGGGCGCTGAGCCTGCCGAAGGCGAGCTATCGGAACAGGGAGATTTCCACGAGCCGCGCCAAGACCGGGGAGCCCGTGTTCTGGCCCGCGCCGCTGTCGCTGGCGATGATCCTCGCCGCCGCACCCGAGCACGACGCCGACGCGCTCCGCGCCACGTCGGGCGGCACGCCTTGGACGCTGAGCGGCTTCCGTGCGTCCTGGCGACCGATCAGGGTCAAGCTGGAAAAGGCGGAGAGGGTGCAGCCGGGGCTCACGCTCTACGGCTTGCGGCATACCGTGGCGGTGATCCTGCGAGAGTTTGGGCACGACAGCGCACCATCGCAGACTCCCTGGGCCAGCGCACGATCGAGATGGCGAGGCACTACGCGAGGGCGCTGATTTGGCGCCGAAGATGCGGGCCGTGGTCGCTTCGCTGGACGCCGAGTTCGCGCGGCGCACCCGAGAGAGCGTCAAACCAATCGCGGAATAGTGTCGAACCGGGGCTGGTCTTCGGCTTCTAGTCCGAGTGCTTCATGTTAGTTTGCAACGACTTAAGTTGGTAGCGAGGGACCGCTACATCGCATCACCCACTACGGCTGTTCTCCGGTTCTCGTATCGTTCGAGGGCGGCATGAGCGCTTTCCTGGATGCCTTCTCCGAGGTGCGCGCCTTCTACGGTGGAGCGGCTAGCCCGGCCGAGCATGCTGCGTTCAATGCTGGCGTCGAGGCCGTGCGCCAGATGGCGCTCATCGCGGCCGTGACCATTGAGGCCCGCGGCGACGCGAAGGAAGTCCGGCAGCGTGCCGCGGCTGCTGCCCTCGTAGGATTAGCGGAGGGTGCTGCGCAGCTCCTCGCGCCAAAGCCAAACCCCGTGCTGCAAGCCTTCACAGCCATTGCCGAGCAGCCAGGATCGGAAGGCGTCATCCCCTGCCCTGCATGTGCTGGCCGGCTTCATTGGACCCGCGCCGAGAGCAACGGCCACGTCTGGGGGCAATGCGAGACGGACGGATGCTTGTCATGGATGCAGTGATGTCACCCCGCCGACATGCGGGAGAGTGCGATTGCGGTTTCCCCGCAGATAGAAACAGCGTGACGGGATAGGACGATGACGAGGGGACGACCATTTCAGCCGGGCCAGACGGCCAACCCTGCGGGACGACCGAAAGGCTCTCGCAACCGGGCGACCGTTGCCCTGGAGAAGATCCTTGAGGGTGATGCCGAGAGCATCCTCCGCAAGGCGATCACGCTAGCCCAGGACGGCGACCCAACTGCGATGCGGCTGTGCCTGGACCGCCTCATGCCATCGCGAAGAGATCGACCCGTTATCTTCGAGCTGCCTGCGATCGAGACCACCGAGGATCTGCCCAAGGCGACGAACGCGCTGCTGCAGGCTGTGGCGGCCGGCGATCTCACACCGTCCGAGGCCAGCGACATCGGCAAGGCACTCGACGCGCACATGAAGGCCATTGAGACGGCCGAGATCGTCGCGCGTCTGGCAAAGTTGGAGGCAGGGCTGCAATGACCTGCACCGATGTCATCCGCCGCCTGGACCGCATCGAGCAGACCCAGGGCTTCCGGGTCGAGGCTGCCCAGGCGACCGACGCGCAGCTCTGGTTCGCGATCCGATCAGGATACCCGAGCCTTCGCGCAGAACATGGGAGCCTGGCTGCCGCCGTGCTGCACCTTCAGGCGAGCCCTGATCAGGGCGACCGGGACCTAGCCGCCCTCATCGACGAAGACATGGAGCGTTCTGGTGCTGAACCGGCTTGAGGCCCGCTTGCGCCGCATCGAGCGCCGTCACCGCCCTGCCCTGCCCCAGGTCGCAACGTGCATCCGTGCAGTGGATGCCGCGGACGCGGAGCATCAACTCGCTGGGAAAATTGAGGCTGGCACCCACCGCCTCGGTTGGCCGCTCCTCGTCATCACCTCAGCCGTATTTCAGGAGGATCACACATGACGACCATCACCAGCCTGCTGAAGCGTGTAGAGCGCATCGAGGCAAGGAGGCACATCGGAGATCCAACCAAGATCATCGCAAACTACCCGGTCGAGGACAGCGAAGCGCGCGATGCACTCACGAACTGGCGCCGCTGGGTCGCGGACGGTCGGGCGAGCGTGAAGGGCGACGTGCTCTGGCTAATGCACCCTCCCCTTACGGTCGAGGAATGGGTTGCGGCATACACACCACGGGATGAACACTTGCATTGATCCTTGCGACGCGGCCTTGGGTCGAAATTGGCCGAGCCTGCTTGCGTGCGGCCAAGTTAGCGCGCGGTGAAGGCTCATCAGTGTGATGCCAGCGCGGCAACATGGGTGTCCGTCGCGTAGAACGCGTTGGAGTGCCAGTTCTCGACATATCCAGGCATGAGCCTGCCACCATCGAAGCTGTAGATCGCGTAGCCGAGGTCTCTCAGGAACTCGTCACATTCCTCATCGGCGGCCTCGATGAGAATGATGGGCCGGTGGATCGACAGCGTCCGGAAGCCCCCTTTCAAGACCTTGAACTCGTGGCCCTGCACGTCGATCTTGATCATGCTCGGATGCAAGGATTGCTGGTCCAGGGTCACGGTCTTGCACACGGCCTTCATGCAGCCGCTTCTACGCACATCATAGCCGTACATCAGATTCGGGGTTGGATAGCGCGCGTCCCACTCATGGAGGGAGGCCGCTCCGTCATAGACGATGCCATTGTAGGTCGGCACGAAAAGCTCGAACTCGCCCTCGGTGTCGCTCAGCGCCGCTTCGACGACCCGGATCCGGTGCCGGCCTTCGTAACGGTGGCAGAGCTGGCGGGCGAGGCCTGAGTTCGGTTCGAACGAGGTGATATTCGCCTTCGGCGCGTAGAGCAGCACGGACTCGATCGTCTGGCCACGATTACCGCCGACGTCAACGAAGTCGTCCGCAAGGTGCGGATGC
>JAESGP010000290.1_pt1 | contig 10507 bp, 18 predicted proteins | sample 9269741 | NCBI WGS metagenome assembly JAESGP01 (sample SAMN15720684, study PRJNA650882) | algae metagenome | isolation source: Desmonostoc vinosum HA7617-LM4 and co-occurring heterotrophs from cave wall | place: USA: Waikapalae cave, Hawaii | collected 2011-05-27
GAGCGACGCCGAGATCGTGGCCAAGTGTAAGTATTGGTGGCGCAAGACCGAGCTAGGCGAGAACAGGTGGGGCGTCGGCCACTACGTCATATCGACCCACTCCGAGCTTGACGGGATGCTCACCAATCCGAGCGACCAGGATGCCTTTTTGCTTCTCACGTTCCTGCGGCGGCATCATTGGGGCCGCGAGTTTTACCTCGCCAACGCCACCCATGAATCGCTCGGGTGGACACTCAGGCGTTTTGTGGCGGCACGGGCGCGGCTGATCGCGCTGGGTCAGGTCGCCGTAATCAGACCGCAGACCACGAAAAAACCGATGCAATGCAGACTGAATGGAGGACGGCGGTGAAGATCTACTACAGCGAGATCGATACCATCATGATGCGTGACCCAGACGCCTTCATGCTGCTCGTATTTCTCCGGGGAGCACACGGCGGCCAAAGCTTCGCTCTCCCCAACGATGCCTGCAATCTGATGCCCGGGGGTGGATGGCGCCGACAACGGTTCACCGCCGCCCGCACAAAACTGATCGAAAGTGGCGCGTTGATACCGGTGCGCAACCCCGGCCGCACGGGCCCAATGGTCTGCAAACTCGCTGTGTCCGGTGGGTAAGCGATTCCGCTCACCAATAAGAAAGATACACCGCTCCCCCCTCCCCTTACTTCCCACCCAACCCGAGATACACGGCAATGACCCTGACCAAGCCAATGTTGACCGCGACTGAATTGAAGGCAGGCGCGATGCATCACCGGAAAGCTGACAGCCTACAAGCGCTGCCAGTGCGCGCACCGTCAGCCAGCCGCGTTCTCGTTGCCGATCCGAACCAACGCACCACGAGCCCTTTACGAGCCAGCAATGGGGCATCTACGCGCGAAAAATTCGTAGGTACCTTTTGCCATAGGCGTGCCGTGCGCGCGCGACGCGCCCAGCATTTCTGCATATTTGGGCCGCCTCGAGTGAGCGGTTCCGGTTCCGGTCTCTAACCCCATAGGAGCATCACGATGACTTCAGCCGCAACACCCGAGCGCACCTTCGTTTCTCAGATCGAACTTGCGCGCGACCTGAAACTGACCGACCGCAGAATCCGACAACTGGTCGCCGAGCGGATACTTCCGCCGGCGCGCGAAGAGGGCCATGACCTGGAATTGTCGCGCCGTCGATATCGCCTCTACAGCGGCGGCTCGGAACGGGATTGGCACCTGGCATTCGATGAAGCCGAGGATTTGGCCCGGATGGCGTCGGACATGAATGCCAAGGCATTTGCCGACAACGCCGTCCCGGAAGATGTCACCGCGGCGAGCATCGCGATCCAGTCCAGCACTGCGATGATGGCGTTCCTGACCGGCGCAAAATCGAAGTCGCAGCCAGAGCGTGAACTGTTTTGGCGCATTTGGGACCGGGAAGAGCACCAGGCCCTCGGCGCCCTGATGGCTCGCGCGATGGAGTTGCTGGGCGAAACTCACATTCGAATGGACGACGGCGAGCTAATCGAGGTTATCCCGTCGGCCATGCCGGCAAAGCCGAATCGGAAGGCGCGGCGTGCGGCGGGAAGGTCGAAAAAACCATCCCGCCGCCGGTGATTGCGAGGGCGAAGCAATGACCGACGCCGCCGCCCGACTAGACATTATCGAAACAGAGATCAGAGCTCTGCGCGAAATGCTGCGGTCGGCGCCGACGGCAGCTACATCAAGCGATCCGCCAGTGACGATCGCCGTATGCGAAGCTGCTTGGTTGTCGGGCATGTCGGAGAGTCAAGTTCGACGAGACTGCGCGGCGAACCCCTACACTGACCAAGCTGGCTTCGGCATTAAAATCGGCGGCAGGTGGCGGGTAGCGAAATATCGTTACCTGGATGCGCGTTTGCGCGTTTGAGGCGTCTGCGCATGCGCGTTTGCGCGTTTGATTACATGCGCCTCGAGCAGTGGCGTCGTAGATTGTTCTTGCTGGTGTTGCGGCCGGGAAGTAGCGGCCACGACGCGAACGCGCCGCGGGGAAGTGAAAGCAGCCCCGCGGTGCCGTCGATCTGAAATCCGTCGCCGCCGGTGAGCACAGTCTCAAATCGAAGCGCCGGCGTCTGCGCCGCACGGTTCCACCTCTGGCCGTGCGGCGCCCCCAAATTAGCACGCATGGACGAACGAAATGAACAACCGATCCGCTCTCGATCAAGCCCGAAAAGATCTCGCCGAAGTCGAGGCAGAACTGAGCGCGTTGCTTTCCACGAAGTCGGACGCGAGTAAGACGCCAGCGGCCTTTGCCAAATTCCGATCGAACCACGAGGCCCTCGCCGCAGAGCGCGAGCGGCTGACGACCGTGATCGATAACCTTGAGCCGATCGTCGCCGCCGAAGAGGCGTCTGACACGAAGGAGCAACTGCTCCGACGTTACGCCGAGCAGAAAACATCGAATGCGAAGCTCGCAAGCCGCATTCAGACAGACATCAGAAAGGCAAACGCGATCCTGCTCTCATTGATCCGCGACGCTGCAGCGGCGGCCGCGGAAGACTCGGAGATCAACGCGGCGCTGCCGGATGATCTCGAACCGCTCGCTTCGGCCGACTTCATTGCGCGCAGCAGACCGGGCCTGCAACGTCAGGAGCTGAAAACGGAGCGAGTGTGGCTTTGGGTCAACGAGCGCAACGGCTGCCTGATCGGTGACCAGGACTCGGTCGTGGACAGCGGGAATGGCTTCGGTCGGATTGGTCAAGGGTCGTACACGGTAATCTGCCGACGCGCGCTGTTCACTCAGACCGAGTACTATCCGGCGGTGCCGGCTGAACGTCCCCACGCCGCGCTTTGGCAACTGCGGCTGCCGCAGCCTGACGGGCCTGCATTCGCATTCGACGGCACCCGGTGCAATTTCCCCGACGCCGTCCTTGGCGAACTTGCGAGGGCGGCGCGCATCACCGAGCCGCGCGAACGTTCGATCGAAATCGAGCTCAAGCCCGTGCCGGCCGTCGAGAAAGAGGTCGCCGGCTGATGTCCAATTCAATTGAGGCCCCGCAGCGATTTCCGCTTTGCCCTCGAATTCGGGCGTTGCCCGATGAAGTCGCCACTTCGCAATCTGGGCCACGAGCGGAACGTTAGCTACTGCAAGCCAAAAAGGTGTTGACGGCCGTCACAACGGACTCAGTCTGTCCTAGAGCGGTCATATGATCGCAGTTCGGTAACAAGAACAGTGCTGAGTTCGGGAGCTGCGATGCACATTCTCGGACTGCTGCCAACCGTGGATCTAATTCACCGACAAGAAACAAGCAAGGCATATTCATCTTGGGCAAAACGTCGTCTGCTATCGACAAACGATCACGGGCGGCTAAGTGGATCGCGGCAACATCATTTGCAACAAGCCGATCGCGCCAACCGGGGGGTACGAGATGCCCGAAAATTTTGTCGATTGATGCAGCCAACGCCGCTTGATCGCTCGGAAACAGATCACGAAACGGCTGCAAGTTCTCGGCGTATGGATGCGCCGCTCCAATCACAAAGGAGCCAATCCGCTTTGGATAGTACTGCGCAAGGCCATAGGCTGCATTTCCACCGTAAGAATAGCCAAAGAAATTTGATGCACGGTGATCCAGCGCGTCGAGCACCGCAACCACATCAGATGCGCGAATTTCCGGATCATAAGCTGCCGGATCGTGTGGCTTGTCACTTTGACCATGTCCTCGTGCATCAACAAGGATGACCTGATGTCGATCTTTCAGCGCATCGACGTAGCCAAGGTCAATCCAGTCCGCGCCGCTCCCACCAAGACCGTGATGAAGCACGAGTGGATTGCCTTCGCCAAAGGTTTGATAGTGAATGCGGACGCCGCGATTGGTTACATGCGCCATGGTCTGCCCCTCAACGCTTCACCCGAACGAAGGTAGCTTGGAACCAGATCGCGCTTCAAGCCGAAATCTTGGTCTGAGAACGGCGGAGTTTGCCTTGCAGTCGCGACGTGTTGGCCCGCTGCTGGTCACTTCCGGTCTACTCTTGACCTGCCGTCGTATCGCACCAAATGAAGCGGCCATTTACCAGACAGTTAGACAATCGCGGCGAAGAGTTCCCACCGTCCGGGAAGGCCCTTGAGTTCATGTGATCCGCGTTCGGCAAAAGTTAGGCCCGCTCCTGCGACAAGATCGGTGACGACCCGCGATACCAAGACTTCATTTGGTTTCGATACGGTCATCACGCGGGAAGCTGCATGCACGGCTACGCCGCCGATATCTCGACCCCTGATCTCGATTTCGCCGGTATGAAGGCCGGCACGGATGGCGAGACCAATCTGCTTGACGGCGGCGCCGAGCGCCAACGCACAACGTACTGCGCGCGCAGGCCCATCGAACGTCGCCAAAATCCCGTCTCCAGTGGACTTGATCAAGGTGCCACGATGCTTCAGCACCATCTGCAATGCCAGTTCATCGTGATTGTCGAGCAGCCTGCGCCAAGCGCGGTCGCCGGTCTCGGCGGCGTGGCGGGTCGAATCCGCGATATCAGTGAACAACACGGTGGCGAGCACACGGTCGGCGTCGTCGGACGCTCCGTCGCGATTCCCCGTCTCGAACTCCTCAATGTCGCCAAGCAACTCCCCGCAGTCACCAAAATACGGGGAATGGTCGCTGCCGGGATACTCAACTAATCGTGCGCCGGGAATTTGTGCAGCCAGATCACGGCCGTGATCGACTGGCACTTGTACATCACCTTTGCGATGCAGCACCAGCGTTGGAACGCGCACGCTCGGGAGCACCGAACTCACATCAATCGATGCATTCAACAGCGCGAATTGTTTGATGGCGCCGGGGCTGGCCGACAACCTTTCATATTTTGCAAACTGGGCCACCGCATTGGGGTTCTTTGCAAGACTCGGTCCGAGCCTGTTGATCATTGCACCCGTGCCCCATTGCTTGGAGAGCAGGTTGGCTCGTTCTTCGCCGTTCCCGAGATCGTCTCGCCGTCGGTAGCCACCAAACAGTATCAGCTTGGATGCCCGTTCCGGGTAGGTGGCGGCAAACAAGACGCTCATCGCACAACCTTCAGAAATGCCAAGCAAAGAAGTTCTCTTTGAACCTATGCTGTCCATCACGGCGCGCACGTCGTCCATACGCTGCTCAAGGGAAGGTGCGCCAGACACCCTGTCAGAGAGTCCTTGACCCCTCTTATCGAACGTAATGACGCGCGCAAACGCGGATAAGCGACGCAGGAAAGCGGAATAGCCCGGAAGCTCATGCTGAAATTCGACGTGTGACATAATTCCGGGAACGATGACTATATCAACCGGGCCGTTACCCATCGTTTGGTAGGCGATGTTGACGTCGCCGCTAAGCGCATAGCGAGTCTCCGGTACCACAAGATCGTTCATCTACTAGTCCCTGGTCGCTTAGAGTTTTCCCCCTTGAAACGCGGGCGAACAACGTCCGGTCCCGGCCTCGCGGATATGCATGGAGCATTCTACCATTTGGGCCTACGGCCAAGGCAATGGCTCAAAATGTCTCTTATCGGTCACGAACGGTGATATCGCGTACATCAGATCTCTGCCACCGAAAGGAGACTTCGGCCAGACGGTCCTGTGAAGCCTCGTGCGAACGTTGCGCAGTTCACAATCCTTCATAAGTTAGAAAATGGGCGCCCGCTCTTGGCGGGCCTGGCGTTCGCAGCTCGATCGACGCCGGATGAACGCGCGATCGGGCTGCACTATGGGGGGCACATGAGGGGCGCGCGCCAGCGACGATTAGGACGACGACAGCGACGATTTCCCGGCGCCCGTTGGCACGATTGAGTCATGCCGCCATCAGTGGGAAGCGTCCGCTCTGGCCACCGAGGTCCGCAGCATCTTGGACTCGATCGAACGTTCGAAGCCAGAATCCAAGCCGCCGAGCGCGTTACCGGTAAGGTGATAATCGGTGCGCGGTACCCGGGGTAGGCTCGCTATTACACATTACCAGAACGAATGGGCGGTCGAAGTGAGCACCCAGACGGCGGCGCCGCACAGTCCGAAGAACCATAAGATAGCAAGCCAAAAAAGGACGTCGTCTCGCTTCATCACCTATAACCTGAAAATGGGGGATTTCTTCGCTGCGGCGGGGGACGGCGCCGCCGATAGCGCTATTCGGATGCACTCTTCGTAGCCAGATAGTTGGGATTTCAAGCCAACGCTCGTTAAAGATCGGAAAGGTCAGCTCCGTCGCCACACGCTACAGCCCCGCCGGCCGGGTTTAGAGTTCGTTCACCGCGTTCGGGTAGAGTTCCCGCATTCAAGACGATGGGCTTACGGCCGCGTTTCGTTAAGGCCTCGGCCCCACCTCCACCAGCGACGATGAGAAGTGTCCACTCGCGGTTCGAGAGGATTAGCCCATGTCATTCGAGGTTAAGGGTTTGGTCGACGACTGCATCGCCAAGGAAGCGTTTGCCAAAGCGGTCGAGTGGCAGGTGGTGAGCGGCATCCAGCGGAGTTTCGATCAGCGATGGTAGTCGGCGCTTCACCGTCGCCGAATTCTCGTGGAAAATGGCTTGCGCGGAGATCGCTGATACTCTGCGGGAAAGCCGCCGGACGGAACCGGCCCATTCAATCTGATCAACCCTGGTCGCCCGGGGTGCGTCCCGCCTTTGCAGGATCTCGCTTGCGATACAGCCGCTGCACTTGGCCGTAGATCGCCGAGGGCGTGCGATTGAGCTCGATGGCGATCTCTCGGGCGATCTTGCCGGCGTCGAGAAGCGATCGAAGTCGATCCAACTCGGCCGCGGTCCAACGGTTTGCTTTCGAATTTGACATTATCCCTGATCAACTCGCTGTCCTATAACCCCCCGCGGTGCGACGGCGCCGAACTCGGTCACAATAGGCTGCGCGTGGCTTCCCATCTGTAATCGACCTGCCGTGCCGGTTCTGGCTGTCGCGCGGGCTCGACAACCCTAGCCGGCTCTTCGATGCGCGAAGGGTCCGGCGCGCGGCTCGTCGCCCACACGCGGCATGGTTCGGCCTTAAAGGCACGCCTGATGCCGGTCAGGATCGCAACCATCGAGCTATGGTCGTGATCGTCCATGGGTGATGATGGCACGACGCCCTGAAGAAAATGTTAGCCGGTCGGGCCGGCCGCCACCGCCGTGGCGACCATCCTCCTCACCCGACCAATTGCCGCGCCATCGCCTCCAGCGTGTTCGCCCTTCCAGGCGTGGGGGTAATGCACGCGGCGAAGCAGACGATTCGTAATGCATCCGGCCGAGGCCTCGGTACTTCCCGCACCCGTGATTTCACCAGTCGGCGCCGATCTCGATCGCGGCGACGCCGGCGCATCTCAGGTAGCGGTCGGCCTAGCAAGCGCGTCGAGTTAGTCAAGGTGAAGCCGCGTTTACGGTACGGCGCCACAGCAGCACGCCGGTGCTGCGGACCTCGGTGTCGCTTGGCGTATCCGGCACGATGGCGGTGAGGCTCACATGTCTGCCGACGATTGCCTCCAACGTGCGCTGCCACATCGGCCAGAGGGCCAGATAGTCGCCCAGCGCCCAGTCATGATCTCCTCTCGCCGGCATCAACGAGACGGCGATGTCAACGTCGCTATCCGGCCGCGATGTTCCCATGGCGCGGCTGCCGAATAGCCAGAGCTCGTCGACGGCGTTGCTCTCCTGCGCCCAGATAATGATCTTGACGCGCCACTCGTCAGGAAGATCAAAGTCGGCCATCGCGTGCTTTCCGGAAATCCGCCGAGCGTTAATCGCAATCCTACAGGTTCACGCTCCCAAGGGAAACGGCTTGGTCAGACAGAGGTGCCTAAAAGCTTACGCTTGCGACGACGGCGACTGGATACCCGCTCGAAATAGATCCCGTTGATCCGAACACGTTCTGCACCGTCCGTCGCGGGTGGTGCGGGACTGTCTCGTAATAAATCGTCGAAGATAGTTGCCGGCAGCAGTATCGTGGTCATTGAGATTTCAACCGACCCGCCGTTGCCCGCCTCGATCATTTTGAGGATCGACTTTGCTATCAGGCTCGCCCGCTTGTAGGGTCGCATCTTCATTCCCTCGTGAGTGTCGCTCCCCGAACTTGCATAGCGCGGCACCCGGGATTGATACGCGTGCCGATCTATCGATACCACGCCGGTTCCAGGGAAAAGCGCTCGGACGCACCCGGCGGACCAATACGTTCGGACCTGCAACTCGCAGTTTGACGCTGAGTTTCTGTCCGTAATCCCGCTTGGAACCGCGCAGATTTTCATCTGCGAATTGAAACCCGCGCCGGCCTTTGAGCATCTTTCATCTTTGTAGCGCGCCCTCGCTCCTCGTCGTCGAACTTTCATTAACCGGGCGCTGCTACTCTGGCGGTTGGGAAAATTGCCCGTCCCATGAGTATTGCGTACGGAACCCCGCCGGCTCGCAGGCGGCGGGTTTCCGATCTCCATTTCAGTGCCGAGCCATGTCTCACAACGGACTAGAGCAGAGGAAGACGCAGCGCGTCGTGTTCGAGCGCGGCTTCCCCGTCAACATCATGGCGATCGACGGCACATGGCGGCGCAGTTGCATAATGCTGGACGTATCCGAAGGCGGCGCCAGGCTGTCAGTTGACGGGTCGGTTCAGGGCTTGTTTCTCAAGGAATTCTTCCTGCTGCTGTCGTCGACCGGCCTGGCTTTCCGCCGCTGCGAATTGGCATGGGTGAACGGGGACGAGCTCGGCGTCTATTTTCTGAAGCAGGGGAAAGGCAAAGCCGGCCAAAAGCTCAGCGTGGTCACCACATGACAACGTCGCCGAACACCAGGGCGACTCAGATTTCTCTCAGCCGCTGCGACGGTAAATGCCGGAGTTGGCCACTTCGCGAGCCCCATAAAAAAACTAATGGGCCTCGGTCGATTTCGCGCGACGTCGCGTCGCGGCTCATGGTGTTTGCAGCTCGATTTGTCAATCGAACCGGCGAAGTAAGTGCCGCGCCTTCAAGATCCTTAGCGGTATTTGTCAGGCTTGCCATTTGGGCTGCTGTCGCCACCGCCATTGCCGTAACCGTTATTGCCCTTCGGGCCGCCATAGCCGCGTCCACCTGATCCGGCGATCGCATCCGACGTCAATGAGGTGGACAGCAAGAGCGTGATCGCCGGTGGTGTTACGGCCGCGAATCTGCCGGCGGACTTCAAAAAATTGCGCCGATCCTCGATCTCCTGTCGTTCTAGATCGTGCATCGCCGCCTCCGACGTTTAATTGTTTAATATCCGATCAGGATAACAATCAATCGCGTTGCTTATAAACCTAAATTAACTCGAAGCGATCACAAGTTGTTGCAGCCGGGGGTCGCATGATGGGTTCCCATCGTGCAGCCGTGGCGCGCTACCATACCAGCGGTGCCTGCCGTTTCGGCTTCTGAAAACATTGAAAACAGGCTCAGAAACGGTGGTCGGAGTCGACCGAAGACCGGCGAGGCCTGCTATCCGAGCACCCACAGGGCGCCTATGATGAGCAGCGGCGTAGATGCGGCGGAGATCAGCAGCGTGGGCGACGTCTCGTTGCGCTGTCGACGGAAGGGTTTGTCATCATGATTGGTCATGAGACGCGATCGCGCAATCCGCTGACGCCGTTTTTTTCCGCACAGTGATCGCAGCAATAGAAGACGCCGCCGCTCTCCAGTCCATGGCCGATGATGCGGGTGCCGCAGTGCTTGCATTTGGGCGCGAGCGCATGGATGGCGCATTCGAAGCTGTCAAAGGTGTGCGTCTTTCCGTCCTTCACCACTTGGAAGGCCTTGTCGTAGTCGTTGCCGCAGGTTTCACACGTCGCCATGGGATTGCCTCTATGCCAACGTGAGGCCCGCCGGTTCACGCAGCGGCCCTCATCTTTGCTGGCGTTGCGCCTTACCGTCTGTTGACGCCATCCTTAACGGCGCCTGGCTCGGTCAGGGTACCGGTGTTATTGACGGGAGCGCTGGTAGGCGCGCCGGAAGTACTGGCGTCACCTCGAGGTGACGGCATGGTGCTGGCCCCGGTGGTGCCTTGATTCATCGAGCCCCTATCCGGACTGTTCATGCCAGGTTTGTTCATGTCATTCTGGGCGGCTGCCGGTGCGCCAGTCGTTTGGGCAAAAGCCGACCCGCACATGAGCGTGAACGCGGTAACTGCAATTAGCTTCTTCATTGGAAGTCTCCTTGGGGTCCATCTTCAGATGGGGCAAACGGCTGCTGAATGCGTTCGTTCCTGCGAAATCGAGACGGTCCAGCCGGGGACGTGCCGGGGCCGCTCGGGGTAGTCGAGAGGCCACCGGGGTAAATGGCGCCGGTTCAAATCCGCGCTTCGCACTCAATCGATAATCCACCCATAGGAACCAATCAACATCCGCACAAATTGCTTCAGGTATCACCGAGCTGTCCTGGGTATCTGTCGGTGCTGAGAACGCCTGTTGCGCTCCCGCCTTCCTCCGGAATGGAAAGGAGCGCTTGATGAAGAAGCGTCGCCGTTTCAAACAGACCCTATCGTTGCAAGAGCGCCTGGCTGAGCACGCCGAGCAATTACGGACAGAGGCCGAAAGTCTCCCAGCCGGACAGAAGCGCGAGAGATTGTTG
>JAESGP010000291.1_pt1 | contig 10431 bp, 11 predicted proteins | sample 9269741 | NCBI WGS metagenome assembly JAESGP01 (sample SAMN15720684, study PRJNA650882) | algae metagenome | isolation source: Desmonostoc vinosum HA7617-LM4 and co-occurring heterotrophs from cave wall | place: USA: Waikapalae cave, Hawaii | collected 2011-05-27
GAGCAGGCTGGCGAGGGCGGCGAAGGCTCGGGTCATGCATCTCTCAAGCGGGGCGGTCCACCCTGATGCCATCGGCGTCGCGGCGGATTCATGACCAAAGCGCGGGCATTCCGGGTCGTGATCCAAGGCGTCAGGTCCGCAGGACGAGGCAGGCGCCGCCGACCCCGCGAATCCGCCCGCACAGGGCATCGGCCGCGGCGCGGCTCTCGGCGGGAATGCGGATGCGGTAGAAGGCCCGGGTGCCGCGGCTGCGCAGGCGCGTGCCGATGATCATCGGGCGGACCTCGCCGATCACGCCGGCGTAGCGGCTCCGCGCCCGGGAGAAGCTCTGGAGCGCGAGCGACTTCGAGAAGTTGCCGGCGAGCTGAATGCCCCAGGGCGCGGCCGGCCCCTCGTTGACGCCGAGCGCGAAGCGGTCGCCGCGGGAAGGGATGCGCAGGGTCGCCGTCACCTGAAGGCAATTCTGACCGCTCTCCTGCGGCGAGGCGACCTCGGCGCCCCCGCGCCAATCCTCGGCCGGCGCGCCCGTGATGCCGATGACGTAGGCGCGGGTCTCGGCCGGAAGCCCGCCGGTCCCGGCGAGCCAGGCCGAGACGCGGCCCGGGCCGCCGTTATAGGCCGCGGCCGCGAGACCGAGATTGCCGAACTGCCGGTTCAGGTCGGCGAGCAGGTGGGCGGCATGGGGGATCGCCTGCTCCGGGTCGAAGGGGTCGGCGAGGCCGCGCTCGCGCGCCGTCCCGGGCATGAATTGCGCGACCCCCTGCGCACCGGCCGGGCTGACGGCGCCGGCGCGAAAGCTGCTCTCACGCCAGATCAGGCGGGTGAGGAACGGCACCGGCAGCTTGTGAGTCTTCGCGGCGCCGTCGATCAGCCGGCACAGGGCCTGCTCCACGGTCTCGGTTTCGCCCGCAGCAGCGCCCGCGCGAGCCAAACCCGTCATCGCCAGCGTGGCCGCCGCGAACATCCAGAGCCATTTGGTGATCACCGAGCGGTTTTAGGGCTTCGCCGCCCGCGATCAATCCGGCCTGCGGCGTTCGCCGATCCGCCCCCACCGCGCTATAAGCCCCGTCGCGCTCGTTCTCGCCGGATGCCGATGACCTCCAAGGTGCCGCCAGCCCAACTGCTCGAAGTCCACGATCTTTCGGTCGCCTTCCGCTCGCGGGAGCGCGGCGACACGCTGGCGGTGGACCGGGTCAGCTTCGGAATCGCGAAGGGCGAGACCCTCGCCCTCGTCGGCGAATCCGGTTCCGGCAAGTCGGTGACGGCCCTCTCGATCCTGCGGCTCCTCGACGGCGCCGCGCATCATCCGGGCGGTCGCATCCTGTTTCGTGGCGAGGATATCCTTGCCCTCAGCGAGCGGCGCCTGCGCGAGATCCGGGGCGCGGACATCACCATGGTGTTCCAGGAGCCGATGACCTCGCTGAACCCGCTGCACACCATCCAGCGGCAGATCGGCGAGGTGCTGCAGATCCATCGCGGCCTCACAGGGCGGGCGGCGCGGGCGCGCATCCTTGAACTCCTCGAACTGGTGGGGCTCCGCGACGCCGAGAGGCGGCTCGGTGCCTATCCGCACGAGCTCTCCGGCGGACAGCGCCAGCGCGTGATGATCGCGATGGCGCTCGCCTGCGAGCCGGACCTCCTCGTCGCCGACGAGCCGACGACCGCCCTCGACGTCACCGTCCAGGCCCAGATCCTGACGCTGCTCGCCGACCTGCAGAAGCGGCTCGGCATGGCGATGCTGTTCATCACTCACGATCTCGGCATCGTGCAGCGGATTGCCGACCGGGTCTGCGTCATGCTCCAGGGCCGCATCGTCGAGGGCGGCCCCGTCGCGGAGATCTTTTCGCGGCCTCAGCACGAATACACCCGCCGGCTCATCGCCTCCGAGCCGAAGGGCCGCGCCAACCCGGTCCCGGCGGATGCGGAATCCCTGCTCGAAGCCGGGCCGCTCAAGGTCTGGTTCCCGATCCGAGAGGGCCTGCTCCGGCGCACCACCGGCCACGTGAAGGCCGTCAACGGCGTTGCGCTGAAGGTCCGGGCGGGCGAAACGGTCGGCGTCGTCGGGGAATCCGGCTCCGGCAAGACGACGCTCGGTCTCGCTCTGCTCCGGCTGACAGGCAGCGAGGGGCCGATCGTCTTCCTCGGGCGTTCGATCGAGGGCTTCACGCCCGGCGCCATGCGCCCCGTGCGCCGCGACATGCAGGTGGTCTTCCAGGACCCCTACGGCTCGCTCTCGCCGCGCATGACCGTGGCCGACATCGTCGCCGAAGGGCTCGTGGTCCAGGGCACGGGCCGCAACCGGGCCGAGCGTACCGTGATCGTCGCCAAGGCCCTCCAGGATGTCGGCCTCGATCCGGCGACGATGGACCGCTACCCGCACGAATTCTCCGGCGGCCAGCGCCAGCGCATCGCCATCGCCCGGGCCATCGTGCTCAAGCCCCGTTTCATCGTCCTCGATGAGCCGACCTCGGCCCTCGACCGCTCGGTCCAGGCGCAGATCGTGACACTTTTGCGTGATCTCCAGCGCGAGCGCGGGCTCGCCTATCTCTTCATCAGCCACGACCTCAAGGTCGTGCGCGCGCTCGCCAACTACGTCCTCGTCATGCAGAACGGAATCGTCGTCGAGGAAGGCCCCGCCGACGCGATTTTCACCGCGCCGAAGACCGAGTACACGCGTGCCCTCTTCGCCGCCGCCTTCGACCTGGCGAGCGAGACCGTCGAAGATCCGGTCCCGGCCTGAGCCAATGGCCCGCGTCCTGCTCATCGTGCTCGACTCCGTCGGGATCGGCGGCGCACCGGACGCAGATCGCTACGGCGATGCCGGGTCCGACACCCTCGGCCATATCGCCGAAGCCTGCGCCCGCTGGGAGGGTGACCGCCCGGGCCTCCGCTCCGGCCCCTTGCGCCTGCCCAACCTCGCGGACCTCGGCCTCGGACTCTCCGCCGAGGGCGCGACGGGACGTATCCCGCCGGGTCTCGAACCGTTGGGACCGATTGGGGGTGCCTACGGCCACGCGGTCGAGACCGCGGCGGGCAAGGACACGCCCTCCGGGCACTGGGAGATCGCCGGGCTGCCGGTTCTCGAACCCTGGACCTACTTCCCCGACACCCGGCCGGCTTTTCCGCCGGAGCTGACCGAGGCCCTGATCGTCCGGGGCGACCTGCCCGGCATCCTCGGCGATTGCCACGCGGCGGGCGCCGCCATCGTCGATCGCCTCGGGGCGGAGCATGTCCGGACGGGCAAGCCGATCTGCTACACCTCGGCCGACAGCGTCTTCCAGATTGCGGCCCACGAGGAGAGCTTCGGCCTGGAGCGGCTCTACGACCTCTGCGGGATCGCCCGCGAGCTCTGCGATGTCTACCGCGTCGGCCGCGTCATCGCACGGCCCTTCCTCGGTTCGGCCGAGGCGGGATTCCGCCGCACCGGCCACCGCCGGGATTTCTCGACCGAACCGCCCGGCGAAACCCTGCTCGACCGGCTCGCCGCCAAGGGCCGCGCCGTCGTGAGCGTTGGCAAGATCGGGGACATCTTCGCCCATCGCAGCACGGGCCGGGAGATCAAAGCGATCGGCAACGCCGCCTGCCTCGACGCGGCGTTGGGGGCCTTTCGCGAGCTTCCGCAGGGCGGTCTCGTCTTCCTAAACCTCGTCGATTTCGACACCGAACACGGCCATCGCCGCGACGTGCCGGGCTACGCCGCCGAGCTCGAAGCGTTCGACGCGCGGCTGCCCGAGATCCAGGCCGTACTGGGTGAGGGCGACCTCTGCCTGATCACCGCCGACCACGGCAACGATCCGACCTGGACCGGCACCGAGCACACCCGCGAGCAGGTGCCCATCCTCGCCATCGGCCCAGGCGTCGCACCGCGAACTCTCGGGCGGCGGACGAGTTTTGCCGATATCGGTGCCGAGGCGGCGCGTCACCTCGGTCTGGCGCCGCTCGCGGCCGGACGCGCGTGGTCGGGGGAATCGGATGAGAGATGAAGAGGAGAATCGCGTTCGACGGCCGGGCTGGCACGAGATCGGACAGAAGCTCGATGACTTGTCCGTCGACGACCTCGACGAGCGAATCGCCGTTCTGCGCAGCGAAATCGAGCGCCTCGAGAGCGCGAAGGCAGCGAAGAACGCGGCCCGCGACGCGGCGGGTTCGATCTTTAGGCTGTGAGGCGAGACGGTCTACGCAATTCCAAAGAGTCGAAACGGCACGGACCCGTGCTAGGGGTGCGTGGGTTGCGTCCGCACGCGCGAGCGAGCGGATGCGGGCAGGGATGTGGACGTGCGACCCTGGCGGGACGGACCAAGTGACCGGCGCAGCTACCACCACGGCAACCTCAAGGAGGCGCTGATCGAGGCTGCACGCCGCTTCATCGCGGAGCGGGGGGTCGGCGGCTTCACCCTGGTGGATGCCGCACGCCTCGTCGGCGTGACGCCCGCCGCACTCTATCGCCACTTCCGCGGACGCGAGGCCCTGCTGGAGGAGGTGGCGGGTCGCGGCTTCACCGACCTCGCGGAGCGCCTCGCCAAGGCGATCAGTGGTCGCGGCACGCCGCTCGAGCGCTTCACGCGGATGGGCGAAGCCTACCTCGCCTTCGCCGAGGAAGAGCCGGGCTACTACGCCGCGATCTTCGAAACCCGCAGCGTCGGACTAGCGTCGGGCGCTTCAGATTCAGGCGAGCCAGCCCGGCCTAGCCCTTTCGATCTGCTCGTCGAGGCGCTGCGTTCCACCTTCCCGGATGGGTTCGGCGGCGTAGCCCCCCGCTTCATCGCGCTCGAAGTCTGGGCGCTCTCGCACGGTCTGGCCACGCTCTCGGCTGCGGGGCAATTGCCCAAGGGGGTAGGGGTGCCGGACAAGTACGAGCTGCTGCGTGCTGGCGTACTCGCGCTGGTGCACGGGGCGGCCTCCCGTCCGCGCGGTTGACCACCCCTTGAAAAGCCTGGGACCCACCCGCAAGTAAATGTGGTTCACATTTACATCGGAGCTGTGAGCCGTGAGCTTTTCCTCGACCACTCCCTGGGCCACCGGCAAAGCCTGCCGCAGCGGTCCGTTTCCCCGCCGTTCCCTCGAGATCGGCGCCATCGTGCTGGCCTTCATCTACTGGTGGCCGCTGGCACTCGGCTACGTCATCTGGAAGGTGGCGGGCTACCCGGCGCTTTCAGAGATGCGTGGTCTCCTCGGCCGCGGATCGTCGCTCGCGAGCGGAGCCCGCAAGTCGCGCTTCGCCGCCGCCTTCGAGGCCGCGAGCGGCAGCACCGGCAACCTCGCCTTCGACGCCTACCGCCGCGCCGAGATCGAACGTCTCGTCGCCCAGCGCCGGGCGCTTGAGGAAGAGAGCCGGGCCTTCGCCGCCTTCGTCGAGGAGCTGAAGCGGGCCAAGGACCGCGAGCAGTTCGACGCCTTCATGGCCAAGCGCCGCACCGGGACCCACGGCGGCTCGTCCGTCGACGTCTAGGACCCAGCGTTCGTCGGCGCGCTCTTCCCTTCCCCTTGTGGGGAGGGACCGAGGGTGGGGGTGGCCGGGTGACCCTGTGTCGAGGCCAGCGGAACCACCCCCACCTCCAACTCCTCCCCGCAAGGGGGAGGAGGGGCGCCACGTCTTCCGTCGATCCGCGAAGGGTGGTTTACAGGCAAGACCCCGGTCTCGCCTGTCTCAGGCCGGGGCGGGAGCGCGTCCATGCAGGCCACGGCCTCGGTCCGGGTGGTCAACCACCCTCTCGTCCAGCACAAGCTGACCCTGCTGCGCGACAAGGCGCGCTCGACCAAGGGCTTCCGCCAGATCCTCAACGAGATCGGGATGCTGCTCGCCTACGAGGTGACGCGCGACCTGCCGCTCGAACTGGTGACCATCGAGACGCCGATCCAGGCGATGGAGGCGCCGCAGATCGCGGGCAAGAAGCTCGTCCTGGCGCCGATCCTGCGTGCCGGCGTCGGCTTTCTCGACGGCATGCTTTCGCTGGTGCCCTCCGCCCGCGTCGCCCATGTCGGCCTTTACCGCGATCCCGACACGCTCCAGGCGGTGGAGTACTATTTCAAGGCTCCTTCCGATCTCGCCGACCGCACGGTTCTGGTGCTCGACCCGATGCTCGCCACGGCGAATTCCGCGGTGGCCGCGATCAATCTCCTGAAGCAGCGCGGTGCCCGCGATCTGCGCTTCGTCTGCCTGCTCGCCGCCCCCGAGGGGATCGCGCGGCTGCAGAGCGTCCATCCCGAGGTCCCGGTCTGGACGGCGGCAATCGACAGTCACCTCAATGACCACGGCTACATCGTGCCGGGCTTGGGAGATGCTGGCGATCGAATGTACGGGACGCGGTGAGGGGACCTCGCGCGTCAGACCGTTCGTCGCAATCCGCTTGCCAACGGCCTTCCGTCCCGCGAAGACGGCGCTCGCCTCCAGGAGATCGCCATGCCGACCAACCTCCCCGAGACCATGCGCCAGATCCGCTTCACCGGAGCCGGCGGCCCGGAGGTGATCGCGGTCGAGACTGTTCCGCTGCCGCGACCGGGGTCCGGTCAGGTACTGATCGAGGTCGTCGCCGCGGGGGTGAACCGGCCCGACGTGATGCAGCGGGCCGGCCTCTATCCACCGCCGAAGGGCGCGACCGAGGTGCCGGGCCTCGAGATCGCCGGCCGGATCGTGGCGCTCGGCGAAGGCGCGGACGAGCTCGCGATCGGCGACGAGGTCTGCGCCCTGGTGATCAGCGGCGGCTATGCCGAGTTCGCAATTGCCGAGGCCGCTCAGTGCCTGCCCCGTCCCCGCCCGCTCTCGCTGGTTGAGGCCGCGGGCCTGCCCGAGACCACCTTCACGGTCTACAGCAACGTCATCGAGCGCGGGCGCCTGAAGCCCGGCGAGAGCTTCCTCGTCCATGGCGGTTCGAGCGGCATCGGCTCGACCGCGATCCAGATGGCGAAGCTCCACGGTGCCCGGGTCTTCGCCACCGCGGGTTCCGCCGAGAAGTGCGAGTTCTGTCGCGCTCTCGGCGCGGATTCCGCGATCAACTACCGCGAGGCCGACTTCGCGGAAGAGGTGAAGCGGCTCACCGAGGGACGCGGTGTCGACGTCATCCTCGACATGGTCGGCGCGCCCTACCTCGCCCGCAACCTCTCGGCCCTCGCCGTGGAGGGCCGGCTCGTCCAGATCGCCTTCATGCAGGGCTACAAGGCCGAGAGCTTCAGCATGACGCCGATCATGCTGAAGCGCCTCACCTTCACCGGATCGACGCTCCGCGCCCGGCCGAATGGCGACAAGGCCACCATCGCCCAGGGACTACGGCGGCAGATCTGGCCCTTCCTGGAGGACGGCCGGATGAAGCCCGTCATCCACGCCACGTTCCCGCTGGAGGAGGCGGCCCAAGCGCATGCGCTCATGGAATCGAGCGCGCATCTCGGCAAGATCATGCTGATTACGGGGCGCTGACGGGCGCCGACACCTGTCCGGCAGGAACTCCGATCCCAAGCGCGGCGTTTGTGACCATCTCGACGCGTCCTGCGTCGGCCAGTCACGCGTGCCCGGACAGGGCTCACCAGATGAGGTTGCAGATGCCAGAGATCCTTCCGGAGCAGGAGGCCCGTCAGGGCGCGAAGGGCAAGCCGGTCCTCTACGTGCTGCTCGCGAGCCTCGTGCTGCTCGCCATCGCCATCACCGGCCTCATGACTTGGCAGGGTGCCTCCTCCCCGCCGGACTACGCCTCCAAGAGCCAGGAAGCCGCGCGCGGCGAGGTCACGGGCTCGGTGAACGGCGGGACCAACGCGCCGTCCTCCAACAGCGGCAACGTGCCGGCGGCGAACCCGAACTATCCGTCGCCCGCTCAGCCGACGGCCAATCCGAATCCGAAGTGACGTGATGAGCCCGTACCGATCCGCCTAGCGGGTCGGTACGGGCGTCTCGCCCCGGTAATCGTAGAAGCCGCGCTTCGACTTCCGGCCGAGCCAGCCGGCTTCGACATACTTCACGAGGAGCGGGCAGGGGCGGTACTTCGAATCCGCCAAACCCTCGTAGAGCACCTGCATCACCGAGAGACAGGTGTCGAGGCCGATGAAGTCCGCGAGCTGCAGGGGGCCCATGGGGTGGTTCGCCCCGAGCCTCATCGCCGTATCGATGGCCTCCACCGAACCGACGCCCTCGTAGAGCGTGTAGATCGCCTCGTTGATCATCGGCAGTAGGATGCGGTTGACGATGAAGGCCGGAAAATCCTCGGACATCGTCGAGGTCTTGCCGAGCTTGGCGATGAAGGCCTTCGCCGACTCGTAGGTCGGGTCCTCCGTGGCGATGCCGCGGATCAGCTCGACGAGCTGCATCACCGGCACCGGATTCATGAAATGGATGCCGATGAAGCGCTCGGGCCGGTCGGTCGCAGCGGCGAGCCGGGTGATCGAGATCGACGACGTGTTCGTCGCGATGATCGCGTCCGGCTTCAGCGACGCGCAGAGCGTGCCGAAGATCTTGCGCTTCGTGGCCTCGTCCTCGGTCGCAGCCTCGATGACGAGATCGCAGGGCGCGAGATCGTCGTAGGCGTGGGCAGGCGTGATCCGCCCCATCGCGCTGCGGCGCTGCTCGTCGGTGATGGTGCCCTTCGCGACCTGTCGCGCCAAGTTTCCATCGACCGTGGCGAGGCCGCTTTCGAGCCGCTCCCGCTCCCGATCATTGAGTCGAACGTCGAGGCCCGCCATGGCGCAGACATGGGCGATGCCGCTGCCCATCTGACCGGCGCCGACGATGCCGACCGTCGTGATATCGATACCCATCGCTTGAACCGCACCCCCACGCACGGCCCCTGTCGACCGTGGAACGCTTTTGCTCCGCGACAGAGGCGACCCGCCGTCATATCGCATCGCAAAAGTGTCTTAGAGCATTTCTACGCTCAGGTGCAGCCCGCAGGCCGGCGTAAAATGCATGACCGGCGCCGCCCGGAAAGCCCGAGCGGCGTCTCGTCAGCCCTTCGCCTTGGCGAGCTCGCCCTGCAGCGCCGGAACCACCTGGAAGAGGTCGCCGACGAGGCCGTAATCGGCCACCTGGAAGATCGGCGCGTCCTCGTCCTTGTTGATGGCGACGATGACCTTGGAATCCTTCATGCCGGCCAGATGCTGGATGGCGCCCGAGATGCCGACCGCCACGTAGAGGTCCGGCGCCACCACCTTGCCGGTCTGGCCGACCTGCCAGTCGTTCGGCGCGTAGCCAGCATCGACCGCCGCGCGCGAGGCGCCCACCGCCGCGCCGAGGGTGTCGGCCAGGGGCTCGATCAGCTCCTTGAACTTCTCGGCCGAGCCGAGCGAGCGGCCGCCTGAGACGATGATCCGCGCCGCGGCGAGTTCGGGGCGATCGGACTTGGCGATCTCCTCGCCCTTGAAGGTCGATCCGCCTGTTGCCGGAGCCGCGGCCTGGAGCGCCTCGACGGGGGCCGCGCCGCCCTCGGCCGCCGGCTTGAAGGCGGCGGTGCGCACGGTGATGACCTTCTTGGCCTCGCTCGCCTGCACGGTCTGGATCGCGTTACCGGCGTAGATCGGGCGCTCGAAAGTGTCGGGCGAGACCACGGTGATGATGTCCGAGATCTGCGCGACGTCGAGGAGCGCAGCGACGCGGGGCAGCACGTTCTTGCCCGTGGTCGAGGCCGCCGCGATGACGACGTCGTAGGGCTCGGCGATCGCGGCGATCAGCGCGGCAGTAGGCTCGGCGAGAAGGTGATCGAAGGTCGCGTCCTCCGACACCAGCACCTTCTCCAGCCCTTCGAGCTTGGCGGCCGCGTCCGCCGCCGGGCCGCTGCCCGAGCCGAGCACCAGGGCGTGGACGGGACCGCCGAGCTGAACCGCAGCGCTCAGTGCCTTCCGGCTCGCGTCGCGGACGGCGCCATTCTCGTGCTCGATGAGGAGGAGGGTAGCCATGCTGTTCTTCGAACCTCGAACCTGGATCGCCCGGGAACCGGGCTTGAGACAATGCCGGCGGGCGCGGTCAGATGACCCCGGCTTCCACCTTCAGCTTCTGCACGAGGACTTCCGCGGACTCGACCTTCACGCCCGCCTTGCGGCCGGCGGGCTCGACGGTTTTGAGGACCTTGATGCGCGGCGTCACGTCGATGCCGAGCGCGTCGGGGGTGAGTTCCTCGAGCGGCTTCTTCTTGGCCTTCATGATGTTGGGCAGGCTGGCATAGCGCGGCTCGTTAAGGCGCAGATCCGTCGTGACGATCGCCGGCAGCTTGAGCGTGACCGTCTGGAGGCCGCCATCGACCTCGCGCGTCACGTCGATGGCGCCGTCCCCGAACTCGACCTTGAAGGCGAAGGTGCCCTGCGGCCAGCCGAGCAGCGCGGCCAGCATCTGGCCGGTCTGGTTGGAATCGTCGTCGATCGCCTGCTTGCCGAGGATGACGAGCTCCGGGCCCTCCTTCTCGACGATCGCCTTAAGGATCTTGGCGACGCCAAGGGGCTCGACCTGCACGTCGGTCT
>JAESGP010000292.1_pt1 | contig 10426 bp, 14 predicted proteins | sample 9269741 | NCBI WGS metagenome assembly JAESGP01 (sample SAMN15720684, study PRJNA650882) | algae metagenome | isolation source: Desmonostoc vinosum HA7617-LM4 and co-occurring heterotrophs from cave wall | place: USA: Waikapalae cave, Hawaii | collected 2011-05-27
ACGCCTTGCAAGGCTGGAGGGCATCGCGAAATGACCAATCCTTTTGAGCGCCGCATCCGCAGATTGGAGGCGAAGGCCCCCACCTCCACCCGAAGCGTGATCGTCTTCGGGCTGCCAGGACAGCCTGACCCCGACCCGGCAACCATCGGTCCCGACGACCTCGTGATTAGGCTCAGGTTCGTCGCCGCCCGCGATGCACGCCTCATCGAGGAGGGTAGCCATGCAGGCCACTGAGAGCAGGCGCCCACCGGCCGGCCGGTAGGAGAGGAGACGCAGATGCGCGGGACCGTTACGAGACTGAGCCGCCTAGAGGCGAAGCGCGGCCTGAAGGGCGATCCAAGCTTCTACGTGTTCGGCTTGGATGAGGACGATGCGGCCGAACGGCTTGCGGTCGAGACCGTGGCCGGCACTGTTCGGTTAGGCGATCGATGCCACATGGTGGTTTGGAGCAGTTCGGGTCCCCTCCCCTCGCCGCGATGGCTCACACCGCGCGAGATGAGCGATGACGAGCTGAATGCCGCAATCCGGCACTTCGATGGGCTGCTCGGACGAGAGCCCTTGCCGGTCGACGCCAACGGCGATGTGCTCTCGTCGGAGATCTCAGAACTGCGACGCGAGATCGGACGGGAGGGGCTGCTAAACCCAGCCTAGCAGCTCGTCGGCACGCCTTCCGACATTCATTACGTAATGGCTGCTGTCCAATAATCGTCGGTTATCGGACACGAGGCGCGGAGCGACACCGCCCGCCAAGATGCTCAAGGCTCACGGGTTTTCCCCTGCTGGCTTGCGATAACGTATCCTTATCAAAAGCGAGGGGCCGTCCCCGGCTCGACACCGATAAGCGGACGTTATGGGTGTCGAGCGACCCGTTCTCACTCCCGATAATCGGTGGTTATCAGGAGTGAGGCCGGGAAAGCCGTGGCACTGTAGATCTTTAACGGAAGGGCCCAGCGGAGACGCGCCAATCAAAGGCCCTGAGAGAAATTCTGTGGATGGATTGATGGTGTCCGATAACTGACGATTATTGGACAGCACGGGCCCCGCTTTCATTACGTAATGGCCCGATCTGTAGATTTTGCGTCACACCGTCTCGACTACATTTAGTCGGCCGTTGTGCCTCGCTGGGTTCGGGCTACCCTCCATGAAGGTGGCGAGTTCAGCGGAGTTTGAGCGGCTATGGCGGTGTCGAATGCAGAAGCCCAGAAAGCCTTCCGCGACAGGCGGAATGCGGCAGCCAAAGCGGCGACGCAGCTTAGCGATCTGGTGGCGGATCTGACGGCCCAAGTGGCCGCCAAGGAGGATGAGCTGGCGCGGCTTCAGCGAGAGGCCGACAGAACCAAGGTCGCGCTCGCCCTAGAAAGGCTGGCGCTGCAAGCCCTTCGCGACGAAATCAACCAAGAGCGGATCAGGCGATGGAACGACTTGAGAGAGGAACAAGCCGCTCGTGACCCAGAGTTTGAGGCCGCCCTAGACCAGTTCATCGTGAGACGTGGCCGAGCCAAAGCAGCGCTTGCCAAGAAGGCCGACAAGGCCAAAGTCGTACCGTGGAAGCCGGACCCGGTCACAGGGCAACCTATCCGCTTCCCAGACGAGAGGCCGACCAAGCAGCGTTAGCACCGACTCGGGACGCCTACAGGAACCCCGACCCGGAGTGATCCTTGAAGGCATTGGCCCGGCGAATGTAGCCGACCACTGTGCGCGGATCGCGGTGGCCCGACTGGTCCATGATCCGGGCGAGGTCGGCGCCACGCTCAGCCGCTGTTGTGATGTAGCCCGCCCGCAGCGAATGCGCGCCGAAGGTCGAAGCATCAAGCCCAGCCGCGTTAGCGTAGCGCTTCACCAGCTCGGCAATGGTCCGATCTGTCAGGCGATGGAGGTTTGCGCCGCCATGGCGCGAACCATCACCCCCCGAAACTGCCTTCCCAACCTGAACATTCCTCAACAGGCGGTCGGAGGTATCAGGGTTTCCTTGATCCCTTCGGGAGGGGGTGTCCTCAGATTTCAGGAGACCCCGCACCCTCCCCGACCGCGAGATGGGGCGAAACACAGGGCCTTCTGTGATGCCGGACGCATCAAGCCATTCCCGGACGAGGGCAACCGGCTTGATGAAACGCCCGGTTGGGATCGCCTTCTCAAAGCCCCTGCCCTCCTGGTCGGTCTTCGACCGGCGCACCCGGACCCGCAGGCCGTCTTTGTCCTCGCGCAGATCCTCAACATCGAGCGCGGCGAGTTCCGAGCGGCGGAAGGCACCCGCGAAGCCCAGCGCCAAGAGGGCCCGATCCCGCACGCCCGTGAGCGTCGGCGGGGCGTGCATCAGCATGGCCGTGATCACGTCCGCGGTCGCAGCCGCCTTCTGCGTCGGCGCCGTGCCGACTGTGCGGCGGATGCCGCGCATGGCCGAGCGCACCGCTTCGTTGTCAGTCGGGTCGGGCAGGCCCGCGAGCTTGTGCGCGTACCGGATCGCGGCGCAGCGCCGACCGATGGTTGAGGCCGCCTTGCCTGCCTCCGCCTCGTGGACGAGGAACCCCGCAACAGCGTCGGGTGAGGCTGGCAGCGAGCGGAACCCGTACTGGCGGCACCATGCCTCGAACAGCAGCGCGTCGCCTTGGTAGGCTCGCACCGTCGCGTCGGCTTTGCTGGAACGCTGGTAGGCTTGGACGATGCCGGCGACATCGGCAGGCAACTCAGCATCAATCAAGTGGCCAACTTGGCCACATGGTCCGCCTTGCATAGCCCCCAAAGGAATTGTGATTTTCCCAATACCTTTCGTGCCGCCAACCCTACTCATGGGGCACGCCAGCATCTGTGCTCGGCAAGGGAGCAATCTTCACGGGGATCTGTTGCCGCCCCAACACCTGCACCAGAGCGCGGTATCTCCGGCCGCCATCAACGATCCGGTATGAGGTTGAGGAGCCGGGATCGGTCGACCTGACTACGACAATGGGTTCCCGTAGACCTTCGCGGCCGATCTGCTCGGCAAGCTCCTCAACTTGCTCGCGATCGTCCGCATACGCCAGCCCGCCCCAAACCTGCCCAGTGCGCTCAAAGGCACGAGCCGAGATTTCGGTTACGGGCGCTCCTTCAGCGCGGCTGATGTGAGCCAGATCCTCAGCCCGTTTGAAAACCTTGTCCGAGATGCGCCGGAAGCGTGCGAAGAACGCGGCGGCATCATCTGCCCCCATCTTGTCCAGCAGGATCTGCGCGGCGATCTGCGCGTCACGATCCTCAGCCTGGTGCCTCTCCTTCGCAAGCCGCCTTTGCTCCTCCCACTGTCGAGCCTGCCTCTCGCCAGCGCGCTCTCGACGCTTGACGCGACTGTCCTCAGTCGCCCTCGCCTCGGGACTGAGGGCGGCACGACGTGCCGCCTCTTTCTCAGCGGCAACCCGCTTCTTGGTGGCCTCTTTCGCCTCCCGAACCTCGCCCATGATCTGATGCGGTGTGAGGGCTTCGCCCGCCTCAATGCGGCTAAGGATGCCTTCCCGCACCTCAGAGGGCGTTGAGGGCGCGGCCAGCTTGTAAAGAGCGGTCGGCGGCAAATGCGAAACGGTTTCGCTTTTGGCTCCTAGTTGCGCGGCTGCCTGCATCGCGTTCTGCGCCGAGCGCGGGGTCAGTCCCATTTCCGCCTCAACCCACTTCAGGAAGAGGCCGTGACCCAGCCGCTCCTTCATGGCGAGAAGGTCGCGGCCTGTATCCATGACGTAGGATTGAGCACGCTCCCGGAACCGAGTGACAACCGCGCGGGCCTCCTCAGCCGTCTCGCGGTCCATCGCCCCGTAATCGAAAGGCGCGGCCTCTTGGGACACCAATGGCGTAGCCAGGCCCATCGCGGTCACTCCTGCTCTAGCTCGGGCGCTTCTATGTCGGAGGCATCGCACCCCTTCCCTGCGCCAAGGGCGTTCGCGATGATTTCACCTAGGATCTTGTCGGCCCAGTCGTTCGGCAACGCCATGTAGTGGCTTGGCCGGCGGATCATGCCGCACACGAACCGACCCGCCTCATGCTCTAGGGCGAGGCAGGGGCCATCCTCCGGGTGCTCGGGAATGTACTCGCGAGCTACGCCGCAGGGCGAGGCGGCGCAGCAATAGCCGCACCCGTTGCAGGGCTTGCCATGAGTGGGTTTTAGCGGGAGGCGTTGGCCTTTGGTGCCGTCTATCAGATGGATCGCGCCCATTCACCAAGCCTAACGACAAAACTTCCGAGAAGAACCATTATCGGAAGTTACAGCACAGCAGGTTTGCTAGCAAGCTGGATTGCAGGCGTGCCGCATTCCTGCTTACCCTGCGTTCATGGCTTGCTAGGAACCCGCGTGGCAGGATAGCCGCCAAGCTGACAACCCGCGAAGCGAGCAACCGCCGTGCATGTCATCCTGATCGCGGCGCAGAAGGGAGGCGCAGGGAAGTCGACCCTCGCCGCGCATTTCGGCGCCTTGGCCGAGCGCGATGGCCGAACCCTACTCCTAGATGCGGACCCGCAGGGCTCGCTTGCATTCTGGTACGAGCGCCGTGCGGCGGAAACTCCGCTCCTGGTGAAGGTCGGGCCTAGCGACATCACCGGCACGCTGGACGCCGCCGAAGCCGATGGCATCGCCTGGACTATCATCGACAGCCCGCCGCACAACGCCCCGCTGATCGGCTCGCTTATGAGCCGAGCGACCGTCACCATCATCCCCGTGCGTCCCGGCCCGTTCGACCTCGCCGCAGTCGGCGCGACCTTGGACATGGCCCGGAGCCTCAAGGCGCCCGTGGCCTGCATCCTCAATGCCTGCCCGCCGATTACCCGAGAAGCCGAGACCGCGATCACGGCCGAGGCACGCGGCGTCCTAACGGCCATGGGTGCGCCGGTCCTGCCCGGTCAGGTGTCACAACGCGCCAGCTTCTCGCATGCCCTTATCAGCGGCCAGAGCGTCAACGAGTTCGAGCCGGACGGACGCGCGGCCGGCGAAATCGACGCCATGTGGTCTGCCGTCGTCAAACTCGCCCGCACCTTCCCGCGCAAAGCCTGAGCCTGCCAATGTCCAAACCAGCCCGCGCCTCCCTTTCCAGCATGCTCGCTCCCAAGGCGGCGGCTTCAACGATCCCGGACGCTCCGCAGGCTGAGCCCCAGGCTGCAGCTCCGTCGCCGGCACTACAGGGTCCGCGCGACCTCAAGACCATGATGTGCCGCGTGAACCGCGCCGGCTGGCAGGAGATGTCCCGGCTCGCCATCGACACGGGCGAGAACCTAGAAGATCTGCTGATTGAGGCTTGCAACGACCTTCTGCGGAAAAAAGGACGCCCGCCCGTGATCGAGAAGCGCAGCCCTTCACCTCGCAAATGAGGAAGCCGCCAACCCGGCTTAGAGGGAAGGCGGCTTACAAGGTTGCTAGCAAAACGGCTTGCAGGGTTTCAGGTCAGCCAGTCACCTAGCTTCTCGGCATCGCGGCTCTATAGCGCCACCGCATAGACGGCGAGGAGGATGGCAGCCTTAAGCAGGTTGCCTTGGTTCGCCTCGCATCGAGCCCTGCCGAGCAGTGCGCGTTGCATCTGCCTGAGGCGGCCGAGGCCGCGGGCGACTGCAGGCATTCCGAGAGCCAGAGCCGCGCGCATGGTCAGTCGAGCTTTCACGGCGCGGTGTCCCCTTCGTAGTCAAGATCCGAGCCCCGCAGCCAGACGACTTGCGAGGCGTGCCCCTCAGGTGCGCCAAGGGAGGGCTCCGTATCGCCGTCGTCCTCGTCGTCCGGATTGCTGTCCATGCGGTCGAGCAGGGCGATAAGCTGATCTGCTGTGTCGAGGGCCGTTTGCGCAGCCTCCTCAATGGCGGTGCGAACATCGGCCGGGGCAACCACGCCAGAGGCGCGGCGCCGGGGCCGGAAGGTATGAACCTCGCCCATCTGCTCAGCCCTGGTTCTGAAGATCGCGAACGAGGGCGGCGATCTCGTCCGGGTCGCCGTTGTCGATCACTGTTCCAGCGATGAGAGCGAGGCGTGTTGCGCGGTCGCCCTCGCTCTCGGGGGAGCGGTCCCGAACCTCGTCCTGTGTGGCCTCAATGAGGTCGTCGCACATGTCCGCAAAAGCATGGATGAGCCGCCCGGCTGGTTTAAGGGCGCCATCTGCGACGCATCGCGGCTGGAAGCTGAGAGGGTTGCAGATATCCTGGATCAGGTTCGCGACATCATTCAGGGCGCGCAACTCACCCATGGAGTAGGTAGGCAGCCCTTCCCGAAGTGCTTCCACGATGCCGGCAGTGTGATCTGCCGACCGCGACGCCTCTCCAGCTCCTGTTCTGCCCTGCCAATCCGCACCCGCAAGCTTGCAGCAGGCATCGATCAGATCGCGGATACCGGCCTTGTCCCAATTCTCATCCAGGCCGAGGGCCGCACCATCCTCATAGTTGCCGGAGGACCAGACGGCCGGGATCAGCGCACGCGCCTTGACGGCAAGACCCTCCGGCGTGTGCGCCGTGGCCGCGCGAATAGCCGCCGTCACCTGTTCTAGCTGGCCAAAAGCTTCCTCCTCCATGTTGTGGGCTTCGACCACACCGGGCAGCCTCCACGACGCAGCGAAGTCGGCAGGGGCGAGATCACCGCGGGCGCGCTTGATGCTCGCCTCAAACTGCTGGACACGGCGAACAGCATCCTGCGAGGCTGGAACGAGCGCGAGCCAAGCATCGCGCTCCTCATCGAAGCGGCGGCCGAGCGCGATTAGATCCGCGTCCGCATGAGGCGCCTCGTCATCGGTCGAGATTTCAGGTGTATGCGGCGCCTCGACAGACGAGACAGCTAACCGCCCGCCCGGCCACGTCTCGCGAGCGTACTCACCGAAGCCGAGGTTGCGACCGGCCACGGCCAAGGGGTGGTCGCGACCCGCGATACCTTCCACGCGCGGCGTTGGCTTGTGCATCTCGCGATTGAACACGGCAGTGGCGTAGGCCACGCGACCGCCATCGGTGCTCAGCGGCAAGTGCAGGAAGGCACGATAGGCCCGCTCCTCCGCCTGGATCGCGAGGCGTTCGGCGCTCGTGCCGGGCTTGTAGGCGCTACAGAACAGACGCTGCCCGTAGGCACGTTCATGAGCAGCGATCAGGTCCAAGACCGGATCACGCTCCTCAATGATGGCGCCGGCCTGCTGCAACACGGAATGGCAGACGTTGCGAAGACTGATAAGGCCAGTCTCGTCGTTATCGCACATGCCGGTCCTCACCAGCGCGTCCGGCAGATATTCGGCCAAAGCCAGCAACCCACCGAGCGTCGCGGGGCGAGCCGCCACCAAAGCTCGAATTGCAGCAATCTCCGTATCCTGACTTTCGCGGCCAGCCTCTTCTGCAGCCTCGAAAGCTGGTGTGCCGCACTTGATGCGGCTGGTCACTTCAAGGTGCGGCTCCCACGCAGCTAAGGCCGCCCGATGCTGGTCAATCAGATTGAAGATTGGATCGTACTGGGCCGGCGACGATGCCGCGTCCGCAACAGACTTGCGGCGGATCACCCGAGATGCGGATGCCTTCAGGTTGGCGGCTCGCTCGCGGAGGGTTGGCTTGGCAGGGTCACGATGGACGAGCCGGGCGAGGGGATTGCGCATCAGATGTCTCGTTTGTTGGCTTGCTAGCAAGCTAGATCAGCGGGAAAATGGATTGCCGGTTTTCAGGCGAGGGTGGCGACGCCGATGACGGCCATGCCGGCGACGACGATCGTCAGGGCCGCGAAAGCCTCACCCGCCCCATCAAGGAAGCGGAGGGCTCGGACGTGCGCGGTATCCGGACGGATGGCAGCGACGGCTTGCCAAGGCTCGATAGAGCCGGGCGCGTCCTCGTCGTCGGGCAGCAGGGGCGCTGTGCGTCCGTAGACAGAGCCAGATAAGCGCCGGACCACGCCAGCGGAGAGGCGCCCCATCGGCAATGCGGTCGGGATCGTGGCAAGCGGTAGTTCGGTGCCGAGGAACAGCGTGAGGTCGGATGCGCGAGCCTCGGCGGCGCCATAGGCAGGCTGATAGTCGTCGGCGTACTGTGCCTCCTCGCCCAGCCACCACCGCAGATGCCGCAGCAGGGCCAGCGCCCCGAAGCGGGTCGTGCAAGCGGTGCCGAGAAGCGCCGTCAACGCTTCGTCCATCGCGATATCGGCAGCCTCAGACGGCTTGCCCTCAGGGGCGACCTGAAAGGCCGACCACGCGGCGGAATGGGTGTCGATCGCCGCGAGGATGGGATCGGCATGGAAGGGGACGTGTTCGATCATTGCCATAGCCGGCGTGCTCCGGGGCTTGAGTACATGCGGGGGTCGTGAGCTGGGGGGAGGGCGCCCGCGCTACGGCGGGCGCGCCTTCGGCGTTGGACGGTCAGGCATCAGGCGATGCCCCCTCGTCGGCGTCGATCTCGTCTTCCGGCGGGAAGGCAGCCTGCCACTCCTCGTCCGTGATGCCGGTCAGGATGAACTCACGCTGCCAGCGCAGAAGGTTCGGGAAGGCGTCCTGGATCAGAGCGCCCGCCTGGTGCGCTGCGATCTGTTCAGGGGTGACAGGCAGATCCAGCGTGCGGATGGTGCCGGAGATCATGGAAACGCGGGTGATCTTCATGGCTGTGACCTCGGAGTGAGGTGACGGCGAAGCCACGCGGGCTCCACCGGCCGTCAGCGGAGGCGCTAGGACGGCCGGCAGGGCGCAGTCGGGTCCGCAGGCGCCGGGTCTCGCAAAGACCTTGCGCAGACGCCTCCGGGCCGCCTTAGCGACCGAGGCATCGCCAGAGGCCGCAGCCCGACTGGCGTAATAGGCGACGAGCGCACGAGCGCCCGCAGCCGAGGATGGGGTGAGTCCGTGAAGGGCGAAGCGGGCCGCGCGGCGGTTCTCGCGCAGGTTCGCAAGGTGCGCCCGGTCAGCGGCCCGAAAGGCAAAGTTGGCATGTCCAGCGCCGAGGCTGTGCCAGGCGGCGCGGTAGAGGGCATCGGCTGCCTGCGCCGAACGGATCGCAACAAGGATGCGATCAGGGCTCGCGGCCAAGGAAGCGCGCAGCACGGGGCCGCCCATGACGACAGCCCGAAGGACAGCGCGGCGCGAGAAGGGCGGGATGGTCATGGGCCCGACCTCAGTGCGCCACGGCGCGGCGGGCGGCCTTGGCGACCAACCAAGCGGCCTTGAGGGACACGGCCATGCTCTCGGACCATGAGGAGCCGTAGCGGGCCTGATGTGCCTTCGCGGCGGCAGCGGCAACGGTCATGATCGCGGCGCGGTCGAAGCGGCCGGCGACGACGAGCGGGCCACGAGTGCGGGTCGAGCACTCGACACGGGCGCGGGCGGCAAGGAAGCCGGCCGGCAGCTTCACACGATCAGCGCGCATGTCACGAGTGGCAGACGCCCAAGACAGGAAGCGAGTGGTGGACATGGCTGAGCGTCCCGACTATGTTTACCGCAGACCCTGCGGTGTGTTTGGTACACATAGCCTGGGACGTGTTTCCCGTCAACACCTAAATGTGTGTGGTAACCACCAATGCTGGTGACTGGCAATCAGCTCAAAGCCGCGAGGGCTCTCCTCGGCATTGAGCAGGCCGACTTGGCGACCAGAGCCGACGTTCACGTGAACACCATCCGCAAGATGGAGGCGAAGGGGTTGGGCGAGATCACGAGCGGGGCGGATTACCTTCGAAAGGTCCAGTCCGCTTTAGAGAGCGCCGGGGTTGAGTTCCTGAACCACGGGCGCCCTGGGGTCCGCATGCGCGATGAGCGGACTTGATTAAGTTCTGACAGGAGGGAGGCAGCCGCCCAAATCTTCGCGGCGTTGACTTCGCCGCCGCCTCCGTCCGACATGCCATGTCCGGTCAAGGCTCGCTCTATGCGAGTCGTGCGCCGGCAAGATGGATGCCGGATAGTCCGGCAACCAATGGAGAGGACCGCCGCGAGAAAGACCTAAGCCCAAAACGCCAGCGGCCCCGCATCGCCAAATGCAGGGCCGCCGAAATCGATGGGGTCTGAAGGACCATTCCAATCCCTCAGACATCATAGCTCCGCTCAGGAGTCAATCGGGGTCGCTTCCCGAGACGATGGCGCTTTGCCTTTTGAAGGTGTCTCCATAACGGAGATGCCCTTGCTTTGCCGCGGCCCGAGCAGGGACCGGGACCGATGTTTCACGCCGCCATGCAGGCCGCGATTGAGGAAGCGCGGACGCTTGCCCAGATGGATGAGCTATCGCGACAGATCTGGCAGGGGCACGCTTCGGGCGCCCTAAGCGACGATGCCGCCCAAAACCTCGCAGAACGCCTCCACGGGCGCCGTAATGCGATCCGAGAGGGGATCGTGCCCGTTGGCATTCCCGCCGGGCGGCCGAGCCTCTTCCCGCCCCGCAGACACACCGCGTCGCCGGATAGGATCGCATCAAGGGATCGACGCCGGTTGCTGGCGTGCTCCGGCCCCATGCCGCCTCAACTCGCCGCGCGCTTCACCACGGGGCAGCTCGCCGTTCTCCGCATCGT
>JAESGP010000293.1_pt1 | contig 10407 bp, 10 predicted proteins | sample 9269741 | NCBI WGS metagenome assembly JAESGP01 (sample SAMN15720684, study PRJNA650882) | algae metagenome | isolation source: Desmonostoc vinosum HA7617-LM4 and co-occurring heterotrophs from cave wall | place: USA: Waikapalae cave, Hawaii | collected 2011-05-27
TACCGCCTCGGCCCAGTATTACGATGACGGTCCGCGCCGCCATCGGCACCACCACGAGCATGTCGACGTCTACCGCCACGGCGACCACGACCACGTCGTCAGCCGGCGCCACCATGGTGGGCACGACCACATCCGGGACCGCGTCGTCGAGCGCGGACATCACCATTACCATCGTCACGACCGCTACTGAACGCGAAAACGCCCGTGCCGGTCGCGGGCACGGGCGTTTTCGCTACGTCAATCGCTGGCGGGGGGCGTCTCCCGAACCCGAGACGGGCTGGGGCCGAAGCCGGTCCCGGCCCGTCCACCATGGAGCGGCGCGGTTAGCCCTCCGGGTGTCGGAGGCACTCGCGCTTAGTGGCAGACCTTGCGGACCACGAACTCGCCGAAGGCATTGTAGCCGCGCCGGATGTGGCAGTGGCCGCCCCAGATGACCGGCCGGTAGTGATAGTGGCCGTGACCCCAGTGACCGTGGCCATGACCGTGCCCCCAGTGACCATGGCCGTGACCCCAGTGACCGTGCCCATGACCATGGCCGTGGCCGTGGCCCTTATGGCCGCCGGGGCCGTGCGCCGAGGCGGCCGTCGCGCCGAACGCTCCCATGCCGACGATGACGAGGAGCGGGATGAGCTTACGAGAACCGAACATGTCTGCCTCCTGAGTTCGAGAGCCAGCACCAGGCCCTGACCTCCATTGGTCGCGGCAGCGACGAGATCGGTTCACGAGGGTCACGAATTATTTCGGGCGCCGACCCGGCGCTCTGCGACTGTCTTCCCATCAATGCCGGTCGCGATCCTGTCGGCGCGGAGCTGGAACATGGGGTGGCGACAGGGTCGGTGTTCGCCTCTCGGTTGACCCTACGGATCCGCCGGACGCCTCCTAAGCGCCAACCCCGATCCGGTGCCGCCGCATCTTCTCCCACATCGTGGTGCGCGAGATGCCGAGCGCCGCGGCCGCCGTGGCGATCACTCCGCCGCTCTCGGCCAGCGCACGCCGGATCTCACGACGCTCGGCCTCGTCGCGCGCGGCTTCCAGGGACATCGGTTTCGCGACCTCGTCCGGTCGGGTCCCTGCCCTCTCGGGAAAGAGGTCGCCGGGCATGAGGTGACGTCCCGAGGCAAGGGCGACAGCCCGCTCGATCCGGTTCCTGAGCTCACGCACGTTCCCCGGCCAGGGATGGCCCCGGAGTTCCTCCACCGCCTGGGCACCGAAACCCACCACGTCGGCGTCGAGGGCGCGGTTGAAGGCCTCCAGGAAGGTCTCGGCCAGCCATTCCACGTCATCGGGCCGGGTCCGGAGCGGTGGGATCGGCACGGTCAGGACGTTGATCCGGTAGTACAGGTCCTCACGGAACGTGCCCGCCTTCACCCGCGCCGGCAGGTCGGCATTGGTGGCGCAGACCAATCGAGCCGCGAGCGGGACCGCGGCTTCGCCCCCCACCCGATGGAAGGCGCGCTCCTCGACGAGGCGCAGGAGCTTGGCTTGCAGCGTCGGGTCGAGATCCCCGATCTCGTCGAGGAACAGGACGCCGTTCCGGGCGCGCTCGGCATAGCCGAGGTGGCGCGACGCCGCCCCGGTGAAGGCTCCCTTCTCGTGACCGAAGAGCTCGCTCTCCATGAGGTCCTTGGGAATGGCCGCACAGTTCACGGCCACGAAGGGACCGGCATCGGGTAGGCGCAAGCCGTGAAGGAAGCGCGCGCAGACTTCCTTGCCGACGCCGGTCTCGCCGGTCAGGAGCACCGGGGACGGAAGCCGGCCGATGCGACGCAGCAGGCGCTCGACGTCGAGCATCGCCGCGGTGACCCCGAGCACCGGGGTCGCGGACCGGTCGAGGGGCCTGAGAAGCTGTTCGACGCGCCCGAGGAACGCCGGCATGTCGAAGGGTTTCGTCAGGTAGTCGCCGGCCCCCTCACGCATCAGCCTGACCGCCTGGTCGATGTCGCCGAAGGCCGTGACGAACAGGAACGGGGGAACGTCGGGATAGGCGCAGGCGCCCTTGAACACCTCCTCCCCCGTCCCGTCCGGCAGTCGGATGTCCGAGACGACGAGGTCCGCGGCCGCCATGGGCAGCGCCCTCAGGGCCTCCCTGCAGCTGCGCCACCAGCGCACGGTGGCTCCCTCCAGGGTCAGGCGGTCGACGAGGGACTCGCCCATGATCGGGTCGTCCTCGACGAGGGCGATGGTGCGTCCCTCAAGCGACATCGGCGAGCCCCTCCCCTGCGCGCAGCGGAATCGAGACCCGCACGACGGTTCCCCGCGGAGGACGGCCTCGCGAGGCGATGCCACCGCCCATGTCCACGACGAGGCGCCGGACCATCCAGAGCCCGAGGCCGCCGCCGGTGCCGATTTCGCCTCCCGCCCGGCTCGTGCCGCCGAGGATGCCGTGCCCGGTCTCGTCCATGCCGCTGCCGGTGTCCTCGACGGTCAGGACGATGGTCGCCTCGATGGAGCGGGCGGTGAAGGTGACCTCGCCGTTCGCCGGCGTGGCCTGGCAAGCATTGAGGAGAAGGTTCAGGACGACCTGGCGCACGGCCGTGGCCGGGACGGCGACGGTGCCTTCCAGGGCGTTGTCCCATGTCAGGACGAGGTTGCGCCTGCGGATCTCGGGACCGACCAGCAGTCTCAGGTCGTCGAGGTCCGCCGCCTCCAGGTCGCGGGTCGGGCGTTCGCCGCGATGGGTGACGAGCGTGGCCCTGACCACGTCCCGGATGCCCTTGAGGCCCCTCTCCACCAGGTCGAGGCTGCGACGCCTGACGTCGGGGCGGTCCCCGTGCGCCTTCAGCGTGTCGATGGCGTTGAACAGCCCCCCGAGCGGGTTGTTGATCTCGTGCGCCATGCCCGAGGCGAGACGCCCGAGGCTTGCCAGGCGCTCCTCCTCGGCGAGCTGACGCGCCAGGATCTCCCGCTCCTGCACCGCTTCCGCCATCCGGTTGAAGGCCCCGTAGAGCTTTCGTGCCTCGGCGGTTGCCCGATGCGTGATCTCCGGCGGGACGGGAGCAACCGCCTGCGCCTCGCTCCCTTGCAGGTGCCGCGACAGGATACGGAGCGGCGCCATCATGTGACGCACCGTGAGCCACGCCATGGCCGCCAGCACCAGCGTCAGGACCACGTTGGTCGCGATCAAGGCCCGCTTCACGGATTGCCGTTCGGCCAGCAACGGTCCGACGTCGAAGGTCGCGTAGATCGCGCCGATTCCCCGGCTGCCCGACGACAGGTCGCGCCGTGCGAGGGCCTGGGGGGCGTCCGGGCGGATCGCGAGGTCCGACGATCCCGCCGCCTGGGTCAGGAAGGCGGAGGGCAGCGGCGACCAGGACGGGAACGACCGGGGATCCGAGGCGGCCAGGACGCGACCGTCGGGGGCGGCCACCACCGTGTCGGTCGGCTTGAGGCCGGCATGGTCCTGCCGGGCCCGGTCGAGTGCGTCGTAGATCTCCCAGACGTCCTCCCTGATCACGGGATCGGTGACCGCCGAGGCGAGGCCGTCGAGATGGGCGGCCGCCACGTCCCGCAACCGGCGTGCCTGGGCCTCGTCGAGGCGGCTGAGCACCTGCCATGAGACGATCAGGGCCACGCTCGCCATGAACACGACGACCACGAGGGGCAGCCTGACCGCCATGGGCACGGGCGAGACCCTCATCCCGGCATGCCCCTCAAGGTCGCGACCTTGGCGGCGATGGGCTCGTACAGCGCCATGTCGCCGGGCCGGAAGCCATCCAGGCGCAGCATGCGGAGCACGGCCCGTCCGCCGGCGTCGTCGGCCATCCCTGTCAGGGCGGCGCGCAACCGCGTGGCCATCGCGGATCCCGCGGCGGACGCCGCGAACGCCACCGGCGGGAAGGGCAGCCACTCCGATGCCTTGACGACGCGGGTCCGCTCGATCAGGGCGGGTTCGGTCTCGCGCATGACCTCGTAGACGTAGCCGTCGACGCTGCCGCTGTCGGCTAGGCCGGAGGCCACGGCGCGGACGATGTTGCGGTGTCCCCAGGTGAAGAAGGTCCGGCGGAAGAAGCGGTCCGGCGTCACGTCCCGGTTGGCGAGCTCCGCGGCCGTGACCAACCAGCCGGAATTGCTGTCCGGATCGGAGAAGGCGTGGATGTCGCCGCGCAGATCCTCCAGGCCGCCGGCCACGCGATCCGCGCCCGTGATCAGGTAGGATTGATAGAGCGGTTTCCCCCGCCAGACGGGAACCGCCGCAAGCGTCAGGCGGGGCTGGAAGGCGACGAGGGGGAACCCGCAGATCCAGGCGGCATCCAGCTGGCCGGAAATCAGGAGGGACGTGATCTCCTGGTAGGTCCGCCGCGTGACGAGCTTCACCGGCCGGCCGAGGCTCCCTTCGAGATAGGCCTGCAGCCGAGCGAGGAGTTCGAGGTCCGAGGTGAGGCAGACCGGCGTCAGGCCGAATTGGATCGCCTCCGTCGCCGCTCGCGCGAGGCCGGGCATCGTGGCGGCAGACGCTGCGGCCAACGACACGAAATCCCTGCGGGTCGGTATCGAGGGGGCCATCGCTGCACCTTAACCGAAAACACCTCGACTGGCAGCGTGCCGTGTCGGTGAGGTGACCTGGCGACCGGTCCCGCCGAACCGCGATCCCGGAGCCGAGATCGTCGTGGAAGCCGGATCGCGATGTCCCCGGAACCAGACTTTCGTCGCATGCGGGTGTGGCGCCGACGACGACACGGGTACCGCACCCGCTCAGGCTGCGTCCGCCTCGGTTCCCGACAGTTCGAGCCCGGGCCTCGTCAAGGTGACGGCAACGTCGAAGGAGCCTCGCCCCGCGCCCTGGGACGGGCACCGTAGCCGTCCGCGTTGAGGACTGCGTCGATCTCGGACATGCGTCGCCGAGACAGGCCCGCGGTGTCGGCGAAGTCGGGCCAGCGGCCGACGGCCTCGCGGACTTCCTCGATGATGGTCCTGGCTTCGTCCCGCGGGATCGAAGCCTTCTCGGCGACGAGCATGATCTCGCGCTCGCTGGGTTTCCTGCCTTCCCCGGCCACGGCGAGGTTGTGCTCGCCTGCGGGCCCGACCGAAAAGGTCAGGTCGTATGCGGGGGCCACCCTCCATCGGCCGTCCTGCTCCATCAGGAAGGCATGGTTCTTGGCGTGATCATCGCGATTGTGAGCGAAGACGTTGAATGCCATGCGCCTGAAGACCTGCGTCACCTCCCGGGCGTCGCGGGTCAGGATGCCCGTGAGCTTCATGAGGGTATCGTAGTCGATGGCGCCGGGATTGCGGTGATCCGCCCCGAGGAGACCGGATGCCGTGTGGACGTGATGCCGCTCGGTCCCGTCGCGGTCGAACCGGTTCACGGCGAAGTAGCTTCCGGCCTTCGTCCGGATCAGGTCCGTCGCCGGCATCGCGACGCCGGCGGCCCTCGCCATGAGCGAGTAGGCGAACTCCTCGGCGCCGATCTCGGCCGGATCGTCGCGTGACCCGAACTTGAGCAGCCAATGCCCGTAGCCGTCCGGCAACGCCCCTCCGCCATCGTAGCGGACGGTTCGGGAGGACGGCGCGTAACCGATCACGACCTTCGGCCGAGCCCCGCCCGAGCTTCCCTCCGCCAGCCGCAGGGTGTCGACGTCCGCCTCCGGCAGCTCCTCCTCGACGAGGCTTGCCTGGCCGGCCAGCCAGTCGAGATCGGCGGGACCCTCCAAGGCCCGCTCGTCCAGCTGCATCTCCGGGACGTACCGCAGGGCGCCCATCCCCGTCTTGCCGACCGCGGCCAGCCGATCCAAGGGCGTGAGGAACCGGTGGTCATAGCCCCTGCGTTGGAGGCTCCTGTCGAGCAGTCGGCGCCCCCAACCGTCGGGAAGGCTGTCGTTGAACAGGCCATGAAGGCCTTCGAAGGTTCGTGGCGACGCCGGCACGATTCCGGGCCGGGCCGGAAGTCCGAACGGCGAGACCGGCAGAGGCCTTTTCAGGAAATCGCCGTCGAACTCGAAGTAGGATGTCCGCTCGTCCTTGCGCCAGGCGAGGCGTCCGAGCGGACGGACCTCGCCGAAGGTCACGATCTCGACGCGAAGGACGTCGACCGGCCGGAAGTCGTCGGATTGGCGTCGTGCCTTCATCGCCGTCGTCCCCTGACCCGCTTGCGAGGCTTCGCCAGCACGTCGTCGAGCGTCCCGAACGGGAGCGGTTTGAAGAGGCCCTCGAAACCGTCCTCGGCCCGCAAGGCGAAAGCGATCTGGACAAGGCTCTGGGCCGAGATCTGCCCCGTTCTCTCGAATCGCTTGATCGAACCGAGGCTCACCCGGGACGTCTCGGCGAGCGCCTCCTGGGTCATGCCCTCGCGCAATCGTCGCTCCCTGGCGCGGGAGGCAAGCGATACAAGGATGTCCGAGGGCGCATAAAGGGATAACATGCTATCCGTTATCGAAATAAATCGCGATAACAGCTAACATGTTGTCTGCTTGCAAGCAAGAGACAAAGAGCGATCTCGCCCCTTTCAGCGTAGAGCGAGGTATCTCTCCAGGCCTACGGGGGCCGGCATGTGGAGCGGAGGGCCGACCCCGGGGAGGCGGCTGCAACCGCGGGGATCCGGCCTCGACGCACGAGGCGCGGGTCGTCCCGAGCCCGGAAGCGGTCCTCCATCACGTCATGCGCGGAACCGGCCGGGAGCGGCACGACCGCTGCCGTGCCGGCTCAGATGATCGCCTTGCGGACCCGAGCCGTGATCCACTCGCTGACCACCACGGTCGCGAGGATCATCAGCAGGATCAGGCTCACCTGCGGCCAGGCGAGCGTGTTCAGCGAGGACTCCAGCGCGAGGCCGAGGCCGCCCGCGCCGACGAGGCCGAGGACCGTTGATTCCCGGATGTTGATGTCCCAGCGGAACACGCAGACGGTGGCGAAGGACGGCAGGATCTGGGGCACGATGCCGTAGGTCACGGTCTGCGCCCCGCTCGCGCCCGTGGCCCGCACCGCCTCGACCTGGCGCGCGTCGATCTCCTCGATGGCCTCGTAGAGCAGCTTGCCGATGAAGCCCACCGAGCGCAGCGCGATGGCGACGATGCCCGCGAGCACGCCCGGGCCGAGCACCGCCACGAGGAGCAGCCCCCAGATCAGGGCGTTGATCGAGCGCGAGGCCACGATGACGAAGAGGGCCAGCGGGCGCACGACGGCGCGGCTCGGCGTCGTGTTCTCCGCCGCCAGGAAGGCCAGCGGGGTTGCGAGCACGACCGCGATGACCGTGCCGAGCGTGGCGATGTTGAGGGTGTCCCAGAGCGGTTTCCAAAGCCGGTCCGCGTAGGACCAGCGCGGCGGGAGCATGCGCCCGAAGATATCGGCGGCCTGTTGGGGCGCGTCCGCGACGAAGGCCCAGATCTGGTCCGCCGTCATCAGCCGCCAGCAGAGCACGGTGATCGCCACGAGGCCGAGCCAAGCGGCGAAGCGCCCGAGGCGTTCCGCAGGCCGGCGCAGCGTCCAGGTGCGCAAGCCAGCCGTCGTCCGGGCGAGCGGCATCAGGCGATCCGCCGGCGGACGATGCCGGAGGCGTACTCGCACAACATTACGATGGCGATGATGATGATCAGGATGGCGGCGGCGGAATCGAACTCGTAGCGGTCGAGCGCGGTGTTCAGCGTCGCCCCGATGCCGCCGGCGCCCACGAGGCCGATGACGGAGGACTCCCGGAAGTTGATGTCCACCTTGTAGGCGGTGAGCCCGATGAGGCGCGGCATCACCTGGCTCGCCACGGCGTAGTCGATCACCTGCCAGAAGCCGCCCCCCGTCGCGCGGATCGCCTCGACTTGGCCGGGGTCGATCTCCTCGATGTCGTCGGCGAGCAGCTTCGACAGGAAGCCGACGGTGGAGAGCGTGAGCGTCAGGAAGCCGGCGAAGGGACCGAAGCCGAACATGGCCACGAAGAGGATGGCGACGATGATCTCCTGGAAGGCGCGCGCCACCGCGATCACGCCGCGGCAGAGGGCGTAGAGCCAGGCGGGCGCGATGTTGCGCGCCGCGCCGAGCCCAAAGGGAACGGCGAGGATGACGCCCGCCACGGTCGCCGTGACCGTCATTGCGAGGCTCTCGATCATCCCCTGCCGGATGTCGTCCCAGCGCTCGGTGAAGTCGGGGGCGAGGAAGGCCGAGAAGAGGCGCCCTGCCCTCCCCAGTCCTTCCGAGACGCGGGCCCAGTTCACCTCCAGCGAGCCGAGCGCCAGGGCGAGGTAGGCAACCACGCCGAGGCTGAGGGTCCAGCGCAGCCATGTCCGCTCGACGAGGCGCGGCGCGCGCCAGGTGCGGTTCGGCGCTCGGGTGGAGATCGGAACGGTGGCGTCCATGCGATCAGGGCCCCGCCAGCACCAGGTTCGGCGGCTCGGCGACCCTGTCGGCCGGAGCCTCGACTTCGTCCTCGGCCGGGCCGGCCTTCGCCCAATCCTCCTCGCCGTAGATGCGGGTCAGGACCTCCGGCGTGAGGCCGCCGGACGGGCCATCGTAGACGACCTCGCCGGCGCGCAGGCCGACGATGCGAGGCAGGAACATGCGCGCGAGCGCCACGTCGTGGATGTTGACGATGGCCGCGAGGTCCCGCTCGCGGCAGAGCTCGGTGAGAAGCCTCATGACCTGCCGGGACGTCTTCGGGTCGAGGCTGGCGGTGGGCTCGTCGACGAGTAGGAGTTCCGGTTCCTGTACGAGCGCCCGGGCGATGCCGACGCGCTGGCGCTGCCCGCCCGAGAGTGCGTCGGCGCGCTTGTCCACATGGTCGAGAAGACCCACGCGTTCCAGCACCGCGAACGCGCGGTCGATGTCTGCTTGCGGAAAGCGCCGGAACCAGCTCGCCCAGAAGCCCACGTAGCCGAGCCGGCCCGAGAGCACGTTCTCCATCACGGTGAGGCGCTCGACGAGGGCGTATTCCTGGAAGATCATGCCGATGCGGCGGCGCATCCGGCGAAGCGCGCCGCCCCGCAGCGCGATCAGCTCCTCGTCACCGAGGAACACCTGCCCGCCGCTGGCCGGTACGAGGCCGTTGACGCAGCGGATGAGGGTGGACTTGCCGGCCCCCGACGGCCCGATAAGACCTATGATCTCGCCTCGGGCGACGGAGAGCGAGACGCCGCGAAGCGCGGTGTCTCCGGTCTTATAGCGCTTGGTCAGCCCCTCGATGCGCAGCATCGGCCCCGTCCGGACCCTCGGTCATTTGCACTCGTACTTCACGCCGACCGCCTGGTCGACGTCGCGCACGAGGCGCCAATTTTCCTTGTAGGAGATCTCCATGAAGCGCTCCTGGGCCGGGATGCTCGTGCCGAACTCCTTCAGCAGTTCCGAGCCCTCCCAGTTGAAGGAGAAAAACGCCTCGCGGACCTTCGCGGCGAGTTCCGGCTTCAGATTGTGGACGTGGCCGTAGCCCGTCGTGGGGAAGCGGCCGGAGGAGTAGATCACCTTTGTGGCGTCGGCCTTCAGCACGTCGCGGGCGATCATGCGGCGGCGCACCTCGCTGGCGACGGCGGCGGCCGGATAGTCCTTGTTGGCGACGCCCAGGACGGAGTTGTCGTGCTTGCCCGAGAAGACGGGCTCGAAGTCGCGGCCCGCCTCCATCTTGAAGCTGTCGCGGAGCATGGCGGAGGGTGCCTTGTAGCCGGAATTCGAGGTCTCGGCGGTGAAGGCGAGCTTCTTGCCCTTGATGTCCTCGACCTTCTCGATGCCCGATCCCGGGTAGGTGATGAGGTCCATCGTGTAGCCGTAGTCCCCCGCCTTGTCGGCCATCATGGCGAAGGGCACGAAGCCGGCGCAGTTCACGGCGAGGGGATTGGAACCGGTGTTGAAGCCCGCGATATGCAGGCGCCCGGCCCGCATCGCCTCGATCTGGGCGGCGTTGGACTGGACGGAGAATAACCGGACGCGCTTACCCGTCACGTTCTCCATGTGCTTCAGGAATCCCCCCCACACCTTGGCGTAGACCGCCGGATCCTCGACCGGCGTGTAGGCGAAGATCAGGAAGGGCGGGTCGACCTGCTCCTGGGGGTCGGTCGGCGCATCGGCGACGAGGTCGCCGTTCGCGTCCTTGAAGCGGGCGTCCAGCGCCGAAGCCTGCCACCCCCAAAGTGTTGCCAGCGACAACATCGTCGCGCCCGCCGTTGGCTTCAGAAGTCGATCAACAAGCCGCATTGCGCCCTCCCGTCTGCGCCGACCCCTTAATCCGCGTCTCGCAAGCGCGTACTGGGGCCACATCACGGTTTGGTGACGCCCTGACGGTGTAGGCGCAACCGCCGAGTTTCAGGGTGCCAGCGTTGTCGGGTGCCGTCGACGGCTCCATCGAGGTGGCCACGCTTCGTGCTTCCGCACGACGAGACGGAGAGTTGGCGATATCATTGTGGCTCGTTAGACGGAAAAGCCGTCCCGGAACGGATGGTAGGCGACGATCGAGCCCGGCTCGACCGGAGCGTGGAGGGCGTGGATCTCGACCAGCCC
>JAESGP010000294.1_pt1 | contig 10395 bp, 14 predicted proteins | sample 9269741 | NCBI WGS metagenome assembly JAESGP01 (sample SAMN15720684, study PRJNA650882) | algae metagenome | isolation source: Desmonostoc vinosum HA7617-LM4 and co-occurring heterotrophs from cave wall | place: USA: Waikapalae cave, Hawaii | collected 2011-05-27
GACTTATCCTTTCGGTTGCCCGGCTAAGGGCGAGCTAGAGTTCGGGTTGACCAAGCGGGCCACGTCGTCGTGGTTTAGCGCGCTGCGTCAGGTCGCGCGGTCGAGCGGCTGCGGTGGTGAAACCGGACTTGCGCTAATCGGCCAAAGCGTCGCGACGAGGCGGTGTGCCGCCGGCCCTGCGATGAAGACGACGAGCGGCACCATGGCGAGCACCAGGACGAACGTGCGACCCGGCCAGAATAGGTCACCAAGGTGCGGCAGAAGCAGCCAGCCCAGCAGCGTGATCGTTGGGTAGACCGCGACAAACGACGTGATCAGCTGGCGAAGCTTCAGGGCGCTGATCATATCGCGCTCTCGATCAGAAGGAGGTCCGCCGCCTCCAGCCCGACCACCTTGAGCGCCGCCGGGCCGACGACGCGCGCCTGGTCCTGTCGGTCCAGTCCGGCGTCTTGCAGCGCGACAGCGCCCTCGACAACATAAAGCAGCGCGGCCCGTCCGGCCGGAACCTCGATCTCGAGCTCTTTTCCATCGCCGAGCTTCGCCAACGAGATGGTTGCATCGGCATTGATGCCGAGTGCGCTCGGCGCGGAGCCGATCACGGGATTGAACGCGCCTTCGACGATGGTCCCGGCCGTCTCGATGGTCTCGTAACCCGGCTCTGCGTTCAGCACCGTCGGTGCGAACCAGATCTGAAACATGCGCAGTGGCTGGTCGGTCCGATTGCTTTCGTCATGCTCGATGCCAGTGCCGGCAGTGATCCGCTGAAAGCCGCCCGCGGGCACGATGCCGACGTTGCCGGCCGAGTCGCGGTGCGTGAGCTCGCCATCGACGACGTACGACACGACCTCGACATTGACGTGGGGGTGCATGCCGAAGCCAGGCCGCCTCATCGGCTGCATGATCGAGTCCGCCATGTAGACGAGCTGGCCGAACGGCTGGCGGCGCAGCGGATGGGTACGTTGCAGGAAGCCGAGATCGTCGCTGGGATAGCTCACGCGGCGGCGGATCTCGACGGTTCGGGATAGAGTGTCGGTTGACATGATCGCCTCCTTCACCGGCCAAGGTAGCGTCTACGCGCCGTTCCGATTAGGAGGCTGATAGGAGACAGCGGCGTTCCACAGGAGCAACAATGACGGCCAACCTCGACGACCTCGCCCTCTTCGTCGCCGTCGCGGAGGCCGGCAGTCTTGCAGCTGCCGCTCGCGCGGCCGGCCTTCCCAAATCGTCGGTCAGCCGGCGTTTGGCCGCGCTCGAGGCGAGGCTCGCCACCGGACTCATGAAACGCACCACGCGGCGCTTGGCGCTAACGGACGCCGGCCGTGCACTGTTTGAACGCTGCCAGCCCCTCGTCCGCGATCTGAGGGCAGCGGAAGCAGACCTCGCGCAAGCGCCCGCGCAGCCGCGCGGTCGGTTGCGGATCACCGCCACGGGCGCCTTCGGCCGCTATTTCGTCGGCCCGGCGGTTGGCGACTTCCTCGCCGCGCACCCGGACGTCAGCGCTGAGCTCGTCCTTCTCGACCGACCGGTCGACATCGTGACCGAAGGTTTCGATCTGGCGGTCCGCATGGGACCGGTCGCGGATTCAGCCCTGCGGCAGCGCAAGCTCACCGACATCGAGCGTGTTCTCTGCGCCGCCCCGTCCTACCTCGGACGCACCGGGCCGATCGACACCCTGGCCGCTCTTGGCCGGCGCGACGCAGTGACATCGCTCGAAGGCAACTCGTGGAGCTTCACGACCGAGAGCGGCGCCCGCACGATCAAGCCGCCCTCACGCTTCATCGGGAACCAGCTCGAGACCCTGCTGGACGCTGCCGAACGCGGCTGCGGAACGGCGGTGCTTCCGCTGTTCCTGGCGGCCGAGGCGCTTGCGACCGGGCGGCTGGTCAGACTGCTGGAGCACACGCCGCCGACGCCAGGGTCGGCCACGCTGCTTTGGGCCGCCGAGCGTTTTCTGCCGGCGCACACACGCGCGTTCATCGACCATCTGGTCGCACGGACCGCCACTCTCGGCAGCTGAAGCGTTCCGTTTTCAGATTAGGCTTCAAGCCTCTGACTGCTGATCAACTCTGGCAAAGAGTGGGGTTGCGTCCATCACCATCCGGAAGTCCTGAACCAAGCCATCCTTCGTGCGCAGTATGCTAACCGCCGGAAGCGTGACCGTGCGCCCATCCGGCGTTCCGAAGGTCACCTCCGCCTCCCAAACGCCGCTTTCGCCCTCGACCCAGCAGCCGGTCTTGTGGTGCGACATGGAATTGATTGAACCGTAGAAGTCGCGCAGCATGCTCGCGATCGCGACCCGGCCCCGTACGGGATCGGCGTTGCCGAAGCGGAAACTGCCGTCCTCGGCGTACCAGGCGGCGAGCCCCTCCGAATTCATGCGATCCACTTCGTCGAAATATGCGGCGATCCAGGCCTCGCCGAAGGATTGGGGTTTGGACGTCATGGGGATCATGCTCCCGAAGCGCGGTGGTGATGAGATCGTTGGTGCTCAGGCCCGGCGCGCCCGCTGGTACTCGCTGGGCTTGCGCCGACTTCGGCCGGGAACATGTGCGCAAAGGCCTGGGGCGTTTCATCGCCGACCCGCGCCGCGATCTCTGTGATCGAGAGGTTAGAACGGGTGAGCACTTCTTTAGCCTTCTCGCAGCAGAGCCGGCGCAGATAGATATGGGACGGCAGGCCCGTGCTACGTTTTGACGCGCGCGCAAAATGAAGCGTGGAAAGCTCGGGGACCTCCGCAAGCTGCTCCAGCGTAATCTCCTCGCCGAGGTGACCGGTCAGGCAGTCGGTCGGTCGACGCTGCTGCCAGACCGCCAACCTGCCGGATTGATATCTGTTTGCGCCGGAAAGGCGGAGGAGACGCAGGCCGAATGTGATCGCCGCCGCATCCCAAAGCGGCCGTGAAGGCGCGTGGCGGTCATCCAGCTCTTCAAACAGCCACCGCCCGGCTTGCTCCATCATGGCGTCACCGCCTCCCGCGATGACGCTGGGCTCCTGACCTGGCCCGGCTTCTGCGCGCAGACGGGCCAGCAGGTCGGCGCCGAGATGCACATGGAAGAACTTGTCCGCGACCTACGGAGTCGAGACCCACTCGGTCGGACAATCGGGCAGGACCACGCTGAAGGTTCACGGCCGGCCCCGGAAGGTCCGTCGACTGCAACTGGAGCCAACCTCACTGCTTTGGCCTCGGCAAAAAAGGCCGCATCTGCCGGAGCGCGACTTGCTCTCCGGCCTCGCCGAGATCGCCGCGCGCATCGGCTTCTCAAGTCAGGCTCACCTCTCGACCGCGTTCGCCCGCAAGGTCGGCACGACGCCGGCCCGCTACCGGGCGGCTTTCCGCGCTGACGCGGACGATCGTGTCCATGGACCCTCGACTGCTGCGGTCGCGATGGGAAGGAGCGCGCCATTCGGATCGGCAAGCTAGCCGGTTCGTTTCTGCGGCGCGTTCGAGCGCCTGCCGCGGCGGTTCCGCGATTGCGCCTAATCATCGCTCGCAAGTGCGGCCTGGAGGTTCAACCTCGTCACTTGGCAGCAGGGGCGGGACCATGGGCGCAAGCGCGCGACCGCAGGCCGACCGCGATGCGCGCTATGCGGTACGCATGGCACAGAACGGCTCCGACGGGCGCGCCGGGGCGGGGGACGGTCACAGCGCCGACCGGCTCACCGCGCTGGCGCTGAAGGCGCTGCTCGCGAATCGATTCGAGCGCGCCGAATGGGAGGCGATCGCCGGCGAACAACTCCACGTCCGGATCGGCAACGCCGAGCCCGAAATCGGCCGCACTCGGGCGCTCGATGCGCTGGCGGCGTTCCGCGCCCGAGTGCTCGGGTTCGGGTGCCGCTATTGCGACCTGTGGCAGCGTCGCGAGGCGATCTATGCCGAGACAGACGTGCGTTATTTAGATGCCGGGGGCATGCCGCGACAGATCCCCTGCGCTATCGTCGCGCGGGTGTCGCGGGGACGGCTGCTCGACATCCGCTTTCACCTCGACCCGTCGCCGATCCCGTAAGCAATCGCCGGTGCTCGAAAGGATGCATATGGCTCGGGGCCTGACATGCGCGACAAGGCTTGGTTCTGGTATTGCTGCTCAGGACCAGATCTTGCGCTTATCGAAGCGCCGCAACGCTTCAGGAGTGCTGCCGCAAGGCCTATTGTGGTATCCTAAGCTGCTGGGCACTGGTTGTAGCTCAATACGGCGCTGCCCAGCGACGAAGAGGAGCAGGTCTTGCGCGCACTTTACTTGACGCAACGTTACCTCAGCCGATCAAAAGGCAGAAACTTGGCGCACTGCGGGTCATACGTCGCCATCAGGCGCTTATCTGGCGGAGTTGCCTGGATGAGCCATGGCGTTACTTCTTCGGTGAGCATCGCAGACGAACGACGCACTAAGGAGGTGCATGCTGACCGTGCGACCCGCTCCGCTGTGCGGTGCCGAGTGGGGCTGGACCGCATGCTCGACGAGTCGCTGCAATGACGCAGGCGCTGCGCAGCTCCAGCGGCATCGCCGGTTATGATCAGGCGCGATGGTCTGCATGGGTGCCTGAACTTTCGCACGTCCGTTCGGCGGACGGGCTGAGCAGCCTCTATCAGAGGACTCCCGCATCCGCTTGTGACAGCAACCTCCTTGAGGTGCCGGGCAGCGCGAGCACGATGCTCGTCTTCTGGACTCAGGGGCAACCGGTCGAGGCGGGTCTCGATGGCCCTCGTCGGTTGACGCGGCATCGGCCATGGTCCTTCAGCTTAATTCCTGCACACTGTCCAAGCAGCTGGATATCGAGCCGCGATAGCTCCGATGGTGCATTTCATCTCCACCTCGGGGCCGGGCTGGTCGGCGACATCTCCCAAGAAGAGGGTATCCCCTTCGCCCCCGCCCCGGAACTGAGTGCATATGATCCGCTGGTGGCGCAGACTGCGCAGTGGTTGCTTCAGGAGCTCGACTCCGGCGTCACGCCGTCCAGGCTCTTGTGGCATACCGCCGGCCAGACGCTCGGGCTGCGGTTGCTCCGGCTAGTCGGCAAGCGAGCCAGAACACATGCCAGTGGCGGCCTCGCGGCCTGGCAGGAGCGACGCACCACGGAGTTCCTCGTCGCGCACTTGGCCGAGGACATCACGCTGGATGCGCTCGCGGCGATCGTTGACCTGTCCACCTTCCATTTCGCCCGCGCGTTCAAGGCATCCACCGGGCTGCCGCCGCACGCCTATCTGCGCCGGCTGCGCTGCGAGCGCGCGAAGACGCTGCTCACGGACAGCCGGCTTAGCGTCGGTGAAATCGCAGCCGAGGTCGGCTACGACACGCCCCAGGCGTTCGCCCGCATGTTCCGCGCCGAGGTAGGCGCGAGTCCGTCCGAGTGGCGGCGGGATTTGATGCGATGAGCAATGCCCCAGCAGGAGTGGCATATGAACTCGATTGGGCCGGCAGTTGCTTACGCTCGGCGGCGAAACGGGCATCGATGTCGTGCTCGATCTGATCGGCGGGAAGGCTGTCGCGGCCGCCCCCACATGTTCAGCTGGTCGGATTGTAGGTTGTAATCGGGGCCGCCCCCGGTGCACTCGATCCAATGGACCCGTTCGAGCTCCTCGCCGGCAACCAGGCGGTCGGCCTTTGACTTCGCGACCTACATCCTGCGCAAGTGGCAGCGCTGCTGTGCGAGGTGATGGCGTGACTGCTCGCTGCACTTCAACCTTTAACTGCACCCTTTAAAGGACGCAGGTCGCGTGCTGGGCGAGGTCGCGCGCTTCGCGTGAGGCGACAAGGTTCTCACATCAATCGAGGATGCGGCCTGATCTGAAGGCCCTGCAGAGAGTTGGTGCGGGCGGTCGGACTCGAACCGACACGTATTGCTACGGCGGATTTTGAGCGGAAAAGGCTGCCAATTCCTCGCTCTAGAGCGGGCGAGCTTCGAGCTCGCTGCACCTGTTCGGCACCTAAGCGGGCTGTGCGTGCCCGAAGACTCTTTCGAAGCTAAACGTTAATGCCGCCCTTTCACGCCTCCCTGCCGCTCCGCGCCGCAGGGCCGGCACCCCTTTCCGTGATCGAGCGGGGCGACAATGCTCCTGACCTGAACGCGCTTTCGATCCAGGCACGAACCGCCCGCACCGGCGGTAATCGCTGCAGGTCGCGGTGGACGACCAGCCAGGGGGCGCGAGTCGGTAACGGCGATGGCGCGGGCACCTCAACTAGCCCAGCCCTGTGTGCAAAACGTGCGGCGAGTAGCCCCACGCCTGCACCTGCCGCTGTCGCCGCCAGCAGCGCGCGCGTGCTTCCGGTTCTCAGTGCTACCGCTCCCTCAAGGGCGGCGGAGTCGACCCAGTCGAGTTCGGGCAGCCGCCCGTAGCTGTCGTCGTAGACGAGGAGCCGCTCGTCCGCGAGCCGTAAGGCTGCAGGATCGCGCCCGGCGAGATAGGCAGGGCTCGCCCAGAGCCCGAGCCGGAGTTCGGGCAGGCGCTTGGCGACGAGGCTATTGCCCTCCGGCCGGGTCATGCGCACCGCCACGTCCGCATCGCGGGCGGCGAGGCTCACCACCTCGGCCTGGCTCTTGAGCACGATCTTGACGCCTGGGTGTGCGGCCCAGAGCGCCGGCAGCGCGGGCGCCAATATGTCGGCGATCACGAACTCAGTGGCCGAGACGCGCACCGCCCCGCTGCGGCCCGAGCGCATCGCCTCGGCGGAGCGCGCGAGTCGAGCCGCGCCCGTCACCAGCGGCTCGGCCATCGCGGCCAGGCGCTCGCCGTCAGGCGTCAGCCGCGCGCCGTCGGCGCGCCGGTCGATTAGCCTGACTTTCAGCGCGGCCTCGAGCGCGTCGAGGCGGCGCGACACGGTCGAGACGGCGACGCCCGCGCGCTTGGCCGCGCCCGAGAGCGAGCCCGCCTGAGCGACGGCGACGAGGTGGTCGAGGTCCCGCGTGTCCACGGCCGCATCATGCACTGGTGTTGCGGAGCCGCAAATCCGTTTTGCGAAATCTGCCCTGCCGAAGTCGGACAAGCGTCGCTAGCGTGCGCGACAGGAGAACAGCGGGAGATCGCGCATGCGACAGCTTACCTTCGTCGACCGAGGAAAGGTCGAATGGCGCGAGGCTCCCGACGCAGCGATCCGGTCGGGCGTCGAAGCGCTGGTGCGCCCGCTCGTGCTCGGCCGCTGCGACCTCGACGTCGGGCTCGTGCGCGGACTGGCGCCGATGGCGCCGGGCTCGCCCATCGGCCACGAGATGATCGGTGAGGTGATCGACGTCGGCGATGCCTGCACCCGGATCCGCTTTGGCCAGACGGTGATCGTCACCTCGCAGATCGCTTGCGGCACGTGCCGAAACTGCCGCCGCGGCTTCTCGGGGCGCTGCCTCTCGGTGCCGTTCGGGGCAGGTTACGGCATGGGTCGCGACGGCGACTATGGCTGCGCGGCCGCCGATCTCGTGCGCGTGCCCTTTGCGGACAGCATGCTCTATCCGCTGCCCGACGGGGCCGACCCGGTCGCGATGATCGGCGTCGCCGACATGGCATTGGACGCCTGGCGCGCGGTGGGCCCGCAGCTTCAGGAACGGCCGGGCGCGACCGTCCTCGTCATGGGCGGACTGGCCTCCGTCATCGGGATCTACGCCGCCGGCATCGCCGTCGCGCTCGGCGCGGGCCAGGTGACCTACGTCGACGACGACGAGCGGCGGCTGGCGATGGCGGCCGCCTACGGCGCTCAGCCGCTTCACCGTTCAGCCGGGCTCTCGGCGCTCTACGAAATCGTCGTCGACGCCGATGGGCAGGCCGACACGCTCTTAGAGGCGATCCGGGCGACGGAGCCCGAAGGCGTGTTCACCTCGGTGACCATTCACATGCGCCCGCTCACCGGGCTACCGCTCATCGAAATGTACCACAAAGGCATCTTCTTCCGCACCGGCCGCGCGAACGTGCGCGCGAGCGTCGAGCCGGTGCTCGCGCTCTGCGCGCATGGCCGCTTCGAGCCGGAACTCGTCGAGACGAAGCTCTACGGCTTCGACGACGCGCCCGAGGCCTGGCTCGGCGACGCGGTGCGCACCGCCGCCGCGCGCGGCGTTGGCGCCGGCGCCGGCGCCGCACTCCGCACCGGGTCGCTGGCGCATGCCTGACATGACCGCGAGCATCCCGGACGGCTTCGAGCGGCACTTCCGGCAGAGCCCACTCACCGATCCGTGGGAGCCGCTCTACTCGAAGCGCGACGGCGAGCGCTTCCTCCTCGGCGTGCGGGTTGACGGGCCGCACTGCAACGCCCGCGGCCTGGCGCATGGCGGTCTGATTTCGGCGCTCGCCGACAACGCCATGGGCCTCGCCTGCGTGCTCACATCCGGCAACCCTGGCGCGGTGACGGTCAGCCTGTCAGTCGATTTCGTCGGCAGCGCGATGGTGGGGCACTGGCTCGAGGTCGCTGCGGAACCGGTGAAGCTCGGGCGTACGCTCGCCTTCGCCACGGCTTCGGTCACGGCCGACGGCGAGGTTGTGGCACGCGCAAGCGCGGTGTTCCGGATGGCCGAGCAGAAGGAGGCCTAAGTTGATCACGGAGAGAGGTGACGATCGATTCTGGCGGTCGGTAGGCCCCTGGATGGCGGCGGCCGGCGCTGCCCTAATGTTCGTGAACGCCGCCCGGGCGTTCGCGGACGCGGCCGGCTTCGCCGCCTATCTCGGTCTGCCGCTCGCCGACCCAACCGACGCCGGCATCGTGCACGTCTACGCACTTCGGGCGCTGTTCATCGGAATCCTCATCGCAGCTCTGCTGGCTTTCCGCCTGCGGCGCGCGCTGGCGGTCGTTGCCTTCGCCGCTATCGTCATGCCGATCGGGGATGCTTTGCTGACGACGCGGGCAGGCGCGTCGACAGCGACCGTCGCTCGCCACGTCGGCATCGCGATCTTCCTCTTGGCGGCAGGCACACTCCTCGCCCGACGTCCCAGACCGTTGCAGGGAGAACGGGAATAGGACTTAGCACCACTTTGGCAGAATATGCGTGGGCAAGATTCGCTTCGCGTCTGATCGGTGATTCATGGGTGGTCGGCTTGATGGAGGCTGAACATGGGATCGGATTGGCGAGGGGAGCTTGACCGGTGGCTGGCACCGTTCCTGGTGGCGCTCGGGCATAAAGCGAGGGCCAGGACGTTCCCAGCCTACGTGGCGGGCCTGATTCGGATCGGCGAGCGCAAGAGTAACCAGCCGATGGCGCTGCGCGACGGCATCGTCGGTTACGTCTGACTTCACCACTTCGTCGGCGCCGGCGTGTGGGATGCCGCGCCGCTGGAGTGGGAGCTGGCGCGTCAGGCCGATGCGATGCTGGGTGGGGACCAGGCCTTCCTGATCGTCGACGATACCGCGCTTCCGAAAAAGGGCACGCTCTCGGTCGGCGTCGCGCCGCAATAGGCGTCGGCGTTGGGCAAAAACACGAACTGCCAGACCCTCGTATTGCTGACGCTCGCGCGGGATGAGGTCCCGGCCGTGGTGGGCTTGCGGCTCTTCCTTCCCGAGAGCTGGACGGACGACGAGGCGCGTCTCGCCAAGACCGGCGTGCCGGACCACCGCAGGACCTACCGAACCAAGCCCAAAATCGCGATCGAGGAGATCGACCGGCTGCGTGCCGCAGGCGTTCGCTTCCGCTGCGTTCTGGCGGATGCGGGACGGGCTGTCGGCGCCGTTCCGGCAGGCCTTGAGCGACCGGGACCTGCTTTGGGCGGTCGGCATCACCCGCACGCGAAAGGTCTACCCGCCCGACGTGGCGATGATCTTCCCCGTCGCAGGCCGCGGGCGACCGAGGTAGAACCACGTGCCCGACGTCGTCTCGGTCCCCGCGCACGCGATGCTGGAGGCGTCCCCGTGGCGCACCATGAGCTGGCGGCTCGGTACGAAGGGAAGGCTCGTCGCCCGCTTCGCCGCCACGCGCGTCTGGGCCGCCGATGGCCCACCCCAGCGCATCGGCGCGATGGGCGCGCAACGCTTGCCAGGCGAGGAGGCTCGGCTGATCGGCGAGCATCGCTCGTCGGGCGAGAGGAAGTACTGCCTCGCCAACCTACCGGCCGACACGCCCCTCGAGCGCCTGGCCGGCATCGTCAAAGCGTGCTGGGTGTGCGAGCAGGCGCACCAGCAGATGAAGGAGGAACTCGGCCTCAACCACTTCGAGGGCCGATCCTGGCGAGGTCTTCACCGGCACGCGCTGATGAGCATTATCGCTTGATGCTCCTGCAGTCCCGCCGCCTCGCCGAGGCGAAGCGGGAAAAAAGAGACGGACGCCGGTCGCCGTCCGGACCACCTCAGCCGCGCCTTCAGGCCATCTGGGCCGCGCTCATCCAGGCCTTCGCGCAGGCCCCTCCACCCTCATGCCCGCAGTGCAGACGCCCAATACGCCGCTCTAATCTGCAAAAGTAGTGTTAGACTGCCAATTCATCCAGAAGCTACATAG
>JAESGP010000295.1_pt1 | contig 10312 bp, 11 predicted proteins | sample 9269741 | NCBI WGS metagenome assembly JAESGP01 (sample SAMN15720684, study PRJNA650882) | algae metagenome | isolation source: Desmonostoc vinosum HA7617-LM4 and co-occurring heterotrophs from cave wall | place: USA: Waikapalae cave, Hawaii | collected 2011-05-27
TCATCATCGGCCGGGGCTCAGGGTCGGCTCTTGGCACGGGGGGAGGAGAGAGGGAGGCAGAGAGGCATAAGCAAACCACTAAGTCGATAAGTCACTGATATTGCTCACCATAGTCGATGCTCACAGCCGCGCGGTGGCCATTCCCGTAAGGCTCGAATGCGGTCTCCAGCGCCAGCTTCGCCCGGCCAGCCTCAGAGGCGGCGACCAACACCGAGTCGTGCAGCGGCAGCGCCGTGATGCTTTGGCGCCGCAGATCAGCGAGCGCATCGAGCAAGATGCTGCTCTCGACGTAGGCTAGCCGATGGCCGAGACCTTGCCAGAACATGTCCGCGATGGGCGCGTGGTGCCGCTCGACGGCTTCCACCATCTCGCGCGTCCGGGTGCCCGGTGGGAACGTGCCCCGAGCATCACCGGGCATGTGCCGGAACCGCTCGGTGGCGAACAACATGGCGCCCATCAGGACCTTGAACCCGGCGCGGTGAGCCCGATACCCCAGCACGTCATACAGGTCACCGGCCGGGACTGGCAGGCCGGCGAGCACGTAGCAGAGGACGGGATTGAGGGAGCGGAAGTCCACGTTGGCCACGCGCTCGCCTTCCGGGTGCTTGGCCGAGCCGATCCGCAACTGCCGAAACCTGTCCTGACGCCGCATCGTCTCCCAGTAGCCGCCCCACAGGCGACCACCCTGCACCCACGAGCCGTTGTTAAAGCCACGCCAGACGGTGCGCCGGAGCGGGTCCACAAGGTCACCGTCCTTGTCCAAGCGGAACGGCTCGGCATCGTCCGCGAGCCAGAAGGGCGCCGCCGACAGGACTTGGTTGAGCCGATCTACCTCGCGCCGGAGTCTACGGGTGTGGGCCGTATCCACGTACTCGACACGCTCGCCGGTCTTGGCGCCCTTCACTTTGGGAGCCTTGAGCACCAACACCTCGGGCTCCGCCTCGCGCCGGAAGTCCGGCCAAATCAGGGCCGCTGGCACAAAGCGAACTAGGAAGGCGGTGGTGGGCTGGACTGTCGAGGGTGCTGAGTCGCCGTTCGCGTAGCTGAAGCCTAGGGCCACTTCGCGGACGAGAGCCACCTCCGGCCGGGTCATGACCGCAAGAGCTGCCGTGAGCCCACGGCCGAAGCACGCATGCGAGTACCGGCTCCGGCCCCGCAGCACGGCGGCATCCCGTGGGATGGTGACGGGTCGGCCGAGCGGGTCCATGGTGGCAAGCGCAAGGTTGCAGGCGATGGTCTCGACGGCACACAGGAAGGCATCCTGCGCCTCTCGGCTTCGGCGGCGGGTCCGCATCCCCAGTTCACCTTCGCGGGCCTCCAAGTGGCTAACGAGAGCCTTGACGGCGGAAAGCATGCGGGGCGAGCCGGCGCGGTGGAGGGGATCAAATTGGAGCCAGGGGTTCGGCCCTTGAGACGGCACACTCAGCCGCCTCCGCTTTGCACACTGTTCAAACTGTGCTGCCCTAACCTCTGGAACGGTATCACAAACGTGCCCGTGACCCCTCACTGACTGCGGGCTTCATCGAGCTTGCGGCGCCATGCCGGCTTCCATCCCGGCGCCTGCGAGGGGTGCGGACCGTACTTCTCCCGCTTCAACCGGCGGATGGTGTCGCATTCCCGGCTGGTGATGTGGTCGCAAATCTCCTCCAGCTCCTCTCCCATGACCCGGAGCACTCGCCCCGACGACTTGGGATAGACATGCAGCTCAAGGGGAGCCGTCGTCCCATTCGGGAGTGGGAAATCCCAAGCTCGATGTGTGCCCGACGCTAGCCTGTGCATGGCCTTGGCGGTCTGGACGATACGAAACTCCCTGATGCGGTGGGCGTCCGCGTCATCCTCGACAAGGGCCGCAACGCCGAGGTGGATGGCTAGGAGCCGCTCCGGTTTCACCCCCGCCTCGCGAAGCCGCGCGAAGGCGACTTTGGCCCGGTACTCCGCCGAGCGCCGCTTCAGGTTCATCGCCGGATCGACCGGCCCGGCGCCGTCGAGGAGACCGCGCAGACAGAGCAGGACATGGGAGAGGATGGTGTCGGCGCGGTGGTCCTTGATCCACGCCAACGCGGTTTTCACGTAAGGTCGCAGCTCCGTGGCGCTGATGGCGGGGGCGAAGGGGCTGCCGAATCTTGAGCGCCTTTGCGCGTGGTAAGCACAGAGGTTTCCGTCCAGCCCCGTGCCGGCGGCCCGGCGGGTTGGCCCCCCGCAGCCCAACACGGTGCACTTCGCGAAGAAATCCGCCCGAGGCGAGGTGATGCGGTTCGCGATGTCAGCCTTGCGCCTTTGGAGGTTAGGTCGCTTGGTCACTGACGACTACAAATCCCAATCACCAAAGCGGCGGTTCATATTTCTCGTGCCTTGGGCCGATGTCTCGACAGTCGCCTCCAAGATATAACGGGCTCGGTCGGTCATGGGCCTTGAGGCGCTTGCTGTGATGGATCGAGCCGACAAAACTTCATCAAGCGCGATCCAATCTTCGCGATAGCTCAACGGCTTCTTTCCACCAGATTTACGATACCTGCTTGCGATCCTGGCCTCACGACCTCGCATGAGCACGGTAATGAACCAATCCTGGAGTGTGATGAAGTGAAGATGGCAGCCTATTGGAGCCGCCAAGGCAGCTTCACGGGCGGCCGGTAATAGAACCGCTGTATGGAAGTCCGTTGCCGCAACTTGGCCCATGCTCCAGCGACCCGCTAACCGCGTCCCGGCGGGGTCTGTTAGGACCCAGGCAAGCCCGGATTGAGGTTCCACGAACATTCCACCGCCCGTGTCGTGCGAGGCGAGGAACGCGAAGGCGGCGGCGGGGGGGTGCTCTTCGTGTAAAAAGTTCGAGGTTGCGTTCACAGGCGAGCCTTGAATGGGGGACTAGGAAGGGATTTGGCTCACCATCACCTCGCGCCGGCACCGCATGCCGCGACTATGAGGGACTGGTGAAGGCAGGAACCGGCGGACCGGCCCTAGGCGGGTGCCCGGCGAAGGGCCCCTGGCAGCGGGCGCGTGGCCTCGCTAGTCGAACCGCATGTGTCGTGCCCCTCGGGCCGTAAACGAGGGCGCGGGTTCGAACGGCAACACTTCAAGTAGGTGCGACTTGGAGCGCTGACAAGATGTGCTGCCGTTCGTGTGCAGCAGGGAGGCTTGGCTAGTATCGTACCGGCAATGAGCCGCCCACTATGAGAAGAACACCGCCAGCCTCATGGGCGTCCTCTGCTTCGCCGCAGCCCTCGACCCGGCCGAACAATGACACGCCTTAGCCTCTCGTCCTCCGCTTCTGCCTCTCGGCGGTTTACCTTTCCAGCAGTTCCGTAATGCCGCTCACGTCACCGCTATTCTGCGTCAGCTTCTCTATGGTCCGTCTCTCCCGTCGAGCCAGAATACCGCTGCCCACCACGCCAGAAGTCGTAGGCGTAGAACGGGGAACGCTTGGGCTTGTAGACGGAAATTCGGTTCGCTCCCGGGCAGCAAGGAACCGCAGGACCGCCGCTAGGGTGAACGCCTTCCGGGGGAAGGTATCACCGAGGCCGGTTTGCACGTAGTCGATATGGCCAAGCCGAATGTGCCCCCGTAGCGTCTTAGCGTCCAGTGGCAACAGGCGGCACAGTTCGGGGGCGGAGATGGTAACCCGCTCGCGGAAGGCCGCCGCGAGGGGTTCGGGGATTTGCGCGTGCATCATGTTGGCCTCGCCGGCCGTCCCTGCTTAGCTCTTAATCTTGGCGCGACCGTCGCCAAACGTTCGGCACATGGCTTCAGCCTCTTCAGCGCAGGTGCAGCGGATGGCACTAATGACCATCGGCACAGAGCGGGTGCCCTGGCTGATGAGCATTAGGCGCCCGTGCCCCTTCAAAGCAGCGACAGCAACTCCCCCCGGTTCAGTCGGGTCCTCCCAGAGGCCCAGCACGAGGTCTCCAGTGAACTGCTCACGTAACCAAGCGTTCGGCTCGGCCCCGGAGGCCATGGCACAGGCCATTGCTGCGTTGGTGGCTTCAGCTCGCACGCGCCGCTCGTCCGCCGGCAGGTTCAACATAACCATTGTCATGTCGGCCACATCTCTCTCCGCTTCGCTGCGCTTGCTCACTGCTACCTCCGTGTTCGCAGTCGAATAGTGCCGGCCCAACGTATCCCTCAGGACCGACCCGCCCGTAACCCGGCTACCGAGCCATCCCCAAGGAACAGCGCCAAGTCCCCCGCCCGAGCCCGGAGCTGCTGAGACTCGAACTCGCTGCCGTCCGTTAGCTCCTCCCCGGCAGCCTCCAGCTCGGCCGAGTACCACTGGACGTGCTCGATGAGGGCCGTCGCCTCCAACCAGTCGGCGCAAGGCGCTCGCAAGACCGCCGTGACAGCAGCACCGGCAGCCTCGGTGAGGGCGAAGTGGGCGTCCCACCCGGTAGCCTCGTGGTTCGGGGTCGCGAGATACGCGCTCCAGCACGCACGATGAGCTGCGATGAGACCAACCACGCCGCCCGGCTCCGGCGCGGGGGCAGCTCCGACCACCTCCTTGCCAGCGATCATGCTGAGGTCACGCAGCCGCACAGCGATGAGGGCGCCGTCCGCCTCGCCCAGGGCCGGAGACTTCGGGTGCTGGTGACGAACGCCGCGATACCATTCGAGGTGTGCGAGCATGGCCCCGGCGTCCGCGAGGTCCCGACAAGGCAGCATCAGGAGGTCGGTGAGAGCTTCGTCCTCCACCTCCTCTGCGGGCCAACTCACCGCCATGCGTTCCTCAACCTTGCCGGCGGCCCGCAGGAACGCGGCGCTGGCCTGGAGGGTCTGCCAAGCGCGACGGTGAAGGGCGATGGCGAACTGGACGGGAGAGGGCAGCTCCGCCTCCCAGCCCATATCGAGCGGCGTGAGGTCGGAGTCGTCAACGTGGGCCCAGGCCGGGGTCTTCTCCCCAGAACCGTACAGCTCGGGCAAGGCGCGGCCGGCGATGGCGTGGAGGGCGTTCAAGGCTCTGTTGGCCTCGACATCGCAGTCACCGGCCGCATCGCCCGTAAGCCACCTATCGGCCGGCTTTGCGCAGGGGTCTCCGCTCAGCCAACCGTAGAACGCGAGGGCCAGCGCCTCGACGCCGATCTGATCCTGCGTGACGGGCGGGAGTTGGGCCCAGGCTTGCACGATGGCGTCGAGGCCAGGAATGCGCTGCGATCTCAGAACGGCTGCGGCGCGGACCTCAGGCGGCAACTCCGCGTGGTCCGCCCAAAGGCCCGTCGCCCGATCTTCGCGAGGTAGGGGGGTCTCAATATCGACCAGACAAGCGGCATCGCTCGCCGCAGAGGTGATCTCGCGCAGCATGAGGTTGGCTCCAGGCTGTGGGCAAAGCTCCGCCGTGCGGAGCTTCAGGGCCCTCGCTGGTGGTCCTGCCAAGATGTGCGGTGGGAGAAGGGGCTTGTTGGTGACGGCTCCTTAACGGAGCAAGGAGTAAGAGGTACCTGTTACCCTGTCAATAAGCGGTACCTCCGGCCGCAGCAGGGCACGGAGCTAATCCGCATGGGTCGCCCGCCGCTGAAGGTGAAGCCAACCAACATTCGTCTCCCGGTCGGCATCGGCGAGCGCATAGACGCGCTGGTGGGCCCGAAGCGCCGCGCCGAGTTTATCCGCGATGCTGTCGTGGCGGAGGTTGAGCGCCGGGAGGCCGAAGCCGCACCGCTGAGCGCCGAGCCAAAGCCCTAACCCCACCCGACCCAATGGCGCCCGTATCGGGCCTACCTCCTCCCACCCTGGATGACCCTGAGACCCACTAGGCTAGGGAGTAAGTCGGGTGGGTGGGGTGCGTATAGGTCGGGGTAGTGGGCACGGCACTTGGGGACGTACTGGTTGCCCTTCCTCCGCCCCGGCCGCTCGCGCCATCGGCAGTCCAGGGCGATGCCCTCCAGTACCTCTCGCAAAGGGGTGTCAGGTCCGAACCGCGCTGCCAACCGCGCGAGCCTATAGCTACCTGTCCGGTGGGGGCACAGGGTGCACGCCACACGGACCACCACGTAGGGGTAGGCGGCGAGGCAGGAGACCTCACGCCTTCCGGGCGGCATCGTCCAAGGCGCCCCTAACGTACCCTCGGGAGATCAGCCGGCTTTGCCTCCTGGTCCGCCGCTCGGCCTCTAGGAGGTCCGCCATGGCGTCCGTGATGGCGCAGCGCAGAGCCAGCGCCGCGTCACCCTCGGTGGTCCTCAGGTAGGACTGCGCGATGGTCTCTATGGAACAGGTGGGTGACGGCGCTGTCTCATCACTTGGTACCACTGACGCCATCCCTCCCGACTCACCACGAGAACGAAGAGAGAACACGCCACGGCGAGGATGGTTCGGTCAAGGGTGCTGGGGCTGCTCAGGCGAAACATCGACGGCCCTCTAGGAGTTGGTCCGTCAGAGGAAACATAAAGGAGCAAGCCATGCGTATCACAACAGCGCTCGCCGTCACGACACTCGCCCTCTCAACCGCCGGCTCGGCATGGGCACAGGGAGCCCCCGGCGGCAACGGGTCGGGCGGGAACATCGCCGGTGGGTCCACCACCAGCTCCTCCGCCGCCGACCTAGAGAAGCGCGGGGCCACAACGGGCTCAACGATCACAACGCAGCCGTCCGGAGATGTCGCTCCTGGAGTTGGTACTCGACCGACTGCCCCTGGGTCTTCCGGGAACTCGATGGCACCTGGAGCAACTGGCGGTTCATCGGGTCGCTAATCGCACTGAGTAGCGGCAGCCTCGCGGGGTCCAACTCCCCGGAGGCGCCTTGTCTGCCTTTGCCTTCACACTTGAACGCCCAGCCATCTTCTTAGGTTGGGCGCAGCCTCTTCCTGCAATCCGTCGTCGCCAAGACACACCTTACGCCGCAAGCTCTGCCGGCAATGGCACCTTGTGCGGGTTATCAGTAGGGTACTCGACACCGCGTGAGTAGAGCTTCGCAACAAGCTTCCAGAAATTATCCAGCTCGCCGGCCGGGAGTGACGCAAGTCGAGCATCTATCATGACATGAGCCGCCGAGGCGGCCTCGACTTCATCGGCACCAAGAGCAGGATCGGCCATGGCAAACGCTCCAGCACTGCGATGTTATTCGCTGTAACATCAACTCTCTCGCCGGCCCTTCGATCCCACATAATCTAGCTCGGCCATTGACAGCCACAGCCCCGCTTCAGACGGGCGTCGGCACGATCAAGCAGTTGCCGTGCTCGCAAGGGATCGCCAGCGGCTTGTGCCTGATCCGAAGAAACGACATCCCGCTTGGCGAGCCAGCAAAGCAGGACAGACCGCAGCCATTGGAACGATCGCAGCACTCCGTGCTCCCGCTTGGAGACGTTGCGCGCATGCAAGAAACGTATCAGGCGGTCCGCTGAAGAATGCGGTGAACCGAACCCTTGCCGATCGCGAGCTTGGCGGCGATGGTGCCCATGCTGAGGCCCGTAGCAGCTAGTGCCTTCACTTCCTCCGCCTTTGCACGCGCGGTGGGCTTGCGGCCCTTGTAGGCGCCTTCGCCCTTGGCCTTGGCGATGCCCTCTCGCTGACGCTCTAGCATCATCTCCCGCTCAAACTGCGCGACACCCCCGAGCACGTTGAGCATCAATTTACCGGTGGGAGTGGCCGTATCGACGCCCAGGTTCACGATACGAAGAGCCACCCCCTTGGCCTCCAGCGCATTCAGGATGTTGCCTAGGTGGGTTACCGAGCGGGCGAGGCGGTCCAGCTTCGTGACAACAAGCGTGTCGCCAGCGCGAGTGAACTCCAGGGCCGCGTCCAGGACCTTGCGCGGCGCTATGGAAGACACCTGCTCCTGGAAGACCTTCTCGCACCCGAGGGCAGTCAGGTCGCGGAGCTGCGCTTCCAGGCCGGCCTCCTGCTCCAAGGTGGATGTGCGGGCGTAACCAATCAGCATGGTGGGTCTCCAGCCTCAGCGTTCCATTAGGCTCTGAGACATTGAGCCCGAAGCTGTTCCAAATTGCAAGAGGTTTCTTTTGGAACAGGCTGGAGGCGGTGCTGGAACGTTCCGCTAGAGCTTGCCCTATTGGAACGCCGGCCCGCCGACTACCCTGAGGTGACGGTCAGCCGCCTCCCGCAATACAGCTCCCACCCTATCAGCCCCTCGGGCCGGCTAAGCGAAGATGCTCGATCTTGTCGATAACGACCTCTCGGGCTCCCACTAGGCGCAGCAGCAACAGCGAGGGATCATGGCCGGCACGGCAAGCCTCCTCGACGCCACGGCACAGTTCGGACAAGCCGAAGAAACCAAGAGCACCTGCCGCCGAGGTCATGACGTGCGCCTCATAGGCCAACTGCTTAGGATCAGCAGAGGACGCCCCGAACCGCTCCGTCAGTTCCTCAGCGAGTAACGCCAAGAGGCCATCCGTCTGTTCGGTGCCGAGGCAGCGTCGCAGGTCATCAAGGACCGATAGGTCCAGCGCCGCAGGGTCCACTGCGTCCAGATCAATCGCAGTACGTCGCGCCACGTTGGTATGCCGTCCACCAGTCAGGCGAGATCGATGGCACGCAAGCGAGTTTGTGACAAGTTAAGCTTGGGAATTTTAGCTCCGCATAGCGATCGGCCGATACGGCAGGGACCCCGGGGGTGCCACCATGCGCTCGGAGGCGGCCGGGGGCGGGGGTACGGGGGAGAATGCAGTTCCACCCATACGAGTATGGCCCCTCGCGTGAGTGACCTCTGCCTTGCATTGGGCCTCCACTAGAGGTACCAACAAGTCGTACAAATCTCGTACAAGCCTTCCGCCTAAGTCATTGATTTAGCTATCTTGCCGCCGTCTCCCCTTGGGAGCGCCAAATCCGCTGCTATCCGGAATAGAAGCCCGAACGCGAGGGGTGTGCCGCACCTCCGGCGAGTGATTTGCTGCGGATTTGATCGCCTTTGGCAGAGCACGGCGCTCGGCGATGTAGCGAAGACGTCGGCCCGGCATCCGATTTCGGCGGACAGCGGATCTGGTGGATGCACCGAAACCGGACGTCGGCCGCCTCCCGGAAATCAGAACGTCTCCGCCTTCTCCGGATCGGAGATCGCCAGGCCTCAGGCCCCGAACCGCTGCCCTTCTCAAGGTCGTCCGGGAGCGTTCAGACGGATGCCCCTAACCCGCCTCGGCGCCGATGGCCGCGCTGGAGCGGAAGGCATGGGCAGCATGGCGGGCAGGTAGCCGGTTGCCCTCGCCGAAAAGCTTCGCCCGCAGCGAACCTTCGCGATAGGCGGTCTTGTAGATGCCGCGGTCCTGGAGTTCGGGGATCACGATGTCGATGAAGTCGGCATAGCTCTCCGGCACGACGATGCGGCTGAGGTTGAACCCATCGACCTCGCCCTCCTCCATCCAGGCCTGGAGCTCGTCGGCGATCGCGACGGCGTCGCCGGCGAGCACCGCGTAGCGCCCGCCGAGCTGCAGCTCGGAGAGAAGGTCGCGCTTGGTCAGCCCGCGCCGCGCGGCGGCGGCGGTGGCCGATTGGATCGCGTTGCCGGTGCCATAGGGGATGACGTCGTCGAGGCCGTAGCGGGCGAAGTCGATGCCCGTGGACGCGGAGAAATGCGCCAGGCCCGCCTCGGGGCTCGCGTAGCGCAGGTACTCGGCACGCTTCTCCTCCGCCTCCGCTTCGGTCCGCCCGGGGATGACGGCGATGCCGACGAAGACCTTGACGTCGTCGGGGTGCCGCCCGGCCGCCACCGCCTCGGCGCGCACGGCGCGGACGGCGTTGCGGGCCGTCGCCCTGTCGGCGGCCGAGATGAACACGCATTCGGCATGGCGCCCGGCGAAGGCCCGGCCGCGCCCCGAGGCGCCTGCCTGGTAGAGGACCGGCGTGCGCTGGATCGAGGGTTCGGACAGGTGATAGCCCTCGACGTCGAAGAACTCGCCGTGGTGCGAGACCGGGCGGATGCGGGCCGGGTCGCTGAACGCGCGGGCCGCGGGATCGCGCCGCACGGCGTCATCGTCCCAGCTTCCCTCCCAGAGCTTGTAGAGGACGTCGAGATACTCCTCGGCGTAGTCGTAGCGCCGGTCGTGGTCGGGGAGCCGGCCGCCGCTCTGCCCGCGGTGGGCGCTGTCGAGGTAACCGGTGACGATGTTCCAGCCGATGCGGCCCCGCGTCAGGTGATCGAGGGTCGAGAGACGCCGGGCGAAGGTGTAGGGCGCCTCGTTGTGGACGTTGACCGTCACGCCGAAGCCGAGATGCTCCGTCACCGCCGCCATCGCCGGGACGAGCAGGGTCGGCTCGTTGACGGGGAGCTGCACGGCCTCGCGCGCCGTCACCTCGATGCCGCCGCCATAGACGTCGTAGACGCCGATGATGTCGGCGATGAAGAGGCCGTCGAACAGGCCCCGCTCCAGGAGCTTGGCCTGCTCGGT
>JAESGP010000296.1_pt1 | contig 10301 bp, 12 predicted proteins | sample 9269741 | NCBI WGS metagenome assembly JAESGP01 (sample SAMN15720684, study PRJNA650882) | algae metagenome | isolation source: Desmonostoc vinosum HA7617-LM4 and co-occurring heterotrophs from cave wall | place: USA: Waikapalae cave, Hawaii | collected 2011-05-27
TGGATTGTTATCAAATTATTTAGGGGAGCAACTAAAACGTCCCGCTATTCCCATGTTTATCGCCTAGTTCTTTGGTGCGCGGCGCGGTTACACCGCGCCATTGCTTGTGACACTTGCGTAAGTCCTGCTAATAAAAAATGAACGTAATAAAATATGTTCGCTCTTTGCTTCGCAATCCAGCGCAAAGAGGAATTTTGGTTACTAGTAGAACTCTAGCTGTAGGTTCTGCCTGCATCCTGTCATTAGGTACTGGAGGCGGAGTTGTCTATAAAGAGTTGCAAACTCATCAAAGCCAGAGGCAGATCCAAATTAACAACTGCTATCTAGCTCCTACGCCATCAGCTACGCCCACAGTCAAAGCAAAACCTATGCCTAAGACAGTAACTTTACGCATCACGACTCGTAACATTTTTCATATACGACCAAATCATATAGCAAGTAAGAACTTTATGGCAGAGTCAGAAGAGAGCTTGCGTTGCGATTTTACTAAGGAATGCTGATTACCTGACTACCAGATGACAACACCTTTGAGGAATATTGCCGACATCCTTTAAATTAGTGCATCTGTTAAAATTCAGGGATCATCAATTCTCTGACAAACTAGCTATGACTTCAATCACTGGAACAATTACGATTAATGTGCAGGCTAATGAGAATAGACAGTATATTTGTCAACTATCGTCTTCTATTGACCAGCGCTCAGATGAGATCCGTTGCTGTGGTCAAAGCGAAGAACACGCCATAGCCAATGCTTTAGAGCAATTAGCCAGTGAGTATCGTCAGATTGCTGAGGAGCATCAAAACAAGGATTGGAATACAGTAGAGCGTTCAGAGTCTGGAGAACCAATACAAAAGCGTTACCATGTAATTTTGCATTACGAACGGATTGGGAAAGCAGAATCTAGATTTGAAGCGATGCAGGATACTTTGTTAGGAAATACAGTAGTTGAAAATGCCAAAGTTACCTTGATTGAGATTGATGCAAATTTACCAGTCCAACCTTTAACTCAATGAGCAATTTTCAATAGCAGGCAGTTGAGGGCAGATGATTCTCCATTGACACAGTTGAAAATCTGGTTCACTGTACAATATAAAACTGCCCTAGACGAAAGCCCAGAGCAGTTATGAATAGAAGTAAGTTATATGGGAGACTTATAGTGTTGTCCCCCGGTTTATACATAGTAAATACTGTTATATAACACTATTCACCTAGTGTTCTGCACTTTACGCAAAAAACCAATAATTTTAATCGTGGCATTACAAAGATTATAAGTAAGCACGCGATCGCAAGTGCGACAGTGCGATCGCTCCTAGTTAGCACCACATAGGGGACATTTACCAGTAAATAACCCTCTTCTGTCACTTTCCGGTTAGGCGATTGCTAGAAGCCTCATTAGGCAATCAATACAAGCTATACTATTAGAAAAAAATTGGTCTTGTATTTGTTATTAGAAAAGAATGGCGCAATTGCTTGTTATATCAAAGCTCTAGAATTCAGAAATGGCAAATGTTTTCGGAGAGTGACAGAAGAGGGATAAAGGATGCCAATCAAGTAATTCTAACTGTTGCTCCCTTGTCCACCGCTGTATCTGTGCTGTCTAGTACGGATTGATGATACTTTTTGTCAATGCGTAAGTCCTAGACTAAAGGATTTTCTACCGCCGCTCCAGATCACAGGTTCACAAGTAAATGCAAGTTACCACTGAACAGCATAAGAGCGAGACTTATCATGAAGCCAAAACAAAGGTGCAGACAAAGTGAGAATATATGATCGCATAAGTCATAAATTCTCCCAAGGTGATTGCTAACCCGTCTGACATTGGCTAGTGAAGTGACTAGACTTGTTGGTGTTAAAGCTTGTGTTAACGCAATGAATAGGCTGCTACACTACCATGTGTTTCTACTGAATATCTAAGAGAATGAGTTTTTAAATTTATATTTTTTTTAGAACTTCTACTGCTAAATTATCCAAAATTCATAATTGAGAAGACACTTTGACTCTTCATTACAACTTTAAAAGATATAGCGCTTTTCTTCACGACTTCTTGAAACTAATATCATTACTTTTATCATTGTAGTAACAGTTTAGATGATTGATATTAGAGAAGTAGTTTCAAGCAGATCTTATTTGACTTATGAATAAAAAATGGGCTGTTAAAAGATTGACAATCAACCTTACATCAGGCGAAGTAGAAAAGTTAGAAAAATATTGCTCAATAACAGGACGACCGGCAACGGATGTTATTCGAGAGTTAATTCGCTCTTTGACTATTGATCGTGAATAAAACGAGTCATTCAGGAAATTTTTTAATGTTTTTATGAGAGTTATATTAATAGTATTATACCTCTAAATTATCAATTTAAGAATATAAAAATTAGGTATTAACTGTTAAAAGATAAATCGATTATATAGCGTTTCTCAGTCTAGTAAAGTACAGTAGCAACAATGAGTAACCCAATTATAAATATCATTTAAAGAGACTTAAGCTACAAGCATTTTCAATCGAAGAAGCTTATCGCGCCTTACGAAAGCTGATTATCGAGTGTCCTGTTCTACCCTACTCTCAATACCGCCGCCTTTTGTCTTCATCCCAATTAGGTATTGAGTTAGGTCGAGGGGAAGTATTATCTTCCGCCCCTCCCAATTAGAACCGGACGTGCGCCTTTAGGTGCATCCGGCTCCCGACAAATTTATTTGCTCATGTGAACGTATTGATGGCAGGATTGGTGGATAGCAAAGAGGTTTTTCAACTTCCAGTTATCGTGATTGCCATCTAAATGATGAAGATGTATATCTTCACCGTCTACGAACTTAAGTCCGCAGTGTCCGCAAGTATGGTCTTGTTTCTTGAGAGCTTTGGCTGTCGCCCCATCGTAGTGGAGAGATTGTCTTTTACTCCAGTAGACAAGATTGCCATTAAAAGGAGACGCATCTCCTTTAACCATGACGTGCTTGTTTTCTGAGTACGGTACTGCGGGGAATGCCTTATCTATTAAGGCATCCGTTTGATAGCGGTTAAGTTTGGATTGTTTATTAAAGACACTCCATGCTCTCCTGCGGGTAAACCACAGTCTGAACCTTGACCCATCCATTTTGCAGTAGCGATGATAGTTTCTCCAACCTCTAATAATGGGAGAGAGTTTTTGGCTTTTAACTAAAGCACCATAGTTCGAGTTATTGACTATAGCTTTAACTTTCTTGCGGAATGCTAGATAATTATCCTCTGAGGGAGTACATCTAAACTTTCCGTTTTTCTGGACTCGAAATTGCCAGCCGAGAAAATTAAATCCATCAGTCGCGGATACAAAGCGTGTCTTCGCTGACTTAATGTTTAGACCCCTAACGCGCAAAAATTCTGTGATTTCATCAAAGACTTGAGCTTGGTTGTCGCCTTTCTTAAAGATAAAAACCATATCATCTGCGTATCTCACAGATTTATGTATGGCTTCTATTCCGTGTAGGGCAATGTTGGCAAGCACTGGGCTACACACGCCACCTTGGGGTGTACCTTGTTCGGGGAATTCAGGATTAACCCCTACTTTTAGGCATTTCCATAATCCCAGTTTTGCACTTTTAGGTGCTATGATTTGGGACATTAGGTGGTTGTGATTAATCCTATCAAAGCATTTTTCAACGTCCATCTCTAAGATTATTTTGTCCTTACCGTTGGATTTTGACCTTAGATTATCAAAGAGATATTTCTGTACATCATGTGCCGAACGACCAGGACGAAAACCATAGGAGCGTTCATGAAAAATCGCTTCGTGAGCGGGTTCGATAGCATATTTGATAATACATTGCCATGCTCTATCTTTCATGGTTGGTACTTTGAGACTTCTCATCGTACCGTCCTTTTTAGGAATCGATATTTCTCGTAACTTGCTGTGAGTCCAAGTGTTTACTTGTGTTTTTAGTAAGTTATCAAGGTCGAATCGCTCTTTGAAAGTTAGAGATGCTTTACCATCTACACCTGCTGTTTTCTTGCCTTTGTTTAGCTGGCTAAAAGATTAGGTGTCGATTTAGCAACTTTGCAGCGAGAGCAAACTAACCAAAGCGATAAGGATTTTGAAAGCTGGTGTCGCTCGAAAGATCCTGGTTCTGTTGGCTGGCGTTTTCAGGGGGGACTGTTCCACCCGATCAAATAATGTCGTTGTTTGCGCTGCGATCATCAATATACAAGGCAGCGATCGCAAGAAGGCGGGCGCTGAGTCCTGAGCCTGCGGCACGGCTTCGCCGAACGGACACGCTACGCGAACGCGCCATCGCACATTCATAAATTCAACTCTCCAAACTTAGGACTCCACCAGCCTTTAGCTGTGCTGAAATAAGCCACATCCTTATGTTTGTTGTCCTGACGGGACTCTTGAGAATCATTTGATTTTGGAATTATCTAGAATAATTTCTTGTCTGTCTCTACACTTTTATCATTATTTTCTTGATTCTTTATGCAAGCAGATAGCAGTTTTACCTGATTATTCAAATTAGCTTGTTGCCAAAATACAAAAAAGCATTTGTTACAGATTATTCTCCTATAAAAGTTATAAAAAAGATTAATAATCTGATCAAAGTGCATATATTCTTTCAGAACTCCTGATTAATTAAACAAGTAATTACACCAAATTAATTACACAAAATCTAGTCAGAACTGATTCTCTCATTAAGAATCAGTATGTAATTAATTTTATTTAGTGACTTATAAACCAACAATCATTCCATAATTTTTTCAGCAGAAATCAGATGAGCGTTAACTCAGCAAATGCCGTATATGACATCAAAATTGAAGATTTACTTCAAACTAAAAGACTTCCTGATGGAGATAAAATTGAACTGAGACATGATGGTAAAAATGGAATTGATGCACAAAAAATTCAGATAAATCTTATTGTTACTGCTGACGATTGGTGGAAAGGTGTTCTCCTATTTACTAGAGCTGGCAATAATACATACGTACCGATTACCGAAGTGCAACAAGAAAATGGGAAAGCATTTGGTTTTGTCACACGAGATGATTTGAAACACAAAGATTTAGTTCTTAGTAAAGCAAAAGGATTTAGTAGTCATACTAATATGTACCATATAGAAGATGCCGAGGATTTCTTTACTGAAGGACAGTCTTTTACATTCATCTGGACTCAAGCTTAAATTCATATTCTGAGGACTTGAAATCAGAAACAGAAAAAGAAACAAGGTAATTTATTTTTAGATCTAATTCTTGTTTCTTTTTCGGCTTTTACCAACTCTTATCAACTTTTAGTCAGATAGTGTAAGTTGAACTGTTGCTTTCATAATTCGCTGCCTACTCAAGCAAAACTAACCAGTAGAATTTGATCTACAGGTAGTTAGATGAAATTTATTACACACATTCTCAGTTGAAATTCTTATCTAAAAAAGAACAGAGTATGTGTTAATTCTGTCAGGTTACTTATTTATAAGCTAAAAATCAAGGAGCTATTTCAATGGTTAATATTACTAATGACTTTAATTATACAGCAGCAGAGAATATAATGTCTCGATTCAATATCTCTAAGGCTGCTCTGGGCGATCATGTGATGCCACTCCCCAAATTAGAGGGCGTGACCTCCTATACACAAGTGGAGGAAAAACCGACTTTTCCTCAAACCTTCTCTGGAGCTAGCAAGCACCTTGATGCCAGCGCCTTCTGCAATAACTTGCACAACTCAATCAGTGGGCTGGTTCCAGGCTATGCGATGCAGCTTCGCCAAGGCGGCAGCCCCATCCAAACGTTTGAGTGGAACTGGTCTAAGATGCCCGTGGATGGCGACGTTGGCTTCGGCATAGATCGGCGGATGCACATCGCTAGCGTCAGCAAGTTGCTCACTGCGATTGCAATGACCAAGCTGCTTCATGATCAAGGTAAATCCCCCTTTAGCACCAAGATCATAGATTATCTTCCTAAATACTGGAAGAAGCATTCAAGCATCCAACAAATCACCTTCAACCACTTGATGACCCATACCTCCGGCTTCAACACTGGAGGCTACAACTCTTTCTACTATACGATGAGGAATCAGGTCGAAGCCGGAGTCAGCAAGGTAGGCAATTTCTATTATGAAAACATGAACTTCGGACTCTGCCGTATTCTGCTCCCAATTATGAACGGTGATATCCCAGCAAATGCAATAGTTCCGCCCTACGCACCGTACAACCCCAACTTAGATGAATATCGCAACAACCAGTTCTGGGAACTCACGACGCTCAACGCTTACAGTCAATACCTGTATAAGAACGTCTTCTCTATTGCTAGTGTAACCAACGCAACTTTAGCCCATCCAACAGATGCAGCTCTTGCTTACAACTTGTTGACATCCACCAATCATAATGGTTGGGACTCCGGTGATTTCTCGTCCTCTTGTGGCGGTGACGGCTGGCATATGTCGGTCAATAGCGTGCTAAACATTATGTCAGCTTTCCGTCGGGGTGGAACGATTATGACACCAGCACAAGCCCAGACAATGCTCGACAACAAATTTGGCATCGACTCGATAACCGACACACCAGCTGGTAAAGTCTACAGCAAGAACGGTCTGTGGCGGGAGGATCAAGACTACCGCACCGAGCAATGCGTCGCTTTATTTCTTCCAGAAGACATGGAACTGGTAGTGTTCACAAATGGCACTATCGACTCCACACAGAGTTTGGGTGCGCTGCAGAATTTGGTGATTAATTTGTACAAGTTACACCTGGTTTGACGATGAGTGAGGTACTAGCTCATTCACCAACAATAATGGTCAACGGGCGGGTATGTAAGAGTGAGTTAACTCTTAGAAGAATTTGATGTTAGCTGATCTAAGCACAAAGATTGACCATCAAAGACTCAAGTCTTTTTGCCAAAATTGGCATTTACCCCTCCATTGGCAATACCAACTCATCAAGCAAGGCGTAAAACTGCGGTACTAACTCCTCCAACTGCCGCAATTCATTTACCGCTACTTCCTCCAACTCCAGCACCGCACACCAGCGCAAATCCGTTCCCCAGCGCTTGAGGATGGACTTCACAGCCTCAACCCCATGTCTGATACCGTCTTTAAGCATTTGGGCGCAGGTTTTTACCAGAGAGCGATCGCATTCGCCGTTGGGGTCAAAATCCGTAGTATCCACCCCTGCTTTAGGGGGATTCCCTATACCAACAGTAGGGGGGTGGATACCAAACAATTCGCAATTTCCAGTTCGCAATTCGCAATTGTTTTAACTGCGAATTGCGAACTGGAAATTGCGAGTTGCCTAGCGCGTTTCTGCTCCCGATGAGCAATCACATCTAGGGCAAAGTGCAATTCCTCTTTCGCTAGTGAATAAATTGTCACCTGCTCCCCACGAGGCCCTTCTTTGCGATTCGCCAACTTCAGTCCCAACTGTTCAACTAAGGTAGCGAGTAACCAAATGGGCTGACAGTCAGCAGGCACAGTAAAACCAAGAATCGCTTTAATATGAGCAGCACACTGTATGGCAATTTCAGTCATCCTTACCAATTGTGGATCATCGGCGGTAATTTCCTCTCCCTTCACTAAACGTTTTAAAATGTCATGCAGTCCCAAGTTAAACCGCGCTAACCACCGAGCTGAATAATTACCCCAATCCATACACAAAGGTAACTTGTCCCGCTCCGAATAATCCTTATCTGCAACAATCTTGGGTGGTGCAGGGTATTCTCTATTAGTATGTGGGTCAATAATCGTGCCACCGGGTTCTGATAATATGGCCTCAAATGATGCGTAAGCCCTAACCAACCTACCCCCTTCATCTTTTTCCACCAGTTCTTCAGTAACCTCCATCCCATAAGAGTCTCGAATCCGAAACTTCTCACATTCATAAACTTCCTCTGGCTTCAAATAATCCTTACTTTTACGAGCGCGATACTCGCTTGCAGAAATATCATTAGCTTTATTCACTGCACAATTATGTTCAGTGTTCAAAACAGAGGCGGCATCAGCAAGGCGTTTTTTAGCATCAATATCATCATCACTGTCCATTGGTACAATCGTATTGCCCATCGATTCAAGGAGCGATCGCAATTCTTCTCGAAGATTATTAATAGATTGATGACGCTGGGCTAGAATTTGGCAGTATGCATCTAGAGCATAATCCTTCTCAACTCCCCGCTTACCTGTCTCCCGGTCAATTCGCAGTAAAAAAGCGTTGACTTCATTAGTTTGTAGTAACCCTTCTTTAATCTTGGTGGCGTTAGTTTCCTTATATCCGAAGGGTGGTCTTGGTGCAACCCAAATATGAAAGGGAACCTTGGGACGATAACGGTGTAGTTGTTGAGCGCATTCTGTTGCAGTCTGGCTAACAGCGTGAAAGACACCGAACACGGCATCAAAGTGATACTCTGCAATATCTACACCTGTTCCCAGACTGGGGGAGACGAACAGAGCATCTAGACTTTTAACAGCATTGGTTATGTCTTTAACCCTCTTTTGTCACTATAGGCAGAGGAAAAGTAGAAATCAGGGTGACTCAGGGATATAAAAATTGAACTGGTGAGGCTATAAATAATAGATTGAAGTTTAGAAAAGCCCAAAGCTAATTGAGGGATAGGAAAAACTGTTAACCAGGGATATATCAGATTAAACAGAGTAAAAGGTTGAATGATTAAACGAAGATTATTGAGAATATTCTTCCAGCCATTGCTACTATCCCACCAGGGATGTGAAGCAAATTTTGACTCTCGTTGTGGTGGAGTCTGAAACAGTTGCTCGGAATGCAGACTAACCATTAAATAAGTACTGCAAATAATTTCCCACCATCGTTCAATATGTGGGTAGTGCGTCAGGCGAAAATCTGCCCAACCTAGTTCATTCTTACTTTGTTTTAACCCGTACTCAACCCAAGTTCTTAAACCGTAAAAATTGCCAACTTCTCTGGGTGTGATGTCGGGATATTTACTCATCACATACCAAGTAGTATTATCAGGCAAATGTTCCGCATCCGTAGTAATTTGCCAATATCTAAGTTCTCCACGTTTTCCCGGAATTATTTCTCTAATAAATCGATTCTCATGGCTCAAATTAGAGAATACTCTTTGGAATCTATGCCACTTTGAATATTGAATATGTTGTCTGGGAAGTAACTCCACATAATGATTTGACCGAATTGCTACTATATAATTCAAATTCAGTTCATCTAATACAGATATAAAATTCTTACTGCTCTCTCCATATAAGCTGTCTGCAAGTACTAAGTTGAATTTAAAACCCATTGACTGGAGCTTTGTTATCAGTATTGCTGCTATTTCTGGCTTAGTGCGATACTTATCTCCTGGCTGTAATCTTTCACGAGGTTTATATACTTCAAATAGTAATGGAAAGGTCATTCCACAGAAAACACCATACACTGTAACTGCTACAATCCCATTATCTGTTTTTCCTAAATTTCCTATATACTGCCGTTTCACATAATCTGTCTTGCTCCCTTTCTTTTTATCCCCTGTCTCATCAATAATTAAAATGATTGGTCTACCTTTAAGCACTTGTAAAATTAACTCTAATCTTAAGGTTCTTAACTTTTCTATATCCCAAGGTGATAATGAACACCGCAGCAATACCAATTCGCAATTCGCAATTCGCAATTCGCAATTCGCAATTCGCAATTAATTTCATTGCTTGATTTTATCTTTGACTTTTCGAGTAGATGTAACTAAAATCTTTCCAATTTCTCTAGTTTCTTGAAGCAGAGATTCAAACTTGTTTTTCTCAACCAATTCTGCCTCTATTAATATTTCCAACCAATATTCGGTTTCTCGTTCTTCTTTAAGTGCAATTTCTAATTTGCTCAAAAAATCCTTATCAGATTGGGCGGATTGAGCTTCTCTAACATTAGCTCCAATAGATGTGCCACTTCGTAGTAGTTGCTTTGAAAGTGTTCGACCAACTCCGGGTTTTTCATCTAAGAAAGTACAAGCCTTAACTATTCTTATTGCCAAGGCTTTTGTTCTGTCAGTAATACTAATATTTTGATTCATATATTTGGTTCCTTTCTTAAAATTGCGAATTGCGAATTGCGAATTGCGAATTGCGAATTGGAGATGAAGCCGCCGATGCCGGAGCAAATATCGAGAACTTTTTGAGTTTTGAGGGGAGTGATTTGTTTTGTCATACTTTCCTTCCCAATAAGTAATTAACGGCTTGGGAATCAATAGCAGCAATGCGTTTTTTTATTTGATGCGGAGGATTTTCGAGAAATTGTTTGAGATGCCAAATTCTGATTTGATAATGTTTAGGCGATCGCTCATTTGCTTTAAGCCAACCGCGTTTGATCCACAGGCGAACCGTGGATAGATTTA
>JAESGP010000297.1_pt1 | contig 10282 bp, 10 predicted proteins | sample 9269741 | NCBI WGS metagenome assembly JAESGP01 (sample SAMN15720684, study PRJNA650882) | algae metagenome | isolation source: Desmonostoc vinosum HA7617-LM4 and co-occurring heterotrophs from cave wall | place: USA: Waikapalae cave, Hawaii | collected 2011-05-27
CAGATGACGCCGGGATGGGCCATCGCTCCGACCGGGAGCATCGTGCCGAGAAAGGCCTGGAGCACGAACGCGTAGAGCGCGACCACCGCAGTGATCGCGCGCAGGACGCTTCGCGAGGGGCCGGACCGTGCCATCGCAGATGGCGATAGCTGATTCCCGCAGCCACGACCATCGCGTCGGCGAGCGGCACAGGCGCGCTGTTGCGCATGCGCCGCAGGTGCGCTCGGGCACATGATCGCCCGCGGGGCGCCACATTGTGGCCCGCAGGGCATGAGTTCTTAACCGTAGCCCGACAATTTCGCGGTCGAAGCGATCGGATGCTCCGTAACGGACGCGGAGCGCCCAGGTCTCACACACCGCACCACAAGAGCAGGTCAGAGCCCCGTCGATGCTGAACCAGGCCCTCTCCACCCATACGCTCGGCCTTGCGCTCCTCGCCACGGTCGCCACTCTCGGACAACCCGCCTCGGCGCGCGATGCCGGCTTCGCCCAGGCCGAGTGGGCCCAGGATTATGCTGCTCCGGCGCAGATGCAGGTTCAGCGCTCCTCGACGCCGATCCTCTCACCTCAGACGACGGCGGCCACCGAGCAGGTGATCGAGCGCTACCGCGACATCGTCGCCCGCGGTGGTTGGCGTCCGGTCTCCGGCGCCGATCGCCTGCGGATCGGCTCCAAGGGCCCGGCGGTTGCGGCGCTCCGCGCGCGGCTCGCGGTGACAGGCGACATCGACGCGAATTCCGGCAATTCGGGAATCTACGATTCCTACGTGGCGGCCGCGGTGAAGCGCTTCCAGGCCCGCCACGGCCTCAGCCAGACCGGCACCATGAGCATGACGACGCAGCAGGCCATGAACGTTCCGGCCGACGTGCGCCTGAAGCAGCTCGAGATCAACGTGCTGCGCCTGCGCTCCTATTCGGGCAATCTCGGCAACCGCTTCGTCATCACCAACATCCCCGCCGCCCTCGTGCAGACGGTGGAGAACGGTCAGGTCGTGACGCTCCACGCCGCGGGCGTCGGCAAGATCGATCGTCAGTCGCCGATCATGAATGCCAAGGCAGTGGAGATCAATTTCAACCCGACCTGGACGGTCCCGGCTTCCATCGTGAAGAAGGACCTGATCCCGAAGATGCAGAAGGATCCGAACTACCTCACGGACAACAAGATCCGCATCCTCTCCGGCGCCGGCGAGATCTCGCCCCGCCAGGTCAACTGGAATTCGGACGAGGGCACCCGCTACACCTACCGCCAGGATTCCGGCGCCGACTTCAACTCGATGGGCATCGTGCGCATCAACATCCCGAACCCGCACGGGGTGTTCATGCACGACACCAACACCAAGGGCGTGTTCGGCGACGATTTCCGCTTCATCTCGTCGGGCTGCGTGCGCGTGCAGAACGTGCGCGAGTACATCACGTGGCTGCTCAAGGACACGCCCGGCTGGGGCCGCGATCAGGTCGAGCAGGCGATCGAGAGCGGCAAGCGCATCGACGCCCGCATGACGGCGCCGGTGCCGGTCTACTGGACCTACATCACGGCCTGGTCGACCCCGGACGGCCTCGTGCAGTTCCGCGACGACATCTACAAGCGCGACGGCGTGAACGTGCCCTCGACGCTCTCGGCGCCCACGCCAGTGGCGAGCGCGGACACGATGTCCCAGCAGACCTTCGAGCCGGGCGACGAGGAGAACTAAGTTCTCCTGAAGATCAGCGCGCCCGGAGCGCAACGGCTTTCACGATCCGGAGGCCCGCGCCTTAAACAGGCGCGGGCCTTCTGCTGTCTGCGCTAGACTGCGACCTCAGGACACGGCCGCATCAAGTCATCCGGACCTATGCGTCGCAGCGCGGTGAAAATTTTTGCGCGGAGCCAAAAAAATCGCTGTGCTTGGCCTGATGCTGAGCCCCGTGTAGTAATTCAGCCTTCGAACGCCCGTCCGTGCACGCCGACGGATAAGGGGCGCCTCTGCTCGTACAACAATCGAGGGTTTCCATGAGCGCCGGTACCGCTGCCGACAAGCACTTCTCCAACACGTTCTTCGCGGCTTCTCTCGCGGACGCCGATCCGGAGATCGCCGCCGCCGTCAGCCAGGAGCTCGGCCGGCAGCAGCATGAGATCGAGCTGATCGCCTCGGAGAACATCGTCTCGCGGGCCGTGCTGGAAGCGCAGGGCTCGGTGCTCACCAACAAGTACGCCGAGGGCTATCCGGGCCGGCGCTACTACGGCGGCTGCCAGTTCGTCGACATCGCCGAGGACCTCGCCATCGAGCGCGCCAAGCGCCTGTTCGGTTGCGGCTTCGCCAACGTCCAGCCGAACTCGGGCTCCCAGGCCAACCAGGGCGTCTTCATGGCGCTCATGCAGCCCGGCGACACCTTCATGGGCCTCGACCTCGCCGCGGGCGGCCACCTCACCCACGGCGCCCCGCCGAACATCTCGGGCAAGTGGTTCAAGCCCGTCTCCTACACCGTGCGCCGGGACGACCAGCGCATCGACATGGAGCAGGTCGAGGCGCTCGCCCACGAGCACAAGCCTAAGGTCATCATCGCGGGCGGCTCGGGCTATCCGCGTCACTGGGACTTCGCGAAGTTCCGCGAGATCGCCGACGCGGTCGGCGCCTATTTCTTCGTCGACATGGCCCACTTCGCCGGCCTCGTCGCGGCGGGCGTGCATCCCTCGCCCTTCCCGCACGCGCACGTCGCGACCACGACGACCCACAAGACCCTGCGCGGCCCCCGCGGCGGCCTGATCCTGACGAACGACGAGGCGCTCGCCAAGAAGTTCAACTCGGCGATCTTCCCCGGCCTCCAGGGCGGTCCGCTCATGCACGTCATCGCCGGCAAGGCGGTGGCCTTCGGCGAGGCCCTGAAGCCCGAGTTCAAGATCTACGCCCGCCAGGTCGTCGAGAACGCCAAGGCGCTCGCCGACACGCTCATCTCGGGCGGCTACGACATCACCTCGGGCGGCACCGACAACCACCTGATGCTGGTCGACCTGCAGCGGAAGGGCCTCACCGGCAAGGCGGCCGAGGCCGCCCTGTCGCGGGCCGACATCACCTGCAACAAGAACGGCGTGCCCTTCGACACCCAGAAGCCGACCATCACCTCGGGCATCCGCCTGGGCACACCGGCCGGCACATCGCGCGGCTTCGGCGTCGCCGAGTTCAAGCAGATCGGCGGCTTCATCGTCGAGGTGCTCGACGGCCTCGCGGCCAAGGGCGAGGGCGGGGATCCGGAGGTCGAGGCGCGGGTGAAGGAGAAGGTCCACGCCCTGACCGACCGGTTCCCGATCTACGGCTGATCCCCATCCGGCCGGGCTCCGCCCGTCCGGACCCCCACGACACCCACCCGACGGCCGCGGATCCTCGATCCGTGGCCGTTCGTGTTTGCTGAAGGCCAGAGGCGAGACGACCCGATGCGGTGTCCCTATTGCGCCGGTCCCGACACCCAGGTGAAGGATTCGCGCCCGAGCGAGGATTCCGCGGCGATCCGGCGGCGGCGCGTCTGCCCCGATTGCGGAGGGCGCTTCACGACCTTCGAGCGCGTCCAGCTGCGCGAGCTCGTCGTCGTGAAGCGCTCGGGCAAGCGCGTGCCCTTCGATCGCGACAAGCTCCAGCGCTCCATCGACGTGGCTGTCCGCAAGCGCCCCGTCGATCCAGAGCGGATCGAGCGGCTGGTGAGCGGCATCACGCGCCAGCTCGAGAGCAGCGGCGAGGGCGAGGTCGCGAGCGAGACGATCGGGGAACTGGTGATGGAGGGCCTGAAGGGCCTCGACGACGTCGCCTATGTCCGCTTCGCCTCCGTCTATAAGAACTTCCGCGAGGCCAGCGACTTCAAGGCCCTGCTCGGCACCCTCGGCGGTCCCGAGGAGCCGCCGGACGATGCGGCGCCCGCCACAGTGACGCCGATCCGCGGCAAGCGCGCGGCCCGGCCGCGCTCATGAGCGAGGCCGATCACCGCGCCATGCGCCTCGCGCTGGCCCTCGGGCGACGCAATCTCGGACGGGCCTGGCCGAACCCCTCAGTCGGGGCCATTGTCGTCGCCGGAGGGCCGGGGGACGAACGCATCGTCGGGCAGGGCGTCACCGCCCCGGGTGGGCGCCCGCACGCCGAGCCCGAGGCGCTCGCCATGGCGGGAGCGGCGGCGCGGGGCGCGACCCTCTACGTCACCCTCGAGCCCTGCTCGCATCACGGCCAGACCCCACCCTGTACCGACGCGATCATCGCGGCCGGAATCACCCGGGTCGTCACCGCCCTGGAGGACCCGGACCCGCGCGTCTCCGGCCGCGGGCACGGCCTCCTCGCCCAGGCCGGCATCGCTCTCACCACGGGCGTCCTGCGCGCCGAGGCCGCTCGCGACCATGTCGGCCACGTCACCCGCATTTTACGCGGCCGGCCGAGCCTGCACCTCAAGCTCGCGCGCACCCAGGACGGCTTCGCGGCCGGATCGCCCCACCAGCGCCTGCAGATCACCGGTCCGATCGCCAACGGCGCCGTCCATCTCTGGCGGATGCATGCCGACGCGATCATGATCGGGATCGACACCGCCCGCGCCGACGATCCTGCGCTCACCGTGCGCCTGCCCGGCCTCGCCGAGCGCTCGCCGCTGCGCGTCGTCATCGATTCCAAGCTTCGGCTGCAGCCCTCGACCTACCTCGTCCGCGGGGCCCGTGACGTCCCGACCCTCGTCGTGACGACGCGCGGCGCACCGGTCCACGCCAAGCGGATGCTCGCCTCCTTCGGCGTCGAGGTCGTCACGGTCGGGTCCGATCCCGCCGGCCGCGTCGACCTTCGCGCCGCCCTCGAAGCCCTGGCGGAACGGGGCCTGACGCGGATCTGCAGCGAGGGCGGTCCCCGGCTCGCCGATGCGCTGGCGGAGGCCGACCTCGTCGACGTGCTCACCCTGATCACCGGCTCGGGCTCCCTCGACGGGAGCGGCGGCCTGCCTGCGGTCGGGCCGCACCTTGGCGGACGCATCGCGAGCGGCCATTTCACGGCGATCGAGACCCGCGATCTCGGTCCCGATCGCGCCGTCACCTACGAGCGGAGCGCCTAGATGTTCACCGGTCTCGTCACCGATGTCGGGCGCATCGTCGCGGTCGGCGGCGGCCCGCAACTGAAGCGCATCGCGATCCGCTCCGGCTACGATCCCGCCGGCATCGCGCTCGGCGCCTCCATCGCCTGCTCGGGCCCCTGCCTCACGGCGGTCGCGGTCGAGCCGGCGGAGGGGGGCTGCATCTTCTCCGTCGACGCGGCGGCCGAGACCTTGGCTCGCACGACGGTGGGGGATTGGATCGAAGGCCGGCGCGTCAACCTCGAACGCTCGCTGAAGATCGGCGACGAGCTCGGCGGCCACCTCGTCACCGGCCATGTCGACGGGCTCGCCGAGATCGTGGCCCGTGAAGCCGTGACCGGCGGAACCGGCGATCCGCAATGGGGGCCGAGCGACCGCTTCGTCCTGCGGGCGCCGGCCGGCCTGTCGCGCTTCATCGCGAAGAAGGGCTCGATCTGCCTCGACGGCACCTCGCTGACGGTGAACTCCGTCGAGGACGATCTGTTCTCGGTCTTGCTGATCCCGCACACGCTGGCAGTGACGACCTGGGGCGAGCGCCGCGTCGGCGACCGGCTGAACCTCGAGGTCGACCTCATCGCGCGCTATGCGGCCCGGCTCAGCGAGAGCCGCGGTGCCGGCGCTTGATCCGGCTCCGCCCTTCGGTCTAGTGCTCGTGGCCCGGATCGGCGGCCACCGCCGTACGGGCAATGGATAACGAGCCGGCAAACCCGGCCGGCCCCGGGCGGTGACCTCAAGCACAGGCGCGGTCTCTCGCGAGAGGGATCTCCCACGCGACGATTCCCTCGACGATAGGCGCCATGTCCGGACGAAGCACGACCTCTCACACCGCGAACTATGCCGCCCTTCGCGGGGCGCGCGTCCTCGTCGTGGAGGCGCGCTACTACGACACCATCGCCGACGAACTGCTGGCCGGCACCAGGGCCGCGCTCGACCGAGTCGGCGCCGACGCGACGGTCGTCACCGTGCCGGGCGCCCTTGAGATCCCCACCGCAATCGCCATCCTCGTTGAGACGGCGGAACGCGCCGGCCAGCCCTATGACGCGGCCGTGGCGCTCGGCTGCGTCATCCGCGGCGAAACCGGCCATTACGACATCGTCGCAGGCGAGAGCGCGCGGGCCCTGATGGATCTGTCCATCGCCCTGCGGCTTCCCCTCGGCAACGGCATCCTGACCGTCGAGACCGAGGCGCAGGCGCTGGCGCGGGCTCGCACGGCCGAGGGAGACAAGGGTGCCGGCGCGGCGGAGGCGGCGCTCACGGTGCTCGCGCTGAAGCGTGCGGCCTCGGCCGCACCGGTCGGAGAGGATTAGGCCTGACGATGGCGAAGGCGAACGAGCGGAGCGGGGCCCGGCTCTCGGTGGTCCAGGCCCTCTACGAGATGGAGATTTCGGACAAGGGCGTGATCGAGGCGCTGGCCGAGTTCGAGGCCCACTGGATCGGCCGCGAGGTCGAGGGCATCGACCATCCCCCGGCCGAGGTCGCGTTCTTTCGCGACCTGTTGAGGGGCGTCGTCGAGGAACAGCGCGCCATCGACCCTCAGCTCGACAAGGCTCTGGTCCAGGGCTGGCCCTTGAAGCGGATCGAGGCGGTGCTGCGCGCGATCCTGCGGGGCGGCGCCTACGAATTGATGTTCCGGCCGGACGTCCCGGCCCGGGTCGTGATCTCGGAATACGTCGACGTCGCCCGCAGCTTCTACGGTGGTGACGAGCCCGGCCTCATCAACGGGGTCCTCGACAAGGTCGCCCGCTTCGTGAGGCCTGCCGAGTTCGACGGCCTTCCGGCCTCGATCCGGGGGTGAGCGCACCCGCGCCGCGCGCCTCGGAGGAGGCACTCATCGCGCGCTACTTCGCGCCGCTCGCCGGCCCGGGCGGCCTGGAACTCACCGACGACGCGGCGCAGCTCAGCCCGAACCCTGGGCACGACCTCGTCCTGACCGCCGATGCGATCGTGGCGGGCGTCCATTACCTCGCCGACGATCCACCTGCCTCGATCGCCCGCAAGGCGCTCGGCGTGAACCTCTCTGACCTCGCGGCTAAGGGCGCGACGCCGCGCGGATTTCTTCTCACGCTGGCCCTGCAGGACGACTGGACCGAGGCCTGGCTCGCCGGATTCGCGCAAGGGCTCGGCGTGGCTGGCACGGCCTTCGGCTGTCCGCTCCTCGGCGGCGACACAGTGCGGGCGGCGGGCGCGACGCTCATCGGCGTCACGGCTCTCGGCGAGGTGCCCGCGGGTGCCATGGTCCCGCGGATGGCTGCGCAGGTCGGGGACCGGATCTGCGTCAGCGGCACGATCGGCGACGGCGCGCTGGGCCTGCGCGTGCTGCAGGGCGCAGAGGCCTGGACGATGCGCCTCGATGAGGGTGCGCGTGCCCACCTCGTCGACCGCTACCGGCATCCCCGGCCTCGCCTCGCCCTAGCGCCGATCCTGCGACGTCACGCCCGCGCGGCCATGGACGTATCCGACGGGCTCGCCGGCGATCTCGCCAAGATGCTCAAGGGCGGAGAGCGCGGCGCGCAGGTCTCGGTCCCGGCGCTGCCGCTATCGGAGGCGGCCCGCCTCGCCCTGCAGGAGGCCCCCGGCTTGATCGACACGATCCTCACGGGTGGTGACGATTACGAGATCCTCTGCGCGGTGCCGCCGGACCGGCTCGATGACGCCCTCGCCGAGACGCGGGCGGCGGGCGTGCCGTTGACTGTCATCGGCGAAGTCAGCGCCGAAGGGACCGCACCAGCCTTCGCGATGCCGGACGGAACGATGCGGCGCTTCGCGGCAGGATCGTTCAGCCACTTCTGAGAGGCTCACTCCGCCAGGCGTCAGCTGGATTGGGCGGATCGACAAAGTCCGGTGGACCTCGAGCGCTTCCCTCCCCCTTGCGGGGAGGGGTAGGGGTGGGGGTGGCGCCGGATATGGCGCGACCTCTCCGGAACCACCCCCACCCCCAACTCCTCCCCGCAAGGGGGAGGAGAGTTCCCTTGGCAGGTCCTAGGGACCGTTCCCCGCCGGCCGGCTCGGGTCGGTGAGCTGGATCGTCCAGCTCTTCTGCTCGCCGGTATCGACCTCGTAGAAGCCGTTGCGGTCGAAGCCGCGGGCGAGGCAATCCTCGACGCCGCGGATCGTGAACTCGTTGTCCTTGGTGCACATCATCGAGCGGCCGCTCCACTCGCCGCCGCGCGTGTAGTCGACCGCGAAGACGTAGTAGAACCGCGCCGACAGGGCGCCCTTCAGCAGGGTCTCGCAGCCCTTGGGCGTGATCTCCCACCAGCCCTCGGTGACCCAGCCCTGGGTGTCGCGGTAGCCGAGCGCGATGCCGACCTTGCTGCTCGTCTGGTTGCACATCCGCAGGTCGGCCCGGGCGGGGCTGGCGACGAGGAGCAGGGCAAGGGCAGCGACCGCCGCCCCCAACGCCCGCAGCGAGATCTCAGCCGACAAGGAGGATGCGGCAATCGTTGACATTGGTGCGCGTGGGGCCCGGCTGGACGAGATCGCCGATCGTCGCGAAGAACTTCGTCGAATCGTTGTCCGCGAGCATCGCGGCCGGATCGAGCCCCGCCTCCCGGGCGCGGACCAGGGTCGTCGGGTCGACGAGGCCGCCGGCGGGGTCCGTCGCCTCGCCGCGCCCGCCATCGGTGCCGTCGGTGTCGGCCGCGATGCCGAGGATGCCGGGATGGTCGTCCAGCGCGATGGCGAGCGCCAGCGCGTATTCCTGGTTCGGGCCGCCATTGCCCTCGCCGCGGATGGTCACGGTGAGCTCTCCCCCCGAGATGATTGCGACCTTCCTGCCGGCTTCCGCCATCTCTCGCGCCATGCGGGCGTGCTCGGCCGCGACCTCGCGCGCCTCGCCCTCGACATCGGGCCCGAGCATCACCGGCTCGTAGCCGGCGCCTCGTGCCGCCGTCGCCGCCGCCTCGAGCGCGTCGCTCGGCCGCGCGATGATGCGGAACTCGGCCCGGGCGAAAGCGGGGTCTCCCGCCTTCGGCGTTTCGTTGGCGGGGTCGTTCAGGAGGGCGCGGGCGGCCTCGGGCAGGGGGATGTCGCGGCGCTCGCAGATGGCGCGGGCCTCGGCCAGCGTCGAGGGATCCGGCACGGTCGGCCCGGAGGCGATCACCGCCGGGTCGTCCCGGGGCACGTCGGAGATCGCGAGCGTCAGGATCGAGCGAGCGTTGCGGGCCATCATCGCGAGGCGGCCGCCCTTGATCCGCGAGAGGTGCTTGCGCACCGCGTTGATCTCGTCGATGGGCGCGCCGGAGCGCAGCAGCGCCTTGGTGATCGCCTGCTTCTCGGTCAGGCTCAGGTCGCCGGCCGGGGCGATCCAGTTGGCCGAGCCGCCGCCTGAGAGGAGAACGAGCACGTCGTCCTCCGGGCCGGCCTCGCCGGCGATGCGAAGGGCCTCGATGGTGGCGTCGATGCCGGCCTGGTCGGGCACGGGATGGCCGGCCTCGACCATGCGGATCAGGGGCGCCTCTTCGCCGTAGCCGTGGCGAGCCACCGCGAGGCCGGTGATGCGATCGGCGCCCAGTCCGTGCTGCTCGCGGTAGAAGCGGCTCGCCACCGCGGCCATGGAGCCGCCTGCCTTGCCGGCCCCAAGGATGATGAGGCGGCCTGGCCCGGGCGCCGGCAGATGCGGCACCAGGCAGCGCGTGGGATGGGCCGCGGCGATCGCCTCGTCGAGGAAGCCGAGGAGCAGGGTGCGGGCGTTCGCGAGGGCGGGGAATGGCGCGGTCATGCGGGGTCCGTCAAATGTCTTCGTCGATCGCGCCGGCCTCACGGCCGATTGTTGCCGCGGCGGCGCGATCCGCGATACGTGCTGTGCCCGAGCCCCGCCGCGCGGGCAAGCGCGAGCTTCGTCGGGCCGGCCCGCGATCCCGCGGCCGGCCGCTTGCATGCCGCCCCTGGAACCGGAGTGTCCCCCCACCCATGCTCGCCCCGAGCACCGACAAGCCGCTGCACCCCGTCGAACGCATCGAGGGCGATCCCGCCCGCGGCATCCTCCTGCTCTGCGATCACGCCTCGAACCACGTGCCGGAGGATCTCGGCCGGCTCGGCGTGCCGGACCGGGAATTCGCGCGTCACATCGCCTACGACATCGGCGCGGCCGGCGTGACCCGGCGCCTCGCGACGCTGCTCGAGGCGCCCGCGATCCTGACCACCTTCTCGCGCCTCATCATCGACCCGAACCGGGGCCGCGACGACCCGACCCTGGTGATGCGCCTCTCGGACGGCGC
>JAESGP010000298.1_pt1 | contig 10247 bp, 8 predicted proteins | sample 9269741 | NCBI WGS metagenome assembly JAESGP01 (sample SAMN15720684, study PRJNA650882) | algae metagenome | isolation source: Desmonostoc vinosum HA7617-LM4 and co-occurring heterotrophs from cave wall | place: USA: Waikapalae cave, Hawaii | collected 2011-05-27
CGACGAGGCCCGCGCCCAGACCGTCACCCTGCGGACGCCGCCGGAGACGCCGCCGGGCACCAACTACTTCCTCGACCTGGTCGCGGCCGACGCGAAGCGGCTCGCCGACACGTCCGGCGACGTCACCGTGCGCACCACCCTGAACCTCGACCTCCAGAGCCTCGCCGAGGGCGTCGTCGCCCGTCGCCTGGAGGCGGAGGGCGCCAAGAAGCGGGTCGGCCAGGCGGCCCTGGTCGCCTTGGGCAAGGACGGCGCCATCCTCGCCATGGTGGGCGGGCGCGACTACGAGGACAGTCAGTTCAACCGCGCGACCCAGGCCAAGCGCCAGGCCGGCTCCCTGTTCAAGCTGTTCGTCTACCTGACGGCCTTCGAGAAGGGGTTTTCGCCCGAATCGGTCCTCGTCGACCGCCCGATCCAGATCGGTGATTGGGAGCCGCAGAACGCGACCGGGCGCTTCCGCGGCGCCGTGCCGCTGCGGACGGCCTTCGCGCAATCGATCAACACGATCGCGGCGCAGCTCGCCGACGAGGTCGGCATCCCGGCGGTGATCGAGACGGCGCGGCGGCTCGGGGTGCAATCGGAGCTTCCTCAGGTGCCGAGCCTGGCGCTCGGTTCCGCCGAGGTGACGCTCCTCGAGATGACCCGCGCCTATGCCGGGATCCTCGCCAGCGCGGCGCCCGTCGAGACCTACGCGGTCCATGCGATCCGCGGGACAGGGCCGAAGCCGCTTCACCTGCGCGGCCCGCCCACCTCCTGGACGGTGCTGGGCACGCAGAGCCGCGAGATGATGCTCGAATCGCTGCAGGCCGTGGTCGATGGCGGCACCGGCAAGGGTGCCCGCGTCGCGGGGCTCGCAGTGGGCGGCAAGACCGGCACGACGCAGGAATACCGCGACGCCTGGTTCGTCGGCATGACGCCGGACATGGTGGTCGGAATCTGGGTCGGCAACGACGACAACACGCCGATGGCCAAGGTGAGCGGCGGCGACCTGCCCGCCGGCATCTTCCGCGATTTCGTCCAGCGCGCGAGCGCCCAGATGGCGAGCCGCCGCAAGCGGCCCTCGGCCGCGAGGGCCGAGCCCGTGCCCGCCGTCGCCGTGCAGGAGGCGCCGCCCACGGGCAGCGAGCTGCGCGGCGTGCCGGAGGTCCTCGATACGGGCACCCTGGCGATCCGGGGCCGCGTCATCCGTCTGCTCGGCGTCGAGGGCGAGTCCGGCGCCTCGGCCCGGCGGCTCGCGCGCTACCTGCGCCGGCGCGAGGTGGTCTGCGCGCCGACCGCGGGAGAGAACGAGGCGCCCGCCCTGCGCTGCCGGATCGATGGCGACGACCTCTCCTCGCTCATCCTCGCGGCCGGCGGGGCCAGGGCCACGGCCGACGCGCCCGCCGACCTCCTCGCCGCCGAGGAGCAGGCCCGCTCCGAGCGGGCGGGGCTATGGCGGCGGGCGCGCTGATCCCGTGCGGTCCGAAGCGCTCTTCCATGGGTCGCCTCAGTCTACCTGCCCTTTCCCGGACGCCTGGAGCGCCAGCGGAAGGTGATCCGGGACCCAGCGGGGGTAGTGCCGCGGCAGCGGCTCCCGTTGGACCGCGCCGTCGTTCGGACGCTTCGCGGCTTCCTGTGCTGGCCCCCGGATCGGGTTCCGCTGACGCTCCACCCGTCCGGGGAAGGGCGCGATGAAGCGCTCGGCCAGATCGACCGCAAGCCGGACGAACCACCTACCGGAACGGCGGCTCGTCGAAGCTCCTGAGCTTGCGCGAGTGCAGGCCGTGGCGGTCGGCGCGCAGGTTGTCGAGGGCGGCGAGGCCGATCAGCAGGTGCTCGGCGATCGCCTGCTCGTAGAAGGCATTGGCCGCGCCCGGCAGCTTGATCTCGCCGTGCAGAGGCTTGTCGGAGACGCAGAGCAGGGTGCCGTAGGGGACGCGCAGCCGGTAGCCCTGGGCGGCGATGGTGCCGCTCTCCATGTCGACGGCGATGGCGCGGGACAGGTTGATGCGCCGCCGCTCCTGGGAGAAGCGCAGCTCCCAGTTGCGGTCGTCGTAGGTGACGACGGTGCCGGTGCGCAGGCGCCGCTTCAGGGCGTCGCTGGTCTCGCCGGTGATTCCCGCCGCGGCCGCCTGCAACGCGAGCTGGACCTCCGCGAGCGCCGGCACCGGCACGTCGGGCGGAACGAGCTCGTCGAGGATGCGGTCGCGGCGGAAATAGCCGTGGGCGAGGACGTAGTCGCCGATGGTCTGCGACTGCCGCAGGCCCCCGCAATGCCCGACCATCAGCCAGCAATGGGGGCGCAGGACCGCGAGGTGGTCGGTGATGGTCTTCGCGTTCGACGGCCCGACGCCGATATTGACCAGCGTCGTGCCCTGCATCGAACCATCGGGCCCCCGGGCGACGAGGTGGTAGGCCGGCATCTGGTACCTGTGCCAGGGCGAGGCGGCGATCAGCGCGGCGGGATCGGCCGAGGCCGCCTCCTCGCGCGTGACGCTGACGCCGCCGGGCAGGATCAGGCGCTCGAAGCCGTCATCACCCCGGACCAGCCGCTCCAGCCCGTGCCGGACGAAGCCGTCGACGTAGCGGTGGTAGTTGGTCAGCAGGATCCAGGGCTGCACGTCGCGCCAGTCGCTGCCCGTGTAATGCACGAGCCGGCGCAGCGAGTAATCGACCCGGATGGCGTCGAACAGGGCGAGCGGGCGCGGCTCGCCCGCGTGTTCGAGCCAGAGCCCGTCGGCGATCTCGTCGCCCACCACCGAGAGCAGGGGCACGGGAAACCAGGTTGCGAGGTCCCGCGAGGTGATGCCGGCACGGGCGAGGCTCGCGCCGGGCTCGACCACGTAGGGGTAGGGGATCTCCTGGGCGCTCAGGCCCACTTCAAGGCTCGCGCCGTAATCGGCGATCAGGGGCCGGAGCTGTTCGAGCAGGTAGGGGCGGAAATGGGCGGCCTGCGTCACCGTGGTGGCGTAGGTGCCCGGCGCCTGGAATTTCGCCGTGGCGCGATTGGTCCGCGGCACCGGGCCCGACGGCTGATAGGTGACCCTGAGCTCGGGGTAGCGGAACTGAAGCCGCTCGGCATGGCTCGGCGGCGGCCCGCCGTCGAGGTAGCGCGCCAGCGCCGCCTGCAGCGCCTGGGTCGCAGCCGCGTGGAGGGCCGCGAGGCGATCGACCGCGATCTCGGGGTCGGTCACGGATTCCATCGGTCGCAGCTCGTCGCGGATCACGGCATCGCCCTCCGGTCGTCTCGGGGCCGACCCTGTGCCGCCTTCGGCCGATCCCCGCAACCCGCAGGCCCCTGCCACCCGCCAGGACCATGCGCCCGGCACCGACCCCTGGCGCGGCGCGCGCGGAGCGCCATGTCCTCCTCGACCATGCACGAGGCGCCGACCCCCGACCCGCTGATCCTGACGCTCCAGATGGAGGAGGGCGCCTTCGCGCATTTCGACGGCTTGCGCCGACGGCACTTCCCCGAACGCCTCAATCACATCCCGGCCCACGCCACCTTGTTCCACCACCTGCCCGGGCCGGACGAGGCCGGGATCGCCGCGATCCTGGAGGAGCTGACCCGGAGCCGGGATGCGCCCGATGTCGCGGTCACGGGTCTGCGCTTTACGGGCCGCGGCGTCGCCTACGTGCTGGAATCGCAAGCCCTGTCCTCGCTCCGGGCGGAGCTGGCGCGCCGCTTCGCCGACGTCCTGACGGCGCAGGACCGCCAGGGCTGGCGCCCGCACGTCACTGTCCAGAACAAGGTGCGGCCGGAGGAGGCGAGGGCGCTTCACGCCGCGCTTGAACAAAGCTTCGCGCCCTTCCGTTTCCAGGCGTCGGGGCTGCTGCTCTGGCGCTATCTCGGCGGTCCCTGGGAGCAGCGGGGCGCCTTCACCTTCGCAAGAGAACCCGCCGCCGCGTCATGAAGGTCCCGATCAAAGCCCCCGTATCCGCCTACGGACGCCTGCCCATGGCCCATCGCGCCTCTGCGCTGTGGCGGCGCCTGCGCCTCAACGAGGTCGGCCCGATGGCGGCGCTGCTCACCGTCAGCCTGCTCGGCTACGGCTTCATCACGCTCGCGGACGAGGTCGGCGAGGGCTCGACCGAGGCCTTCGACCGCAAGATCCTGCTCTCCTTGCGCAACCCCGCCGACTTGTCGGACCCGATCGGGCCGCGCTGGCTCGAGGAGACCATGCGCGACATCACGGGGCTGGGCAGCATGTTCACGATCACCTTCGTGACGCTCGCGGTCGCCGCCTACCTCGCCCTGACGCGGCGCCGACGCATCGCCGTGTTCGTCCTCGCGGCGATCGGCGGCGGCACCCTCGCCTCGACGGTGCTGAAGATGTTCTACCAGCGCCCGCGGCCTGACCTCGTGCCGCACGGCATGGACGTGTTCACGGCGAGCTTCCCGAGCGGCCACGCCATGATGTCAGCGATCGCCTATCTCACCCTGGCGACCCTGCTCGCGCGCGTCGACCGCGAGCCCCGCATCAAGATCCTAGTCCTGTTCTCCGGGGTTCTGATTACGCTGCTGGTCGGGATCAGCCGGGTCTATCTCGGCGTGCATTGGCCGAGCGACGTGCTCGCCGGCTGGTGCGTCGGCGCGGCCTGGGCCGGCCTGTGCTGGTTCGTGGCCCTGCAGCTCCAGCGCAGGGGCGAGGTCGAGGCTCCGGACCCTCCGCCGCCGTGAGGCTAGACCCGTTAGGGTTAAGCGCATCATACGGGTTCCCGTCCTGCGCGAATCCTGTTTGGTTGCGTTCGACGAACATGCAACCGGAGCGCAGCCCGATGACCGGACCGATCCCCGAACGCCGACGCGAACCTCGCCGCCGGGCCTTGCTGGGCGCCAATCTAACCGTTCCCTCAACCGCCTTCGTGACCGCCTGCACGGTGCGCGACATCACCGGAGACGGCGCGCGCATCGTGGTGGGGGAGACCATCCCGCTTCCCGACACCTTCGACCTCGCGATCACGCAACAGAGCACTTCGCGTCAGGCGACGTTGATCTGGCGCAGCGGCGACCGGGCCGGCGTCAGCTTCGTTCGGCCGCGACCGGCGGCGATACCGATTCCCCTCGGCGTCGTCAGGGATCTGCGGGCGTGCCGAGCCGAGAACAATGCGCTGCGCGCCCGCGTCGCGGATCTGGAGACGCTGGGTTAGGGCGACGTCGCGGCTCGGAACCGGGCCTTCTCCGCCGAGGTTGCCCGGGTCAGATCTCGGGCGCACGGCAGGGTTCATGGCGGATGACGACCTCACTCTCTCCCGACGCAACCTGTTGCGCGCCGGCGGCGCCACGTTGACGGGCGCGGCGCTCGGGGTGAGCGCGGCCTCCGCCGCCTCGCCCGGCGGGCCCTCCGTCCCGGCCGATACCGGCGCCGTGCAGGGCGGCAAGGTTCTTTTTCCGAACTGGCGCGGCCCGGGCGACCGCGAGCCGCCGCCTCCGGGGGCGCCGATGCCGCCGGGCAAGCGGGTCGGCTTCGCCATCGTCGGGCTCGGACGCCTGAGCCTGGAGGAGCTGCTTCCGGCCTTCGGCGAGACCAAGAAGGCGCGCCTCGTCGCCCTGATGTCGGGCAGCCCGGACAAGGCGCGGCTCGTGTCGGAGCAATACGGCGTCGCGCCAGACGCCGTCTACGGCTACGGGGACTGGGAGCGCCTGCGCCAGAACCCGGCCGTGCAGGTCGTCTACATCGTGACGCCGAACGGGCTTCACCGCGACCAGGTTCTCGCCGCGGCGGCAGCCGGCAAGCACGTGCTCTGCGAGAAGCCGATGGCCAATTCCTCGGCCGAGGCGCGCGACATGATCGCGGCCTGCGCCCGGGCGAACGTCAAGCTGATGATCGCCTATCGCTGCCAGTACGAGCCCTACAACCGCGAGCTGGCCCGGCTCTCGCGCTCGGGCGAGTTCGGCCGTCCGCGCATGATCACGGCCTTCAACGGCCAGACCACGGGCCTGCCCGAGCAATGGCGCCTGAAGAGGGCGCTGGCCGGCGGCGGGGCGCTGCCAGATATCGGCATCTACTGCCTCAACACCATCCGCGCGCTGCTCGGTGAGGAGCCGGTCCTGATCCAGGCGCAGATCCATTCGACGCCGGGCGACCCCAAATTCGCCGAGGTGGAGGAGAACGTCGCCTTCACGATGCGCTTTCCTTCGGGCGTCATCGCGCAATGCGGGACGAGCTACGGCGTGCACGAGTCGCGCCGGCTGCAGGTCCATACCGAGCGCGGCGACCTCGATCTGCAGAATGCCTTCGCCTACGAGGGCCAGCGCCTCGTCGTCTCCTATCCCGACGGCAAGGCCGAGGCCCGGGAGACGCGGGTGCTCGCCCAGAAGAACCAGTTCGCCCTGGAGATCGACCACATGGCGGAATGCGTCCTGACGGACCGTCGCCCGCGCACCCCTGGCGAGGAGGGGCTGCAGGACCACCTCCTGATGGAGGCGATCTACGAATCCGCCCGTACCGGCGCCCCTGTCACCCTGCCGCCGGCCGAGCGCCTCGACGCGACGCGGGGGCCTGAGCTGGAGGAGACGGGGTGATCGCGGCTCCGATCAAGCGGGCACCGTCGGCGTGAAGCTCGTTCCCTCGCCCTTTTGGCGAGGGGTTCGGGGCGGGATGGTTCCGCCTGACTCAGTCCAGGGTCACCCAGCCGCCCCCACCTCCAACTCCTCCCCACAAGGGGGAGGAGAGGCCCGCCGCCGAACGTGAGGTCACGCCAACCCGAGCTTCTCCGCCAGCCCGATGCGCTGGAGCTTGCCCGTCGCGCCCTTCGGGATCTCCTCGAGAAAGACGATCTTGGCCGGCACCTTGAACGGCGCCAAGCGCTCCGAGGCGAAGCCGCGCAGCTCCTTCTCGGGGACGGACTGACCCTCCCGCAGCACGATCGCGGCGACGACGTCCTCGCCGAGCTTGTCGTGGGGCATCGCGAAGGTCACGCATTGCGACACGGCCGGGTGGTCCATCAGGACCTCGTCGACCTCGCGGGGCGAGATCTTCTCGCCGCCCCGGTTGATGATCTCCTTCAGGCGCCCGGTGATCCGCAGGTAGCCGTCCTCCGACAGGGTCCCCTGGTCGCCGGTCCGGAACCAGCCCTGGCGGGTGAAGGCCGCCGCGTTGGCGGCCTCGTTGTTCTCGTAGCCTCTCATGACGTTGTCGCCGCGGATCACGATCTCGCCGGTCTCGCCGGCGGGCAGTGGCTCGCCGTCGTGATCGACGATCGCGATCTCGGGGCCGGCCGCGATGCCGACGGAGCCCGCGTAATGCGGCCGCGGCGGCAGCGGGTTGCAGGCCATCTGGTGGGCGGCCTCGGTCATCCCGTAGGCCTCGATCAAGGGCGCCCCGAACACCTCCTCGATCTCCTGCATCACCTGCGGCGGCATCGAGGACGAGGAGGAGCGGATGAACCGGAGCGGGTTCGCCTGGATGATCTCGGCGTTGCGCGAGGCGCGCCCTAAGATCGCCTGGTGCATGGTCGGCACCGCCGTGTACCAGGTCGGCCGCGCCTCGCTCATCCAGCCGAAGAACTTCAGGGCGTTGAAGCCCGTGCTGCAGCAGACCTGACCGCCCGCCGAGAGGGGCGCCAGGATGCCCGCGATCAGGCCGTGGATGTGGAACAGCGGCATGATGTTGAGGCCGCGATCATCGGCGGTAAAGGCGAGCGCCGTACGGATGTTGCGGGCCGAGGCGCAGACATTGCGCTGACTCAAGGGCACGATCTTGGGGCGCGAGGTCGTGCCCGAGGTGTGGAGCACCAGGGCGACGTCGTCGGCCTCCGCCGGGCCGCCGCTTGCCGCCGTGGTCGGGGGCATGTCCCCGAAGGACAGGGTGAAGCTGCCGGCCCCCTCCTCGGGGGTGGGGTGCAGCCGTGCCACGGGCAGGCCGAGGCGCGCCGCGACCGCGACGGCGGGCGTCTGGTCGCCCTCGGCGACGATGAGCAGCTTGGCGTTGAGGTCGGTGAGGTAGAACTCGAACTCATCCCCCTTGTAAGCCGGGTTGAGGGGCGCGGACGTGGCGCCGGCCGCGACCGCGATGAAGGCGGCCGCCATCTCCGGCCCGTTGCCGAGCACGATGCCGACCCGGTCGCCCCGGCCGATGCCTTGCGCGTTCAGCGCCGCGATCGTCCGATCCGTCAGGGCGCGCAGGGCCGCGAAGCTGAGGGGCACGCCGCCCGGACTCGACAAGGCGGTGGCCTGGTCCGAGCCGGCCTGGATCAGGGCGTGGAGGGTGGTTACTGCCGTCTCGGCCATGGCGATGGTCCTTCAGGTCTTCGGGGTCAGGCCGGGGCGATGGCGAGGCGTCCGCGGGCCTTGTCGAGGCTCTGCGACAGAAGCCGCATCAGGGCGTAGACCGTGTCGATATGCGGGGTGGGGGTGTCGGTGAGGCGGCCGAGCTCGATGATCGAGCCCACCAGCGCCTCGAGCTCGATCGGACGGCCGGCCTCGACGTCCTGAAGCATCGAGGTCTTGTGGGCGCCGACCTTCTCGGCTCCCGCAATGCGCTTCTCGATGCCGAGCTTGAAGGTGACGCCGAGCTTGTTGGCGATAGTCTCCGCCTCGCGCATCATGTCGGTGGCGAGCGCCCGGGTCTCCGGGAACTGGCAGATCTCGACGAGCGTCGCGTGGGCGAGGGCGGAGATCGGGTTGAAGCTCAGGTTCCCCCAGAGCTTGAGCCAGATCTCGGCCCGGATGTCGCTGGTGACCGGCGCGCGGAAGCCCGCCTTGATCAGGCGCTGGGCCAGCGCCTGGACGCGCGGGCTCATCGTGCCGTCGAGCTCGCCGAGGCCGAAGCGGTGGCCCTCGATAACCTGGACGACGCCCGGCTCGGTCAGCACGGCCGCCGGGTAGACCACCGAGCCGATCACCCGCTCGGGGTCGAGATGCTTCGCGATGAGGCCGCCGGGATCGGCCGTCTCGAGATGGGTGCCCGCGAGCCCGCCGCCGTGCCCGCGCGAGAAATACCACCACGGGATGCCGTTCTGCATGGTCACGAACACGGTGTCGGGACCGACGAGGTGGCGCAGGTCGGCGGCGATCGGGCCGACCTGATGCGCCTTCACGGTGAGCAGCACCACCTCGTGCGGGCCGGCCTCCTCCATGGATTGCGTCGCCCGGACGTCCCGGGCGTGGATCTCGGAGCCGTCCTCCTCGATCAGCCGCATGCCGCCGGCCTCGATGGCCTTGAGGTTGGCGCCCCGCGCGATGAAGGTCACCCGCTCGCCGACATTGGCCAGCCTGACGCCGAGAAAGCCGCCGATGGCACCGGCGCCGACGATCGCGATACTCATGCTCGTGTTCCTGATGTCCGGCCGGCCTCGAGGCAAGCGGCCCGATGTTCTCGTTCGTTCCGCCCTCCGCTTCGCGGGGAGGACCAGGGCGGAGGGGGCCTTCGCCCCGTGCGCACCGCCGTCAGCGGCCCGGCCGCTGCACCGGCTTCCTCTGGCGAGATGACGGCGGCCAAGGTGTGGAGAAGGGGATCAAGGCGAGGATGGAGACGCCCTCGGCCAAGCTCTAGCCGGTTCAAACGGAATTCCGAAGGGCTGGCGCGGCAGGCAACCTCATGACCTTCTTTTCAGACTCGTCTTGCTCCACCTGCGCTTCTATCCACCCTTATTCTGAATTCAAGAAGCTTTGTCAGCATCTGACCCAGGGATGCCTCGTAAAAAATTTAAGGCTGACCGACAAAAAATTTGAGACTGCAGGGTGGTCCGGGCGAGCGGGCCCTTTTGCTGCGAGGCACCAAACGCGTTTCGCGATGCCGAAAACGTGAGCATGGCTGCGCAAGCGTGGCGGAACATTCGCCGGCACTCGCCGTTCAGTCGAACCGAGCGTGCCCGAACACATCCTGTGGTCGTAGCGCGCTCCCTGGAGACCGGAGTATTCTCATGAGCAGCACGACCGACAAGATCAAGGGCCTCGCCAACGAAGCGGTCGGCAACATCAAGCAGGGCATCGGCTCGGCGACGGGCAATGAGAAGTTGCAGGCCGAGGGCAAGGCGCAGGAGCTCAAGGGCGAGGCGCAGAAGACCGTCGGCAACGCCAAGGATGGCATCAAGAACGCCGCCCAGAGCGCGGCCGACGCCGTCAAGAAGATCTGATCCATCGGATCGCAGGGCCGCGCGGCGCGGCCCGCGGCCTGAACCGACGAGGGCGCCCCTGGAGAGATCCGGGGCGCCTTCTTGCATTCGGGCTGCCGCCGTGAAGGATCGGGCCGAGTCCGCCTCGCTTTCGCGCGATGTTGCGGGCTCGGCCTCAGGAGATCGACAGCATGCCGGCCCGTTCCTGG
>JAESGP010000299.1_pt1 | contig 10235 bp, 8 predicted proteins | sample 9269741 | NCBI WGS metagenome assembly JAESGP01 (sample SAMN15720684, study PRJNA650882) | algae metagenome | isolation source: Desmonostoc vinosum HA7617-LM4 and co-occurring heterotrophs from cave wall | place: USA: Waikapalae cave, Hawaii | collected 2011-05-27
CAGCCGACGAACTCTCGCCGTGTTCGGCGGCGCATCCCGAGCGCCGTCAAGGGGACGCCCGTCGTCGATTAGCAGGACCTCGGGTTTCGGAACGACGGCTTCTCCCCTGATGCGGTGAGCAGGGCTTCGGCCAGGACATCGCCGACCGCGGCCGTCCGCCGTTAACCCATGCCTGTGAAGAAGTTGCGTGAAACGGAGCCTGAGGCCGCGGGCGTGAGCGCCGCGGCTTGACCCCGCCAAGCTGGAGCGTAACGATCCCGCGCGATTGGGGAGGTATCCGACGTGGCGACAGGGCGGCTGGCGAGTATTCCGCTGTTCAAGGATCCCGGCATCGAGCTGTCGACCTATGAGACCCGCTGCCATTGGCGCCGGTTCGACGAGAACGAGGTCATCGTCGACTACGACGACATCTCGACGGACGTGTATTTCCTGGCTTCCGGCGAGGTGCGCATCCTGAACCGGTCGCAATCGGGCAAGGAGGTCATCCTCGGCGAGATGCGCGGCGGCGCCTTCTTCGGCGAGCTCGCGGCGCTCGACGGGATCGGCCGCTCGGCCAACGTCACCGCGCTCACCCGCGGCGAGGTCTGCGTGGTGCCAGCCGCCGTGTTCCGGCAGATGCTCTTCGCCTCCGAGGCCATCGCCGACCGCCTGTTCCGCCTGCTCGCCAAACGGGTGCGCGAGCTCAACACCCGGCTCATGGAGCATGCGCTCCTCGACCTGCGCCACCGCCTCTACTCGGAGCTTCTGCGCCTCTCGGTGCCCCGGGCCGGCGGCGACGGCGAGCGCGTGGTCACGCCGCCTCCCTACCACCACGTGCTCGCCGCCCGCATCGGCTGCCGCCGCGAGCAGGTGACCCGCGAGTTCACGGTGATGGCGAGCGAGGGCCTGATCGACCGCACCCGCGGCGCCTTGGTCCTGCGCCGGCCGGACCTCTTGGAAGCCCGCGTCGCCGAGGCTTTGCGCGAGGACGGGTGAGCCGCGACGGCCCCGGCGCGGGGGACTGGATCATCGCGCGTTTTGCCGTGAGAACGGGGGCAGAACCCGGCCGACCCTGAAGCGATCCACCGCCTTGCACGCACCGAACCCCGTCGAGACCGCCAAGCTCCTCCGCCTCGCCAACGTGACCCGCCGCTTCGGCGGTCACATGGCTGTCGACGACGTGAGCCTCGACCTCGGCCGGGGCGAGTTCTTCTGCCTGCTCGGCCCCTCGGGCTGCGGGAAGAGCACGCTGCTGCGCCTGATCGCCGGCTTCGAGACGCCGGATTCCGGCACGATGCACCTCGGCGACATCGATCTCGCGCCGTTGCCGCCGCACCGGCGCCCGGTGAACATGATGTTCCAGTCCTACGCCCTGTTTCCGCACATGAGCGTGGCGCGCAATATCGCCTACGGGCTGAAGGGAACGGGCCTCGCCCGCGCCGCGATGGCCGAGCGCGTCGCCGCGCTGCTCCGCCTTGTGCGTCTCGAAGGCTTCGAGGCGCGCTCGCCCGAAAAGCTCTCGGGCGGCCAGCGCCAGCGGGTGGCGCTCGCCCGCGCCCTCGCCCGCGAGCCGGCGGTGCTCCTCCTCGACGAGCCGCTCGGCGCCCTCGACCGGGCCCTGCGCGAGGAGACGCAGGGCGAGCTGCGCGCCCTGCAGCGCCGGCTCGGCACCACCTTCGTCGTCGTCACCCACGATGCCGGCGAGGCCATGAGCATGGCCGACCGGATCGGCGTCATGGAGGGCGGCCGGCTCGTCCAGGTCGGCGACGCGCGCAGCCTCTATCGCAGACCGGCCACCCGCTTCGTCGCGGGGCTCTTAGGCGACGTGAACCTGATCGAGGGCCGGCTCGGCGCGCGCGGCGCCGACGGGCTGCGGGTCGTCGAGACCGGCCTCGGCCCGCTGCCCGTCGCCTCGCGGGAGGACGACCCGGAGGAGGGCGCCGCCGTGGTGGTCGCGCTTCGCCCGGACAGCCTCGCGATCCTGCCGGCGGGCGAGACGTCGGGCGTACCCGGCACGATCGAGGAGACGACCTATCTCGGCGACCGCCTGCGCTACCGCCTGCGCATGGCCGACGGCAGCGTCTTGCGGGTGACCGTCGCGCTGCCGACCGAGGAGCGGGACGCCGGAACGCAAGTCCGCCTCGGCTTCGCGCCGGAGGCTGCGAGCGTGCTGCCGGCATGAAAGGGTCCTGGCGAGCGCGACGGCACTCCCTCTCCTTCCAGGAGAGGGGACCAGCATCCCTGCACCCGGAGGCACGCGCCGTGAGGATGACCCGCCTCCTACTGCCCGCAATCCCATTCCTCTGGCTCGGCGCCTTCGTGCTGCTGCCGTTCCTGATCGTCCTGAAGATCAGCCTCTCGATCCCGGCCACCGCCCAGCCGCCCTACCTGCCGGTGCTCGACTGGAGCGGCGGCGTCGACGGCTGGGGCGCCTTCCTCGAAGCCCTCGACTTCGCCAATTACGAGACGCTCGCCACCGACGCGCTCTATCGGGACGCCGCCCTCTCCTCGCTCTTCCTGGCGGCGACGGCAACGGCGATCCTCCTCGCCATCGGCACGCCCATCGCCCATGCGCTGGCCCGGGCGCCCGCCCGCTGGCAGCCGCTCCTCGTCGCGCTGATCATCGTGCCGTTCTGGACGAGCTTCCTCATCCGGATCTACGCCTGGATCGCTATCCTGAAGACCGAGGGTCTGCTCAACGCCGTGCTGCTCCGCCTCGGCCTGATCGCCCAGCCCCTCGAGATTCTGAACACGCAAGGGGCGGTGCTGATCGGGCTGACCTACGCCTACCTGCCCTTCATGGTGCTGCCGCTCTACGCCGTGCTCTCCCGCCTCGACCGGCGCCTGGAGGAGGCCGCGGCCGATCTCGGCGCCTCGCCGACGCGGGTGTTCTGGACGGTGACGCTCCCCCTGGCGCGTCCGGGCCTGGCGGCCGGCGCGCTGCTCTGCTTCATCCCGATGGTCGGCGAGTTCATCATCCCGGACCTGCTCGGCGGCTCGGAGACCCTGATGCTCGGGCGCGTGCTGTGGAGCGAGTTCTTCTCCAACCGCGACTGGCCGCTGGCGTCCGCGGTGGCGATCCTGCTGCTCGGCATCGTCCTCACGCCGGTCCTGTTCCGGGAATCGCGCCGGCATCGGGAGGCGGCGCCGTGAGCCCTCTCAATCGCCTCGCGCTGATCCTCGGGCTTGGCTTCCTCTACGCGCCGATCCTCGTGCTCGTCGCCTATTCCTTCAACGCCTCGGCCCTCGTCACCGTCTGGAGCGGGTTCTCGACGCGCTGGTACGGCGTGCTCTTCGCCGACGGACCGCTCATCGCCGCGGCCCTCGTCTCCCTGCGCGTGGCGCTCGCCGCCGCGCTCCTCGCGACGATCCTAGGCACGCTCGCGGCGCTCGCCCTCGACCACGGCCGGCGCTTCCCGGGGCGGGGCCTGTTCGCGGGGCTCGTCTACGCGCCGCTCGCCATGCCGGAGGTGATCACCGGGCTGTCGCTGCTGCTTCTCTTCGTCGGAATCGGGCTCGACCGGGGCCTCGTCACCCTGGTGATCGCGCACGCGACGCTGGGCCTCGGCTTCGTGGCGATCGTGGTCGGCGCCCGCCTGCGCGGCCTCGACCCGGCGCTCTCCGCGGCCGCCGCCGATCTCGGCGCCGGACCGCTGCGGGTCTTCGCCACCATCACGCTGCCGCTGATCGCACCGGCGCTCGCCGCCGGGTTCCTGCTCGCCTTCACCCTGTCGCTCGACGACCTCGTCATCGCGAGCTTCGTCTCGGGGCCCGGCGCCACGACCCTGCCGATGCGCCTCTACAGCCAGGTCCGGCTCGGGGTGAACCCGGAGATCAACGCCGCCTCGACCCTCATCGTCGGCCTCGTGACCCTGCTCGCGCTGACGGCGACCTGGCTGACGGGACGCAGGGCCCAGACCGCCTGACTCATATGAGTTCCGGCTTACTGCGCCGGTTGGATCGCGCATCCCCTTTCTCCGCGCTCGGTGGGGAGAGGGGATACGTGACTGGTTGGACCGAAATCCGTCTCAGGGCGCGTAGGCGCGCATCGCGGGGGGCAGGCCTGCGGGTCCGCGCGCCTGAGGCGGGCGCATCGGGTCAACGGCGCGGGGTTCGGGGTCGTCCTTGCCCGCGGCGCGCACCGTCACCGCGTCCCAGGGCCCTCCGATCTCGAACAGCGTGGCGGCACGCTGGGCCGTGTCGGCTCCGTTCGGGGCGAGTTCGGCCCGGGCGGAGAAGCTTCGCGCGGGCAGCGAGACCATGCCCCGGAGCGAGGCGGTCAGAGCCTGGGCCTTCAGCGACCCCTCGACGATCTCGCCGATCCCGCCCGCGAAGCGCAGGGTCACGGCCGCCCGCTCGAAATCCGTGCGCTGGGCGCGGCGGGTCAGCGAGCGCGTGACGGGCGCGTTGCGGTTCGCCACCTCGGCGAGGTTGAGCCCCGCCAGGGTGCCGCCGTCCATGGAGAGGTTCGCCCGCCCTCCGACGCTGCGGACGAGGTCACCCGCCCGGCGCCCCTGGCCCTCGACGGCGAAATGACCCTGCGCGCCGCCGAGCACCCAGCCGTACTGGCCGAGATCGATCAGGAGGGCGCCGAGGTCGAGCCGGTCGAAGGCGCCCTGCGCCTTGACCTCGGTCACGGCAGCGTCGGCGGCCGAGGCGGCGAGCCCGATCCGGCCCTTGATCGTCGCGCCCTTCACGCTCGCCCGGCCCAGGGAGGCCTCGATGCTGCCCGCTCGCACCAGGACGCCGCCCGCAACGTCTTCCAGGAGGACGGGCCCGAGCCGGGCGGTGCCGGCCGAGATCCTGAGGTCGAGGTCGCCCCCGGTCAGCGGCGCGAGCGAGAGTTCCGGCCCCAGGTCCCCCTCCGGCGGGGCGTCGAGGCCGAACAGCCGCAACGTTCCCGCCAGCAGCGGCGCGATGGTGAGCGTCTCGGAAGCGAGCGTCGCCTGAATGGCCGGCCGCACGCCCTCGAAGGTGATCGAGCCCGCCCCTTCCAGACGGTTGTTGTCCGCACTGACGCGCAGGGCGGGCATCAGCAGGGTGCGGCCTCGGGCCTCGAAGCCGCCCTCGAGGGCGAGCGCCTCGATGAAGGGCGAGAGCGCCACGCCGCCGCCCGTCCAGGCGAGCGTCTCGGAGAGCGACGTGGTCTCGATGCTGCCGCGCCCGGTCAGCCTGAGCCCCTCCGCGACGCTGCCGTTGCCCTCGATGGCGAGCTTGCCCGCCGGCCAGCTGGCTGTGGCCGCGAAGGGGCTGTTCCCCCCGGCGATGAGGTCGCCGGGGCGTAAGCCCGCGATGGCGAAGCGGGCCGAGCCGTCGCGGAGGGTGAAGCCGCCGGCCAGGTCGAGCGAGGCGCTCCAGAGCGGCCAGGAGACGGTGAAGTCGACGTCCCGCACCGTCTGCGCGGTGCCGTCACGCGGGTCGTGCCCGACCACGGTCGCGCGGTTGATGCTGATCCGGCGGGGATGCGCGCTCTCGTCGCCCGAGAGCCCCGCGGCGATCTTCGCGAGGGGCCCGGCCCAGCGCCCGTCGCCCTCCTCGGCCGAGAGGACGATCGTCCCGCCCTCCATCGCCAGGGCGTTGACCTCGACGCGGCCCGAGAGAAGCGCGGGCAGGCTGAGCTGAAGGGAGAGGTTGGCGCCCTCGGCCAGCACCGGGCCATCGGCCGCGCCGGCCGAGAGCCTGACGCCCGAGAAGCCGAGCCGGGGCAGCGGAAGCAGCGCGACCTCCGCCGACCCCTCGGCGGCCATCGCGATGCCGTAGGTCTTCGTGAGTTCGCGGCCGACGAAATCGCTGAGGCCGGGTCGCGTCACCGACCACGGCAGGCAAGCGCCGACGAGGGCGAGCGCCGCGCCGCCGAGGCCGATCACGGGAATGAGGCGGCGCGCCGACATCGTACTCCGTCGCTTGAGGCACGGGCGAAGGGCCTGGCGATGCCCTGGGACCGGCCCGGCGCCGCAAGGGCGCGCTGGACCCGCAACTCCTTAGGGACTTGCAACGCGTTTGTCTTCCCAAGGGGCCCGGTTCGCTGTGCAAGCGGCCGCCGCCGGCGTTGCGCGGCCTGCTTCTTGCGCCTACGCGGCCGGTGGCCGACGCGCCCTCATCCACAACTTTGCCCAGGTCGGAGCGCAGGACGATACTGCGTCACCGGTGCCGCGACTCGCGAGCCACGCGGGAACGGACCCCAGGGGTCGATGTTGTGCGGGGGTGCCGGCGTGACGCTTGATCGAGGGATTCCCGTGCCGAGACTAATTCGTTCGATCGCCGCCGCGGCGATCACGCTGTGGGCTGGCGCGGCGGGCGCGCAGGGCTCGCCTCCCGGCGAGCCGTCCGCCGGCCAGACGGATGCCCCCACCCCGCCGGCACCGTCCCCCCAGCCCTCCGCTCCGCCGCCTGCGGTCCAGCCGCCGGCCGCTTCCTCTCAGCCGCCGGCTGCTTCCGCCCAGCCGCCGGCGCCTGCCGTGCAGGCCCCCCCCGCGATATTGCCGACGGGCACGCCGGCCACGGTGCTCGACACCCAGGATTACGAGGGCATCCTCGGCAAGGGCGTGCGGAACGCCGCCGGCGAGGATATGGGCCGGATCATCGATATCATCTTCGACAAGGACGGCCGCCCCCGCGCCGCGATCATCGATTTCGGCGGCTTCCTCGGCGTCGGCTCGCGCAAGATCGCGGTGGATTGGCGCGCGATGCGCTTCGCCCCGGACGGCAAGCCCGGCCGGCCGGTGCTGCAGCTCAGCCGCAACCAGGTCCGGGTCTCGCCCGAATACAAGCCCGGCGAGCCCATCGTGGTGCTCGGTCCCGCGAGCCCGGGCGCGCCGCCCGAGGGCGACCAAGCCGTCGCCGCGCCCCCCGCTCCGGCACAGCCCGCCACCGCCCCCGCGTCCCCGGACAAGCCGCCCGAGAAGACGCCGGAGAAATGACGGCACCCCGCTCCCACACCCGACGCATGGTCTCCCCCCGTGACCTGCCGCGATCCGAGTTCCGCGCGCGTCCGCTCCCGCGGCGTCCCGCGCCTGCCGATCCGGCGCAGGAGATCACGCCCGAGATGACGGCGGTCGCGCGCGCGAGCAGCCGGGGGCTCGACGGCTTCACCTTCTTCGTCGCCAACCTGCAGACGGGTTTCGGGCCGTTCCTCGCCGTGTACTTCACGCAGGCGAAGTGGACGCAGACCGATATCGGCTTCGCGCTCACCGTCGGCAGCTTGGTCAGCCTCCTGGGGCAGATGCCGGGGGGCGCCTTCGTCGACGCGGTGCGCTCGCGCCGCTTCGCGGCCGGCGCCTCGGTCGTCGCCATCGCGCTCAGCGCCCTGGCGCTGGCGGCCTGGCCGAACTTCCTCATCGTGCTGCTCGCCATGGCGGTCCATTCCGCGGCGAGCTGCGTGCTCACCCCGGCCATCGCCGCGATCAGCATCGGCCTCGTCGGCCATGCCAAGGCCGGCGAGCGGCTCGGCCGCAACGCCAGCTTCTCGGCGCTCGGCAACGCGGTCGCCGCCGCCCTGATGGGGGCCTGCGGCTACTACCTGTCCAACGACGCGGTCTTCTATCTCACCGCCGCGCTGATGGTGCCGACCCTGATCGCCCTCTCCTTCATCCGCCCCGGCGAGGCGGGCGGCGCGCGCAAGCGCGTCGAGGAGGCGCGGGCGCCCGAGCCGGAGGGCTCGCTGCGCCTGCTCCTCACCAACCGGGCGCTCCTGTGCTTCGGCGCCTGCATGACGCTGTTCTTCCTCGCCAACGCCGCGATGCTGCCGCTCGTCGGCAGCCGGCTCACCCTGCGCGCGAGCGAGACGGCCACCGTGCTCATCGCCGCCTGCATCGTCGTTCCCCAGGTGGTGCTGGCGCTGACCGGCCCCGCCATCGGCCGCGCCGCGGAGCGCTGGGGCCGGCGCCCGCTCCTGCTGATCGGGTTCGCCGCGCTGCCCATCCGCGGGCTCCTGTTCGCCTACACCGACAGCCCCGAGCTCCTCGTGGCGATCCAAGTCTTCGACGGCATCTCCGCCGCGGTGTTCGGCGTGATGGTGCCGCTCGTGGTCTCGGACGCGACGCGCTACACCGGCCGCTTCAACCTGGCGCTGGGCGCGGTGGGCACGGCCATGGGGATCGGGGCCGCCCTCTCAACCTCGCTCGCCGGCATCATGGCCGACCGGCTGGGCACCCAGACCGCGTTCCTGGGGCTCGCCATCGTCGGGTTCGCGGGGCTGGCGCTGCTGGCGCTGATCATGCCCGAGACGCGGCGCAGCCCGGCCGTGTGATCGCGCCGCGCCGGTGAGCGCTTCGTCGAAGGGAGGCGGCTCATCCGTTCGAAGACGGTATCGGTGGAAAAGGCGGGCGTTCAAGCAGGCGTGATTGGGTGAGGGCGGCCCGCCTGCCTATCGACACTGTCGCCGAGCAATCGCGGCCCCGCTAAGGTTCAAGGCCCACGGACGGTCTTTTCGCCGACCTGCCTGGAAGCTTTGCCGGACGCTCGGGGCCGGCGTTTTACGCTGGAGGACGCTCCGAAACAGATTCGAGGTCTATGATGGCGGAAGATAATATTTACCGATGTCCGAGAACTCATGCGATCCCCAGGGATAATATTTGACAGGGCGTGCAGGCTTTCGTTACATTATGATGCAAATTCCTTGATTTCATCAGTCTGATAGCGTGCAAGTCTAGGATCGAGCCAGTGAATTGGACAGCAAACATGGCATGCTTGGGGACGAGCGGTGACGACACCTCTTGTTGAGCTGATCCTGGAAAAGCTGTCGTCGTCGAGCCTCATCGCGACAGGTCTTCTGTTCCTGACCGCCTTCACCTGTGCGGTCATCGCCTATTGGAGGACGAGCGATGATCGTTCCTTCAAGGAGTTCTTCGAGTTTGCTGTCCCGCGGGAAGTCGCGCTGCATCCTTCGGCGAAGGCCGACCTGTTGTTCTGGATCACCAAGAAGGCCTTGATGCCTTTTCTGCTGATTCCGGCCGGCGTCACCTTCGTCGTCGCCGTCGGCTACGTCACCAAGCTCGGCGTCATGGGCGTGTTCGGCTTGAGCGAACCGCTGATGGCCGGGCCCGCAGGGCCTTGGACGGTCGTGCTGTTCACCCTCACGATGCTGCTGGCCTACGACCTCTCCTACTACATCTACCATAACGCCCAGCACCGCTTCCCGATCCTCTGGGAGCTGCACAAGGTACATCATTCCGCCGAGGTCATGGTCGGGATCACCAAGGATCGCGTGCATCCGCTCGACGAATTGATGAACCGGATGTGGGACGGCGTCATCCCCGGCATCTGCTTCGGCCTATGGGCCGTGATCCAGCTCAACCTCGTCGAGCTGACGGTGTTCGGCGTCAACGTCTACGTCATGCGCAACATCCTGATGATGGATTTCGTGCGCCACACCCATTTCAAGATCTCGTTCGGGCCGCTGAACACCATCGTCCTCTGCCCTCACTGGCATCAGTTGCACCACAGCACCAATCCAAAGCATTACGACAAGAACTTCGGGCTCCTGTTCTCGTTCTGGGATCGCCTGTTCGGAACGCTCTGCGTGCCTGAGCCGGACGAGAGCTTCAATTTCGGCATCATGGACCCCGACGTCCGTGACTACCAATCCCTGTCCGGCCTCTACCTCCTGCCATTGCGGAAGATGGGGGGGCAGATCGCCCTGCTCTGGCGCCGCCGGCCGGGACCGGCCTCGAGCCCGGTGTCAGAGCCGTGAGTTTCATGGCGAGGCTTCCCCGGGCGGAGACGCGGCCGGAACGGTTCGAGATCGTGCACGGCGCTGACCGGCTCGCCGAGGTGGCGCCGGCCTGGCAGTCGCTCTGGCACGAAGCGGGCGCGTTGATCTTCCAGAGCCACGGCTGGATCGAGGGCTGGTGGCGGATGGCGGCCGATCGGCAGAGGCGCAGGCTGATGATCGTGCTCGCCTGGCGCGGGGACCGGCTCGTCGCCGTGCTGCCGCTGGCGACCTGCCGGCGCCGCGGCCTGCGGGTCCTGGAATGGGCGGCCAAGGACCACACGGATTACGGCGACGCGCTGATCGCCGGGACGACGGACCGCGCCGTCATCGAGCGCATGTGGGATCACGTCTGGGCGGCCGGCGGCTTCGACCTCGTCTACCTGAACCGTCTGCTGCCGACAGCCGCGGCCCGCGTGCTCCTCGCGCCGGCCGCGGGTAGCGGCTTGCGGTCCAACCACCGCGTCGAGATGAGCTATCGCGTCACCGGCGGCTTCGCCAGCGGGGCCGAGTGGCTGCAGGGCCACTCCAAGAAGACGCGGCAGAA
>JAESGP010000300.1_pt1 | contig 10190 bp, 9 predicted proteins | sample 9269741 | NCBI WGS metagenome assembly JAESGP01 (sample SAMN15720684, study PRJNA650882) | algae metagenome | isolation source: Desmonostoc vinosum HA7617-LM4 and co-occurring heterotrophs from cave wall | place: USA: Waikapalae cave, Hawaii | collected 2011-05-27
CTTAATTCCCTCTTTTTCACATTTGAAATGGATGTTTGAATGGTTTATTCGACACACTACCTTTGATTTTGCCACTCTTGAAATGTACGGAGTTTTTTCAAAAATCAAATAGGATTCCTATAGATTTCAAATTGACCAATTTTAGTACGAGAATGTCTAATAGGTGCTTGTGCTATTAATTTACCAATCTCATTGCTTTGTTTAACCCCAATAACAACAATACCGATTGCTAGAAAAGAAAGCGCTAACAGCATATTTCGATGCAAGATCGGAAACTCTACCCTCATCAACAAAGGATAGACATTAACTAAGTGTCTTGCAGGGGATAATGAAAAGCGAGGTTATGAAAGTAGACTGACACGGGAGGAAACATCGTCTTGCTTTCCCTACTTTCATTTCTCCCCTAATTTAAGTTGCTAGCTTAAATTCAATAATCGATTTTTAACTTTCTGGTGGAATATCAACTGGCGTATTTTCGTTAGGAAAATTACCAAAACCTCGGTTTGGTAAGCCCATTTGAGTATTTTGGTTGTGCATTTCCCCCAGGCGATCGCGTAGTTTTTCTTGTTGTTCGGGTGTGAGAATCTCAGAAATTTTTTGCTTTTGTGATTCCATGACTTCTTGAATTTCTTGCTTTTGGTCATCAGATAAATTTAGTGACTGCATCGCTTCTGGTGGTTTCTTACCTGCTGCAAAAGCTTGTCTTAAAGTATCGCGTTGCTCGCTTGTGAGAATCTCATCAATTGCAGACTTATTTTCTTCTTGAACTTCTTTTAGTTTGTCCTTTTGCTCTTGGGTTAAGTTAAGATCCTTAAAAAAGTCTTGTTGTTCCTGTTCTCTACTAGGAAAACCTTGTTTTGTGGGAAATTGCCCTTGACTTGGTGGAAATTGTGCATATAACGCAGATGCAGTTGTAGTCATAGCTGTTGTGGTAAAGATTAGCACCGATAAAAACCTGAATTTCATACGAACTCCTGAGTGTTTTATTGGGGGAACTTTTCTTATTTGTTCCATGTTTTCATCATATAAATCTCAGCGAGAACGCACATGGTACTATGTCTCTAATTTTATCCAGTACTTTAGTCCTATTCACTTAATTGCAAATATGAAATTAAAGATTATAGCTATCAGGATAAAATGCAAAAATGAGGTTTCTAAAACTCTTTCTTTCTGCGACTTTTGATATCAAAATCCTGTAGAGACTAGCAATTGCAACGTCTCTACATCTGGATTCATACCGCAATTCAGCAAGGTCTAAAATACCTACCTTTGCAAGCGGGGTGGTAAATTGTCTTTGCGTTGACCGTTCTGAATATCGACGATGCTGTAGACATGAACGCCGATATAACCCGGGCCAGTCGGTCCCCACCCGTCGGTGCCACCAGTTAAACCGCCATTGATGAGATTCTGCACAAGAGGGCCAAGCGCACCTGCGGCCATCGCGCGCACACTTGACCAGTGGAGAAGATTCATGTTACGGCTGCCATCGATTGCTTCATGGAAAGTAAAGTCTATGAAGCCCGGAGAGGTGTTCGGATTGGCCGCAGTACCGGCCTTCCGCATCAGAGCCGTCAATTCCTGTTGGCTGCGACCTTTCACTACCGCTGCTTCGTTAATCGCAACTCCATCGTCCATACGGAATTGGGCGTAATAACCCGGTGGCGGTGTGGAGTTATTGACATCGGTACTGGCAGCACTTTGTTCCAGTGGTTTAACTGCGTAGTCTTCAAACCGCACGGAGGCCAATTGCAAAGACCGAGCAAGTGCCATTAAAGTTGGATTTTCACGTGCAGCTTTATATTGCCCTTCAGTTTCAAATTGGTAGTAAACCACTATCCGCTTCAAATCGATATCAGCCAGTGTCATGCTAGCCCGAAACCCATTTTGGGAACCGATAGCCCTAATCATCTGGGCTACTTTGGTTTTATAGTCAGCCGTTACCTGGTCGTCCTTGGTCTCAAGAAAGATAAAATGCGTTACAGGTGCATAACGACTTGGGTCAATGATGAAGACTGGCCCATATTTGTCCTTGTCTACGGATTGTCTGAGGTTATCTCGATTTATATTTTGTGCCTGGGCTTGGCTACCCACGAAAACAAACACACCCAGTAATGCTGTGCAGAGTACTTTTTTCATTTGCATTCCTTCCTTTTGACGATATGGATTTAGTTGCTGTTTATATTTGACGTTGTGGAACATTTTTTCCACCTAGCTATCGTATAAATACTGACTAAAATTCACATGGTACTAACGCTCTAATTTGATCCGGTACTTTAGTCCCAATTACAAGTAGCAAAAATAGTACTAAAGACTCTGGCTATTAGCATTCAATATAGATTTAAATGAGATTACAAAGCCATGATTCATGCCGTGGTTATTAATGGATAGACATAATTCACAATAGGCAGTTTGACAGTATTGAAAAATTGAGATAAAGAAGATAGGATAGTTGTCAAGTAATTCTCTTAATTCTCAAATACCTCTGTTTATTGCTGAATTATGTTAATCCTTTTGTAAAATCTTGCTTTTGATTGTTTTGATTTAAACTTAGTTGGATTTTAAAGTAAAGCAAGAAATAACTATTTTTAACTGGCAATTTAATATGAATCTAGGTTTTCAATTAAAAAGAAATATAAAACTCGAACAGCCTCCACTGCGCTTATTGCTATATCTGGAGTGGACTCTTTTTGGTATATCCGTAGTTATTATGAATCTTCCTCCCATCAGAAATTGGAGGGGTTCTGTTCATGTTAACCCTATTTTATTAATTTTAAGTATTGCTATTTTTGGTTTTCTAGGCTTCAGGTTGCCCAATGGCGATCGACTATCAAAAATAATATATACGTTGTTCCAATTATTCTTAATTTTATTGATAAATATTGGAGCAGATAACGGCGTTGGTTTTTCACCTGTGTTACTTTTGGTTGTAGTAATTCGCAGTATTTCAGTATTTAAATTTCCTGGAAGTCTACTAGTAGTTGGTTTAGTTTTAATATGTTTTATTTTTACTCTGAATACCTTAAATCTCCCGCCTAAACAACCCCCACCAGAAATGTTGCAGGGAGAAAATTTTATAAATATTGTCTGGATAATAAAATTACATCTTGTGATGTTATTCAGTTTAATTTTAGTGTTTATTTTACTTTTAGTTAATGCATTATTTGAACTTGCTCTTGCTCACAGGCGTTTGCGTGAATATGCTTTGCGTATTGAAGACCAAGCAACACTACAGGAACGTAACCGTATTGCCCGCGAAATACATGATGCTTTGGGACATTCACTAACAGCACAAAGTATTCAACTTGAAAATGCATTAGTATATTTAGAGTCAAACATGGACAGAGCCAAAGGTTTTTTATTAGAAGCTCGACAACTTAGTGCTAATCTTTTGCAAGAAGTTCGCTATTCGGTGACAGCATTACGCTACGATCCTTTGCAAGGTAAATCTTTGGATGCTGCAATTAAACTTTTAATTTTAGATTTCCAAAGTAGAACCCAAATTACCCCCGATTATTCCCAGTGTGGCATCCTATCGGTTCCCCATGAATTAAGTATAAACAGAACAATTTACCGGATTCTCCAGGAAGCTTTGACTAATATTTCCAAGCATAGCAAGGCAAGTGAGGTCACAATTGCTATACAGGCAACCAAAAATTCATTTTGTTTGCGTGTAGAAGATAATGGTATTGGATTTGATCCCGATTTCAATACCAGAGGATTTGGAATACAAGGGATGCGGGAAAGAACTTCTGCGCTTGGAGGTAAACTTTCAATCGCTAGCAAACCTCAAGGAGGTTGTCATCTGATGGCTGTGTTTCCATTATCAAGCTCGGAGTCATGATTCGCATTCTATTGGTAGATGACCAAACAATTATACGGCAGGGTATAAAAAGTCTGTTGGAGTCACAACCCGATTTTGCAGTAATTGGAGATGCTGAAAATGGTAAGGTAGCCATAACTCAAGTTGAGATACTACAACCAGATGTTGTATTAATGGATGTACGAATGCCGATAATGGATGGGGTTGCCGCAACCGGAGCGATTTGCCAGCAATTTGCGAATATTAAAGTATTAATTTTAACGACTTTTGATGATGATGAGTACGTATCTCAAGCAATAAGATTGGGTGCAAAAGGCTACTTACTCAAAGATACACCCGTGGAACCATTAGCCAATGCTATTAGGTCAGTGTATGCTGGACATACCCATTTAGGACCTGGGTTGGTAGAGAAAATAATTACCACTGTTTCCGAGTCTATTGCTTCAAACACCCCAAATATACCACTTGAGTTTGCAGAACTGACTCCTAGAGAAAAGGATGTTTTACGATTGATTGCATTGGGTGCTAATAACCGTGAAATTGCCCAGTCTTTATTTATTGCCGAACGTACCGTCAAAAATCACGTTACTAATATTTTAATGCGGTTGAATTTACGCGATCGCACTCAAGCCGCAATTTTTGCCAATTCGTTTTTGCAGTTTTTGGATGATGAAAGTCTAAGTTAATCTGAACTTCCCACTGTACAAATGTACTAAATATACCGGAAAAGCCTGTATTGAAAGCGATGCAGGCTTTTAAACTCGAAGGCTTGTACCCATGTAATTTAAGATTTATTTAAGATTTAATAGGTTGATAAAAACTCCTAACCACACCTCTACCAAAGGCATTTTCAAAGCACGTTGCAGTTTCGTTAGGGTGATTTCATCTTTTACTTGTGCAAGATGTTGTGCGATCGCATCCTTCCACTTGTTTACATCCTCATCACCTGCCAAGCGATGAACGTTGGTAAAAGAGCGCACAATTTAACTATTATTTCCATTATCAAAATAGAATTCAGGAATCAGAATCTAGAATTGAATTCTGTACGATTGGTAGATGAATAAATAGGTTTAAGACCCCTACTCAAATTTATAACTGATCTTAAGATTTCCGGTTCTTCGGTTACTTTTATGGAGAATTAATACTAAAGTGCCAGTTTAATAAACTGCGTAATCGAAAATTGCTAAAGTTACGAAAGCCATATCCAAGTCTCTTAATTAACTTAAGTTTATGATTAATTCCTTCTACAGTACCACTCGTGGTTCTACCGTCAAAATAGCCTACTATTTCACCAAACCATCTAACCATTGTACCTATACTTTTCGGAAAACATGAAAGTGCATCATGCATCCAATCTAATAACTTAATTATGCTGTCTCCCCAAGATATAGTTGATTCAAATATGTCTCTAAATTCCTCTTTCAGTTTGTGCATTTTAGCTAAAATCGGTGAAACTTCCTGAGCAGATTTTAACTTCTCTTTTTGCTGAGCGTTTAAAGAATCTTCATTTTTAATGAAGCTATATTTGCTTTTATTTAATCCCTCTAATATTCTCTCTTTCTCTGATTTATTTTCTAGCGACATTGCTGCTCTCTTTTCAGCTTTACGCATAGCATCTAATTCATCATTGACTTGTTTCATAACATGAAATCTGTCAGCAGTTATATTAGCATTAGGCATTAATTCTTCTACTAAATTTTTATAGGGCAACCAGAGTTCAATACTGACCTCTTCGATTTGTTCAAGTATCTGAACTCCCCAGCCTCTAAGAACTTTCCGTATTTCTTCCATTCTTCTGGAATTGACTATTTCAATGGGTTTATGAGTGTCTAAATCTACTAATACTGCTAAATAATTTCCTTGACCTTTCACCAAAGCTATTTCATCTATGCCTAATCTCTTTACTTGATTTAAATTTATATTTAATATTTGTGAACCTTGATTTTTTAACATTGATTCAACTTCTTCATCACTCAAATCATTCTTTTTTGCTACGCTATGAATGTTGCTATTTAATACTTGTTGCACTACATCAACCGCTAGTCTCTTAGTATATGCTTTATTCTTTTCAACTCTGGCGAGATTAATACTTGCAATCCTGATGAGATATTATTGTTGATGGCTAGTATTGTCAAAAATAAGTTAATCAATTTAAGCTTTGATTCTATTAATCAATTTGTGGTTGGAGAAGATGCAAATTATCAGGGCGAACGCATCTAAAGTACAATAATCCTTTAATAGCAAGGGTTTGAGCATTTCTTAATAGAGGCTATTTTTTCATCAATATCCTTATTTAGCCAGGGTTTCAGATTTTGCGTGCGTTTGCCCTGTGCAAATTATTATATGCATTCCTTTGTTCGTGACTGGGTTCTACATCAGTTAACTCAAGATGGGTTGCAATAATGGATTTAATAAGAGGGCGATCGCGCGAACCTATAGGTGTTTTGCTCTAACAGTTGTTATATAATCCTCAAACCCTTATCTATTCGGCTTTTGAACAATGTCCAGGAAAATAGGGGTTCGCGCAAACTCTCAAATTCTTGCTGTGACTAGATTTGAGGTTTTTTTGAAAGAGGAGATATTGACAGGCGATCGCTGAAATTTAACAAAATCTTGTAAAATTTCTCTATAAAGAATCGTCATTCGCACCAACACTAAAGCACAAAAGACGATCGCACTTTAACATCAGATATAACAAGCAAAACAAATATTACCTGATATGCCAACTGCCACACTCAAGAATCAAGTGTCAACCAAAACTGACTCCAAAGCAGTCGCGCATTTTCTCATTGGGACACCAGGAAGTGGTAAATCTACTTTGGCGAAACTCATATCTAGCTTGGGAAATTGCGAAATCATCTCGACTGACGACATCCGCGAAGAATTATATGGTGATGCGACAATTCAAGGGGAATGGCAAAAAATTGAGGCTACCGCTATTCACTGTATTTGTACTGCACTGAGCTTAGGTAAAAGTGTAGTCTATGATGCTACTAATTTTAAGCGTTTTTTTCGCATGGACTTTCTAGTCAAAGTCAACACCCAAGTTGCAGAATGGGGATTAAACCAACCTAACTGGATTGCTTGGTACTTACAAACTCCATTAGAAACTTGCATTGAATGGAATCAACAACGCCAACGCCAAGTTCCCTCAAATATTATTGAGAGTATGTATAAGCTGCTGCAAGATTTTCCGCCAATTACTGGGGAAGGATTCGCCGCAGTCAATAAAATTGATGTTACCACAGCCAAATTTTCCGCATACAAAATTGCTAAACTAATTGCAAGTGTTCCACGTCAAATTGTCAATTTCCAAAATCGTTATGCAAATATCACACCCCATCGTTATAGTCATCTGCTAGATTTTGAGCGTTTGATGTATTTGATATTCTTAATCATTAACTATCCTGGGATTGGGGAATTTCATTTAACTAAACATAAATTATTAGAAGATATTCTTGGTTACGTTCCTAATTTTGCTAATTCTTTAGAAGAAATTACGACTATTATGGCTAAATTGCGGGGTGCAGTTTACGCCAACAAAGATGCTATAGCGGCTGATTTGGAATGGTTGGAAACTCAAGGAATTATCAATGCGACTTTCCCTGTTAACAATGAAAATGCTCAAGAATTTGATAGTGATGAATTGACCCTTCGAGTTCGCTCAGGGTCAACATCTTTAAGTGCTGTACACTCTTACTCAGACAAACAAGTTTTTGAGAGGTTAATCGGTACAATCCGCTTTATTCTCCACTATCCTTTTTTACCTAACGTGGGTGGTAGTTTGAAAACTCTGACTAAATCTCTTGCACAAGCTGGGGTAATTTATAACCCTAATAGCGAAAAAGCTACAATTCGTAAAGATATTGAAAAAGTTTTGAAACCTTATAAAATATTACCTGAATTTCCTATGCGTAGTGGTTATTTTGCTGGTACAAGTATCCTTTCTAAACCGGAATTAATTAAGGTATTTGATATTATTCAATCCCAAGCGAACAGTTTAAATGACCCCCAAGCTTTAGCAATCTACGAAACCTTTAAGCAGCGTTTGTTACAAACACATATTCTTGAAAATACTGAAAATATTTATCCAGTACGAGCGATTGCTAATAGTTCCATTATAGACCCCAAGTATCTTCATAGTAGCGCGTTAAGCAATAATCTTGCCCAATTGGAGACAGCAATTGTAGAAGGAAAACTTTTAGAATTACAACGGTTTGCAGGTGTAGGTAGATACACAGGAGATGAAAAAGATTTTTTCTTAGCGTATCCATTACAAATAGTGTTTTCTAACTTTGCTTGGTACTTGGGTTATGAGTGCGTCAGTGGTGAAACTTCTGGTTTATTGCGGTTTGAACGTCTGGATAGACTGTTTTTAGGTAGACAACAAACGAAGCAACGTAGTCGGGAAGAACAAGAAAAGACGTTACAAAAGTTGCAAAAATTATTTAAAGCTGGTGCAGGTATCCACTTGGGAAATAGCACCACTGACCAAAAATTGTTTCTCAGTACTGATAAACAAAAACGAATGCAAGTCTGCGTGACGGTGGAACTGTGGTTTAGTGATGGGATTTATCCTTTTATTACCGAGGGGACAAAACGGTTTGCACAGATGAAAATGTCGCAGCCAATTCACAAGACTACAACTAATTTACCAGAGTCATTGTTTTGTTTGCAGAAAACTGGCGATCGCAATCTTCCCCATCGTTTTCAAGCCACCTTTCCCAAGTGGACTTTAGACGATTTTGATTTGTGGCGATGGATTGTTGGCTTTGGCGCAGGGGTGAAGGTGGTAACTCCAGATGAGTTGGTGCAGAGGGTGAAGACAATAGGTGAAGGAATTTTCAATAATTACGACAGTTAAACTTCTACGGAAGTTTAATTAATGGAAAATTTGCATCATCATCATCTCAAAAAAAGAGATGGGATATACACATATCTCATCTCTTGTTTGAAAAATCAGAATCATTTAATTACCAGTATTTTGCTCAAGCCAAGTGACTAAATCAGTTACTTGTGTAAAATCCAAAAACTCTTCTCCCAATGCTTCTAATTGTGCTGTAGATAAGACTTGAATGCGCTTCATTATTGTGGAATCAATTTCGCCAAATCGCCGATTTAACATCCGCGTTAAGAAACGCAAAGCCTCTTGCTGTTCACCACGTTGTTCACCACGTTGTTCACCAAGTCTTTTACCCTTCTGCAAAATATACTGATAAATCACCGACTCTTGCATAGTCTCCTCCCGTAAAAATCGCAGAATCAAATCTTGCTCAAACTTTAACCCTGCTAATATTTCTGTATAAGCTGCCGTATTTTGTCTAGTCTCAATATCTGAAATTTTAGCAAGACTTTGAGCAACTTGCGATAATAAAGCAGGTGCAGAATCAGTTCTGGCTAATGGTGCTAATGGTAATAACCCCAAATTATTCAGAAATATAGCTGCATCTTGTTCCCACATTCTTATCACTTGATAGCGATGAGTTGTCGTCTCGCTGACATATTCTGTGGTAAAAGCGATTTCATCAGTTGTTGGTTGCAAGAAAATTACGACTTGTGTAACAGGAAGTTGATATTTCCTTGTCAAGCGGACGTAATAATCTAGCATCCGCAATCCTAGTGGGGTTTTCGATTTGATTGTGGTTTGAAATTCTAGATGTAAGATGCGATTTTCTGTTTGTAAGAATGTTACCGCATCAGCACGAATTGGTTCGATGCTCAATTCGGTTTTTAAGATTTTAATTTGCTGTGGTTCTTGATTTAATAACCACCTAATAAAATCACGGGGATATTTTTCTGCCAGGTTTTTACAGAGATTATCATATTCTGCCATTTACCAATTGAGGATAATGTTTATTAGATATAATCATTAATTATAAGAAAACTTGTGCCGCCAATTCACAAGACTACAACTAATTTAGCAGAGTCATTGTTTTGTTTGCAGAAAATCGGCGATCGCAATCTTCCCCATCGTTTTCAAGCCACCTTTCCCAAGTGGACTTTAGACGATTTTGATTTGCGGCGATGGATTGTTGGCTTTGGCGCAGGGGTGAAGGTGGTAACTCCAGATGAGTTGGTGCAGAGGGTGAAGACGATAGGTGAAGGAATTTTCAATAATTACGACAGTTGAAAATCAATCAAAACAATAGAATTTAAACTTCTTCGGAAGTTGAATTAATGGGAATTTTGCTTCTGTATAATCTCAAAAAAGAGATGAGATATTTGTATATCTCATCTCTTTTTACAATACTTCGGACAAAGTTAAGCAGCAATAACGCCGTAAGCTCGTAGGCTTTGGTAGTTAGGATGGGATTTAATTACAGTCGCACAAAGGCCTAACTTTGAAATAAACGTGTCGAGCAAATGGTCA
>JAESGP010000301.1_pt1 | contig 10172 bp, 1 predicted proteins | sample 9269741 | NCBI WGS metagenome assembly JAESGP01 (sample SAMN15720684, study PRJNA650882) | algae metagenome | isolation source: Desmonostoc vinosum HA7617-LM4 and co-occurring heterotrophs from cave wall | place: USA: Waikapalae cave, Hawaii | collected 2011-05-27
TGGCGTGCCAAGCAGGTCGAGGTTCACGCCGCGACGCGGCAGACCCTGGAGGTGACCGAGACCATCTCGAATCTGACCCGTGCGACGCGGCTCGCCCTGCAGATCCTGATCCTCGGCGTGGGTGCCCTGCTGGTGCTACGAGGGCAACTGTCCTCGGGCGGCATGATCGGTGCCTCGATCATCCTCGGCCGCGCCCTCTCCCCGGTTGAACGTGCGCTGGGCGCGTGGCGCGGCTGGGTCTCGGCTCGCGCCGCGCACCGCAATCTGCGTGCGCTCTTCACGGCCCTGCCGGACCGCGACCGGCCGATGGATCTGCCGACCCTTCACGGGGATCTCTCCTTGGAGGGGGTTCGCTTCTCCCCACCGGACGCCGCGGAGCCCATCCTTCGCGGGATTAACGTCAGGATCCCGCGCGGGACCACCTGCGGCATCCTGGGGCCCTCCGGCTCCGGCAAGTCGACCTTGTGCCGCCTCATCGTGGGCGCCTGGGTGCCCAGCGCCGGACACATCCGGCTTGACGGGGCGGACATCCCCGCCTTGGATCCGGCGCAGCTTGGCCGTTACGTCGGTTACCTGCCCCAGCAGGTCGATCTGTTCCCCGGCACCGTCGCGGAAAACATCGCCCGGATGGGCCACGTCGACGCCGAGCGCGTCGCGCGCGCCGCCAAGCTGGCCGACGTCCACGACCTGATCCTGCGCTTGCCGGACGGCTACGAAACTGATGTCGGTCGGCTGGGAAACCGGTTGTCCGGCGGACAACGCCAACGCATCGGGCTGGCTCGCGCACTTTACGGCGATCCTGTTCTGATCGTCCTCGATGAACCCAACGCCAACCTGGATGGCGCGGGAGAGCAGGCCCTCACGCAGGCACTCATCGAGCTGAAGCGGCTGAATCGCACGGTGCTCATCGTGGCGCACCAGCCAGGCGCCTTGCGCACCGCCGATACCCTTTTGGTTCTGCGCGACGGCGTGGTGGGCGCGTTCGGACCCCGCGACGAGGTTCTCAAGCAGATCATGGTGCCCCAGCCGCGTCCGGAGACGGGCGATGGCTTTGCCCGCCCCAACCCTGCCCCCTTCACCAGGGGTGCGGCCGCTGCATCGGTCGGTCTGGCCGCCCGCGTCCCCGCCGAGTAGTTCCAGAGAGGTCCTGAGCCATGGATGGCAACACGGTTCCGGCACCAACGCCACACGGATCGCCGGAACTGGGCGAGTCCATTGCAGCGGCGGCCTTCCTAATCCTCCAAGTGATCACGGCCACGCTCGGCGCCGCGGTCGACGTTGTCGTGGCTCATCCCCTGCCCACCCTGATTTCCGCCGCCGCCGTGCTCCTCGCGCTGTGGCTCCTGTTCCGCCGTCGCGGAAGCGATACTCACTCTGCACCGATACAAGCGCAGCATGCGCGACCCCTCTACGTGATCGGGGCGGTCGTCACGCTGACAGTGCTGGCCGCGGCGGGCGCGGCGGTCGCGTTCACGCCGATCCGAATTGAGGATGCCTCGCGCGCCTGGGCAGCAACAGCCGATGCGATGTCCTCGTCGGTGGGATGGGCGGCGGAGTTTTTCACTTCTCAGCGCATCAGGCTCCAAAGGTCGATCGGCGAGACGGGTCTCCGCTGGCTGGAAATCGGCCTTGTCGCGGCGGCTTTCGCCGGTGCTTCGATCCTCATCCTGCGACCACGTCGATCCGCGGACACTCCCTCGAGCAGCCTCGCAAGCTCCGTTCGCAATCCGAGCCGGCTCGGGTGGACCACCATTCTCGTGGTGTTCGGCCTTGGTGGCACACTCGCTGCTGCCGTTCCGCTGGCGGGCGCAGCCGTTGCCCCGGGCTTCGTCAGCCCAGACGGAAACCGCAAGACGGTCCAGCACCTGGAGGGCGGGATCGTCCAAGGCATTCACGTGCGCGAGGGCGACATTGTTCAGTCCGGCGCCCAGCTGATTACCCTCGAGGACACCCAGGCCCGCGCCAACATGGCGGAGGTCCGCGAGCGACTGGTCCATTTCCTTGCCCTGGAGTCACGCTTGTTCGCCGAGCAGACCGGCGCTGATCGCGTGACATCGCCGCCTGCGACCCCGCTGATCGACGCTGCCGCCCTGGCCCACTCCGTACGCGGTCAGCAGGACCTGTTCGTCAGCCGCCGTGACACCCGCGCGGGTCGCGAGCGCATCCTGGGCCAGCGCATTCTCCAGCTTCGCGAGGAAAGCGATGGGCTGCGGGAGGTCATCCGCTCGCAGGACGATCAGATCGCGCTGATCCGACGCGAAATCGTCACCGTGCAGGACATGGTCAATCGCGGCCTTGAGCGGGTTCCGCGCCTGCTCGCCCTGCAGCGCAGTCAAGCCGAGCTCACCGGCGCGCGCGCCAGCAACTTCGCTCGCATCGCCAAGAATAAGCAGGCGGTCGGGGAGACGGAGATGGAACTCCTCACCATGCGTCAGCAGGAGCGCGAGAAGGTGAACGAGGAGATGAGCACGGTTCGCGCCGAGCTCGCGACCCTGCGCAGCAAGCTGCCAGCCCGCACCGACATCCTGGACCGGACCGTTGTGCTGGCGCCGATCGGCGGGACGGTCATGAACGTGCGGGTGACCACCGTGGCCGGTGTGGTGCGCCCCGGCGAGCCACTCCTCGAGATCGTGCCGCAGAACGCGGCGCTCATTGTGGACGCCCGCGTCAAGCCGATCGACGTCGACGTGGTGCGCCCGGGAATGGCGGCGAAGGTGGTGTTTTCCGCCTTCGCGCAGCGCAACCTCCCGCAGATCCAGGGCCGACTGCGCTCGATCTCAGCCGATCGCATGACCGACGAGCGGACGGGCGAGAGCTACTTCATCGCCAAGGTCGAGGTGGACACCCGCGAGCTCGAAGCGGTTGGTCCTGCCCTTCAAGTCGTCTCCGGGATGCCTGCTGAGGTCTTCATCCTGACGGGTGAGCGCACGGCCCTCGACTACCTGGTTCGGCCCTTCCTCGAATCGATCACGAAAAGCTTCCGCGAGACCTGAGACTCGCGGCGGCATCACTCATTCCCCGGCGCCTGCGCCGTCTGAACTTCACCCCTTGCGGACCCCTCCGTCGCAACGTTTCGGGAGCGTACCATGGCCATCGAGACCATTCGGATCCAGGCGGAAGACGCTACGGTTGTCAGGGGTAACACCGGCTCCGGAAACATACCCGCGACGACGATCCCGGTGATCGTCACGCCGACGACACCGAACGTGACGGACAGACCCTTCGCGGAGGCGGCCGACGGCGACGCTTACGTCGACTTCCAGGGCGCGATCACATCTGCCGGGGAGTTCATCGAGTTCTCAGTCACGGTGGAGACCGCCGGTTACTACGATCTTGGCGTCGGCTACGCGCTCACTACCGGCAACCGCCCCCTGCAGCTCGACGTGAAGAGCGGAACTGGGGCGTTCAACACCTTTGATCGCATGTTCGACCTGCCGGCCACAGGCGGGTTCGACAGGTATGGTGAGGCCGAAACCCGTGTCCTCCTTACTGCTGGCACCAACATCATCCGTCTGACCTCTATCGGGCAAAGCGGACCGAATATCGATTACCTGGAAATCCGTGACGCTGATCCCAACCACATCGTACTTCAGGCGGAAGATCTCATCGCCGTAACGCCAACGAGTTCGCGGGCGCAAACGGTCAATCGACCGATTACACTCGATTATTTGACGACAGTAACGTCATCAACCGAAACCTTCCGTGTCGGCGCCGAAGGGGACGGATATCTTGACTGGGGATCAGCCGCGAATGTATTGAATTTCTCTGTTAATGCACAGACAGCAGGAACATATACGGTACATTTTACTTATGCAAACGGCGCATTAAACACGAACGGCAGCTCAACCACGCGACCCCTTACATTGACGGGTCCAAATGGGGAATCCGTCGCTTTTCAATTTTCAACGACACCAACACCAACGTTCTATCCGACCAACTACCAAGATGTGCCAGTCACCCGTCGACCCGCTGATGGTTCGGACGCCGGAACGGTTCCCGATCAAAGCGGATGGGAGGGCTGGAGCCACGTATCCGGATCCGCGACGATCCGCCTTGAGGCCGGCCAGAACCTCCTCAGCCTAGCCGGCGCGGGTGGTCCCAATATCGATAAGATCGAGTTCGTGCTCGCTGAGGCTGATCCCGTAGATCCCAGTGCGATCGCCATCGACAACCTCTCCGTTGTTGAGAATGCGATGGGGGCTGCAATTGGCGGCGTGATCGTGACCGACGCGGACTCCGTCTCTCACAGCATTCAGGTTCTCGAGAACAACGTCGCTAGCACCCGTTTTGAAGTTGTCGACGGCATCCTGCGGCTCCAGGCTGGCGTCAGCCTGAACTTCGAAGGGCAGCAGACGTATCCCATCACCATCGTCGCGACCGACGCCCAGGGTGGATCCCTGTCACGGCCGTTCAACGTTGCGGTGACCAACGACCCCGCGGATGACGCACCGCCGGTCGAGGCAAACGTCGCACCGACGGCTGAGGCATTTTCGACTTCAACGAACGAGGACAATGCCCTCGTCATCGACGTGGCCGAATTGATCGATGATGCGAATGCCGGCGACCTGCTGACCGTCACAGCGGCCGTGCCAGCTGCCCAGGGCGTCGTGTCGGTGAACGGCACGGTGATCACCTTCACACCGGCAGCCGATTTCAACGGCGAGGCGAGCATCACGTACACGGTCACTGATGATGCGACACCGCCGCTCTCGGCGAGCGCCACCATCGCGGTGGAGGTGGGTGCCCTCGATGATGCTGCGACCGCGCTGACGCTTACGCCCGTACCGGTGGCCGAGAACGCGCCCGGTGGCGTGGTGGCGACACTCGCCATCGCCGATGTCGACACGAACTACACGGCAAACGACGTCGCCTTGTCGGGCGCGGACGCCTCGCTCTTTCGCGTCACACCGGGCGCCGGCAATGGCCTGCAACTCGCGCTTGCCGAGGGCGTGTCCCTGGATTTCGAGGCAGCCACGCAGCCGTCCGTGACCGTGACGGTCGGTGGTCAGAGCCAGACCTTCACGCCGACCGTGACGGATGATCCGAACGAGATTCCCACGACCCAGCCCTTTACTGCGGTCGACAACCTTGTCACAGCGACCGGCAGCGTGGCCGTCATTTCCGCGGCCACCCTCCTGGCCAACGACACCGGCATCGACGCTGGTGAAGCGGTCGCGCTCAACGCCGTGACCAACGTCATCGGCGGAACGGCCGTGCTCGCCAACGGAGCCGTCACCGTTGCGCCCGACGCCAGCGTCTACGCGGCCCTCAGTGCTGGCGAGACAACCACCGTCGCCTTCGACTACGTCGCCCAAGCGGGTACTGACTCGGACACGGCCGGCGTGGTTGTCACGTTCACCGGCGTGAACGATGCGCCAGTGCTGACTGGGGCGATTCCGAACGCAAGCCTTCCCGTGCAGGGCGGCACGATCGCTCTCTCCAGCCTCCTTGTTACGGACGTGGACGGGGACGCGACGACGTTGGCGGTGCGTGCCGCTTCGGGCGATCTGCCTGCAGGCATCACTCTTCAAAACGGCGAATTGGTCGTGGCGAACGGAGTGCCGGCCGCGACTTACGCCCTCGAAGTCCTAGCAAGCGACGGCACGCTGTCATCGAACGCCATTCCGCTCACGCTCACGGTTGGAGCGCCCTTCACCCAGATCCTCATCCAGGCCGAGGCCGGAGTGCTCACGATCCCGGTCAACGATGCCGACACGAACGACACCGTCGTGCGCAATCCCTGGAACAAGGAGACAACAGAGGGTCTTCCGAACGGACTTCGCCCTGGTTTCAGCGGCAGCGGCTATCTCGACTTCGGCAACACGGGTGGCGACAGGGCAACGTACAGTTTCACCGTTGCGGAGGCCGGCTCCTACGACTTCCACATTCGCTACGCTTCGAACGGCGCGCGCCCACTCGCATTTTCCGTGGACGGTACGACTCCGGTCACTTTGCCCTTCGCAGGTACCGATCCCAATGCCTCGAACGTGGCACCGGAAGGTTTTGATGTCTGGGGTGTTCAGCCGGTAACCGTGACCCTGTCGGCCGGCGCGCATACCGTTTCGCTCGCAATGCCGAGCGGTGCCACCGTGGGTCCGAACATCGATGCCATGGCCATCACGCGCGCGGGCGGCACGCCGAACTTCTCCGCCCCAAACTCAACGCCTGTGATTGTGCAGAGCGGCTTCACCGTTGTGGAGGGCTCAACGGCTGTGGGGACGCTCAGCGCGACCGACGTGGAAGGGGACCGCGTGGACTTTGCGCTCACGACGAACCCGGCCACCGACAATGCGCGCTTCAGCGTCGATGCCCGCACTGGCGCGCTCAGCTTCAATGCTGCGCCCAATTTCGAGGCGCCGCAGGATCTTGGCGCCGACAACGGTTACACGGTCGAGGTCTCAGCCTTCGACGGAACGGCCACGACCACGAAGATCCTCACCGTGACGGTCGAGAACCGGAACGAGGCGCCCACCGCTATCGCCCTCACGCCTGCAACCGTGGTGGAGGAGTCGAAAGGCGCAATCGTCGGGGCACTCAGTGTCCTCGATCCGGACGTGAACGACACGCATCGGCTCACGGTCAGCGACGAGCGCTTCGAGGTCGTCAATGGCCAGTTGCGGCTGAAAGCGGACGCCTCGCTCGACTTCGAGACGGAGCCGACGCTGAGCGTGTCGGTGACGGCCATCGACGCTGCGGGGCTCTCTGTTGCTCAGAACTTCCAGCTGACGGTGACGGACGCCGTCGAGGATCCGCTCGGCCCGACACCCATCGTCGTGACGAACCTCGTCAGCTATGGCGCTCAGGATCGCCCGCAGGACGGCGGATCCGGGGCTCTCATCTCCGGAAACGGCGGCGTGCTCGCCCTTGATGGCAATCTCTGGAAGCGCGGCACGCTCTCCGCGCCCTACACCATCACCGAGTCGACGACACTCGTCCTTGATGTGGCCATCGGCAGTGGCGAAGAGCTCCCCGAGATCGTTGCCATCGGCTTCGATCTCGACGAGAGCCCGTTCGACAGCGATGGTAACCTCTATCAGCTCGGCGGATCGCAAAGTCAGGGCGGGTTCATCGACCTGCGAGGCGAAGGCGTCCTCAACGAGGATGGCACGCGCCGCTTCACCATCGACCTGAGCACCCACGCCGGTCAGACGATCACCTCGCTTGTCTTCATCAACGATGACGACGCACGGGCGAGCCTCGGCTCGTCGACCTTCAGCAACATGTCGTTCGTGGAGACGACGGGTGACGGGGCAAACAGCGCTCCCGTGGTCGTGGGTGGCGGCGTCGCCGACATCAGCTTGAAGGACGATGGCCGCATCGAGATCGACCTGCCGTTCGCCGACGCGGATGGGGACGCGCTGAGCTACAGCATTGCCATTCAAAATGCGGCCGGTGAGCCCGTGACGGTTCCGGCTGGGCTTGCCATCGTCGATGGCGTGCTGGCCGGTCCGGCAAGTGCTCTGGGCGCGGGCGCGTTCACGCTCACCGTCACGGCGAGCGACGGCACGCTGTCGGCCACCGACAGCTTCGTCCTGACGATCGCGAGGACCAATGTCGCCCCGGTTGCCGAGGACGTTGCGCTGGAGCCGTATTTCGGCACGGTTGGTGGCACGTTCGAAGGTTTCGACCTCAACGCGTTCGCTCCGTACTTCTCGGACGCCGATGGCGATGCACTGACGCTGTCCATCGAGGGGCTGCCGGCCGGTCTCAGCGTCGATGCGGAGGGTTTCGTCTCGGGCCGCCCGACGGCTGCCGGCTCATTCGACTTGACGATCCGGGCGACCGATCCCACCGGTGCCTCGGCGACGCTGACGGTCCCCTTCGAAGTCGAGGGTCCGGTTCTCGGCGACACCATCACGGTGGAGGCGGAAGCGTTCACGGGGCTTGATGCCGCCACAGGCTTCTTCGCCACCGGCGCGACGGCCGCATCGGGTGATCAGCTGATCCGCGTGAACCAGAACCAGTCTGGCTCCGTGACCACGGATCTCTCCGCGTCCGGCGTCGTCCCCGGCTGGTACAAGGTCACGCTGTTTGCCTTCGACGAGAACGACGGGGCCAGCACGCTCTCGTTGCGCGTCGGCGACACCCCACTCCTCGTCAATGGCTCGGCCACCGCCACCTTGAGCGACACGGGCGGCGGAACCTTCGTCAATCAGCCAGCCCCGCGGGGCGCTGCCGCCGAAGCCGGGAACCTGAAAGCGATCACCTTCGACACGATCGTCTACGTCGGTGCCGATACCGTTGCGACCCTGCAGGGCCAGGCGCAGGGTGGCGAGTTCCTGCGCGTCGACCGCCTCACGTTCGAGCGCGTCCAGGCGCCCAATGCGGCACCGAGCGAGCCGACGATCACGGGTCTCAGCGTGAACGAGAACGCCGACGGTGCTGTGATCGGGACGCTACAATCGACCGACCCCGACGGGACCGCGGTGAGCTTCACCGTGAACGATGATCGCTTCGAGGTGGACGGCGACGATCAGCTGACGCTCAAGGACGGCGAGAGCCTCGACCACGAGACCGAGGCCACCGTGTCCGTGGTCGTGACGGCGCGCGACGAGGATGGCGGCAGCGTCACCAAGACGTTCACCATCGCCGTCGGCGACGTCAACGAGGCTCCCACCCTCAGCGGGACCCTCGCGAACGCGGCTGTGCCCGCAGCCGGCGGAAGCGTGAGCCTCGCCGGATTGACCGCTGCTGATCCCGATGCTGGAGATGCCGCAACGCTCGGCGTCCGTCTCGCAAACGGCGAGGCCTTGCCGGCAGGCCTGGCCATCGTCAACGGCGCGCTCGTGATCCCGGCTGGATTGGGCGGGCGCGTTCTCGCGCTCGAACTGTTTGCAACCGATGGGGAACTCGCCTCGAACCCCGTTCCGCTCACCGTGACCGTGGCGGCGACGTTCACGCCGGTCGTGGTGCAGGCGGAGAGCGGTGTGATCACGCTCGCCGCAGCCTCGGACGACTCGCGGACGCAGGTGCGTGACGCGAGCAACCAGGAAACTCGCACCGTCGGAGGCGTCCAGGAACAGTACCTGCGTCCCGACTACTCGGGCACGGGTTACCTCGATTTCGGCAACGACGCCGGGGACAGGGCGAGCTACGTCGTCAATGTGGCCACGGCCGGCACCTACGATCTCAACATCCGCTACGCCAGCAACGACGCGCGTCCCCTGAACCTTCTCGTGAATGGGGGCGCGGCCCAATCCGTCCCCTTCCCGTCGACGGACACGAACGCGACCAACCTGCCGCCCGAGGGCTTCGACACCTGGGCCTTCCTGACCATCCCCGTGACGCTCGCCGCGGGCCAGAACACGATCGCCTTTGCCATTCCGGCCGGGCGGACCAACGGTCCCAATCTCGACCGTCTTGAGATCACGGCGGGCGGCACCGGTCCGATTACCGTCGACACCTCCGCCGACGAGGACGCCAACCTCGCCGCCACGGCGGCCGATGCCACCGTCGACGCCGACGCGCTTGCCGCCGTCGTCTTCAATCTCAGCGGCATCGACGCCGACATCCAGACGATCGAGGTCTCGACGAACGGCACCACCTTCGTCCCGGCGACCGTCACGGGCACGGGCGGGAACCGTGTCGTCACGGTGGACCTGTCGGCCTTCGCCGACGCCGCCAGCGCGCTCGTGACGTTCCGCGTCACCGACGAGGCCGGCAACCGCGCCACGAAGACGGCCTCGGTGACCATCGAGCAGGAGACCGGCGGCGAGCCGTTCCTGTACGAGCTTCAGCTCGAGACGCGCAGCGGTGCGGTGCGCATTATCGACACCACGGGCGGCGGCACGAACAATGCCAACCTGACGCAGGCGCGCCACCCCGGCAACGCCGAACCGGCCGATGCCGAGAAGGGGCCGGACGGCCTGTGGGACAATCACACCGGCGACGGCTATCTCGACATGGGGATGAACGTCGGCGACGCGTTCGAGTTCGACGTCAACGCCCCGACGGCTGGCACCTACACCGTGACGTTCCGGTACGCGAACGGCGGCACGGCCGCACGGCCGCTCTCGATGTCCGTCGACGGCACGCCGGTGGACCCGATTCAGTTCGCACCGACGCCCGCATGGGACAGCTGGCTCGAGGTGCCTGTCGAGGTGGAGCTCAAGGCGGGCGTCAACACGATCAGGCTCGCCAACACCCTGGCGACCGGTCCGAACCTGGATCGG
>JAESGP010000302.1_pt1 | contig 10169 bp, 8 predicted proteins | sample 9269741 | NCBI WGS metagenome assembly JAESGP01 (sample SAMN15720684, study PRJNA650882) | algae metagenome | isolation source: Desmonostoc vinosum HA7617-LM4 and co-occurring heterotrophs from cave wall | place: USA: Waikapalae cave, Hawaii | collected 2011-05-27
CCTACCAGCGCTCTAGGCAAGCGGGCTTCGCCGATTGGCGGCTGCCCGTGAGCGGTCTCGTCGCGCGCCCCGCCGCCTTCTCGCTCGCCGAGCTCAAGGCGATGCCGGCGCGCACGCAGATCACCCTGCACAGCTGCGAGCAGGGCTGGTCGGCGATCGCGGGCTGGACCGGCGTGCCGCTCAGCCACCTCCTCGCGACGGTCGGGCTGCAGCCGGACGCGCGCTACATCGTTATCCGCAGCGTCGACGGCTGGTGGGACAGCTACGACCTGTTCGACGCGCTCCACCCCCAGACCATCCTCGCCTACGGCATGAACGGGGCCGAACTCCCTGTCGCGCATGGCGCGCCCGTGCGCCTGCGGGTCGAGAGGCAGCTCGGCTACAAGAGCCTGAAATACCTCGCGAGCATCGAGGCGGTGGCGCGCGTCGACGGGATCGGCAAGGGTCGCGGCAGCATGGTCGCGGAGCTCGGCTTCGCCTGGTATGGCGGAATCTGAGGCTTAAGCCGGACTTAAGCCGGGGCCGCTACGAGATCGGGATGGTCCGCCATCCGAATGACGGCGCGTGAGATGTCCGCCGAACTGCGCCGCGCCCCATCGATCCTCGTGCGCTTCGCCTGGATGGCGATCGTCGGCGGCATCGCCACGCTGGTCTACGCGGTCGCGACCTGGGGCTTCGTCGCCGGGCTCGGGCTGCCGATCGTCCTCGCCTCGCCGATCGCCTACGGTCTTGCCGCTGCCTGGTCCTACCGCGGACATCGCCGGCTCACCTTCGCCGATCGCGTGGCGGGCGCGGGCGCGATCTGGCGATTCTCCGGCCTGACTCTCGCGGGGTACGGCGCCGCGACCCTCCTCCCCGCGGTAACGAGCGGATGGCTCGGCGCTCCGCCCGAGGCGTCGATCATCGTCGTCTGCCTCGCCGTCCCGATCCTGAATTACGTCGCTCTCAGCCGGCACGTCTTCCGCGTGCCTCGTCCGAACCCGTCGGCGGCCGTCCCACCGGCAGCCCGCCTGCTGCGCGGATAACCTCCATGCCGCTCTCGCTCGACCTCGCGCCTCCGCCGATGCAGGCGGCGGCCACACCGGGATCCGGCCGGGCGTGGTCCGGCTTGTCGAGCCTCCTCCTCCTGCTGGCGGTCGCCGTCGGGCTGCTGACCCAGGCCGACCGGCTGCTCGGCGATCCCGACACGCAGTGGCACATCGCCGTCGGCCGCTGGATCGTCGCGAATGGTACCGTCCCCTGGACCGACCTGTTCTCGCACACCTTCGCAGGGCAGCCCTGGATCGCGAAGGAATGGGCCTCGCAGGTGTTGCTCTTCGCGGCCCATGCCGGCGCGGGCTGGGGCGGGGTCGTCACGCTCACGATCCTCGTCTTCGCCGCCACCCTCGCGATGCTTCATGCCTGGCTCTCGATCCGGGTCCGGGCGGTGCCGGCGCTGGCCGTCGTGCTCGTCGCCTTCATCGTCCTGGCGCCCCATATCCTGGCGCGCCCGCACCTCCTCGCCTTTCCCGCCCTGGTCATCTGGACCATCGGTCTCGTCCACGCCCTCGAGCGGCGGGTCGCCCCCTCGCCCTGGCTGCTCGTCGCGATGGTCGCCTGGGTGAACCTGCACGGCAGCTATCCGATCGGCCTCGTGATCGCCGGCCTCCTCGCGGGCGAGGGGATCTTCGGCCGCCCGCGCACCGAATGGCGCCGGCAGGCGCTACGCTGGGCGATGTTCCTCGCCGCCGCCGCGCTCGCCGCCTGCGTGACGCCCTACGGCATCCGGCCCTTCCTCGTGAATCTGGGCCTGTTCGGCAGCGGCGAGTCCCTGCGCTACATCATCGAGTGGCAGCCGCTCGCCTTCGATCTGAGGGGCATGATGGCCCTCGGCGCGCTCGCCCTGTCTCTCTTTGCGCTTGCCTCTCATCCGCGTCGCAACCTGTTTCGGATCGCGGTGCTGCTGGTGCTCGGGGCGATGATGATCCGGCATTCGCGCTTCGCCGACCTCTTCATCCTGGTCGCCCCGATCCTCGTCGCGGGACCCGCCGCGCTGCGCTTCGCGAGCCTGCGTACCGAGCCGCGCCCCCCGAGCCGGCCGTTCGATCACCTCGTGATGGCGGCCCTGGGTATCGCTGCGCTGGGCTATGCCGCCACCCTGGCGCCGAGGCCGGCTGCACAGGTCACGCCAATCGCCGCTCTGGAGGCGGCGCGCGCGAAGGGCCTCACCGGACCCCTCTACAACGACTACGATTTCGGCGGCTTCCTGATCGCCGAGGGGATGAGGACCTTCATCGACGGTCGCGCGGACCAGATCTTCCTCGGCGGCTTCATGGACGCCCTCGAGCGCGCCCAGACGGCTCCGGAGCGCTTTGCCGCCCTGCTGTCGCGCTACGGCGTCACCTGGGCGATCGTCCGGACGAAGAGCCGCGAGGCCGCCCATCTGGGCTGCCTCGCCGGATGGGTGTTGCTGCACCAGGACGCCGTCGCTTCCGTCTACTACGATTCCCGGCGGGAGACGTCGGCGGCTGGGCGGCCGTGAGCCTCAGGCCCGCGTCGCCTCGACGGCGAGGTCCGGCTTCTGGTTGAGGGTCTGGAACACCACGCAGTAGCGCTCGGTCAGCTTGAGGAGCTGGTCGAGCTTTTCCTGCGGCGCGTCGGTGTCGAGGGCGAAGTTCAGCCGGATCGCCCGGAAGCCGACCGGCGCGCCCTTGTCGACGCCGAGCGTGCCGCGGAAATCGAGGTCGCCCTCGGCGCTCACCGTGCCGGCGCGCAGCTCGATCTCGAGAGCCGTCGCCACGGCCTTGAGGGTGACGCCGGCGCAGGCGACGAGCGCCTCGAGCAGCATGTCACCCGAGCAGAGCTCGGCGCCCGATCCGCCGGTGGCCGGGTGCAGGCCCGCCACCGCCAGCGCCCGGCCGGTCTCGACCTTGCAGGCGATCGCATTGTCGTCGAGGGTTCCCTTGGCCCGCAGCGTGATCACCGCGGAATCCGGCGCGTTCCGGTACTGGTCCTTCAGCGGAGCCTGGAGCGAGCGCAGGGTCGTGGCGTCCATGGGTGTTCCCTCGTGTTACTTGTGGGGCAGGGCGTCGAGCCTGGCGGCTTAGCCGAAGCTGGAGCGGGCTACCACCAGTTCGCGTTCTGCGGCTCGGCAATCTCCGAAACGGATTGTTTCGGGCGCAGGGACTTGTCCAAGGCCGCCAGGATCTTCCGCGTCGCCGCCTCGGTCTGGGCCGAAGTCGGATTGCGGGGGCGCGGCAGGGGGAGGGGGATGGCGTCGTCGAGGCGTCCGGGCTTGGGGCGCATCACGACCGCTCGGTCCGCGAGCGCCACCGCCTCGCCGACGTCGTGCGTCACGATCAGGATGGTCGGCCTCACCTCCTCCCACAGGGCGAGGAGGTGTCCGTGCAGGTCCTTGCGGGTGAAGGCGTCGAGCGCCGAGAAGGGCTCGTCGAGGAGGAGCACCCGCGGGTTCGCCACGAAGGCGCGGGCGATCGAGACGCGCTGCTGCTGCCCGCCGGAGAGCTCGCGGGGCCAGCGCCCGGCATGTTCGGAGAGGCCGACCCGCTCCAATGCGTGCGAGACCCGGGCGGCCCGCTCCGTCTTGGGAAGCTCGGCGAGGCCGAAGCCGACATTGTCGGCGGCGTTGAGCCAGGGCAGCAGCCGTGGCTCCTGGAACACGAGGCCGACGCCGGGATGCGGCCCGGCGATTCCCTCGCCGTCGAGCTGGATGCGTCCCGCGCTCGCCCGGTCGAGCCCGGCGACGAGGCGCAGCAAGGTGGTCTTGCCGCAGCCCGAGCCGCCGATCAGCGCGACGATCTCGGCCTGCGCCACCGACAGGTCGATCCCGTCGAGCGCCCGCGTGCCGTCCGCGTAGGTCTTGGAGAGGCCCTCGATCGTCAGCATGCCTAGAGGCTCTCCCGCGCCGTATCCTGCCACCGCGTGAGCGGGCGGGTGAGCGCCACGAGCAGGGCGTCGGCGAGCTTGCCGAGGCAGGCGAAGGCGATGATAGCGGCGAGGATCTGGTCGGCCTTGCTGAACTGCTGGCCGTCGACGAGGAGGTAGCCCAGGCCCTCCGAGGCCCCCATCAGCTCGGCGGCGACCACAAACAGGAAGCCGAGGCCAAGTCCGGTGCGCAGGGCCACCAGGGTCGCGGGCAGGACGGCGGGCAGGAGGATGCGGCGGGCGAGCGCAGTCCTCGACAGCCGGAAGATGCGGCCGACCTCGACGAGCTTGCGGTCGACCGAGGCGATGGCGCCAGCAACCCCGATATAGACGGGAAAGAACACGCCCACCGCGATCAGCGTGACCTTCGGCGTCTCCAGGATGCCGAGCCAGAGGATGAAGAGCGGCACCCAGGCGAGCGAGGGCACGGCGCGCAGCGCCTGGAGCGTCGGGTCGAGGAGATGGCGGGCGAGCGGAAGCGTGCCCGTCAGCGCACCGATCGCGATACCGGCGGTGGCGCCGAAGGCGAAGCCGAGGGCGACGCGCACCAGCGTCGCCTGGACGTGGAGCCAGAGCTCGCCCGAGGCGGCGAGCGCGTAGAGCGTCGCGCCGATCCGGCTCGGCGGCGGCATCAGCCGCCCTTGCGCCAACCCGTTCCGCACCGCGAGTTCCCAGCCGATGGCGAGCGCGAGCGGCACCAGCAGCGACAGCGCGAAGCGACCGCCGGCCGCGAGGCGCATTCCGGTCGGCGTGAGCACCCGGTTCGCGGCCGGCGGGGCACTGATCTCGGCCTGATCGGCCAGGCTCGGGGCTGTCATGCGGTCCGGTGACGTGTCCTGCGATGCGCCAGCGCGTCAGGCGCCTGGGCCGGCTCCGCAATGACAGAGCCGTGCCGGCAAGGGAAGCTGCGCGGCCCCCGCCCTGGTCTCAGCGCGTGACGGGCGCGAATTGCGTGTCGATCAATGCATCGACCGCCGCGGCGACATCGGTCTCGGCCGGCACGACGCCGGCCTGCTGCAGCGCGAGGCCGGCCGCGCGGATGCTGTCGGCCTGGGCCTTGCCGATCACCGGCTGCGAGAGGTCGGTGCGCTCGATCTGCCGGGCGATCACGGGCTCCGGCAGCTTGGTCGCCGCCACGAGGGCTTGGCTCAGGGCCTGCGGGTTCTTGGTCGCGTAGTCGCGGGCCCGCTCGTAGGCGGCGATGACGATCCGCACCAGGTCAGGATGGGCCTTGATGAAATCCTCGCGCACGTCGAGCACGCCCCAGGTGTTGGCCGAGGCGTCGCGGTGGAACAGCACCGATCCGCCCTCGATCTCGGAGGCCGCCATCATCGGGTCGAGCCCGGCCCAGGCATCAACATCGCCCCGCTCCAGGGCGGTGCGTCCGTCCGCGTGCTGGAGCAGGACGAGCTTGGCGTCCTTCTCGGTGAGCCCGGCGCCCTGGAGGGCGCGGATCAGGAAGATGTGAGGATCGGTGCCGCGGGTCACCGCGATGCGCTTGCCCTTGAGGTCGGCGGGCTTGGCGATGCCGGTGTCCTTGCGGGTGACGAGCGCCGTCCATTCCGGCCGCGAATAGGCGTAGACCGCCTTGATCGGGTTGCCGTTGATGCGCGCGAGCAGCGCCGCGGCGCCCGCCGTCGAGCCGATGTCGATGGCGCCGCCGTTCAGGAATTCGAGGGCCTTGTTCGAGCCGAGCGATTGCGTCCAGCGAACCTTGATGCCGCGGTCCTTCAGCGCCTCCTCGAGAAAGCCCTTGTCCTTGAGGACGAGGCTCACCGGGTTGTAGGTCGCCCAGTCGAGGCGGATCTCGGCCGGATCGGCCGCGCGCGTCGCCGCCGGTGCTGCGATGGTCGCGAGCGCGCCGCACAGGGCGCTGAGCAGGGTCCGGCGGTCAAGACGCATCGAAAGAGGCTCCATGGCGCGGCAAGCGGCACCGCGGCGGATCAGCTAGGCAATCACGTTCTTTCTGTCAAACGAATTTCCGGCACAGAGAACGAAGTCATCGTCCTAAAGTCCAGGCGTAGAAGGCCTTCCCGCTGGCGTCGATCTACCAACCTGCTAACGGGATTGTCCCATGTTCGACGCCGTCGCCGCCCTGGACAAGGTTCTCGAAAACCTCGATCGCGATGCCCGCGAGGCGACGCAGCTTAGGGCCGTGCTCGTCCCGGAACTGCGCAGGGTCATCGCGCTCGGCCACGCCGATGCCGAGCAGCAGCTTCTGAGGGATCGCAACGGCACTGCCTGCGCCGAGCGGATCAGCCGGCTCACCGACGCCGTCATCCGCGCGATCCACGACGCGGTGGTCTGGCGCCTCTACCCCAACGACAATCCGACCACCGGCGAGCAGCTCGCCGTCGTCGCCACGGGCGGCTACGGGCGGGGCAAGATGGCCCCGGGCTCCGACATCGATCTGCTCTTCCTGCTGCCCTACAAGCAGACGCCCTGGAGCGAGAGCGTCGTCGAGGCGATGCTCTACGTGCTCTGGGACCTCAAGGTGAAGGTCGGCCACGCCACCCGGTCCGTCGAGGAATGCCTGCGCGAGGGCCGCGCCGACATGACCATCCGGACCTCGCTCCTCGAGGCCCGCTTCCTGTTCGGGGCCCGCGCCCTGTTCGAGGAGCTGGTGACGCGCTTCGACGGGGAGCTCGTCATGTTCACGGCACCGGAATTCGTGGAGGCGAAGCTGCGCGAGCGTGATGCCCGCGTCGCCAAGGCCGGTGCCTCGCGCTACCTCGTCGAGCCCAACGTCAAGGACGGCAAAGGGGGGATGCGCGACCTCAACACCCTGTTCTGGATCGCGAAATACACCTACCGCGTCCGCCACCAGGCCGAGCTCGTGAATACCGGCCTGTTCACGGCCGAGGAGTACCGCGCCTTCGAGCGCTGCGAGGAGTTCCTCTGGCGGGTGCGCTGCCACATGCACTTCGTCACGGGCCGGGCCGAGGAGCGCCTCTCCTTCGGGCTGCAGCCCAAGATCGCGGAGCGCTTCGGCTACGGCCCGCGGGGCGGGCTGTCGGGCGTCGAGCGCTTCATGAAGGCCTACTTCCTCATCGCGAAGGAGGTCGGCGACCTCACCGCCATCGTCTGCGCGGCCCTGGAGCAGCGCCACGCCAAGCGCACCCCCGTCCTCGACCGCTGGATCGGCCGCTTCCGCGACCGGTTCCGCGCGACCGCCATCGAGGCCGAGGATTTCACCGACGACCACGGCCGCATCAACGTCCGCGGCCCCGACACCTTCGTGCGCGACCCCGTCAACCTGATCCGCCTGTTCTGGCTCGCCGACCGCCACAACCTGCCGATCCACCCCGATGCGACGCGGCTCGCCAACCGCTCGCTGCGCCTGATCGGCCATTCCCTGCGCGCGGACGGAGAGGCGAACCGCCTGTTCCTCGACATCCTGACCTCGCGGAACTCGCCCGAGACCATCCTGCGCCTGATGAACGAGGCCGGCGTGCTCGGCCGCTTCATCCCGGATTTCGGGCGCATCGTCGCGATGATGCAGTTCAACATGTATCACCACTTCACGGTCGACGAGCACCTGCTGCGCTCGATCGGCGTGCTCGCCTCCATCGATGCCGGCGTGGTCGAGGAGGAGCACCCGCTCGCCTCCCGCCTCATCGACGCGATCAGCAACCGCCGCGCCCTCTACGTCGCCGTCCTCCTCCACGACATCGCCAAGGGACGCCCCGAGGACCATTCCATCGCCGGGGCCGCCATCGCGGAGAAGATGGGGCCGCGCTTCGGCCTCAACCCCGCCGAGACGGAGACGGTGGCCTGGCTCGTCGAGCATCACCTCCTGATGTCCATGACGGCTCAGAGCCGCGACCTCTCCGACCCCAAGACCATCGAGAAGTTCGCCGGCATCGTGCAGAGCCTGGAGCGGCTGCGGCTCCTCACCATCCTCACGGTCGCCGACATCAAGGCGGTAGGCCCCGGCGTCTGGACCGCCTGGAAGGGCACGCTGCTGCGCACCCTCTACGACGAGACCGAGGTTCTGCTGTCGGGTGGGCATTCCGAGATCGCGCGCACGGACCGGGTCCGGCTCATCCAGATGGCGCTTCGCGAGGGGCTTGCCGACTGGGATTCGGGCGCCTTCGACGCCTACGCGGCGCGCCACAACCAGGCCTATTGGCTGAAGGTCGACAACGCGCATCAGCGCAAGCACGCCGCCTTCGTGCGCGACCTGACCGAGGGAGGCCGCACCGTCGCCACCGCCTACGAGACGGACCCGTTCCGCGGCGTCACCGAGCTGACGATCTACTCGCCCGACCACCCCCGCCTGCTCGCCATCGTCACGGGCGCCTGCGCAGCCTCGGGGGGCAACATCGTCGACGCGCAGATCTTCACGACGACCGACGGGTTCGCGCTCGATTCGATCATCATCTCCCGCGCCTTCGAGCGCGACGAGGACGAGCTGCGGCGAGCCAAGCGCATCACGGGCGCCATCGAGCGGGCGCTCAAGGGCGAGATCCGCATCGCCGAGCTCGTCGCCGACCGGCACCCGCCGAGCGAGCGCGCCACCACCTTCCTGGTCCCGCCCGACATGTCGATCGACAACGCCCTGTCGAGCCGCGAGACGGTGATCGAGATCACCGGCCTCGACCGGCCGGGCCTTCTCTACGAGCTGACGACGGCGCTGAGCCGGCTCGGCCTCAACATCACCTCGGCCCACGTGGCGACCTTCGGAGAGCGCGCCGTCGACGTGTTCTACGTGACCGACCTGACCGGGACCCGGGTCACGCAGCCGGACCGGCACGTCGCCATCCGCAATGCGGTGATGGAGGTCTTCGCCGGCGACGTCGCCGCCCTGCGGGCGGAGGGGCTGGAGGCGCTGGTCGACTCGCCGCCACCCCGGGAAGCTTGATTTCGCGGGTCCTCCATCTGATATCAGCGGCGACCCCCGATCCCTGCAAAATCAACGACAAGCGATGATGGCGAACGACCGATGATGGCGAACGACATGGAGAACGAGGACAGGCGCGAGGCGGCCGAGGCCCTGGAGATGTCCGAGCCCGAGATCGTCCAGACCGCGCCGGCCGAGCCCGATGCGCTGGCAGCGCTGACCGTCGAGCGCGACGAACTCAAGGACCGCGTTCTGCGCACGCTCGCCGAGATGGAGAACCTGCGCCGGCGCACCGAGCGCGAGGTTTCCGATGCGCGCACCTACGCTGTCACGAACTTCGCCCGCGACATGCTCAACGCCGCCGACAACATCCGCCGGGCTCTGGAGGCGGTGCCCGGAGAGGCTCGCGCCAGCGCCGAGGGCGCCTTCAAGGCCCTGATCGACGGGATCGAGCTGACCGAGCGCGACCTCGCCAAGACGCTGGAGCGCCACGGCGTCAAGCTGATCGAGCCCAAGGGGCAGCGCTTCGACCCGAACCGCCATCAGGCGATGTTCGAGGTGCCGGATGCGGAGGTTCCCAGCGGCACCGTCGTGCAGGTCGTGCAATCGGGCTACGTCATCGGCGAGCGGGTGCTCCGCCCGGCCCTCGTCGGGGTCGCCAAGGGCGGCCCGAAGCCGGCCGCGCCCCCCGCCGACGCTGCCTGAACGGGCGCCGAGCTATTTCACCTGCACGCTGTCGACCACTTCACGGAAGCGCGCGAGCGTCGCCTCGCGCTGGTCGGCCCTGACGACGCCGACCGCGCGCAGGTAGCCGTCGGGAGCGAAGCGGATCGTCTGCGAGACCACCACCGGCGTGTTCGAGGGCAGGTCGACGGCGCGCGCCACGATCTCATGCCAGTCGGTGCCGCTCTGGCGGTAGCTCTGCGACCGCTCGATCACGAAATCCTTCATCGTCTGGTTCGAGTAGAGGGCAGCCTTGGCGAAGGCGTCGCGCTGCTCGGCGGCCGGCGGCGGCTGGACCGCCTGGGCCAGCACCAGGATCGGCTGTTCGAGATTGACGATCTGGTCCTTCGGTCCCTGCGTCATCAGCACGGAATTGCCCGCGAGCACCCGGACCGGCCGGAAGCCCGCCGGATCGCCGAGGCGGAAGGGCAGGGCCTCGACCTGCTGTTCCAGGGAAAGCGCAGGGCGGACGCGCACGCCCATCACCATGGCGCGCATGGTCTCCTCGGTCTCGGCACCGGGCACGGTCTGGGCGATGATGATGCCCGTGACGGTCGGCTCGCCGACGAGGAGGAGCCACTTCTTGACCGTGGGTGCGCCGACCTGCTCCGCGACAGGCTGCTCGCCCGTGAACAGCACCGCCTCGACGTCGCCGGCGACCTTCACGGCCTCGCGGCTC
>JAESGP010000304.1_pt1 | contig 10156 bp, 5 predicted proteins | sample 9269741 | NCBI WGS metagenome assembly JAESGP01 (sample SAMN15720684, study PRJNA650882) | algae metagenome | isolation source: Desmonostoc vinosum HA7617-LM4 and co-occurring heterotrophs from cave wall | place: USA: Waikapalae cave, Hawaii | collected 2011-05-27
TCGTGGTGTCGGAGGGCCGGGCGACGCGCATCGTCGGCACCGTCCGCGACATCACCGAACGCAAGGGGATCGAGATCGCGCTTCTCGCGACGGAGGAGCGCTACCGGCTGGTCACGCGGGCGACGAACGACGCGATCTGGGACTGGGACCTCGTCGCCGACAGCGTCCTGTGGAACGACGCGCTGTGCACCGCCTATGACTGGGAGCCCGCGCAGGTCGAGCCGACCGGCGCCTGGTGGCTTGCGCGGATCCATCCCGACGACCGGGCGATGGTCGAGGCCGACATCCGGGCCGTCATCGACGGGAGCGCGGAGGATTGGAGCCACGAGTACCGGTTCCGGCGGGCCGACGGGCGCTATGCCGAGGTGCTCGATCGCGGCTTCATGGTGCGGGGACCCGACGGGGCGCCCCTGCGGATGATCGGCGCGATGCTCGACATCACGGAGCGCAGCCAGGCCGAGGCGCAGTTCCGGGCGGTGTTCGAGGGCGCCAATGTCGGCATCGTGCAGTTCGATCCGGTGACCGTCACGGCCTTGCGGGTCAACGCCAAGCTCCGCGCGATCTGGGGCGCGGAGGAGACGGACATCGTCGGCCATTCCCTGGCCCGCTGGACGCCGCCGGAGGACGCGGCCGCGCGCGATGCCCTGCACCGGCGCATCGCCACCGGCGAGACGATCCAGGAGCGCTTCGAGAAGCGCTACCGGCGCAAGGACGGCCGGATCATCTGGGCGCGGGTGAACCTCGTCTCGCAGCGGCTCGGAGAGACGACCCACGCCACCACGATGATCGAGGACATCACCGAGGAGAAGCTGGAGGATGCACGGCGCGACGCCCTGATCGAACTGAGCGACCGCCTGCGCGACCTGCACACGAGCGGCGAGGTCGTCGCCGCCACCGCCGAGGTCCTGGGCCGCACGCTCGCCGTGGCGCGGGCGGGCTACGCCATCGTCGACCTCGCCAAGGGCGTGTTCACGATGGCGCAGGACTGGACCGACCACCGTATCGCGAGCCTCGCCGACGTGCATCCGCTCTCGATCTTCAGGGCGACGGTGGAACGGCTGCGCAGCGGCGAGACCCTCGTCGTTCCCGACATCGCGGCGATGCCCGCGCTCGCCGCGGACGCGATCTCCTACGCGCAGATCCGGACGCGGGCCCAGATCGAGGTGCCGCTGCTCCAGCGCGGCCGCCTCGTCGGCGTGCTCTACGCCCAGGAACGGGAGCCCCGCGCCTGGACGCAGGGCGAGATCGTCTTCGCCCGCGAGGTGGCCGAGCGCGCCTTCGGCGGCCTCACCCGGATAGCGGCGGACGAGCAGCAGCGCATCCTCAACCGCGAGCTCAGCCACCGGCTGAAGAACACCCTCGCGATGGTGCAGGCCATCGCCTCGCAGACGCTTCGCAACGTCACCGACGTCGATGCCGCCAAGGAGGCCCTGGCCGCGCGACTGATCGCGCTGGGCAAGGCGCACGACATCCTGCTGACGGGCGAGAGCGAGAGCGCCGGGATGGCGGAGGTGATCGAGGGCGCCCTCTCGCTCCACGACGACCAGCAGCCCGGCCGCTTCCGGATCGAGGGTCCGCCGATCACGATCGGCTCGAAGGCGGCGCTCTCCCTGTCGCTGATGATTCACGAACTCGCGACCAACGCGGCGAAGTACGGAGCCTTGTCCGCTCCCGAGGGCTCCGTCGCGATCGTCTGGGCGGTGGATGCCGGCCGCGAGGAGCCGAACGTGCACCTGACCTGGACCGAGCGCGGGGGCCCGAGGGTCGCGGCCCCCGCGCGAAAAGGGTTCGGATCCCGCCTGATCGAGCGGGGACTCGCCGGCGCGGTCGGCGGCGAGGTCGACCTGACTTACGAGCCTGACGGCGTCGTCTGCCGCGTCGATGCCCCGCTGGCCGGTTTCGCGATGAACGGATAGCCGCGACGGCGTGAAACGATCCGCGGGCTCGACGCTTAAGGCATGGATGGATCAGCCCGCCACGACAGCCCGTCCCCTTGCCCGACCCCTGGCCCTCGTCGTCGAGGACGAGACCGTGATCCGGATGGAGACGGCCGATCTCCTCGCCGATGCGGGATTCGAGGTGCTGGAGGCGTGGAACGTCGTCACGGCGCTACGCCAGTTCGAGCGCCGCTCCGGCATCGATCTCCTCGTCACGGACGTGCAGATGCCCGGCGCCAGCGACGGGTTCGCGCTCGCCCGCGAGGTGGCCGCGCGCTGGCCGGGGGTGGCGATCATCGTGATCTCCGGCGTCTCGGCCCCAGGACCCGAGGACCTGCCCGCCGAGGCCCGCTTCATCCCCAAGCCGTTCAGCGCCCGCGTGGTCCTCGAGGCCATTCAGGAGGTGACGCGGAGTCCCCCATAGGTTCCTGGTTGGTCGGAAGGATTTTTGCGAACCGGATTCGAGGGTCTGTAATTTCTCAGAGAAGATTGCCCTGATCGGAGGCTCCTACTGAGGAGCCGTCTCAACCGCGTTTGACTCGATTATCTCAGAAGTCTGACCTACTGATACGTCTTTCACAAAGAAGGCTGACCTTCACGAACGACGAAGCAATGCACCTCCTGGCGGGGATCAGGTTGACGATGGTGCCACGCTCGCCATCCTTTTCACGATTACCGAGAACAGCTTTTGGAAGCGAGCTTTGGTTGCGACATCGACCAAATCTTCCGGCCGAGAGGCCATCTCGGTCAGGAACAGACGCGCCGGCTTTCCCTTGTCGAAGGTGAGGCCCTTCTCCTCAAAAGCGATCTCGAAACGTTTGACAATGCGCGGGATCTTTTCGTTCAGGTTGAGCCTCCCCTTCGCGAGCTCCTTGGCGTAGGCGCGGCGAGCTAGCTCCTCGTAGACCGCAGGATCGATTAGGTCCTCGATATCAGCCTCGGAAGGCGGCGGGTCGAACGCTTCGGTCACGAAGAAGATAGACTTCTGGTTCAGCAGTTTCCCGCGCACGAGCTCCTGCTGAGCGTCGCGGCCTGCCTTATCGCCGTCCAGGAGGGCGAACACGTTCAGGTTCTGCCCCGCCAGCAAGGCCGCCATGTAGGTCATCTTGCCGGCGCCACCGACGGGGGTGAGTGCCAAGCTTGCGGGCAGCCCCTTCCCGCCGTCCTGCTTCATCCAACCGCTCACCGCCGACAGGATCCAAAAGTCGGTGACGCCCTCCACCAGGAGATTGTTCGGACCCACGAACAAAGTTTGCGCGAGCGTCCAGCCCAGCGCGGCCTGCAAAGGGAACAACGTGCGCTCGTCGCCGGTCGGGCTGTCGGTGACGGTCGTTCCTTCGTCCTGAGAGATGTTCACCGTCCGTGCCGAGGCCACGTCGTCGGGCGGGATCATGAACGGTGAGTGGGTGGTGTAGACAATCTGGTTCGCGAAGTCGTTCTTCAGGTGCCGCAGCAGATCGCCCTGTGACATGGCGTGAAGAAACAGACCTGGCTCGTCGAGCAGCAGGATCGCGCCATCGGAATCGCCGCCCTGGGTGTCCGCGGTGAACGTCACATAGAAGGCGAAGAACCAGCGAAGAACACGACTGCGCTCGTCGAGGTTCACCTCTACGTCGTAAGACGTGTTCGGGTCGGACACGAGCGTGTCGAGGTGGACGCCGTCGAGGTTGTAGCGCACCTTGAGCGACCGGTCCTTCCATCGCTCGCGCAAACGCGCGGAGATGACAGCGCCGGCACGGTTCAGGATCTGGGAGCGCTCCTCGTGGCCCTCCGCACCGAGTTCGTAGAGACGCTTCGGATCGAAGCCGGCGACCTGCGCCATCTTGAAGAAATTGAGTTCGCTCTCGTTGTGGTCATCGCGTTTCCGGCCGGGAGGCGATTGGTGAGGATGCGATTTGTAGAGAAGCTCCTCGATATTCTGATGACCGGAAAGCTCGGGGAACTCGGCTACGTAGACGAAGTGAGGCATGCTCTGGACGACATACTTCCGCGCTCGGGCGGCGGCGTCCTCGTAACTTGACACTGCGCCGGCTGCTCCTTCGGACGCAGCGAGCAGTTCGTCGGCGGCATCAGGAGGCACCTTGCCCGCGTCGCCCAAAGCCTCGCGCACGGCCTCGGCGACCTTCAGCAAGCTTGTGCACCAAGCAGCATCAGGATGTTGCGGCGGGTTGCTGAGTACCAACCCATCGATCGCAGCCTCCAATCGCAATTGATCCGTTTCGTCCTCTACGCCCTTTAGCATCCCCCGCAGCAACGGCACGAGCTTGCGCACCCGTTTGGCATGCTCACTCATGTCGAAGGCTGGCTTAAGTACGTCGAAGCCGATGAACAGGCCGCCCTCGTAGCTCCGGGAGATGCTCGCCCGTCCGACCCGAGTGAAAGCTGGCGAGATAGACGCCAACGCGTCCCTATCTGCATCCTCCAGGACCCATGTCGTATTGAGGAACTGGAACTCCGGATTCCACTCGCTCTCGTGTCGGTCCCTCGGGAAGTCCTTGATCTTCGTCAACGGCTTCCGCCCGTCCGGCGGGTTGAGCGTCGCGAGCGCCAGAAGAAGGTTGGACTTCCCGCTCTCATTGCGCCCCACAAGAGCGGTGACGCTGCGGTCATGCCCTTTGGCGCACTTCGACAATGCCAAGCTGACGATGCCGCTATCACGGATGGAGCGGAAGTCCTGTACGCGATACGAAAGGAGCTTCAAGGACATGTCCCCCGCGGCCGATACGGCCAGGCTTAACAATTCTCAATGTACCGCTTTTGTTCCGGGAGTCGATGGGGCTGCATACCAATGAACGGCTGTCCGACGTGTCCTCATAGCGTCAGCGTTACGGGCGAATGGCGCTTGCGGCTTACCTGGCCAAACGACGCATCCAGATGTCTTCGTGTGCGGCGAGACGTCTAGGAGACAGGGTCCGCCTCACACGTCGAGGTTGGCGACGCTCAGCGCGTTGTCCTGGATGAACTCGCGCCGCGGCTCGACGATGTCGCCCATGAGCTTGACGAAGAGATCGTCGGCGTCCTGCGTGTCCTTGACCTTGACCTGCAGAAGCGAGCGCACGTCGCGGTCGAGCGTCGTCTCCCAGAGCTGCTGGGCGGTCATCTCGCCCAGGCCCTTGTAGCGCTGGAGCTGGAGTCCCTTGCGACCGAACGCCATCACCGCCTCGAACAGGCCGACGGGCCCGTGGAGGACCGTCTCGTCGCCCTTGCGCGCATAGGTGACAGGCTCGTCGTAGATCTCGCGCAGGGCCTCGGCCCGGTCGGCGAGCCGGTGCGCCTCCTGCGAGGCGACGAGCGAGGCATCGAGGGTCACCACCTGGCGCACGCCGCGGAGCGTCCGGCTCAGCACGTAGCCGCCGTCGCGGGCCTCGCCCTCCCAGCCCTGCTCGATCTCGTCGGCGATCCGGTCCATGCGGCGGGCGGTCTCGGCGGCGAGCGCTTCGGCCCGCGCCGCATCCTCGGCCACCTCGGCCCGGAAGGCGCCGGCGATCATCGCCTGCTCGACCACGGCGCGGTCGTAGCGGGTGTGGAGCGCCTGCATCAGGCCGCGGAACTGGCGCGCCTCCTCGACGAGCGCCTTCAGCTGCGCGCCGCCGAACTCGGTGCCGGAGGCCAGCCGCAGGGTCGCGCCCTCGACGCCCGCGTCGATGAGGTAATCCTCCAGCGCGCGCTCGTCCTTGAGGTAGATCGCCGACTTGCCCTTGGCCGCTTTGTAGAGGGGCGGCTGGGCGATGTAGAGGTGCCCGCGCTCGATCACCTCCGGCATCTGCCGGAAGAAGAAGGTGAGGAGCAGGGTACGGATGTGCGAGCCGTCGACGTCGGCATCCGTCATGATGATGATGCGGTGATAGCGCAGCTTCTCGGGGTTGAAGCCCTCGCGGTCCGTCGAGGAGCGCCCGATCCCGGCGCCGAGCGCCGTGATCAGCGTGCCGATCTCGGCCGAGGACAGCATCCGGTCGGCGCGCACGCGCTCGACGTTGAGGATCTTGCCACGCAGGGGTAGGACCGCCTGGAAGTGACGGTCGCGGCCCTGCTTGGCCGAGCCGCCGGCGGAATCGCCCTCGACGAGCAGGATCTCGCATTTCGACGGGTCGCGCTCCTGGCAATCGGCGAGCTTGCCCGGCAGCGAGGCGATGTCGAGGGCGCCTTTCCGGGTCACGGTCTCGCGGGCCTTGCGCGCGGCCTCACGGGCCGAGGCCGCCAGGATCACCTTGGCGAGCACGGATTTCGCCTGGGCCGGGTTCTCCTCGAGCCAGTTCGAGAGGCCTTCGTTGAGCACGTTCTCCACCGCGGGGCGCACCTCGGAGGAGACGAGCTTGTCCTTGGTCTGGGACGAGAACTTGGGGTCCGGCACCTGCACCGAGATGACAGCGGTCAGGCCCTCGCGGCAATCCTCGCCGGTGAGCGAGACCTTCTCGCGCTTGGCGATGCCCGACGATTCCGAGTAGCCCGTGATCTGGCGCGTCAGGGCGGCGCGGAAGCCCGCCATATGGGTGCCGCCGTCGCGCTGGGGGATGTTGTTGGTGAAGGGCAGCACGGTCTCGTTGAAGGAGTCGTTCCACCAGAACGCGACCTCGACGCGGATGCCCTCGCGCTCGGCGCGGACCACGACGGGTTTCGTCATGCCCTCGATGGGTTTGCGCGAGCGGTCGAGGTAGCGCACGAAGGCCTCGATGCCGCCCTCGTAATAGAGCTCCTCGCGCTTGTGCTCGGCGTGGCGCGCGTCGGTGAGCACGATGCGCACGCCGGAATTCAGGAAGGCGAGCTCGCGCAGGCGCTTCTCCAGCGTCGCGTAGTCGAACTCGATCATCGTGAAGGTCTCGGTCGAGGGCAGGAACGAGACCTCCGTGCCGTGCCGGCCGCCGCCGTCGCCCACGACCTTGAGGGCCGAGACCGCGTCGCCGTGGCGGAACTCCATCGCGTGCTCCTTGCCCCCGCGCCAGATGCGCAGGCGGAGCCATTGCGAGAGCGCGTTGACGACGGAGACGCCGACACCGTGGAGGCCGCCCGAGACCTTGTAGGAGTTCTGGTCGAACTTACCGCCCGCGTGGAGCTGGGTCATGATGACCTCGGCCGCCGAGACCCCCTCCTCCTTGTGGATGTCGGTCGGGATGCCGCGGCCGTTGTCGGAGACCGTGCAGGAGCCGTCGGCGTTGAGCTGGACGGTGACCAGGTCGGCGTGGCCCGCGAGCGCCTCATCGATGGCGTTGTCCACCACCTCGTAGACCATGTGGTGGAGGCCGGAGCCGTCATCGGTGTCGCCGATATACATGCCGGGCCGCTTGCGCACGGCGTCGAGGCCCTTGAGCACCCGGATGGATTCGGCGCCGTAGGCGTCGGAGGCGAGATTGCGTGATGCGTCGTCGTGGGAAAGATCGGCCATGAAGTCCCTCGGGCAGGCGGGTCTTGCTTGCTCTTGATGCCGGGGCTCGAAGCCCTGGCCGCGCCTGCGATTCGTTTGCCGACCTGATATAGGCGTTCGGCGTTGAGATTGCATCGTTTCCGGGCTCGATCCGCCCGGATTCCGGCACCCTTTCCCGCCTCTTGGCGGCGAGGCACGCCGGTGTGGGATCAGCTTTCAGACTGCCGCCCGAATACGTCGTCGAAACCTGGATGTCGCGACGCGGCGATGATCACGTCCGACACGACAGGGCCCCCTCACCCCTGCAGGAACGGGTTCGTCACGCGCTCCTCGCCCAGCGTGCTCGTCGGGCCGTGGCCGGGGATGAAGGCGACGTCGTCGCCGAGCGGCAGAAGCTTCTCGTGGATCGCGCGGATCAGCTGCGCGTGGTTGCCGCCCGGCAGGTCGGTGCGGCCCACCGATCCCTTGAAAACCACGTCGCCGACGAGCGCGAAGCGCGCGTCCCGGCTCATGAACACGACGCTGCCGGGCGAATGGCCAGGCGCGTGCAGGATGTCGAAGGTCAGGCCACCGACGCTGACCGTATCGCCCTCGGCGAGCCAGCGGTCGGGCGTCACGGCGCGGGCGCCGTCGAGGCCGTAATTGGCGCCGGTCTCGGGCAAGGAGTCGAGGAGGTAGCGGTCGGCCTCGTGCGGGCCCTCGATCGGCACGCCGAGCCGCTCCCGCAGTTCCTCGGCGCCGCCGGCATGGTCGATATGGCCGTGGGTGAGCAGGATCTTCTCCACCGTGATGCCCTGGTCGCGGATCGCCGCCTCGATGCGGTCGAGGTCGCCGCCCGGATCGACCACGGCGCCGACCCTGGTCTCCTCCGACCAGATCAGGGTGCAGTTCTGCTGGAAGGGCGTGACCGGGATGATTCCGGCGCGGGGCGTACCTGCCATCGGGACCGCTCTCGTTTCTCGTCGAAGGACGCCCTTGGGCGCGGAAGCCGCCTCTCTACCTCGCGTCGGGCATCGTTGCGAATCCGGTGGAATGCGGCAGGCCGCCAAACTTCGGCCGCGGCTTTCCGCTTAAGTATATGCAGGCGCACGGTCCCCGACGGCCCGTCCCGACAACGAAACCGTGCCAGCCGGGGTAGTCCCTTGCGTCCATGCTGAGAACCGCCTTCGTCGCCGCCCGGGACCGCCAGCGGCTGGGCGAGATCGTCGCCGTGCTGATCGGCTACGGCGTCAACAAGGTCGTCGAGCGCCTCGGCCTCGTCCATGTCGCCCGCTTCGCCAAGCGCAAGGCGCCGCGGGTCGACGTCGCGCGCCTGTCGCAGCCCCAGCGCATCCGCCGGGCGATCGAGGCGCTGGGGCCGACATTCATCAAGCTCGGCCAGATCCTGGCGAGCCGGGCCGACCTGCTCACGCCGGAATGGACCGACGAGCTCGCCAAGCTCCACAGCCAGGTCGCGCCGATCCCCTGGGAGAAGATCCGGCCGCAGCTCGAGGCCGATCTCGGCGGACCGCCCGCGGAGGTCTTCGCCCGGTTCGACACCACGCCGATCGCCTCGGCCTCGATCGCCCAGGTCTACCGGGCGCGGCTGCACACCGGCGAAGACGTCATCGTCAAGGTGCTGCGCCCGGGCCTGCGCAAGGTCATCGAGGCCGACCTGCGGCTGCTCGCCCACGCCACCCGGATCGTCGTGGCGGAATGGCCCGAATTCGGGCGCTACCAGCCCCAGGAGCAGATGCGCCACCTCGCGAACGGCCTCTACGGCGAGCTCGACCTCGTCAACGAGGCGCGCAATTGCGAGCTCATCGCCGCGATCTTCGCCGACCGCGACGACATCGTCATCCCGAAGGTGCATTGGGAATGGACCTCGGAGCGGGTCCTCGTCCAGGACTTCGTCGCGGGCATCCCGCCGAACGAGCCTGCCCAGCTCGCGGCGGCGGGTATCGACAAGGTCATGCTCGCGCAGAAGGGCACCGACGCCTTCCTGCAGATGGCCCTGATCGAGGGCGTGTTCCACGCCGATCCGCACCCCGGCAACATGCTGGCGATGAGCGGCGACAGGCTCGGCTTCATCGATTTCGGCATCGTCGGCCGCCTGTCGGAGCGGCGCCGCACCCAGCTCCTGATGCTGATCGCGGCGATGGTGAAGGAGGATGCAGACGGGCTGATGGCCGTGCTGCTCGACTGGACCGGCGCGAGCAACCCGGACCTGACCAAGCTCGAGGCCTCCTCCCAGGCCTTCATCATGCGCCATGCCGGCGCGCCCCTGAATTTCGGCGTGCTCATCACCGATTTCATGACGATGGCCCGCGAGAACGACCTCGCGATGCCCACCGATCTCGCCATCCTGTTCAAGGGCCTCGTCACCGCCGACGGCGTCATGCGCCAGCTCGACCCGGCCTTCGACCTGTTCGCGGCTGCGGGCCCGACCGTGCGCAAGCGTCTCACCGCGCAGTTCTCGGTGAAGGGCCTGCGCCGCAAGGTCGAGGCGGTGGGCGCCGGCCTGTTCGGCGCGGCCTCGGAGCTGCCGACCCTGATCCACCTGATGCTTGTGCGGCTCAAGCAGGGCCGCGTCACCGTCGAGATCGAGGTGAAGGGCATCGACAAGCTGACCCGCGGCATCGAGCGCGCCGCGGCCCGCGTCGCGGTGGCGCTGATCGTCGCCGCCTTCGCGACGCAGCTCGCGCCCCGCTTCATGGACCTCGGCACGCCGGCCTTCGTCACGGTGGGCATGGGCGTGCTGACGCTCGGGATCGGCTGGTTGGTGCTGCTCGGGCGCAACAAGTAGGGGCGGCGAGCGCCGGGGACGGGACCGCCCGATCCACAATCATCATGGCCGCCGGCGAGACAGGGTTAAGGCTTT
>JAESGP010000305.1_pt1 | contig 10131 bp, 11 predicted proteins | sample 9269741 | NCBI WGS metagenome assembly JAESGP01 (sample SAMN15720684, study PRJNA650882) | algae metagenome | isolation source: Desmonostoc vinosum HA7617-LM4 and co-occurring heterotrophs from cave wall | place: USA: Waikapalae cave, Hawaii | collected 2011-05-27
TACGCATCGGGACGGCCATTGGCCACAGCGTTACTACATCGCCACACTTAGCCAACTTTTTTCCTTTGTGTTGATTGATGTGCAGACGGGTTTGAATTGATCGTTAGCTTCATAGCGCGGCGCGGCGAGGCGGCTCCGTCGAGGGCCTCCAAACTTCGGCGGAGCCGCCGTCTGCGCGACTGAATGTTGTCGCGCTAGCGCATCAAGGACGGATTGGCAGACCGCGCTTTGATCGGAGAACGGGACGGGCTCGTGTGGCGAGCGAAGGAAACGCCCATGAAAGCCAAGCCTGCCGTAGCAGACGTAGCAGTCTTATAGACGACTGCTACGCTACGCTACGTAGCAGCCGTAGCAGACCGTAGCATTGCTACGCCTTGCTACACCGCTACACCCCAAAAATGAGATGGAGAAACATGAACAGAGAGACCCGAAATCGCGTGCAGGATCAAGGAAGGAGCACAGATGGCGAAAAACTGAGAAAGAGGTTATGACGGTCGAACTCGATCCTGATCCGAATGGAAAACTGAAGATGCTCGGTGGGAGCCAATCTGACGATTGGAACATGAGGTTGGTGAACCTCGTCAGCAATTCTCTACCGATAAATCATTCGAACCGTGAACTTGCCAACGAGGCCAGTAAGGCACTCTGCCAGGCAACAGCGGATATAGCACCGGCCGATCCGATCGAGGGAATACTGATCGCGCAATTGATGGCAGCTCATGAGGCTTCCCTCGCGATGTACCGCAAAGGCTTGGCCCAACCTGCGGAATATTTCCAGGCCCGGACGAAGTACCTGCAGTTGGCAGACAAGGCGGCGCGGACAGTAATGCTGTTGACGGAACGGCTTGATCACCACCGGGGCCGCGGGCAGCAACAAATAACCGTCAAGCATGTCACGACCACCAACGTCACGGCGGAGCAGGCGATCATCGCCGACAGCGTCACAACTGGTCCCGCCGCTCGGAACGCCCCAGCTCCCGCTCTGGCCAACAATTCCCAGGCGCCTGTGCCGATCATACTTGAGGAAGCGGCTTTCCTCGCGGGGAAGGGGGGAGGGGAGCGATCGAAGTGACCGTCAACCCCATGCAAAGCGCCCACGATGCGCCTCGTTGCAAAGCGAAATCAAAACGAACTGGAAAGCCTTGTAAGGCACCTGCACTACGCGGTTATCGCGTTTGTCGGCATGGCGCAAGAGGCGGCGCGCCGACCGGCGAGCGTAACGGAAACTATAGAGATGGGGCGCGGACGAAAGAGGCGATGGAAGCAAGCAGGTTGATCAGTTTGTTGTCCCGCATTGCTCGGAAATCCTAAGGCGTGTCTTGGCATCGTCGTCGGACGCGGTCACCGCCGAAACTAAAGAAATGAATTCGAGCGAAACGGGCGCCCACCACAATTTTTCCTTGATCTGGTGCAGCTATGAGTGCCGCGGCACGCATCGCGTCTGTGGAGGCCGGAGCATGAAGTTGCTAACGGGGCTGCTCGCGTCAATACACTTGCTGGCGGGCGTGGGCGCCAGCCATGCGGTGGTTCGAATTGCTAATGATCGGGGCGGCCAGATCGGTCGTTACGTGGATCGATACCACCAATTGAGATCTTCAGGCCAAACAATAATGATAGATGGCCTATGCGCCTCATCTTGCACAATTCTCCTCGGCGCGATCCCTCGCGAAAAAATCTGTGTGACTCGAAACGCTAATCTCGGCTTCCACGCAGCGTGGGATTTTGGAGCCGACGGACGAGCCATCACAAATCCGGGAGCAACTCGGATGCTTTATTCGATGTACCCATCCCAAGTGCAGCAATGGATTGCTAATCGCGGCGGTTTGAGTCCGCGCATGATCTTTCTGCGAGGCAGGCAGCTCGAGGCGATGTATCGCCCCTGTTATCTCGATGCCCGCTTTGTTGCACCACGGTGAAGGCCTGAGACTTCTTAGAATAATGCGGCCGTCTTCGGCTAACTCGCGAGCAATTGTTCGGCGAGATCGGTGCTGACCCTCCCTGAAAAGCCGAGAAAAAGCGTCCGACGGTCGGGACTTTGGCAGCCAGATGATGATGAATCCGCTGCAGCACTAACGACGGAAACTTTGGCCTGCCTGGGACGTTGGCAGACGCTCGCATCGATGAATAGGAGGATACTCTCATGCGAAATCTGGTATTGGCTGGTGCTTTGGCGGTTGCGGGTTTCGTGATCGCCACGTCGATCTCCGTTGCTCCCGTATCCGCACAAGTTGCCGTTGATACACCAATCGGCGGCGTGAGAGTTGGACCGCAGCCGCGTTACTATCGCGACTATGATCGACCCGCTTATCGCGCCTACGGCTATGATCGGGGATATCGCGGCTGTCGCACTGTCACAATAGAGCGGGACGATGGTTCTGTTCGCAGGGTCCGGCGTTGCGACTAGGAGTGCCCGTGTAGGAACCCCGGACACTCCGAAGAGCGCCGGGGGTTTCTTTGTGAGAAGTCCAAACGTAGACCGGACGCGCGGTCGACGATCGACACAAAGAAGCTAAGTCCTTTCAAACAGTCGCATCGTGGTTGTTGAATTTCGGCTTCGCGCTACTTCATGGGCGATTCCGATACTTAGTCCCCGATCGTCAATCCGATCAACGCTGCTTTCGTCAACAATCGGATCAGCCAGGGCGTGGATATGGTTCGTGCGCCTGAACTACTGCTTCGGCGGTTACGGCGCGCCGATCGCAACCGCGCCTGCCCCCAATAGTAGCAGGCCTACTTTGTCGTTGGGTGCCCAGAGGCCCCAATAATATAACTCTTCGGCGCGGTGCAAGGAGTGCATCCCGCGCGGCAATACTCGCAGTCAGAGAAAAAGAGGCGCGCGATGACCCCTGACCTCGTTCCTGACAGGAGACAAATGCTGCCCCCTGGCTACTTGCCTTTCGTATCGACCTTGTGTTTCTCGTCTTCGTTCATTTTCTTGATGGTCGGGTCGCGGCTGGCTTCGCCCGTTGTCTGGGTTGTCGTGGCCGGGGGACTTGCGTTTGGCAGAGAGGATTGCCCGGAAGACGTCTTGTCCGGCCGAGTTGCAGTCGCGGCCGGCGGCGATGGGTTTTGAGCCGTCGCTGCCGGTGTTTGCAACAAGAACGCATTTGATAGAAGCAAAGCTGCAAGCGCGGTTAAGTCGGGCTTCATCGATCTCACTCCTGTCGGATCGATGAAAACGGCTCCGGCGAACGTTCCTCACCCCCCTCCGGTCCTCGAAACGAGCGAAACTGCGCTGCGTGGTGACCAAGCTAATGATCGAGGCGAAATGAAAGTGGGCCGCAGTTGAGAACCACGAAGCATCCACGACGACCCTGTCGATCGCGTTTTTTCGCGGCGGCCGCGACCGACACTGTTCAGCCAGCGGGCATCGGGTTTGTGCTATGCTTGGGGCCGCCGGTGGGGCAACCACCGGCGGTCACAGCCGGCCACTTACTGCTCTGGAGAGCTCGGCAACCGACGCGTCTCAACGAGCTGCGATGCATTTGGTTGCATGGGAAGAAGTGGCCGCCGGCGGGCTTTCAATAGGGGTGAACCGACGGCCCCTGTCGGCCCGAGCAGACAAGCCCCGCGGGCGTAGTTCAACGGCCAGATCTCTGCGGAGTTGCTCATGCGGGGAAAAAGTGGGGCCGCCGAGGGAGCAACCACGACGGCGGCCCCGTGCCGGCCGCTGGCATCGCCAACAGAGACGGCCGACATGTGTCAACGGCGCGCCGGCTGGCCGCGTTCCAACGGAAAACGCCGCCCAGCGGAGTATGAAAATGTTTCTCCTGCGCTCCTGGCGCCTATGCCTGTCCTCGCCCTGAAAGGGCCGCCCGAGTTCTTCAGGGGCGGGGGAGGTGCGAATAAGAAATGACCGACAACCCCACGCAAAGCGCCCACGACGCGCCTCGCTGCACGGCCAAATCCAAACGCTCGGGCAAGCCATGTCGTGCGCCTACGCGGCCATCGCGTTTGTCGCATGCATGGGGCTAGAGGTGACGCCCCGACGGGCGAGCGCGCGGGCGAAGGAGGCGACGGAGATAGCTAGGTTGATTAGCTCATTATCACGCTTTGCGAGGATACCCTGAACACTCAGACGGACACCTGGCGAGGATTCAAACGCGAAACGTGCTGTCTGTGAGGCGGCGATTGCTCACTGGGCTTAGCAGGAGGTGGTACGGTGCACTTGGCCGTTGCAAGTTTTCCCGGAGGCTTGTGGAACTTTCGTCTGTTGCGGTCGGTTGACAATTGAGAAATTGGGCGGGTTCACAGGGAGGAACTCATGAACGGATTGATTTATCTCGTCGGCCTTATCGTCGTGATTCTGGCAGTTCTGTCCTTCTTTGGCCTGCGTTGAGGCTTAAATGTCGATGGAAAACAACGCACCCCGGATCCGAAACGATAACGGCTGGCGCTTCGTCGAGTGGTCGCCGATTGTGCTCGGCGCGTTGGCAGCAACGGCCTTGTCGTCTGTACTGCTCGGTTTTGGGGCCACGATAGGCCTCGGTATTTCATCAACGGCGCCAACTTGGCGTGACGCGTCGGCGGCGCTCGCGATCCTCTCCGGACTCTATTTGATCCTCCAGGCGATGCTTAGCTTCGGCGTTGGTGGTTACATCGCCGGACGCCTCAGAGCCGCTGGAGGGACTGTAGCGAGAGCGACGGTGGCGGACACGGTGGTTGAGCAGACTGAACAGGCCGATGGCGTCCACGGTTTAGGAGCTTGGGCTCTGGCTGTGGTGATGGGCGCGCTCCTTGCAACTCTAATCGGCGCGGCCACTGTAAGCCGGACGCCCCCAGCGCGCAGCGCATCGCAAGCAACGGCGGCCGAGCCGCTACTCAGCTATGAGCTCGATCGACTATTTCGTGCAGCCCGCCGCGCTCCTAACGTGGATCTCAGCGCCGAACGGGCTGAAGCCGGCCGCATTCTTCTCACCACGTCAAGCCATAGCGGCGTCAGTTCGGACGACCGGACGTATCTGATTCAGCAGGTCGGCGCGCTGACGGGTCTTTCGCCGGCGGATTCGGAACGTCGGGTCGATAACACACTTGGCAGCGCAAGAACCGCAATTCAAAGGTCACGACGAAGCACCATCATTGTCGCGTTCTCAATCGCCGCGGCCGTGTTGCTGGGGGCTGTGGCGGCATGGGCGGCCGCCTGTGCTGGTGGAAGGCACCGCGATGGTGCGCCCTTGCCAGACTGGATGGCTCGGTCGGACACTTTTGGTCGCCGTAGGAGGGGGCTGCCAAGCCCTTGATCAAATGCGGCGCCGCTGGAACCGCTCAAGCGGCGTCGTTTTGTCATGATATAAAGAAGAGGGTCGGTTCCGATCGCTGATGGCTAACAGCTTATATGCTTTTTCATAGAGTAACGTTTGAGAGCACGGCTCCTCCGACAGCTCCAACGGGACCCCGCAATGATGCTGTTCCATATCAAAGCGCGTGGGGCCGCGAATGGCTCGCAGTAACCACCAGCCCGCGCCCACCAACGAGGTTCTAGGGAAGGAACGAGCCACGTTCCTAACGGAAAACGCCGCTTCAGCGGAGTATTCGCTGATGCGGCGTTGGCATTCCCAACGCCGGACGCTGAAAAAGCAGGTGGGAAACCGGTGCAATCGACACAAAGAAGCTAAGTCGTCTCAAACAGGTCTTCGCCTTCAGCCCCACCTCTAATCGTCAATGCGGTCGGCAACTGGTTGTGGGATTCGGGACTTTCCGCCTCAACGTATGAACTATGGATCTTGGTCGAGTTCTTGTTTCCATCAAACAGTACGGCAATGGCGTACTGACTGTTCACACTGACGACTGTGCCAACTCGACCTTTCACTCTTGGCGATCGCAATGTGCCCAGATTGCTCAATCGAACGCGGTCGCCTGGTTTAAATTTCGGCGTTTTCAAGGGACCACCGCTATTTCTCAGCCCCAGCTCAACAAACCGTCGGATGACCTCGGATTGGCTGGGTCGATCGATGCCGGCCGGCCCATGTAGAGCCGGTAGCCTTGGCCAAAGCTTCGGCCACGGCCTTCCGCTGCCGCTCCTCGCGCATATCGGATAGTCAGCTTGCCACAGGTTCGGCACAATTGAAAACTGCGCTGTTGCCCCCAAGTCACGGACCTGTCCCAGAAAATCAGGCAAGTTGCATTCGGAATTTTGATTCAACTGCGGTTTGTGGTCGCCACAAGCCGCCTGGATGGGGAAATTGCGATGAGAAAGTTTTTGATGGGGGCGGTTGCCCTGTTTGCGCTTGGGATGGCTGCTCCAGCCACGGCTGCGGACATGGCGGTCAAGGCGCGGCCTGCGCCAGCGCCCTTGCCGATGCTTTACGACTGGTCCGGCTTCTACATCGGTGCCAATGGCGGCTGGGGTCAGAGCCGCAATTGCTGGGATTTTGTCGACGTAGCTGGTTTGGTCGTTGCCGACGGCTGCCGAGAGCGGTCCGGCGGCCTTGCCGGCGGGCAGATCGGTTATCGCTGGCAGGCCGGCACTTGGGTGTTTGGCCTCGAAGCTCAGGGCGATTGGGCTGATCTCAGTAATCAGCGTATCAGCATCGTCAATCCGCTGTTTTCCACCCGTACTACGACCGATGGTATCGGCCTCTTTACCGGCCAGATCGGGTACGCCTGGAACGCGGCGCTGCTGTATGTAAAGGGCGGCGCGGCGGTGACGAGCAACCGCTTTAGCATCCTCGACACGTTTACCGGCTTTGAACTCGCCTCGGCCAGCTCAACCCGTTGGGGTGGCGCCGTGGGCGTTGGATTTGAGTACGGCTTCGCGCCGAACTGGTCGTTCGGTGTCGAATACGACCATCTCTTCATGGGCGATGCCAATAACTCGTTCTCGATCGTCAATCCGATCAACGCTGCTTTCGTCAACAATCGGATCAGCCAGGACGTGGACATGGTCACCGTGCGCCTGAACTACCGCTTCGGCAGTTACGGCGCGCCGATCGCAGCGAGATACTGACCTCGCCCCAATTACATCGTCTCCAATAGAGTAGGCCGGCAGGAATGCCGGCCTAATTTATTGGAGGCCTCTAAAAGCTTGTAACCCGCCCACTGATGGGACCCCCAACAACCGGCTGCCGTCTCATTGATGAAGCTTCGAGAAATCGGATGTCGTCACAGAACAAGCGCGGGCCGATTGCAGGGAGCTTGGGCCGTTGGAGTGGGCGCAAACCAATAGTCGCAACCTGTCACTGTTCCTTGCATGGAGGTCGTCGGCGGCCGAAACAGTTCAACGATCGGTTGCTATAGCAGTGGGACCGCCGGCGGAGAGTCGGATCGAACCCGGCGGCCCCAGCCGACCGCTGGCATCACTGACAACGCGGCCGACAGCCTTCAACGGCCAGCTAATGGTCTAGTTTCGCGGTCTGATTTGGGTATGCCTAATTCGCACTAAGCTGTAGACTGGTTCAATAAAATGGTTTGACGAACCAAAACAGACTCTCATAATGTAAACCATCTAAATCAGACTCAATGGGAAGGGCGCATGTTCGTCCGAGCTTACTTGAGGGCCTCGACCGACGATCAGGATGCCAGCCGTGCCAAGGATCAGCTGAAAGCCTTTGCTGCCGAGCGGGGTCTGTCAGTCGCTGCTTGGTACGTCGAGAACGAGAGTGGCGCCAAGCTCAGCCGGCCCGAGCTTTTCCGCCTGCTCAGCGACAGCCAGGCCGGCGACGTTCTGCTGATAGAACAGGTTGATCGCTTGTCCCGATTGACCGCCGCCGATTGGGAAAAGCTAAAGGCCGACCTAACCGCGCGCCGCGTTCGTGTTGTCGCCTTGGATCTGCCGACGAGCTGGACGATGGTGACCGGCAACGGCGACGACTTCACCGCCCGTATGTTCGATGCCATCAACGGCATGCTGTTGGACATGCTCGCGGCAGTGGCTCGAAAGGATTACGACGATAGGCGTCGACGTCAGGCGCAGGGACAGGTCAAGGCAATGGCCCAGGGCAAATACAAGGGCCGCCCGGAGGATGTAAAGCGAAATGCTTTCATCGCTCACTTGCTCACTGAGGGCCGTTCCTGGAACTATATCCAGGACATGACGGGATGCAGCCGCGCTACGGTGGCGAAGGTTGCCAAGCGCATCGCCGCAGAAACGGCCACAGTCGCATGTGCGTAAGAACCACCCTGGAATTAGGCACAAACGGAGAAATGGGTGCCCACCACGACATGGAAAGAGCGCTACGCTAAAAGCCCCGCCTCAAAGAGATCTCAAGCGTTTTTGCGCTGATCGAGCGGCCTGACGTTCTGGTCAATCAAATTTGAAAGAAGGTGGGTATCGCAGACGCTGAGTGCTGACGACCGGTTGCCGGGCTTCGTACGCGCGGCTGGTCAATCGGGGGCCCGGTCAGAGCCGCCCCGTTGCCGATGGTCTTGTGACTGACGTTTATGGCTGAATGGTTTGCCGGGGGGACTGATCGAATTCGCCTCATCGCTGCGGCACGCCTGCGACGTTACCCTGATCAATAGGACATGACTCCCGGGCACGTCAGGCCTATCTTGGCTGCGCCTCGACAGCCCCTGGGGGAAGCGGCCGTGCGACTAGCGTTCTGCGTTGCTTGTGGATCGAAGGACAACCTGCAGCACGGTTACCTCGTGTCAAAAACCAAGGGCGGCACCGATGCCGAACCTAATCGGATCACCTTCTGCACCGATTGCTACGACAAACTGCATGAGCATCGCTACGGGGCAAACAGGCACAGCAAGCGCATCAAGACTGCAATGGCTGCTAGACGGGCGCGCGGTGCCAGCATCGGCCGACCGAAGAAGCTGCTACCGGACGAATGCAAGGAGGCATTGCGGCGCCTGGAGTGTGGCGAGTCCAAGGCCGCCGTGGCGCGGAGGTATTGCCTCAGCAAGTCCACGATCAATCGCTTGGTGCACTCCGCACGCCTTTCCGGCGAGCAAGCCTAGCCATTGCTGCGCTTAACGCTGCTGCGCAGGTTAGCCTGAGAGCTAGTGTACCGCTGCCAGCCAGTAAAGCGCATAGGTGACTCGCGCCGGGTCAGGAAGGGCACATTCATGGAATACGACCATCCCGACATGGTCTTGCTAGGCGTCACAGCGAGCGTTGTGGTTGCGTTAGCGCTGTATATGGTGTTCGGGCCGTGGTGACGGCAGGCAGTGGCCCGTCATGAATCCTCAACAAAGTACCGGTTGGCGGAGGCCGCGGAATCCAGCATCTGCTGTATTGCGGATTTCTGACGGCCGGCACCGGTTTCGTACAGGACACCTCGTGCTATCATCGAGCCTCGCCGCCTACGCAGAGCGATGGACTTATGCTTGCGGTCCGATTTATCAATTAAGCATCTGCAAGAGTTTCCTGATCGGCCGCACCGCTGCTGCTGACGTTGAACAGCCACAGCGGCCCTTGTTCGATAGCTACATTTTCCGAAGGCGTTGCTCGATCAGTTCGCGAGCGGCTTCGAACACACCCGGCGAGGAACATACGGCTTGCAAATATTCAAGCATCAGAACCGCTTGCTCATCAGGACCTTTAGAAGGCCGCGCCGAAGGCTGATCCGGGAAGTTTGGTGATCTAAATTGAACTTCGCTCAGGTATTTGTAGTCAGATGACAATCTGACCACTCATCACGCCGTACCCCGCGCGCTGCCGACCTGCTGCTGCGTGTAATGCTGAGCCTACGAGGCGGTGAGCTGGTCAGTGGGAAGAGCAGGCTGGCGAGCTGTGCTCGCAAACAAAGAAGCTCCGCGTATTGCACCATCAGATCATTATCAATTTGACGGAGTAATTCTATGTCGCGGCTACTCTTTGACATGACACAACCCCACACAGCTGTGGTTGGTTCCATTTCGGGAACCGGTGCGGCGCATTTTTGGCCGTGATTTTACCTCAGAAAACACTCACTGCGCTCTTACCCGAGTTTTCGGGAATAACAAGGATGGAAATTAAATAACGGAATAATCACGCAAGAATCATGATGGGGACAATCATGAAACGCATCGAACTCGATAAAATGGACACCGACGACCTTTGGTCGTTGCACCTGGAAGTCACTGGGCTTCTGCAACAGAGAATAAAGGCGGAAAAACTACTGTTGGAGGAGCGACTGAAGCAGTTGCAGGCTCCAGTATCATCGGGCCGTCGGCCGTATCCGGCGGTAACCCCGAAATATTGCA
>JAESGP010000306.1_pt1 | contig 10128 bp, 7 predicted proteins | sample 9269741 | NCBI WGS metagenome assembly JAESGP01 (sample SAMN15720684, study PRJNA650882) | algae metagenome | isolation source: Desmonostoc vinosum HA7617-LM4 and co-occurring heterotrophs from cave wall | place: USA: Waikapalae cave, Hawaii | collected 2011-05-27
CCAGGCGATGGCCTACGGCGTCGATTCGACCCGCTACGGCGAGAACAAGCGCGCCGTCGAGGAGAAGTATATCGGCCCGCTGGTGCGGACCGCCATGAACCGCTGCATCCACTGCACGCGCTGCGTCCGCTTCCTGGCCGAGGTCGCCGGCGTGCCGGACCTCGGCGCGATCGGGCGCGGCGAGGACATGGAGATCACGAGCTACCTCGAATCCGCGATGGGCTCGGAGCTCCAGGGCAACGTCGCCGACCTCTGCCCCGTGGGTGCCCTCGTCCACAAGCCACAGAGCTACGAGGTGCGGCCCTGGGAGCTCTCGAAGACGGAGTCCGTCGACGTCATGGACGCGGTCGGCTCCGCGATCCGGGTCGATGCCCGCGGCCGCGAGGTGCTGCAGATCGAGCCTCGCGTCCACGAGGGCATCAACGAGGAGTGGATCTCCGACAAGACGCGCCACGCCGTCGACGGCCTGAGATTGCAGCGCCTCGACCGGCCGTATCTGCGTGAGAACGGGCGCCTGCGCCCGGCCTCATGGGGCGAGGCCTTCTCGGCGATCGCCGCCCGGGTGAAGGGCGCGGATGCCAAGCGCATCGGCGCCATCGTCGGCGACCTCGCGGCCGTCGAGGAGACCTACGCACTCAGGCGCCTGATGCAGGCGCTCGGGGTCAAGAACCTTGATAGCCGCCAAGCCGGTGAAAAAATCGATCCGGCCTGGGGCCGGGCCGCCTACATCTTCAACCCGACCATCGCCGGCATCGAGGAGGCGGACGCGATCCTGCTCGTCGGGACGAACCCGCGGCTCGAAGCCTCCCTCCTCAACGTGCGCATCCGCAAGCGCTGGCGGATGGCGCCGCTCGCGGTCGGGCTCATCGGCGAGCCGGCTGATCTCACCTATCCCCACACCTATCTCGGCGCAGGCCCCGAGACCCTTTCCGACTTGGCCGCCGGTCGTCATAGCTTCGCTGACGTGCTGAAGGGCGCCGAGCGGCCGCTCGTGATCGTCGGCACCGGTGCGCTCGCGCGGCCCGACGGCGCGGCGATCTTCTCGGCGGCTGCCACCCTCGCCCGGGACATCGGAGCCGTCACGGAAGGGTGGAACGGCTTCGCCGTGCTCCAGAACGCGGCCGCCCGCGTCGGCGCCCTCGACCTCGGCTTCGTGCCGGCGGAAGGCGGGCTCGACCTCGCGGGCATGATCGCGCCGGGCGCCCTCGACGTGATCTTCAATCTCGGCGCCGACGAAGTCGATATCGCGCCGGGCGCCTTCGTGGTATACCAGGGCACCCACGGCGACCGTGGCGCCACTCGCGCCGACGTGATCCTGCCGGGCGCGGCCTATACCGAGAAGGGCGCCATCTACGTGAACCTCGAAGGCCGCGTACAGACCACGAACCGCGCAGGCTTCCCGCCGGGCGACGCCCGCGAGGATTGGGCGGTGCTGCGCGCGCTCTCCGACGTCGTCGGCCAGCGCCTGCCCTTCGACTCCCTCGGCGCCCTGCGCCGCGCGCTCTACGCCGATCACCCGCATTTCGCGGCCCTCGACGCGATCGTGCCGGGCGACGTCGCTGCGACGGTCGAGCGGCTCGCGGGTCTCGGCGGCGATCCGACAAGGACGTCATTCGCTCCGGCGATCCGCGACTTCTACCTGACAAACCCGATCGCCCGCGCCTCGCGCGTGCTCGCCGAATGCTCCGGCCTCGCCCGCGGGCGGGCGCTGGAAGCCGCGGAATAAGGGGCCGTCATGAACTGGGAACTCCTCGGCACGGTGCTGCTCCTGCTGCTCAAGAGCTTCGTGCTCCTTTCGGCGCTGCTCGTCTTCATCGCCTACGCGCTGCTCGCCGATCGCAAGATCTGGGCGGCGGTGCAATTGCGACGCGGCCCGAACGTCGTCGGCCCCTGGGGCCTGCTGCAATCCTTCGCCGACCTCCTGAAGTTCGTGCTCAAGGAGCCCGTCATCCCGGCGGGTGCCAACAAGGCGCTGTTCCTGCTTGCACCCCTGATCTTCGCGACCCTGGCGCTGGCGGCCTGGGCGGTGATCCCGCTGGCCGAGGGCTGGGCCATCGCCGACATCAATGTCGGCATCACCTACATCTTCGCGATCTCGTCGCTGATGGTCTACGGCGTGATCATGGGCGGCTGGGCCTCGAACTCGAAATACGCCTTCCTCGGGGCGCTCCGCTCCACGGCCCAGATGATCTCCTACGAGGTGTCGCTCGGCTTCGTGATCATCTGCGTGCTGCTCTGCGCCGGCTCGCTCAACCTCTCGCGCATCGTGATGGCGCAGGACACCAGCCTCGGCCTGTTCGGCTGGTACTGGCTGTGGCTCTTCCCGATGTTCGTGGTGTTCTTCATCTCGGCCATGGCCGAGACGAACCGCCCGCCCTTCGATTTGCCGGAGGCCGAATCGGAACTCGTCGCCGGCTACATGGTCGAGTATTCCTCGACGCCCTACCTCCTTTTCATGCTGGGCGAGTACGTGGCGATCATGACCATGTGCGCGCTGGGCACCGTGCTGTTCCTCGGCGGCTGGCTCTCGCCGATCCCCTTCGCGCCCTTCACCTGGGTGCCTGGGGTGATCTGGTTCGCGCTGAAGGCGAGCTTCCTGTTCTTCATGATCGCCATGGTGAAGGCCATGGTGCCCCGCTACCGCTACGACCAGCTCATGCGGCTCGGCTGGAAGGTGTTCCTTCCGCTCTCGCTGGCCTCCGTGATCGTCGTCGCCTTCGTCCTGAAACTCACCGGCCTCGCGCCGGTGCCGGCACCGATGTGAGGAGATCGCGCCCATGAAGCTCGATCAGGCCGCCAAGGGCCTTCTCTTGAAGGAATTCGTGTCGGGGTTCGTCCTCGCCATGAAGTACTTCTTCAAGCCGAAGGCCACGATCAACTACCCCTTCGAGATGGGGCACCGCGGCCCGCGCTTCCGGGGCGAGCATGCCCTGCGCCGCTATCCCAACGGCGAGGAGCGCTGCATCGCCTGCAAGCTCTGCGAGGCGATCTGCCCGGCCCAGGCCATCACCATCGAGGCGGGCCCGCGCCGCAACGACGGCACGCGACGCACGACGCGCTACGACATCGACATGGTGAAGTGCATCTATTGCGGCATGTGCCAGGAGGCCTGCCCGGTGGACGCCATCGTCGAAGGTCCGAACTTCGAGTTCTCGGTCGAGACCCGCGAGGAGCTGCTCTACGACAAGGAGAAGCTGCTGCTGAACGGCGACCGCTGGGAGCGGGAGATCGCAAGGAACCTCGCGGTCGACGCGCCGTATCGCTGATCCTACCAGCCGCCCTCATCCTGAGGTGCCGCGAAGCGGTCTCGGAGGAGACCTCCAGAAGCCTCCGCGCGAGCTGGAATCCTCCTTCGAGGCTCGCATTCGCGGGCACCTCAGGATGAGGTGATTGGATCGGGAGCAGGTTGTGCGCCGCAGGGCCGAGTTCTATAGACGGGGCCGTTGCCGGCCCTGGCCATCCCTTTCGGAAAGAGCCGTCATTCACGGCGGACCACGAGCACGATGAGCGCAGCCGCCGCCTTCTTCTATCTCTTCGCGGGCATCGCCATCGCCTCGGGCTTCATGGTGATCGCCTCGCGCAATCCTGTCGCCTCGGTGCTGTTCCTGATCCTGGCCTTCGTGAACGCGGCCGGCCTGTTCGTGCTGATGGGCGCCGAGTTCCTCGCGATGATCCTCGTCGTCGTCTATGTCGGCGCGGTCGCGGTGCTGTTCCTGTTCGTCGTGATGATGCTCGACGTCGACTTCGCGCAGCTGCGCCAGGGCTTCCAGCAATACCTGCCGATCGGCGGCCTCATCGGCGCGATCTTCCTGATCGAGCTCATCCTCGTGGTGGGCTCCTGGACCATCGATCCGGGCCTCGTCCAGGCGCCCCTCGGCACCGTGGCGGGCGCCGAATCCGTGACGAACACCCAGGCGCTCGGCCGGGTGCTCTACACCGACTACGCCTATTTCTTTCAGCTCGCCGGCCTGATCCTCCTCGTCGCGATGATCGGCGCCATCGTCCTGACGCTGCGCGACCGCCCAGGCGTCAAGCGCCAGAACATCTCGGTGCAGAACGCGCGCACGCAAGGAATGGCGGTGGACACGATCAAGGTGCCCTCGCGCCAGGGCGTGGAGGTCTGATGATCGGTCTCAGCCACTACCTGGCGGTCGCCGCGATCCTGTTCACGCTCGGCGTGCTCGGCATCTTCATCAACCGCAAGAACGTCATCGTCATCCTGATGTCGGTGGAGCTGATCCTGCTCGCCGTGAACATCAACCTCGTCGCCTTCTCGACGCATCTCAACGACATCACCGGCCAGGTCTTCGCGCTGTTCGTCCTGACGGTCGCCGCGGCCGAGGCCGCGATTGGGCTTGCCATCCTCGTCGTGTTCTTCCGCAATCGCGGCTCGATCGCGGTCGAGGACGTGAGCATGATGAAGGGCTGATGGGCTTGCCGAATCTCGTTTCCGGCGGGGCTCCGCACCCCGCGAGGCCGGACTAGGACACGATGTATCACGCGATCGTCTTCTTCCCGCTGATCGGCGCGATCCTGGCGGGCCTGTTCGGCCGCCAGCTCGGCCCGCGCGTCTGCGAGTACATCACCACGGGCCTGCTCGCCTTCTCGGCGCTGCTCTCCTGGGGTGCCTTCTTCGAGGTGCCGGGCTCCGATCACGCCACGCGGGTGCAGGTCGCGACCTGGTTCACAGCCGGCGACCTCGTGGTCGACTGGGCCTTCCGGATCGATACGCTCACCGTCGTGATGCTCGTCGTCGTGACGACCGTCTCGACCCTCGTGCACCTCTATTCCGTCGGCTACATGGAGGAGGATCCGCACCGGCCGCGCTTCTTCGCCTACCTGTCGCTCTTCACCTTCGCCATGCTGATGCTGGTGACGGCCGACAACCTCGTGCAGATGTTCTTCGGCTGGGAAGGCGTCGGGCTCGCGAGCTACCTGCTGATCGGGTTCTGGTACGAGAAGCCCTCGGCGAACGCCGCCGCGATGAAGGCCTTCATCGTCAACCGCGTCGGCGATTTCGGCTTCTCGCTCGGCATCTTCCTCGTCTTCGTGCTGTTCGGCTCGGTCGCCTTCGAGGGGATCTTCCCGCGGGTGAACGAGGTCAAGGACGCGACCTTCCACTTCCTCGGCTACGACTGGAACGCCCTGACGCTGGCCTGCCTGCTCCTCTTCATGGGCGCGATGGGCAAGTCGGCGCAGTTCCTTCTGCACACTTGGCTACCGGACGCGATGGAGGGGCCGACGCCGGTCTCCGCTCTGATCCATGCCGCGACGATGGTGACGGCCGGCGTCTTCATGGTGGCGCGCCTGTCGCCCCTGTTCGAGCTGGCACCGAACGCGCTCATCGTGGTCACGATCGTCGGCGCGATCACGGCCTTCTTCGCGGCGACCGTCGGCCTCGTCCAGAACGACATCAAGCGGGTGATCGCCTATTCGACCTGCTCGCAGCTCGGCTACATGTTCGTGGCGCTCGGCGTTGGCGCCTACTCGGCCGGCGTGTTCCACCTCTTCACCCACGCCTTCTTCAAGGCGCTGCTGTTCCTCGGCGCCGGCTCGGTCATCCACGCGATGCATCACGAGCAGGACATGCGGAACATGGGCGCGCTGCGCCCCTACATCCCCTTCACCGCGGCGATGATGACGGTCGGCACGCTCGCGCTGATCGGCTTCCCCTTCACGGCCGGCTTCTACTCGAAGGACGCGATCATCGAGGCGGCCTACATGTCGACGCGGCCGGGGCACACCCTGGCCTTCCTGGCCACCGTGATCGCGGCCTTCATGACCTCGTTCTACTCCTGGCGCCTGTTCTTCATGACCTTCGAGGGACCGGCCCGCTGGGCGCATCACGGGGCCCATGGGCACGACGATCATCACGCGACCATCGCGCATCTGGCCGACGGGCTGCCTGGCCACCACGAGGGCGTCGCCCACGATGACAAGGGCCACGACGTCGAGCCGGCGTCTCACGCCGCCCATGAGCACCATGACCACGCGCCGCACACGCCGCACGAGAGCCCGCTCGTGATGACGATCCCGCTGGGGATCCTCGCCTTCGGCGCGCTCTTCGCCGGGCTGATTTTCAAGGACCGCTTCATCGGCGACGGCATGGACAAGTTCTGGGGCCACGCGCTCGCGCACGGCCCCGACAACCACATCATGCACGACATCCACAACGCGCCGGGCTGGGTCGTCGCCTCGCCCTTCGTGATGCTGGTTCTCGGCTTCGCGCTGGCGTTCTGGATGTACATCCGCCGGCCCGAGCTGCCCGGCCAGCTCGCCGCTCAGCAGCCGATCCTGTACCGGCTCCTGCTCAACAAGTGGTACTTCGACGAGCTCTACGACCGCATCTTCGTCCGCCCCGCCAAGGATTTCGGCAGGTTTCTCTGGAAGGAGGGCGACGGCCGGATCATCGACGGGATGGGTCCCGACGGCATCGCGACCCGCGTGATGGACGTGACCCGCGGGGTCATCCGCTTCCAGACCGGCTACGTCTACCACTACGCCTTCGTGATGCTCGTCGGCGTCGCCGCGCTCATCTCCTGGTACATGTTCACCGGCCTGCCGAAGGTGGGGCCGTGATGGGTGCTACGACTGAGTTCGCGCGCGCACTCCCCTCCCCCTTGCGGGGAGGGGTAGGGGTGGGGGTGGTGCCGGATATGGCGCGACCTCTCCGGAGCCACCCCCACCTCCAGCTCCTCCCCGCAAGGGGGAGGAGAGACCCGCGCATCACCGACAACCGGAGCCACTTCTAGAATGTTCGGCCTCGGCATCCTCTCAGGCCTGCTGATCGTGCCGCTCTGCGGCGCGGCCTTCATCCTCACCCTGGGCGAGGAGACGGAGGCCGTGCGCCGCAACGCCCGCTGGGCCGCGCTCGCCACCACGATCATCACCTTCCTGCTCTCGCTGGTCGCCTGGGGCCGCTTCGACGCAACGACGTCGAGCTTCCAGCTCGTGGAGAGCCATGCCTGGCTCACCGAGACGATCCGCTTCAAGCTCGGGGTCGACGGCTTCTCGATGCCGCTGATCCTGCTGACCACCTTCCTGATGCCGTTCTGCATCGCCGCCTCGTGGAACTCCATCGAGAGCCGGGTGAAGGAGTACTTCGTCGCCTTCCTGATCCTCGAGACGACGATGATCGGCGTGTTCTGCGCGCTCGACCTCGTGCTGTTCTACTTGTTCTTCGAGGCAGGCCTGATTCCGATGTTCCTCATCATCGGCATCTGGGGCGGCAAGCGGCGCATCTACGCGAGCTTCAAGTTCTTCCTCTACACGCTCCTTGGCTCGGTGCTGATGCTGCTGGCCATCATGGCGATGTACTGGCAGGCTGGCACCACCGACATCCCGACCCTGCTCCACACCCGCTTCCCGGTGGGCATGCAATACTGGCTCTGGCTCGCCTTCTTCGCCTCCTTCGCGGTGAAGATGCCGATGTGGCCGGTCCATACCTGGCTGCCGGACGCGCACGTCGAGGCGCCGACGGCGGGTTCGGTGATCCTGGCCGGCATCCTCCTCAAGATGGGCGGCTACGGCTTCATCCGGATCTCGCTGCCGATGTTCCCGGACGCGTCGCAATACTTCGCCCCGCTGGTCTTCGCGCTGTCCGTCATCGCGATCATCTTCACCTCGCTGATCGCGATGATGCAGACCGACATCAAGAAGCTGATCGCCTATTCGTCGGTGGCCCATATGGGTTTCGTGACGCTCGGGCTTTTCACGCTGAACGAGCAGGGCATCCAGGGCGCCCTGTTCCTGATGATCTCGCACGGCATCGTGTCGGGCGCGCTCTTCCTCTGCGTCGGCGTCGTCTATGACCGCATGCACACCCGCGAGATCGCGGCCTATGGTGGCCTCGTGAAGCGGATGCCGCTCTACGGCGTCGCGATGATGGTCTTCACGATGGCCAACGTGGGTCTCCCCGGCACCTCCGGCTTCGTCGGCGAGTTCCTGGCGATGATGGGCGCCTTCAAGGCGAACCCGACGGTCGCCTTCTTCTCGGTCTTCGGCATCATCCTGTCCGCCGGCTACGCGCTCTGGCTCTTCGCCCGCGTGATCTACGGGAAGCTCGAGAAGCCGAACCTTCAGGGCATCCTCGACCTCGACCTGCGGGAGAAGATCATCCTCGCGCCGCTCGTCGCGCTGACGATCTATTACGGCGTGCACCCGGCTCCGATCCTCGACACCTTCGCCCCCTCGACGGAGGCCTTGATGCAGAGCATGAAGGCCGCGCTCTCCACCACGCAGACCGCCGCGGCCCTGCCGCCCGTCGCGCGCTGAAGGCCTCGCACCCATGAACGCCGCCCAGGTCGTCCTGCCCGCCCTCTGGCCCGCCCTGCCCGAGATCATCCTCGCGGTCGGCGTGATGGTCCTGATCCTCTACGGGTCGTTCAAGGGCGAGCGCTCGGTGGAGGGCGTCAATGTCGGCGCCCTGATCCTGCTGATCCTCGCGCTCTTCACGGTCGTGTCGCAGACCGGGCTGAAGGTGACGACGCTCAACGGCGCCTTCATCGTCGACGGGTTCTCGCGGGTGATGAAGGCGCTGGTGCTGATCGGCTCGGCGGCGGCCATCCTGCTGTCACGCGACTATTTCCAGCGCGAGCGGATCGACCGGTTCGAGTTTCCGATCCTGATCGTGCTCTCCTCGATCGGCATGATGGTCATGGTCTCGGCCAACGACCTGATCGCGCTCTATCTCGGCCTCGAGTTGCTCAGCCTGTCGAGCTACGTCATCGCGGCCTTCCACCGCGACAACCTGAAATCGACCGAGGCCGGTCTCAAGTACTTCGTGCTCGGCGCGCTCTCCTCGGGCATGCTGCTCTACGGCGCCTCGCTGATCTACGGCTTCACGGGCACGGTGTCCTTCCCCGGCATCCTCTCCGCGCTGAACGCGGGCGCGGGCTTCGGGATCGTGCTCGGCATCGTCTTCGTGGCGGCCGGCGTCGCCTTCAAGATGTCGGCGGTGCCCTTCCACATGTGGACGCCCGACGTCTACGAGGGCTCGCCGACCCCAGTGACCGCCTTCTTCGCCGCCGCGCCGAAGATCGCCGCGGTCGCCATGACGGTGCGCGTGTTCATGGGGGCGCTCCCCGACGTCACCGCGATCTGGCAGCAGATCATCGTCTTCGTCTCGATTGCCTCGATGACGCTCGGCTCCTTCGCCGCGATCGGCCAGCGCTCGATCAAGCGCCTGATGGCCTATTCCTCCATCGGCAATATCGGCTACGCCCTGATCGGCCTCGCCGCCGCCTCCGAGGAAGGCGTGCGCGGCATCGTCATCTACATGATCATCTATCTCGCGATGACGCTCGGCGCCTTCGCCGTCATCCTCTCCATGCGTCGCGGCGGCGAGATGTTCGAGACGGTGGACGACCTCTCCGGGCTGTCGCGCACCCATCCGGTCACGGCCTTCTGCCTCGCCGCGATGATGTTCTCGCTGGCCGGCATCCCGCCGCTCGCCGGCTTCTTCGCAAAGTTCTACGTCTTCGCCGCGGCCATCAAGGCCGGCCTCGTGACGCTCGCCGTCATCGGCGTCGTGACCAGCGTGATCGGGGCGTACTATTACCTGCGCATCGTCAAGGTGATGTATTTCGACGAGGCGGTCGCGCCCTATGAGCGGATGGCACCTGGCCTTCGCATCGTGCTCGGCCTGTCGAGCGTGGTGGTGATCCTGTTCTGGCTGCTGCCGTCTCCGCTCGTGGGCGCAGCCGGCGCGGCCGCCCGCTCGCTGTTCTAGGCGAGGGATGGACTACCGGCTCGGCGCCGCCGCCTCGGCGGCGGGTCACCGCCTTCAGGTCTTCGACAGTCTCGGCTCGACCAACACCGAAGCGCTCGCGCGCGCCCGGTCCGGCGAGGCCGGCCCTCTCTGGATCGTGACGCACCGCCAGGAGGCGGGGCGCGGACGGCGCGGAAACGCATGGGCCTCCCCACCCGGAAACCTCGCCGCGAGCCTGCTCCTATCGGTGGACGACGTCGATCCGACGCAGGTGGCGACTCTGGGCTTCGTGGCAGGGGTGGCATTGATCGATGCCATCGATGAAGCGGCGGACGTGAGCATCCCCCTCTCCCCCCTGCGGGAGAGGGTGGCCCGCGAAGCGGGTCGGGAGAGGGGGGCACCGCCCCATCCGGAGAGGT
>JAESGP010000308.1_pt1 | contig 10031 bp, 9 predicted proteins | sample 9269741 | NCBI WGS metagenome assembly JAESGP01 (sample SAMN15720684, study PRJNA650882) | algae metagenome | isolation source: Desmonostoc vinosum HA7617-LM4 and co-occurring heterotrophs from cave wall | place: USA: Waikapalae cave, Hawaii | collected 2011-05-27
TTCCGTCAGCTCGGCGTCGATACCGCACCCATGGCGTTCCCGGCGCTGTATGGCGCGTTGGAATCCGGCCGCTTCGACGGGCAGGAAAACCCTATCGCCGTCATTCGGGCGGCGGAGTTCGATCGGGTGCAACAACACCTGACCTTGACCGGGCACATCTATTCCAACGCCGTCATTTTCATGTCGAAGGACGCTTGGGGCAGCCTTGGCGCTCGAGAACGCAGCATCTTTCTTGAGGCTGCGCATGCCGGAGGTGTGGCGTCGCGTCGGAGGGCGGGGCGCGACGATCGCGAGGGCGTCGATATCTTGCGCGCGGCCGGCATGCAGGTTGTCTCCCTGGTCGATCGAGCGGCGTTCCGAGCCGCACTTGAGCCGACCTGGTCGAGATTCGCCGCGGAGTTTGGCCCGGACTTGGTTTCCCGAATCGAGGCGGTCTCTACGGCGACCGGTGATCGAGGCTGACGCGTCATGATCAAGCGCGTTCTCGACCGATCCTTCAAAAATCCCGCTTCCGCGTATGCAGCCCGGCAGCCTGACGCTGCACGTTTGCCGGATGGCGCAGGGAAGGCGCCCAGGCGAGCACTGAACATGCGGTCCGCGTTCCTGGCAGGCTGCGTCACCCTCGTCCTCCCCGGTCTGGCCGCGTCCGGCCATGACATTGTCCAGGCGTGGACGGCTTGGCGTTCGGCGCAGGTCGTGACGCGCGAGACCAGGGCGGTGGCCGAGGCGATGCGTGCCTCGGCCGCCCTCATGTTGGAGCGCGGCGAGCTTCAGGCTCAAGGGCTCGCCGCCACGCCGGATCTCGAGATCCTGGCCCGCGGCGCTGCCGCCACCGACCTCGCCTTGGCGCACACGCGGAGCGCCTTGCTCGAGGCGGGTGCGACCACGGCTTTGATCGATCAGGTGCACGAGATCCTGAGCGCGACCCGGATCAAGGCGATGGAAGTCGTTCGAGCGCGCGCGAGCTTCCGTGCGCCTTCCGAGCAATTCGCTCGCCTGATCGAGTCCCTGGACGCGGAGATGTCCCGAGCGGAGCGCGCGATCACCCTCGCGAGTCCGTCGACCGGGGTCTTGGTTGGTCTGGCGCGGAGCAGCAACGACCTCCGCGCGATCGCCGGGCGGCGCGGACAACTTCTAAGCCTCTGGTCCGGTGGACAGGACCTTTCGCCCGCGCAGAAGGACGAGCTTCTGATCCTCACCGGCCGCTTGGCGGGAGCCTGGGACAGGATTCGGCGCGGCATCGCGGCGGCCAGACCCGCGCCGGGCCTGGTCGAGGCGGTAAAGGTCGCCGACAAGCGCTTCTTCGTCCAGGAGGAACCCTGGTATCGCGAGCTCGCCAAGATCGCGGTAGCAGGCGCTGAGCCGCCCCTCAGCCATGCGCAGTATCGCCGCTGGACCAAGATCGCCCTCGGGCTCCTCGTACCTCTGCGCGAGGCGCTGATCGGTGAGGCCTCGGCACAGGGCGAAGGCGCTGTGAACGCCGCGCTTCGCCGGATGTTGGTCAGTCTCGGCCTCGCCCTGCTCTCGGTCTGCCTCGTCATGGCCGCGGTGGTGGTCCTGCTTCGCGGCTTGGTCGAACCCGTCCGCCGCATCACCGCGGCCACCACCGCGCTCGCGAAGGGCGAGATCGCGGTCCCCGACGCGGTCGGCAGCCGATTGACCGAGGTCGCGGCCATGGAGGCGGCCGTGGCGGTGTTCCGCGACAACCTGGTGAGCCTTCACGAGCGCGAGACCGAACTGCGCGGAACCAATCTCCGCTTCGGAGCGGCTCTCGAGAACATGTCGCAAGGCCTCACGATGTATGACGCCTGCGAACAGCTCACGGTCTTCAACCGTCGCTTCTGTGAGATCGTCGGTCTCCCGCCCGAACGGATACAAATCGGGATGACCTTCCGTGAGGTCGTTGCCCTTTCCGTCGAGGCCGGCAATTTTCCGGGCCAAAGCGCGGAACAAGCCTACGTGGATCGGCAGGGATTCATCTCCCGGCTTGATGCCAGCGGCCAGCACGACGAATTGACCGGTCAACGGGCCATCGCGGTTCGTTACCAGCCCATGACCGGCGCGGGTTGGGTATCCACTTACGAAGACGTGACGGAGCGCAGGGCCGCCGAAGCATGCATCGCCCACATGGCGCATCACGACGGCCTAACGGGTTTGGCAAACCGTGTCCTTTTTCGAGAGGAGATGGACAGGGCGCTGATACGCGCCAAGCGCGGGGATGCTTTCGCCGTGCTCTGCCTCGACCTCGACCGCTTCAAGGCCGTGAACGACACGCTGGGGCACTCGGTGGGGGATCTGCTGCTGAAGTCCGTCGCCGAGCGTCTTCGCGGTTGCCTACGTGACACCGACGTTCTCGCGCGCTTGGGCGGCGACGAGTTCGTGATCCTGCAGATTGCTGGCGATCAACCCGTCGGAGCGACCGCGTTGGCTCGGCGGATCATCGAAACCATCGGATCGCCGTTCGAACTCGACGGCCACCGCGTCGACATCGGGACCTCCATCGGCATAGCCGTGGCGCCGGACGACGGCACCGAAGCGGACGGCCTTCTGAAGAGTGCCGACATGGCGCTCTACCAGGCCAAGGGCGACGGCCGAGGCGCGTTTCGCTTCTTCGAAGCCGACATGAACGCGAAGATGCAGTTCCGGCGCAGCCTGGAGATCGATCTCCGTGAGGCGCTCGGCCGGGGCGAGTTCGCGGTGCATTTCCAACCACTGGTCGAGCTGGACGCTGGCGAGGTGTCGGGTTTTGAGGCACTTCTGCGCTGGGATCACCCGACTCGCGGCCAAGTGCCCCCGGACCAATTCATCCCCTTGGTCGAAGAACTCGGCCTTATCGGTTCGCTTGGCGCCTGGGTGTTGCGCGAGGCATGTGCCGCCGCCGCGGCCTGGCCCGCACCGCTGAGCGTGGCCGTGAACCTGTCGCCCGTGCAGTTCAGGAATCGTCAGCTTGTCCTCGACGTTGTCGGAGCCTTGGGGGTCTCTGGACTGGCGCCAAGCCGGTTGGAGCTGGAGATTACCGAAACCGCGATGTTGATCGACACGGACGCCACCCTCGCTACCCTGCGTCAGCTCAAGGACTTGGGGGTTCGCATCGCAATGGACGATTTCGGAACCGGTTATTCTTCGCTGAGCTATCTGCGCAAGTTTCCTTTCGACAAGATCAAGATCGATCGCTCCTTCGTTCGAGACTTGAGCGTGACGGCAGGCTCCCTCGCAATCATACGCGCTGTCACGCGCTTGGCCGCTGATCTCGGCATGGTGACGACGGCGGAGGGGGTTGAGACTCGTGAGCAGCTCGCGACGTTGAGAGCGCAGGGATGTACACAGGCACAGGGCTACCTGTTCAGCCAGGCAAGGCCAGCGAACGAGGCTCTTGGCTTGGTCAGGTCGATCGGGCGCTCGATAAGGGATGCAGCCTGACCCAATGGGTTTGGCGGGCGTCTTGGGGGAGCTGTAGAAGACCCTGCGCGAGTAACGCGGACAGACCTCAATGACCGCACAGTGACAGGTCCGGTTCACCTTGAACCAGCATAAGGTCCCGGAAGCTTACAACCATTGGGACGATCGACTGTCGCCCGGCGTGTCACGGCGCGATGTGCTGCGCTTCGCCGGCGAAAACAGGACAGTGTATGTTTGGCCGTGATGGGTCGAAAGCGGAACGTCGCCTTCTGGGTGCAACCTCAAGGTCCGCTGACGAGCCTTGTCGGGAATTCATTGCGCCCGCTTCCGGACAGCCTGATAGAACGGACGCGTTTGACCGGGATGGGTGGCTTTCTGCCCCTCCGCTTTCAGGCGAATGAGCGCCGAATTCGACGTAGATGTTCGGCACCTGACCTTACAGACTCAGTGAATTGTTGCTGGTCCGCTTTCAGGTGCAAAATCTGAAAAGCCAAGATTACGGGATCCGCATCGCTGCCGTAGCTACGCATTGTGATATATCGACGGCTATGTGAAACGTGCTTGCGAGTTTATTTCTTGGCTTTCTATGCATTGAAAATATTTTCAAGCATGTAAGTGATAATTCCACCCTGTTAGTAAAATATTTCTAGCTTCAATCGTAAGTCGAAAAAGCAATAGTCGAGCGAAACTTTCAAAAAGTGCATACAAGGATCAAGCCGACGATCATCAGCAAACAGCCGAGGATGCGCCAAGCATCAGCCGTATGCTGGGCAAAGCCAACCCAGCCGTAATGGTCAAGTACGACAGACGTGATAATACCCGCTGTTACTGTAATTCCTGTGAAAACTGCTGCACCAAGCCTCTCGGCGAACAGAACCGAAGCCAGGACATAGACTGCACCCATTGCTCCGCCGAGCCATGACCACCACGGCACACCAGCCAGCCGTTGACTTCCCGGCCAGTTGAATCCGAGAAAAGGAGCGGCCGCGAGGTAGACAACAACATTCGCACCAGCCACGATCAAAGCTGCCAGAATTGGCTGGCCCAGTGTTTTGTTCAGAGTTGCATTAGAGCCGGACTGAACTGTATTGAGAATACCAGCGGCTATAACTGCGAGAGCAATAACAATTGGCATGACTTCAACTCTCGTAGCGTTGCGGTCGCGCGTTGACAGCGCTGCGGATCCGCTTCAAGAGGAACGCATAGTCATATCTGGATTGAGGTCGATCCAGCGCCTTTCGCGCGCGGCCCGGTAGAGTGCCTCGATCAGGCGAACATCACGCAGGCCCATCTCACCGGGCGTCAGCACCGTGCCATTTTCCGCAACGACTTGGGAAAAATGATCGATTTGCCGAGTAAATTGGACGTCGCTAGTTTCCTCGCTCAGCACCTCTTCCGACTTCTTTGCGTTGGTCACGACGAGACGGTTGCCCTGGTATGCCGTGGCAGGGTCAAGCGTAGCGACCGCCTTATCACCCCATAAGTCGATGCGCTTCTTGTCAGCTGTGTAGCCCGAAGAAACCGTCGCACGGCGTCCGGAAGGAAAGACGAGTTCGGCGGAGAACACGTTTTCGATTTCAGCAAAGCGTGGATCACTCGGCGGTGAGAACATTGTCGCTGAGACTGCACTTGGGCTCTCGCCGAAGAACCATTGCAGACCATTGAGTGAGTAGATGCCAATATCCACGAGGGAGCCGCCGCCAGCTACAGCTTTCTTCGCGCGCCATTCGTCACGAGGCCGCTCTGGATTGAGCGGCCGATGATGGTCGGCCGAAGCGAACCAGACTTCACCGAGCTTACCCGCGTCGAGCATTTCTTTTACACGTACATTGTTGGGCTCCCAATGCGCTCGATAAGCAATCATCAGCTTGCGGTCGGCCGCCTTGGCGGCGTCGATCATCCGCTGACACTCAGCAGCTGAGTTCGCCATCGGTTTCTCGCAGATGACATGTTTGCCTGCCTCCAACGCCTTCACAGTCAACTCGCAGTGCGACGAATTCGGTGTGACGATGTAGACAATGTCGACCGCGCCGTTGTCGGTCAGTCGACCCATGGTGTCATAGCCATAGATCGACTCGTCATTAACGCCGTAGCGCGCAGCGACGCCCTTGGCCTTGTCTAGATTGCCTGAGACAAGAGCGACCGTCTTCGAGCGTTGGGCGCGAGCGAGAGCAGGTAGGACATAAGCCTGTGCGTAGTGTCCGAGCCCGACGACAGCCCATCCGACCTGCCGATCACGCGGAAGGGGCGGTTCCCGTTCGAGCTGCGGTTCGGGGCGGCCGACGGGGCCGGAGGAGATCGTCTGTGCGGCAGCTCTATCGCTCGTTAGGACGGAGCCTAGCCCTGCCATGCTGCCCGCGAGGAACAAGCGCCGGGTGTTCGAGACGTCAGCCAATCTAGATCCCCTAGCAGTGTAGCCATTCGGGCATGCGCATCTGCATGCATAACCACCAACGCGAGCGCACCCACTGCTGTGGTGCGGCACGATGCCATCAACTTGCTGCGGAATGTGGACGGATGCCATTGGCGTGGCCAATGACCATCGTCCGTGATCGCATAAGTCAATGACCGGGTTCGGTCACACGTCACGAGGTCTAGAGCGGAACCCGACCTGATGGAATCGTGAGGGGTTCTCAAAGGCGGGCGAAGCTGATTCAGGTTGTCTCCCGGACGGAGGGGGCATGTCGAAGGCGCTGTCAGTCGATCTTCGGGTTCGGGTTCTTAGCGCGGTCGCGGCGGGCGCGACGCACCGTGAGGCGGCGGAACGGTTCGGGGTGAGCGCGGCCAGCGCCAGCCGCTGGCGCAAACGGGAGCGCGAACAGGGCGATCCGCGCCTTAAGGCGCTGGGTGGGGACCGGCGCTCGGATCGGATTGAGATCCATCATGAAGCGGTGGTGGCGGCGCTCGGGCCGGAGCGGGACGCCACCATCGAGGAGGTGCGAGTGACGCTCGCCGGACAGTCAAGGTCGAGAACGACCAGCAGGAAGTGAACGAACCATACCATGAATCTGGTTCGCCACTGGGTGCCGGACAGCGCGTGCTAGTGGTCGAGGACAACGTCGAGGTTGGCCGCTTCGCTACACAGATCCTGGATGACCTGGGCTACAAGCCCGTGTGGGCGGCCAATGCCGAGGAAGCACTCGACAAGCTTGGCTCGTATGGCAGTGGATTTGACGCAGTTTTCTCGGACGTGGTCATGCCCGGTATGGGCGGCATAGCTCTAGCCAAGGAACTCCGTCAGCGCCTTCCTGATCTACCGGTTCTGCTTGCCTCTGGGTACAGCCATGTTCTGGCACAGGAAGGAGCTGAAGATTTTGCGCTATTGCACAAACCGTACTCAGCCGAGCAGCTCGGGCACATTCTGCGGCAAGTGACAGCGAAGCGTTGGAACAGCTTAGTTCACTAGTCAGCCAACGTATTCGCATTTCGTATCATCTAATCCCGGAAAGCCCACTACCGGGGACAATACATTCGTCTGCGACCGCTTGCCTGAATGCCGGTTTCGACCCTTTGCAGACCTCGAGAATGCCCGCTTCCGGGCAGACTGACAGAACCAAATCGTATAACCGCGATAGGTAGCTAGCGGACTGTTTGTTTTTGGGCTTTCATCGTAAAACCGGAGGTCACGCGCAGCGAGAAGCATCAGGGCACAGGCCTCGCAGACGGACGTTCGACGTCAGAAGGCCCACCATTTAGCCGAAAGACGTCACGCCGTCGCTGATCTCGGCATCTGTTGGCTTTCGATGCGCCTGTCTCGACCTTGACGCTGACGCCCGACTGCCCGGCAACGCCGAACACTTGGCTAAGCTACCGTTGGGTGGCCTTGCCCGTCTCCTTAGTCGTTCCATCGGGCGCAAAGATTAGCCAAGCCGATCAGCAAAGATGCCCTAACCGGTGCGGGGGAAGCTGACGAGTCCTGCATCATCCGAGGATCGGAACGCGGGCTGCTCGGCGCCGTTACGATTTCATTCTAGGGAGTGAGACGATGGCAGCGAAAAACTTGAAGGCCGGCGACGAAGTGAAGTGGAACACTCCTCAGGGGGAGACCAAGGGAACCGTCGTCAAGAAAGAAACCGGCACCTCCAAGGCGAAGGGTCATACAGCCAAAGCGGCTGGCGCTGATCCTGACTACCGGGTCAAGAGCGCCAAGTCCGGCAAGGAAGCGGTCCACAAGGCGGATACGCTGAAGAAGGTGTGACTGACAGACTTGTAACTGGTGCTCTCCAGGACGGCGGCCGGTGCACGTGACCTTGGCGCGGCGCTTCGGTCGCAGGAAGGCGCCGGAACGCTGATCCTTGCCTCACGTTGGCCGGCGAACTCGACTTAGGAGCGACATTAGCATGGCTAGTACGGACATCGGCACGATCTATGCGGGAGCGCTGCGCAATACGCGCGCCCTGGAAAAGCAGGGTTTAGAGCAGATGGAACGGCAACTCGCCGGCTTGGAGCGCTATCCCGACTACGCCGCTGTCCTGCGTCGGCACGTCGAGACCACCAAGGTACAGATCGACCGTTTGGACAAGGCCTTGGAGGCCATCGGAGAGGGCTCCTCAGCGCTGAAGGAGACAGTCACAAGCGTCGCTGGCTCGATCGGTGCTGCGGTCCACGCAATTGCGCAAGACGAGACACTGAAGAACCTCTACGCGGGCTATGCCTATCAGTACGATCAGGTTGCTGCCTATCGTTCGCTTGCCGTGATCGCCGGACGAGCCGGCAAGTCCGATCAGGCGTCGTCTTTCCGGACGGCAGCCGAAGAGGAGGTGAAGGCGGCCGAGGCAATTGCTGCGCTGATCGAGCCGGTCACGACGGCCTACCTCGACTTCACCTTGAGCGGCTCCAAGGCCGACAGCTAGCTCCGCCTGCGGGCGGTCTCGAAGAGGCCGCCCTACGGTCCAGCGCAACGTGGAAGGTGCACAAAGCAAGCTGGCGACCCCGCACGATGCTCCCAGGATTGAGATGACTGATCCTAAAAGGCGCCCAACGCGCACAGGGCTGTGTCGCTTAGGAACGTCGGCGGGAAGGCGTGGTTGACGGTGAGAAGACTAGGGAGATTTCGATGTCCGCACCTGGCAACCTCCAAGACGTCTACCTTGATGAACTGAAGGACAACTGGTCGGCCAACGACCAGATGGCTCGCACCGTGCAGCAGCTGAGCCAGCAGGCCAGCGATGCGAAGCTGAAGCAGATGCTGGAGCACTCGGTCGAAGGCATCAACAAGCACACCGGCGTTCTCAAAGGCCTGATTGAGCAGGCAGGCGGACAGGCCGAGCCGGAGCACTGCAAGGGCATGGAAGGTCTCGTCAGCGAGGCGCGCAAGCACACCTCGGACGAGGCGCCACAGGACGGTAAGCTGCGCGATGTGGTGATCATCGCGCAATACCAGCGAATGGCGCACTATGGCCTGGCTGGGTTCGGGACAGCGGCTGCCTATGCCAAGGCGCTCGGCAAGTCCGAGGACGAGGGCAAGCTCAAGCAGGCCGTGTCGGAGATCTACAAGGCCGACGAGTACGCCAGCCAGCTAGCCGAGAACCTCCAACAGGTTGCGGCTTGACTACCGATCGCTTGGGCGGTCGCAATCCCGCTGCAAGTAAACAGGGCATCCCGGAACCACGAGAGCGGCCTGCGTGGATAGCCTGAAGGCCGAGATCGACGCGTTGCCGGTAGAAGGGCGCCCCTTTCAGGTGCTTCTGATTGCCGGCTCAGCCCAGAGGCTCGACGAATGCCCAGGCATGGACGGCAAGGCGCAGTTTCTCATGCACCGCATGCTCGCGCGCCTGCCGGCCGACTGGCAGGTCGACCACGTCGACATCGGCAACGAGCACGGCAAGCCTAGAATCCAGGGCTGTAACGGCTGCGCCGGCTCCTCGATCGCGCTCTGCGTATAGCCCTGCAACTGCTACGGGCCCAACAGCGACCACCATCCCGACTTGCTCTGGAACGGGAAGCTCTACCAGCGGCTTGCCCGAGCCGATGCCTGGGTTCTCCTACCGTTGGCCGTGTCTCCCGATGTTTCTGCGGGTGCGAGAGGCGCCCCACAAGCCTCCATCAGGATGCGAAGTCCGTCTACCCATTCCATAGCTTCTGCAAAGGTCTTGAAGCCTTGGCGAGAGTAGAGCCGGTCTGGCTTCATCGTCACAAAGACCGAGAGCGTGCCGTCGCGTTGGCGGTGAATTTCGTAGGTGACAGGGCGAGCCATTCAGACGGTTAGCTTCTCAACGCGAAGCTTAAGCAGCTTGAGCTTGTTCCGTCGTTCTGCTGGCAAAGCCACGTTCCTTCTGTCGCTGCAACTATGAGCGCATGCGTGGCGCACAGCGAAGTTCCGCTGCAGGCTTAACTCGGCTGCCTTACTAACGTGCCAGCTTTTCTACCGGAACACTCCTCCCCACTTCACTGCCCGGCCGGCGCCCGCCAGAAACCAAGTCGTCTTGTCAGCGTGAAGTCCCCTGCCAGCGTAAGGGCAAGTTCTTGACAAGCCCGCGTACGACCAGCAGAGGCATCGCAGACAGATAGGCACTGCAGCGCAGTCCATCCGGGTGCAAGGTGCAGGCGCGGAGAACTTCAGGATGACGGCCGCGGACAGGGGCGCTCGTCACGTCATCCCTTACCCTTTCGCCAGCCGGGCAAGCAGAGGC
>JAESGP010000309.1_pt1 | contig 9915 bp, 15 predicted proteins | sample 9269741 | NCBI WGS metagenome assembly JAESGP01 (sample SAMN15720684, study PRJNA650882) | algae metagenome | isolation source: Desmonostoc vinosum HA7617-LM4 and co-occurring heterotrophs from cave wall | place: USA: Waikapalae cave, Hawaii | collected 2011-05-27
ACCGATGCCTTGACCAGCTGGCAGCACCACTACAACTGGCACCGCCCGCATGCAGGCATCGGCGGCGCCTTCCCGATGTCCAGACTCACCAAGTCAAGACACAACCTCTTGACGGCTCACAACTAGCGGGGCGACGACAGCCTGCGTCAGTTGTAGATTCAACTGCAGAAACCTTTGAAATGTCTGCCATGGTGAGGCCGGGACTGCTGCCGAGCAGGTCGTGGACGGTCTTCTGCAAGGACTCGATGTACTGGTCCAGAGTTTGTCGCTCGACTCGAGAATAGCGTTGGCTCAAGAGTGCCGCGAGTCGGTCCTCGAGATCCGAAAAACTGGTGTACTGGATACGATCGATGCCCTTTATGTCGCTGGGCACTTCCTGATTCGGGGTCTTGTCCGGATTGACCAGGATGTACCAGTCCTTCTGACTCATCATGCCAATCCCCAGTTCAAGGGTGACATTGGGATTCCATCCGCTGATGTCGTAGATCGAGAAGTCTGCCGCCTGGATGTACGAGATGATCTTCTGCATGATGTGCATGTTGGTGATCTTCTCGTCTGCGAAGATGAACTTGACCCCGAAAGCCTTCTCTAAAGACGTGAACACCTTGCGGTAGTCGCGGCGGTCGTACAGGTTGTAGGCGTAGGCGACGAAGATGGAGCGTTGTTCGTTCTGGGTCATGTCTTTTGGATTTGGCTTGGATGGCCCGCGACGGGGCGGTCTGTGACGCCTAACGTTCGAGCTAAGCTGCCCGCGGAGGCAGGCGCTGTAAGCCCGGGCTGCGATGATGCACCATGTGCCGCAGCCCGGGCTTACAGCGCCTGCCGTAGCGGGTCAGCTTGAGCGAGGGGTTAGGCCGCACCGTGGCCGACGCGAAAGGTGAGCGCGACACCATGCTGCCACAGCAGCCACCGAAACGGCTCATCGCCAGACCAGGCGGCACTTGTTCCGTAGCTTTGGGCAGCTCGGCTGGGTACTGTAGAGCGTTGCGCCCTCTGTGCAGAAGGCGGCGCTGGTGGATTCGTGGCTCATTTGCGTTCGACAGTCGCCGTGCTTCCAAAGCCATGCTGCGCCGCCAAGACAAGGATCTCTCGGGAGATCGACCTTACGTTGCGTGCATGGACCTCTCTCACGGAAAACGATGTCGTCGCACGGTCAATCTCCTGGATATCTACGTAACATCGGTCCATGAGGGCGCGATAGACGTCCTCGCCAAAGTTCCTGAAGCGATGAACGATGGCATCCGATGGAGCCTCGGCAATCTGTACTCGGAGAGCGGCGACCATTGATGGGTTGTGCGGCCTAACGTAAAGGTGAGGCGGGACCGACGGTGTTGCGCTTGGCCCGCGAGGCGCATCATAGACAGCGGGCGGCTTGCGGGCCAAGCGCAACGCCGTTGGGCCTCGCCTCGACCGATGGGTTAGGCGGCGCGGTGAGCGAAGGCACGGCGCCAACGAACAGCCGGTGCGCCCGACGCGAGAGCCAGCATGAGCGAACCAAGAGCCCGCGGCTGCACGGCCGTGATGGGCCTGGATGACAAGCTATGCACTCCAACTGGTGCGCAGGCGGTGAGGCGCCTGACCGACCAGCGAGCAGTGCCCGGTGAAGGCTGCCCGGCAGCAGTCCTTGAGCAGCGGCGGTGACAAACAAGCCGGGCTGCCTGCGACGCGCGCTGCTGCATGGATAAGGAGAGCGCAAACGGCGGTGCTAGCCGACGCCTAACGTTCGAGGTGAGGCGGGACCGACGGCATTGCGCCAGGCCCGCGAGGCGGATGATGTGCCTTGGCGCCTCGTGGGCCTGGTGCAATGCCGTTGGGCCTCGCCTCGACCGAGGGGTTAGGCCGCACTCTAGCCGGAGCAAGTGATACCGACGAATGAAGATGCATTGTGTGCGACTAGTGAGCGAAAGGTTTCGCCCGCGTTCCCTGTGACAACCATAGATCCTGTCAGTCCGTCGTCGCCGCTGTCCGTGTGCAGAGTTCGCAGGACCGCTTGCAGTGAACTGTGGCGAGCTTTGGGGGACGCTGGCCTCGCCCTCAATGTTGCGTTGAAGGTGTGGGAGAGATCTCCGCCGAGGCGGGAGTCGAAGAAGCGTGCAGTCAGTTGGGAGCCCTGAATCAAGATCTCGGCTCGCCCCGAGACAACGAACCACTTTGCCTTGGTTGAGCTTGGTTGGCCAAAACTATTGGGTCCGAGGGTTGCATGACCGACGACGAAAGCGCAGGACACTCCTTCGTGTGCGGCGCAAATGGCGGGAAGAAGGATGAGGAGCGGAAGGAGGCGCATGTGCGGCCTAACGTTCGAGCTAAGCTGCCCGCGGAGGCAGACGGCGCTTGGCCGCGGAAGGCATGATGCCACTGGCGCCTGGAGCGGCCAAGCGACGGCTGCCGTAGCGGGTCAGCTTGAGCGAGGTGTTAGGCCGCATTGCGCATGTGACCCGCGGCGCCTAAGGCCAGCGCTACGGCGGCCACGATGTCTGCCTTGACGACGGTAGAGATGGCTGAGTTGTAGCCGCCAATGGAGAGGACCAAAGCCAGGAAGGCGGCGATGCTGACGGCACCAGCGACCAGAGCCAGTGTTCGTAGCTGAGGCTGAAACGCGGCGTACGCAATGAAGGCACCTAGAAGGCCGAACAACGCCGCGCGGTGGCGCATGAGGATCTCGACGTTCGGGTCGCTGACGACGATGCCATAGAGGCTAGCCACTCGGGAGCCGCTGATGACACCAACGAGTGGCAAGAGATGGATTGCGGCGACGACGAGCAGGGCAGCCGGTACAAGGAAGCGCATGGTCTTTAGCTTGCGGATCACGATGCGCGAGGTTTACCCGGCACTGTCACCTGCCGCGATGACCTGTGAGGTAAGCGGTGCTGTTTGTGCGGCCTAACGTTCGAGGTGAGGCGGGACCGACGGTATTGCGCTTGGCCCGCGAGGCGCATCATGTACCAAGGCGTCTCGCGGGCCAAGTGCAATGCCGTTGGGCCTCGCCTCGACCGAGGGGTTAGGCCTCGCTAGCACAGGTACAGAAGGATGGCGTTGCCTGACGCGGCCGCTTTGGAGAAGAAGGACTGAAGCGCCTTGTAGTGGTTCAACGTGTATTCGCGCTCGATATGACCTCCGGTCCACCCCTGAGGATAGACCTCTGCTATTGCGACGCTCGCCGGGTCGAAGCGGTCCCAAAGCTCCTCGGGGGATACCTCGCTCAGTGCTGCAGATGTTGCCGCAACACTTGATGGGAGAAGATACCGGTACGGCCCGTACCCAGCATCTGTTCCGTCCAAGGCCGTGCCCCCGAGAACAGCGTCCGACAGGGAACCGGTGCCACCCCAGGTCTCGGCGTTGAGCAGGTAGTGGATGAGGTGCCAGGATCTGTCGAGGTCGAGCTCGTCCCTTCTGAAGCCTTCAGGATCCGGGTAGACGAAGGCGTCGACGCTCTGCGGATCCGCCAGCAGCGCGTTGAGCTGTTCTGATGAGAGCGGAAGGTACCGCCCGTTCATGGACATGTGCAGCGCTCCATCTGCGAGGCCTAACGTTCGAGCTAAGCCGCGCGCTGCGGCAGGTGCCGCCTGGCCGCGGAAGGACGATGACCACCGTGGCCTGGAGCGGCCAGGCGGCGCCTGCCGCAGCGTGTCGGCTTGAGCGAGGGGTTAGGCCGGGCCGCAGTTGCGGCACCAGCTTTCATGCCTGCCCCCGCAAGATTGCTAGCCGATCGGGAGGAGCATCGGGCCCCATGAAGTTCGGAATGGTGCGATCTGTCCGGCGTGGCCGAGACAAGAATACCACCGGCCATTCCGTTATTCGCTCTTCTTTCACATGAAGGTATTGCCCATCTTCGGGTTCATCAATGAACTCTCGTTGAAGAACCAGCGCGAGAGGCTCTTCTGTTCCCGGGTTCGAATGCGCAAACCTTTCAGCTTCCTCGTACGAAGCGAAGGCATAGTAGTAGTCGCTTCCATCCGCCTCATCAGGCGCACCGCGCTCCGGATGACACCAGACGCGGTACTCCAAAACTTCGTCCCATACGTAGCCACCGCCTGACTTGGCAACGGCCCCATAGGTGCCAACGAGCTCGGGATCCAGGACGGATGGGTAGGGCATGGATTGCTTGCGCGGCCTAACGTTTGAGCTGAGCCGCGCGCGGAGGCAGGCGGCGTAAGCCCGATACGCGAAAATGCACCGAGTGCCGCGGATCGGGCTTACGCTGCCTGCCGTAGCGCGTCGGCTCGAGCGAAGGGTTAGGCGTCACTCCGCCGGGCCTTGAATGAAGCCTGCTGCGCGCACTGGTGATGATGGCTGCGCTGAGTAGTACTCCCTATAGCCGCGAACGATGTCTGCGAACAGCGGCTCGAACGTGCTTGTGTCATGAAGGTCTATGGTGAACAGGCCATCGAGCTTTACGGAGCATGCCGAGCCGCTGACGTGCAGACCAAACTTCAGGAACGAGTACGAGTAGCCTGCGCTCCTCGACGATTTGAAGTGAACGCGTAGGGCAAAGTACCAGTAACCATCGCGACCATGGCGCATCTTCGGGGCGTTCATCTCCTCGCGCTTAGCCATGAGGTCCTCATCAAGTTCGACAAACTTGAGAGTGTCAGACGGAGCTTCGAGGTAGCGCTGAAACTCGATGGACAGCTTCAAGGCGACTCTCTCGCAGGCCTCCTTGTGCGCAAAGAACCGCTCTGCGTGCGAACCTGCCAGCGCGGAGATCTCGGCGTACTTGGTCATTGCGGGCTTCCGTAGTTAAACGATGGTTGTTGCGTGACGCCTAACGTTCGAGCTAAGCGGGCGACGACGGCAGGACGCCAGGCCCGGACTGGTGAAAATGTACCGTTTACCACCAGGCTGGGCCTGGTGTCCTGCCGTTGGCGCTCCGCTTGAGCGAGGGGTTAGGCGTCGCCGCTCGGCGGAAGCCCCAGCCTGCATTGGAACTCGTAGTTGATTCACTCGCGTACCGAGAAGCTCAAGACACGACCTTGGCACCGTTCGCTTCAAGGTACCTATCAACTAGCGCCCATCGTTCTTCCAGGCGGGCATAGAACCGACTCGACAAGTCCTCTAGGTTAGCCGAATCAACGCCGTGCCCCGCTGCTATTGATACGAGGAGGCTCTGCGATTCTTTGTCGCCGATTGTGGTCAGGGTTTTGTTCAGCCATGTGGCCACCGCTGCGCTTGCGCTGCTTCCGACGAATGTCGACAACGTGCCTTCCATCTCGAAACGCAGGTTCGCATCATGAACGGAAAAGACATCGCGCTCAAGAGAGGAGAGTTCTTGGAAGGATCTGAGGCCACGTTGGTAGATCTCCGAAAGGTGGAGCGTGAGCATGCTCTTTGCGACGCCTAACGTCGGAGTTGAGGCGGGACCGACGGCGGAAGGCCAAGCCCGCGAGGGGCATGATGTACCAAGGCGCGTCGCGGGCTTGGTCTTCTGCCGTTGGGCCTCGCCTCGAACGACTGGTTAGGCCTTACTCGCAGCCTATAGTTCACAGGCACTTAAACGTAATCGTGACCACTGCGTTCGCGGGAAAAGCGTATTCACTCTTGGTGTCTGTAACCTCGATCTTCTTTCCAAGCGAGTCGCAATGCTTGTTGGCATTCCCGAGCGCCATCTCGCGAGCGCCACTCGCTGCTCCGCGTGCTGGCGACGCGTTTGCGGAAGTCTGATATGTGTCCGGACCCACCCGTAGCGCTTCCGACTGCCAAGCGCATGCCGCAAGGGTCAAGGTGGCAGCAATCACAGAGCTCTGGCGGAGCGTGTCGATCAGGCAAGTGGTCATGGTAGTCCCTCGGCGTTCCTTGTTCGGTGCCCATTTTCACTTCGGTCGCGCTGCTCAGCGTGTTTCGTGAGGCCTAACGTCGGAGTTGAGGCGGGACCGACTGCGGAAGGCCAGGCCCGCGAGGCGCACAATGTACAAAGGCGTTTCGCGGGCCTGGTCTTCCGCTGTTGGGCCTCGCCTCGAACGACCAGTTAGGCCGCATTGGGTGTGTGCACATTAGAAGGGCCGCATCGGGTGGCGGCCAAGGAGCCGCTCTCGCCACCATGCGTAGCCACCGTGAAGCCAAAAGCTGGGATGGCGCTTCGCGAAGCGATCTACCGAGAGCGAGCTGCCGAAGGAGTCTTCTCCAAAGCGCCGGATGTACGCAGCGACGAGTCGCTTCCGTCTTAGGCGCTGCATAGACTTCGCCGCGGAAGGATGAAGGAGACGCTCGCGATGAGCGGCCCCACGCACAATGCCTCGTGTAGCCTCTTTGCTACTCATGGTGAGGTGCCACCAATTGTGGCGGACGTCTTTGAGAACGTATGCGTAGAAGCGCGAGACGAGCATTGCTGAAAATCGACAGGAAGTGCAACGGCGGGTCTTCTATGCGGCCTAACGTTGGAGTTGAGGCGGGACCGACGGTATTGCGCTTGGCCCGCGAGGTGCATCATGGACCAAGGCGCCTCGCGGGCCAAGTGCAATGCCGTTGGGCCTCGCCTCGAACGACGGGTTAGGCCTCACACGCGTTGCAACGCCTTCGGGAACGCCTACGGGATCATGGGCGCGGTGCTACGCGCCCATGACGTAGTGCGCGGAGAAGACCGCAGCGAGTGCGGGTACGGGAACAAGTCCCGCCGAGGCCCAAGCTGAACGGCGCTTGAGTGCGAAGTGCATGCCGGTAGAGCACAGCACGGTGGCGACGATCCACAGGATCAAGCCGTTCCGAATGGCTGCGCCGTTCCCGACCATGAGTGAAGCCGTACCGACAACTGCGAAACCAACCGCAGCGCTACCGATGAGTAGCGCCCAGAATGCAACGGCGCGGATGGTGGTCATGTCCATGCTGCGCGCACTGCATGAACGACCGCATCATCGCCTTTCGTCCCCAAGGGTTGATCGAGAAGCGCCGGCATGTGGGAGGCTGATTCGTGAGGCCTAACGTTTGAGGTGAGGCGGGACCAACGGCAGGACGCCAGGCCCGGGCTGGTGAAAATGTACGCGTACCACCAGCCCGGGCCTGGCGGCCTGCCGTTGGGCCTCGCCTCGACCGAAGGGTTAGGCCGCACTGGTCGTGCCGCTCGTGTAGCGAAGTACATCGAAGCGCCGAGTGTCTACCGGCACAATCAGTCTTCGATGAGCACGAACAACGTCCAGCCTTGCGGCACGTGGCCGCCGGGCTTGGTGTCAAAGACGAGGCTTCCGCCGATTCGATTCAGGTCCTCGACTCGACCCTTGTAGTTGATGAGTTCGAAGGCGACCTTGCCCTCGGTTTGGTACTCATCACCAGTAGGCGACTGGAACGTGCACTTTAGACGTGTGCCAGGCTTGAGGCGACTTGCCGCAGGCAGGCCAATCACGTCCGGAATATGAAGTTTCCCCTTGATGGGCAGAATGTACTCAACGAGGTGCTTGATCAGCATTGCAGGAGGTGACGGGTTTGCTTTGCTCGTGAAAGTGCCGCGGAAGGTGGTTGTGCGGCCTAACGTTTGAGGTGAGGCGGGACCGACGGCAGGACGCCAGGCCCGCGAGGCGGAAAATGTACCTCGGCGCCTCGCGGGCCTGGTGGCCTGCCGTTGGGCCTCGCCTCGACCGAAGGGTTAGGCGTCACTCTAGAACCACCCACCAGGTTCTTCCTTCCAGTACTCATACCCTTCAAGTTCGTCCGGCAAAACCGTCCCGCGCTGAATAAAGCGCGGCTGCCATCTGGAAAACGTAGCTGCGCTTACTGGAATGTGGCCAAGACCAATTCTTTGCTGGGGCGTTTGATGCATGCCTGCCATAAACAGTGCGTCTTCGTCAACGTGATCTGGATGATCTGTGAACTCGTTGCTGTACTGTCTGACGTGAACGCCATCCGCTTCCACTTTTAGGACTTTGATGACCGTAAAGACACCGCTCTCATCTTGCAGCGAGTACAGATCAGCTTCGTTGGGTAGAGTGCGCACGGGAGGTCTTCGGATTGCGTAAGCTGCGGCAGCGTGGCCGCGGTCGGTGGTCTCGTGACGCCTAACGTTCGAGCTAAGCCGCGCGCTGCGGCAGGCGCCGCCTGGCCGCGGAAGGACAATGACCACTGTGGCCTGGAGCGGCCAGGCGGTGGCTGCCGTAGCGCGTCGGCTTGAGCGAGTGGTTAGGCCCCACTATCGGCACCGTGCATACATGAAACATGTGCGGGGCTCGGAGCTGAGGTTGGGGTGCACGACGAAGCGCTCGTGCCGGCCCTCGCGGAGGAACCCAGCCTTCTCGAGTGTTCGCTGGGATGGCACGTTCTCGACATCGCAGAACGCCTGAACCCGAAAGAAGGCAGCAATTTCCAGGCAGTGCTCGACAAGTTTGCGAACCGCTTCAGGCATGTACCCCTTGCCCCAGTGCTCAGGTGCGAGGACGTAACCAAGATCTACCTTGTGTACCAGCGGCCGGGCTTCGAGCATTCCGATCGGTTGATGCGGGGCCGTCCGTTCAAAGAGGACGTAGGGGAACCTCGTTCCACTTTCGACGGCTGCAATGCACTCAGCGACGAACTTGGTCGTCTCGTCGATGTGCTGATGGGGGCGCCACATCATGTACCGGGACACTTCGGGCTTGCTTGTGTAAGCTGCGAAGAGAAGCGGTGCGTCATCGGGCACTGGAAGTCTGGCAAGCAGCCGTTCCGACTCGAAGGTCAGTGGGAGCATGGGGCTTCGCTGTGGGGCCTAACGTTCGAGTTGAGCCGCGCGCGAAGGCAGGCGGCGTAAGCCCGGACTGAGACAATGTACGGAGTACCTCAGGCCGGGCTTACGCCGCCTGCCGTAGCGCGTCGGCTCGAACGAGGGGTTAGGCCGCACTCGCAACAGTGGATTTGCCAGCAACACTGTGGGTTTGCTTGATGTGCTCAGTGGCGGCTGCGTTCCACCTCTTCCGCGCGGAGAGTAGCTCATGCGCGGGACACCGTTCGACGAAGAACTCTATAGGCAATGGGAGTATTCCCGTACCAAGCGTGTTTACGACGGCCGCAGCCTTCAGGCGCGTGCGCCGCCAGTGGAAGAGTAACCTGCCGCGCACAGGAACACTGCTCCGAGCTCTCGCTTCGTAGCTGATCGCCATATTGAGGCGGAGTCTGGCGTCTCGACCGCGATGGCGGACGATTCCGTACCTGGTCCAAGGATCGCGGAGCCGCCTTTTCGAACTCGCTCCTGCAACTACTCGCCGTGCTCCGAGGTTGGTTCCTGACGGCATTGGAAGAGAGTCAATCTGGTCGTGTGCGGCCTAACGTTGGAGTTAAGCCGCGCGCGGAGGCAGGCAGCGTAAGCCTGGGCCGCGAAAATGCATGGAGTACCGCGGACCAGGCTTACGCTGCCTGCCGTAGCGCGTCGGCTTGAACGACGGGTTAGGCCGCGCTGCCTTGCCACGGCGTGAAGTGCTCATGCGCGCCAAGGCACGTGCGGCGGCTAAGGCTAACCGAAGCTGATGTGTGAGCGGCAGCGTGCGGACCATGAATTGGATTTTGGCGACCGAAGCGAGGTGCGGCAAGGGCTTCTGCGTCTTCGCGACTGCGTCCTCAGCGATGCTGCAGCGCAGACACCGAGCGGCTCGGGGTCGTCTCCTCCTTGGCTGCACAGCGAGCGGCCGCTGCGTAACCGACGTCACAGCCAAGGCGGTGGAGGGAGTCGTTCTTCCGGGCAGAACTTGGCCGAAGCGAAGGGTTCCTGGCTGTTCTGCTGCGCTGCGAGATCAGCAGTCTTCGTTTTGCGCGGCCTAACGTTCGAGTTGAGCCGCGCGCGGAGGCAGGCAGCGTAAGCCCGGTGCGCGAAAATGCACCGAGTGCCGCGGACCGGGCTCACGCTGCCTGCCGTAGCGCGTCGGCTCGAACGAGGGGTTAGGCGTCACTGTGGTGCTAGGCGCTGGGCCTTGCGACAGTGAACCACCAGAGCGCCACACCGACGGCTAGTTGTGAGCCGTCAAGAGG
>JAESGP010000310.1_pt1 | contig 9890 bp, 9 predicted proteins | sample 9269741 | NCBI WGS metagenome assembly JAESGP01 (sample SAMN15720684, study PRJNA650882) | algae metagenome | isolation source: Desmonostoc vinosum HA7617-LM4 and co-occurring heterotrophs from cave wall | place: USA: Waikapalae cave, Hawaii | collected 2011-05-27
CCTTCCCGTGGGACGAGGCCCTGGCGCTCGGGCTGCACGCCCTGCGCTGGCGCCCGCGCGACTTCTGGGCCGCGACGCCCCGCGAGCTCATGGCCGCCGCCGGCCTGACCCGGACCCACCCGGCCGCCGGCCGGGCCGACCTCGAACGGCTGATCGCCGCCTTCCCGGACACCCCCTAGGAGAGAGCCTTGGCCGAAACCGAGACGGACCGCACCAACGCCGCCCGCGCCCGGCAGCTCGACACCCTGGACCGGCTCGCCCAGCGCTTCGGGCAGAGCCTGGGCCGGGCCTTCACCGGCAACCTCAACGCGGGGCGCCAGCTCGACGGGGTGCTCGGCTCGCTGACGAGCCGGCTCGGGAGCATCGCCGCCCGGGCCCTGGCGAGCCCGGTGCGCAGCGGGGTCACGAGCCTCGTCCAGAGCCTGCTCAACGCCGGCACCGGCGCGGACGCCACGGCGCTGGCCCGGGGCGGCGTGCTGGCGGGGGGCCGGGTCCGGCCCTTCGCGTCGGGCGGGATCGTCGCCGCGCCGACCTACTTCCCGATGCGCGACGGGCTCGGCCTGATGGGCGAGGCCGGCCCGGAGGCGATCCTGCCGCTGAAGCGCGGCAGCGACGGACGGCTCGGCGTCGCCGCGGGCGGCGGATCCGCCGCCACCGTCAACGTGACCATCCAGGCGCAGGACGTGGAGAGCTTCCGGCGCTCGGAGGCGCAGGTCGCGGCGAGCCTCGCCCGCGCCGTGGCCCGCGGCCGCCGGGCGCTCTGAACCCGAGGAGCCCGCATGCCCGCCGATTTCCACGAGATCCGCTTTCCCCTCGACGTCGCCCTGCGCGGCAGCGGGGGCCCCAGCCGGATGACCGAGATCGTGACGCTCGCCTCCGGCCGCGAGCACCGCAACAGCCGCTGGGCGGATTCCCGCCGGCGCTACGATGCCGGCTTCGGCATCCGGACCCTCGACGCGCTCCACGCGGTCCTCGCCTTCTTCGAGGAGCGGCGGGGCCGGCTCTACGGCTTCCGCTACCGCGACCGCGTCGACCACCTCTCCGGCCCGCCGAGCCGCCCGATCGCGGCGACGGACCAGGTCATCGGCACCGGCGACGGGGCGACCCACCGCTTCCAGCTCGCCAAGACCTACGGCAGCGGGCCCGCGCCCTACCAGCGCGCCATCGCCAAGCCGGTGGCCGAGACCGTGCGCGTCGCGGTCGCCGGGATCGCGGTGCCGCCCGCGAAGGTGACCTGCGATGGGGCGACCGGGCTGATCACCTTTGCGACGGACGCGGTGCCGGCCCCGGGCGCGGCGGTGACGGCCGGGTTCGCCTTCGACGTGCCCGTCCGCTTCGACACGGACGAGCTGAGCATCGATCTGTCCGCGTTCACGGCGGGGGAGATCCCGCGGGTGCCGTTGATCGAGATCGTGCCGTAGGGGCCTCGCAATCCCGATCACTTCGTGTATCCAGGTACAACCAAGACGCGCAACGGAATGGACAGCGTCCAATCGTGATCACGGCCAAGCATGCTTACTACTACGCGCTCGGAATAGCGTCGCGGGAAGCGGTTGCGGCCAGCCTGAGGGCGAAGCTCGTCCGTATGCGAAAGCCTGGACCTCTTCCGAGGATCACCCTCGGCTCAATCAATCCGGCCGCTCTCGACCAAGCCCGCCTGGAATGGCCGAAACACTATTCGGATCAGACCCATAACGGCTTCGTGGAGAGCTGGGAGACGCTTTACCGAAAGTTTGCCCCCATCGCCTCGCACTTCGATCTGGCGATCTGGCAACGAGTCGGCGACGCGGACGTTCTTCAGGCGTTGGCGTTGGGCAAGCCGTCCGATGGCAAGACCCACCTGACGGTTAACTGGGTTGAAAGGGCTTTCGGCCCGACCTACGTCATGGGCCGCGCCCTAGCGCCCATCCTGGCATGCGCCGAGGAGTACGCGAAGTTGTTGGGGTGCAGGCGGGTCCTGATCAAGAACCCCGTTGACCCAGCAAAATACGAGCGATACGGCTACAGCCCGTACATGTTGCCCCGCGTTCGCGCGGTCTACCTGTACAAGGAATTTTGCGATGACGACGGAAGCGAAGGCCGATCAGGCTGTGCAAGTCCGTGATGAGATGACGGCGGCTCTTCAGGCTGGCGCCGATCACGCGCGCGCATTCTACGCTTCGGGCCGCACCACGCTCATCGACCAGATCTCCCAGAACGATTGGGAATCATGGGACGGGTCCGACGAGATCGCCCTCGTGAGCGATCCGGACGGGATCGATCTGCCCGACGACGCGGATTGCGATCTCGCTGCCTGAACCGGTCTAACCTCGACACGATGACCAGCCCCGCTCCGGCGGGGCTTTTTCGTGATCGGGTCCGCGCCGCAGACGCCAAGCCGATCCTTATCGCTCCGCCGTTCGACGGAGGAACTCCGCCATGCGCGATCTGCCCGCCGACCTCGCCGCGCATCTCGCCGGCGGGGCGACGACCCTCTGCCATTGCTGGTCCCTGACCCGGCGCGACGGCCTCACACTCGGCTTCACCGACCACGACCGCGACCTCGCCTTCGGCGGGCTCACCTACGCGGCGCGCTCTGGGCTGGAGGCGGCGGAGGCCAGCGCCGAGCTCGGCTTCGCGGTCTCGGGCGGGGACGTCGCCGGCGCGCTCAGCGCGGCGGGGATCACCGAGGCCGAGGTGGCGGCCGGGCTCTACGACGCCGCGAGCGTGGAGACCTGGCTCGTCGACTGGTCCCATCCGGAGACGCGCCTCCTCCTCGACATCGCGACGATCGGCGAGGTCCGCCGCGCCGGCGGCGCCTTCGTCGCGGAGCTGCGCGGGTTGATGGACCGGCTCGACGAGGAGCGCGGCCGGACCTATCGCGCTACCTGCGGCACCGATCTCGGCGACGCACGCTGCCGAGTCGACCTCGCCGACCCGCGCCACCGCACAACGGGACGTGTGCTGGTGGCGCCCGCGCAGGTCGGGACGTTGGAGGTGGCGCTCGTGGGCATCCACGCGCCGGGCTGGTTCTCGGGCGGGCGGCTGACCTGGACGGACGGCGCGAATGCCGGGCTCTCGGCGGATGTGCGGGCGCAATCGGCGGACAGCGGCACGATGGAGCTGTGGCAGGCGCCGCCGCGCCCGGTCGCTTCCGGCGATGGCTTCGTGCTCACCGCGGGCTGCGACAAGCGTTTCGCCACCTGCCGGGCCAAGTTCGGCAACGGCGTGAACTTCCAGGGCTTCCCGCACATGCCCGGCAACGATTTCGTCCTGCGCGGCGTGCCGGGTTCCGGGCCCGGCCTCGACGGCGGCAGCCTGTTTCGCTGAGCCGGATCGGCTCCTGGCTATCCGTGAATGGGAGCGACGATGCGCGATCCGGAAAGAATCGTCGCGGAGGCGCGCGGCTGGATCGGCACGCCCTACCGGCACCAAGCCTCCCTGAAGGGGGTGGGCTGCGACTGCCTCGGTCTCCTACGTGGCATCTGGCGGGCGCTCCACGGCCCCGAGCCGGAGGCGGTGCCGCCCTACGCGGCCTCCTGGGCGGAATCGGCCTCACCCGGCACCGACCCGCTGGCGGAGGCCGCGCGGCGCCACCTCGTCCCGGTCGAGGTCGCGCTCGCGGCCTACGAGCCGCGGGCGGGCGAGGTCCTGCTCTTTTCCTTCCGCGCCCACCTGCCGGCCCGGCACTGCGCCATCGCCACCGGCGCGGGCACGATGATCCACGCCCATGACGGCGCGGCGGTGACCGAGGTCGCCCTCACCGGCTGGTGGCGGCGGCACCTGACGCACGTGTTCCGGTTTCCGGGGATCGAGGCGGCGGATCAGGCGCCAGGCGAGACCGTCAGCTTCACGCCGAGGCCGGCCATCACCTTGCGGACGGTTTCGTAGCGAAGCTTCGAGCCGGGCGTCAGCGCCTTGTAGAGGCTTTCGCGACCGAGGCCGGAGGCCGAGGCGATCTGCGTCATCCCGCGCGCCTTGGCGACATCTCCCAGGGCCGCGACGAAGACTTCCGGATCGGAATCTTCCAGAGCCGCGCCGAGATATTCGGCAATCGCCTCCTCGCTGTCGAGGAACTCCGATGCATCGAAGGGGGTGAACTGCGTCATGTCGCTTTCCGATCGAGTTCTGCGGCCATGGCCTTCGCTCGCTGGATATCTCTGTTCTGGCTCGCCTTATCGCCGCCGACCAAGAGGAGATAAACGGACTCGCCACGGCGCGCGTAGTACAGGCGATATCCCGGCCCGTAATGGATGCGCATCTCCATGACGCCATCTCCGACCGGCTGGACATCTCCGAAATGGCCGTGACCCGCGGAGCGTAGACGCGCCGCCACGCGTGCCTTTCCGCGCGTGTCGCGGAGATCCCTCAGCCAGCGTCTGAACGAATCCGAGAGCAGGATTTTCGTCACGCAATGATCGTATCCGACCGGATACGATCGAGCAATGGTTCAGAAGCCGATCCAAGCGCCGAACTCAGGCCGGCAAGGATCGACGCAGACATTGATCACTCGCCCGGAGCCCCGCATGGCCACGCTGATCCTGCAGACGGCCGGGAGCGTGGTGGGCACGGCGCTGGGCGGCCCGATCGGCGGGGTGATCGGGGGCGTGCTCGGCGCGGCCGCGGGCGGGGGCATCGACGGGGCGCTGTTCGGCTCGCGCGCCGGGCCGCGCTTCGTCGAGGGGCCGCGCCTCTCGGAGGTGGCGGGGCTGACCTCGACGGAGGGCGATCCGATCCCGCGGGTCTACGGCCGGGCGCGGATCGGCGGCACCCTGATCTGGGCGACGCGGCCGCTGGAGACCGCCAACACGAGCGTCGAACGGGCCTCAGGCAGCGCCAAGGGCGGGGGCGGGGGGCAGCGGACGGTGCGGACCAGCTACGCCTACTTCGCCAACCTCGCGATCGGCCTCTGCGAGGGCGAGATCGCCTTCGTGCGCCGGGTCTGGGCGGATGGGCGCGAGCTCGACCTGACCACGATCGCCTGGCGCCTGCATCGCGGCGGCCCGGACCAGGCGCCGGACCCGCTCATCGTCGCCAAGGAGGGCATTGACGCCGCGCCCGCCTATCGCGGCCTCGCCTACATCGTGTTCGAGCGGCTGGCGCTCGAACCCTACGGCAACCGGGTGCCGCAATTCGCCTTCGAGGTGATCCGCCCCGTGGACGGGCTCGCGGGCATGATCCGCGCGGTCTGCCTCATCCCCGGCTCGACCGAGTTCGGGCTCGACCCCGTCCCCGTCACGGAGGATGCCGGCTTCGGGGCGACGAAGCCCGCCAACCGCTTCCAGCTCCAGGCGGCGACCGACGTCGTCGCCTCCCTCGATGCGCTGCAGGCGCTCTGTCCCCGCCTCACACAGGTCTCGGTGGTGGCGAGCTGGTTCGGCGACGACCTGCGCGCCGGCCATTGCACGGTCGCGCCCAAGGTCGACGCCGCGAAGAAGGCGACGGTCGGCGATGCCTGGCAGGTCGCCGGGCTCGACCGGGGCGAGGCCGGCGTGGTGACGCGGGGACCCGACGGCGGCCCCGCCTATGGCGGCACGCCGTCCGACGCGGGCCTGACCCGCCTCGTCGGCGAGCTGCGCCGGCGCGGTCTCAAGGTGGTGCTCTACCCGTTCCTGATGATGGACATCGCGGCTGGCAACACGCTGCCGGACCCGCGCCACCCGTCGGCGCCCGGCCAGCCGCCCTATCCCTGGCGCGGGCGCATCACCTGCGACCCCGCGCCGGGTCTTCCGGGCAGCCCCGACGGCACCGAGGCGGCGGGCGCGCAGGTCGCCGCCTTCTTCGCGCGGCCCGAGGGCTACCGCCGCCTCGTCCTGCACTACGCCGAGCTCGCCGCGGGCTGGGCCGGTCAGGGTCTCGCCCTCGACGGCTTCATCATCGGCAGCGAGTTCGTCGGCCTGACCCGGGTGCGGGCCGAGGCCGACCGCTACCCGGCCGTCGAGGCCTTCCGGGCGCTCGCCCAGGAGGTTCGCGCCCGCCTGCCCGGCGTGCCCCTGGTCTACGCCGCCGACTGGACCGAGTATGGCGCCCACGTCCGCGACGGCGGAGCGACCCTGCGCTTTCCCCTCGACGCGCTGTTCGCCGATCCGGCCATCGCCGCAATCGGCATCGATTACTACCCGCCCTTCTCGGATTGGCGCGACGGTGACGGGCATGCCGACCTCGCCCGCACGGACGAGATCTACGACGTCACCTATCTGCGGGACGGCCTCGGCGCGGGCGAGGCCTTCGACTGGTACTACGCGAGCCCCGCCGACCGCCTGGCGCAGATCCGCACGCCGATCACGGACGGGGCCTACCAGAAGCCCTGGATCTACCGGGCGAAGGACCTGGTCGCCTGGTGGTCGAGCCCGCATGTGGAGCGCGACGGCGGGGTCGAGACCCGGGCGACCGCCTGGGTGCCGGGCTCCAAGCCGATCTGGCTGACCGAGATCGGGGTTCCGGCGGTGGACAAGGGCACGAACGGCCCCAACGTCTTCCCCGATCCGAAATCCTCCGAGAACGCGGCGCCGCCGCTCTCGCGGGGCAGCCGCGACGACCTCATCCAGATGCGCGGGCTTTCCGCCATCCTGAGCCGCTTCGATGCCGAGCTGCCGGGCTTCGCGCAGGCCTACAACCCGGTCTCGCCGCGCTACGACGGCCGCATGATGCCGGCGGACCGGATCTTCGTCTGGTGCTGGGACGCCAGACCCTTCCCCGCCTTCCCGGATCTCGACACCGTCTGGGCCGACGCACCGAATCACGCGATCGGGCACTGGATCGGTGGGCGGGTCGAGGGGCTGGAGCTCGACCGTCTCATCGCCGCCATCCTCGCCGATCTCGGCATCACGGTCCCAGCGGCGATCACGGCCTCCGCCTTTCTCGACGGCTACGTCATCGACCGTCCGCTCTCGGCCCGCGCCGCTCTCGAGCCGCTGGCCCAGCTCTTCGGCCTCGACGTCTCGGCGGTGGCCGGGCGGCTGCGCATCCGCTCGCCGCGGGCGGAGGCCGCGATGCCCCTCGGTGCGGCGGAGCTCGTCGCGGTCCGGCCCGACGCCGCGCCCTTGAGCCTGGTGCGTGCCGAGGAGAGCGAGCTGCCACGCTCGGTCGAGATCGCCTTCGGCGACGCGGACAGCCCCGAGTACCGCAGGGCCGCGGCCGCCGCGATCCGTCCCACGGGCGCCAGACGCCGCGAGAGCCGGATCGAGGCCGCCCTCGTCACCCGCCGCGACCCCGCGGAGGCGCTCGCCGAAGCCTGCCTCGACGCGGCCATCGCCGGGCGCGACACCGCGAGCTTCACCGTGAGCCCGCGCCGGGTCGAACTGGAGCCCGGCGACCTCGTCGCCCTGCCCGACGGCGCCCGGCACCGGATCGTGCGGATCGCCGACAGCCCGGCGGGGCGGCGGATCGAGACCCGGGCCGTGCCGGTCCAGGATCGCCGCCTGCCGGCGAGCCGCGGGAGCGCCAAGCCTCGGCCGGCACCGCCTGCCCTCGCCGGGCCGCCCTTCGCCGTCGTCCTCGACCTGCCCGTCGACCGAGGCGCGCCGACGCCCCTGCAATACCTCGCGGTGGCCGCCGATCCCTGGCCCGGCACCGTCGCGATCTGGCGCTCGGCCGGGGACGGAGCGCCCCTCGCCCTCCATGCCATGGTCGATTACCCGGCCTGCCTCGGCGAGACCCTGACGGCGCTTCCCCCCGGCCCGCTCTGGCGCTTCGACCGCCGGGCCCGGCTCGACGTGTCCCTCCGCCATGCCGGGGCACTGGCCTCGATCGACGAGGCGGCGGCTTTGGCCGGCGGCAACCTCTTCGCCCTCGTCGGGCCGGACGGCGTCGTCGAGATGTTCTCGGCGGCCGGCGCGGCGCTGATCGCTCGGGGCACCTACCGGCTGACCGGACTGCTGCGGGGGCTCGCCGGCAGCGAGGAAGCGGCCGGGCGCATTGTTCCGGCCGGCAGCCTCATCGTGCGCCTCGACGACGGCGCCGTGACCCCGCTGGTGGACCGCCTCGACGAGGCCGGCCGCGCCTTCCGCTACCGCATCGGCCCGGCGGCGCGCGATCCGGGCGACCCCGCCTTCGTCGAGGTCGCGGCCAGCGCCGGCCTCAAAGCGCTGACGCCGCTGAGCCCCGTCCACCTGCGCGCCCGGCGCGAGGCCGACGGGGTGCGCCTGGCCTGGACGCGCCGGGCGCGGCGCGACGCGGATGCCTGGGAGCCCGTCGAGATCCCCCTCGACGAGGCCTCGGAGACCTACCTCGTCGAGATCTTTCTCGGCGGGACACTCATCCGCACTCTCGCGGCGTCGGGTCCCTCGCTCCTCTACCCGAGTGCGGACGAGGCAGCCGATTTCGGCACGCTCCAGCTCAGCCTGGACGTCGCGGTGGCGCAGGTCGGCGCGGCGGCAGGGCGCGGACCGCCCTGCCGGACTCGGGTGCCGGTCCGCGCCCGCTGATCCCTTCACTCACATCAAGGGTGCCGGCCGATGCCGCAGACCACGACAAACCTCGCCCTGCCGCTGCTGGCGGCGGCGCAGGCGGGCAAGCACGTGACCCACAACGAGGCGCTGCTCGGCCTCGACGCCCTCGTGCAGCTCGCCTGCCTCGACAAGGACCTGATCGGGCCGCCCGCGAACCCAATTGAGGGCGACCGCTACCTCGTGGCGGCCGCGGAGCCTACCGGCGCCTGGGCCGGGCTCTCCGGCCAGGTCGCGCTTTATCAGGACGGCTATTGGATCGGCTTCCCGCCGCGGCCCGGCTGGCTCGCCTGGATCGCCGACGAGGGCGAGCTCTACATCCGCGCGAAGGACGGCTGGATCCCCTTCCGGACGACACTCCGGAGCCTGGGAAACCTCCAGGGGCTCGGGATCAACACGGCGGCGGACGCGACGAACCGCCTGGCGGTGAAGGCCGACGCCGCCCTGTTCTCGTGGGACGACGTCACCCCGGGCTCGGGGCACATGCGGCTGACCCTCAACCGGCGCTCAGAGGTCGAGGAGGCCGCCCTCGTTCTCCAGAGCGGCTACGAGACCCGCGCCCTGTTCGGCCTTCTCGGCGGCGGTCTCGTCGGCCTGAAGGTCAGCGCCGATGGCGCGACCTACGCGCAGGGCTTCGGCGTGCACCCGGCGACGGGCGGCTTCGGCCTCGGCCTGACGGCGATGCCGGCGGCGGGCCTGCATCTGACGACGCTGCGCTCCGGCACCGGACCGGGCGCGGTCCCGCGGGACGTTCAGGTCGACGCCTTCGGGGGCGACGCGGCCGGCGCGGTGGCGCCCGCCGCCTCCTTCGTGGCTCGGGTCGCCCGCGGCACGCCAGCGAACCCCGCGCCCCTCAAGGCCCTGGACGGGTTCTTCACCCTAGCAGGGACGGGTCGGCGCAGCGACGGCGCCTACTCCGCCGAGGTCGTCGCCGTGGCCGGCTTCGCGGAGGAAGATTTCACGGCGACCGGCAACGGCGCGGGCCTCGACCTGCGGACCACGGCGCCGGGCGGCACAGGCCAGCGCTCGGCCGTGAGGGTGCGGGGGAACGGTGCCCTGGAGCTGCAGCCACTCGCAGCAGCACCCACGGGCGCGGCCGGCCAGATCGTGTTCGACTCGACGGCCGGCGCCTTCAAGGGCCACGACGGGTCGCGCTGGCGGCGGCTCACCAACCTGCCCCGCTTCTCGGCCGCGACGAATTTCGACAACTACCTCGCTGCCGATGCCTGGACCCGGGTCCAGTTCAACGTCGCGGAGGCGAACGACCAGGACGCCTTCGCCGCCGCGACGGGCCGATTCACAGCGGCGGAAGCGGGGCTGCACGCCTTCACCGCGAACCTCGCCTATCGGCGCAACGGCGGCAGTGCGCCAACCGCCCTCGAAGCACAGTTCTACCGCAACGGGACGCCCGCCGGACGCGGCCGGGCCGCGCTGACGGGCGGCCTCGTCGACGGCGTTTCCTGT
>JAESGP010000311.1_pt1 | contig 9818 bp, 10 predicted proteins | sample 9269741 | NCBI WGS metagenome assembly JAESGP01 (sample SAMN15720684, study PRJNA650882) | algae metagenome | isolation source: Desmonostoc vinosum HA7617-LM4 and co-occurring heterotrophs from cave wall | place: USA: Waikapalae cave, Hawaii | collected 2011-05-27
AAGGGTGTCGATCGCGTCGCGTGTCATGGCTCGTCGTGTTCTGGTCGTTGCCCTGGGGGGCCGGATTCCGGTCCGGCCTTCGGAGAGCGTCAGCGATCGTCCTCACCAACCGCGGCACCCGTGTCCCTCGGCTTGTAGCGCATCGCGCCAAGCCACGCACCCCGCGAAGCTAAGCGGTTTTCGCAGATGCGGGACGGCCGCCCTCGCGCCGGCCGGCGAGCTGGCAGGGCGCGGCGACCTGGGTCGGCCGCCGGCCGGGCTTCAGGATTCGGATGGCGCCGTCGCGCAGGGACAGGACGTGGCCGCGCTTGACATCCGTCCAGCACTCGTCGCGGGTCAGGGGCTTGGTGGCGATCACCGTGACGACGTCGTCCTCTCGCGTCTCCTGCGCGAAGTCCACCCGCCAATCCTCGTCGATGAGGGTCGCGGTGCCGAAGGGGGCGCAGCGGGTGAGATAGCAGAGGCGCTTGCCGCAATGGGCGTAGAGGGTGCGGCTGTCGGACAGGAGCATGTTGAAGACGCCGAGGCCGTTGAGCGCCGCGCAGAGTTCGGCCACGGCCGCATCGAGGCGCGAGGCGCTCGGCAGCTTCGGCCAGCGCGCCTGGAGCTGGTCGAGCATCCAGCAGAAGGCGTATTCGCTGTCCGTCGAGCCCACGGGCTGGAACGACCTCAGCGGCCACTTCTTCACGCCGCGGAGCTGGCCGTTATGGGCGAAGGTCCAGCGCCGGCCCCACAATTCGCGGCTGAAGGGATGGGTGTTCTCGAGGGCGACCCGGCCGCGATTGGCCTTGCGGACATGGGCGATCACGATCCGGCTCTTGATCGCGGTGTTGCGCAGGAGCTTGGCGAGTTCCGAGCGGGCGCTCGGCTCCGGCTCGTGGAAGGCGCGGGCGCCGCGTCCCTCGTAGAAGCTGATACCCCAGCCATCGGCATGCGGCCCGGTGTCGCCGCCGCGGCGGGCGAGTCCGGCGAAGGAGAAGCGGATGTCGGTGGGCACGTTCGCGCTCATGCCGAGGAGTTCGCACATGGCGGTCTTGGCGGATTCTCGATGCGTCGCTGGGAAGAAGCGGGGATGGCGAGAAACCTAAGTGTCTTTGGCGCTCCGAACAACAGCCGATTGATCGGCTCTCAGGCGTGAACGGTCTCCCGCGCGATGGCCTGGCGGACCTTCAGGGCGAGCTGCTCCAGGGTGTAGGGCTTGCTCAGCAGCAGGACGTCGGCGTCGACGACGCCGTTATGGACGATCGCGTTGCGGGTGTAGCCGGTGGTGTAGAGCACCGGCAGGCCGGGTCGGCGGAGCCGGGCGGCGTCTGCGAGCTGCTTCCCGCTGGTCTCAGGCATCACCACGTCCGTGAACAGCAGCGCGACATCCGGATGCGCGTCGAGGAGGCGGAGCGCCCCGGCCGCGCCCTCGGCATGGATGACCGTATAGTTCAGCTCGCGCAGCGCCTCGACGACGAGGCCGCGGACGCCGTCCTCATCCTCGACGACGAGGATGATCTGACGCGGGTCGCCCTGGGGGATCACCCGCGACGCGGGAGCGGCGTTCGTCTCCGCGGCCGCGACCCCGATGAAGCGCGGCAGGTAGATCTTCACGGTGGTGCCGCGGCCGGGCTCGGAATAGATCTTCACGTGGCCGCCCGATTGCTTGACGAAGCCGTAGACCTGACTGAGCCCGAGGCCCGTCCCCTTGCCGACGGCCTTCGTCGTGAAGAACGGATCGAAGGCCCGGGCCATGACGGCCGGCGTCATGCCCTCGCCGGAATCGCTGACGGCGATCATCACGTACTGGCCGGCGGGGACGTCGGCGTTCTGGGCCGCGTAGACGTCGTCGAGATGCGCGTTCGCCGTCTCGATCGTGAGGCGGCCGCCCTCCGGCATGGCATCGCGGGCATTGACCGCGAGGTTGAGGATCGCGCTCTCGAGCTGATGGCCGTCCGCCTCGGTCTGCCAGAGCCCGCCCGCCAGAACCGTCTCCACCCTCACGGTCTCGCCGAGGCTGCGGCTCAGGAGTTCCGACATCCCGGGGATGAGACGGTTGCAGGCGAGCGGCTCGGGCAGGAGCGGCTGCTTGCGCGCGAAGGCGAGCAGCCGATGGGTGAGCGTCGCGGCCCGCTCGGCGCCCTGCAGGGCCTGATCGATGTGGCGCTCGATCCGGGTCTCGCCCCGGTCGAGACGGCGCTTCAGCAGGTTCAGGTTGCCGATGATGATGGCGAGCATGTTGTTGAAGTCGTGCGCGAGCCCGCCCGTGAGCTGGCCCAGCGCCTCCATCTTCTGAGATTGCCGAAGCTCGTGCTCCAGCCTGTCCCGGCTCGCGGCGCCCGAGACGAGGGAGCGGTTCGCCTCTTCCAGCGAGGTGCGGGCCTGCTCGATGCGCCGGTTGCGGCGTCGGGCGTCGACGACGACGAAGACCGCCAGCGCGACGACGAGCAGCACCGCCGCGACGATCGCGACCTGGAGCCAGCGTGCGGCCGAGGAGGCTTCGTCCTGACGCTCGAAGAGGATCCGGTCGTTCTCGGCGCGGAAGCCCTCGACGAGTCCGCGGAGGCGATCCATCAGATCCTTGCCGCGATCCATCCGGACGAGGGCCAGGGCCGCATCCGCCTGCCCGGCGCGCCGCAGCGCCACCGTCTCGCGCAGTTCGGAGAGCTTCTCCGCCGCGACCTGGCGGATTTCCGCGATTCCGGCAGCCAGTCCGGGAGTGGCCTCCACCGCTCCGGCGATCAGCGCGCCACGCCGCGCGATCTCGGCCGCGGCGGTCTCGTAGGGCCGCAGGTACTCCTCGTTCCCGGTCAGCAGGTAGCCGCGCTGTCCCGTCTCGGCGTCCTGCAGGTCGGAGAACAGCGCGCCGATCTCGTTGCGGATGTCGAAGCTGCGCCGAAGGTCTCCCGCGTTCTTCCGCTGCATCGTGGCGAGGCCCGCGGTGGCGGCGACGATGGCGATGAGCAGGAGAAAGCCGACCGCGAGCGGCGCGATCTCGCGCAGCCGATCCGGTTGTGAAAGGTCGACCGCCGGAGGGGGCAGCTCACCACGGGGCGCGGTCATGGATGGTCAGGCGTCGGGCAAGCTGCAGCGTTTCATCGAAACGGCCCGCGGGCAACACGAGAAAGCGGGGATCGCCCGCGCCTCACGATCCCGTTACCGGGAGTGCCTTCAGAACAGCTTCATCCCCGGCGGCAGCGGCAGGCCCTTGGTCAGCTCGGCCATGCGCTCCCCGGCCGTCTGCTCGGCCTTGCCGCGCGCGTCGTTGACGGCGGCGACGATGAGATCCTCGAGGATCTCCCGCTCGTCCGGGTTCATCAGACCCGGATCGATGGTGACGCTGCGCACGAGGCCCTTGGCCGTCATCGTCACGCCGACGGCGCCCCCGCCCGAGGCGCCCGTGACCTCGACCGTGTCGAGCTCGCTCTGCAGGGAGGCTATCTTCTCCTGCATGGCCTGAGCCTGCTTCATGATGCCCATGAGGTCGCGCATGCGGTCGAGCCCTGACGTTGCCGGATGGGATGGAAGGGTAGCGGCCGCGCAGCCGCCCGTCGAGACGCGGGACGGTCTAGCGGATCGAGGCCGCGATCGCCTGCTGGATGCCGAGCACGTTGGCGCCGCGCTTCATCGTCCGCTGGATCGGGTCTGCCCGGCCCGAGACCCAGATCTTCAGCTCGGAATCGAGGTCGAAGCTGCCCGTGGTCTCCACCGAGAAGGAGGTGATCGCCCGGTAGGGCACCGTCAGGTACTCGACCTTGCGGCCGGTCAGGCCCTGCTTGTCGACGAGGATCATGCGCCGGTCGGTGAAGACGATGAGGTCGCGGATCAGCTTGAAGGCGATCCGCACCGCCTCGCCCTCGGTGAGGATTCCGGCGAGCTGCTTGTCGACCTCGTCGGCCGAGAGGTCGCTGCCGTGGCCGAGCAGGCCGTCGAGAATGCCCATCGCGAAAAATCCTGTCCCCGCCGCCACGTCGAGGGCCTATATGGGGCGAATGACGGTGCCGACCTAGTCGCACCCGCCTCGCATCCGCGAGGCATGCTCCCCGCAGAGCGGGGAGGCTTACACTGCCGGAACCACCCATGCCCCTCCGACTCGGCGTCAACATCGACCACGTCGCGACCGTGCGGAACGCCCGCGGCGGCGCTCATCCCGATCCCGTCCGCGCGGCCCTCGTCGCGGTGGAGGCGGGCGCCGATGGGATCACCGCGCATCTGCGCGAGGATCGGCGGCACATCCGCGATGTCGACATGGAGGCCCTGGCGCGGGTGCTGACCGTGCCTCTCAACTACGAGATGGGGGCCACCGACGAGATGATCGGGATCGCGCTGCGCTTGGCGCCGCACGCGGCCTGCCTCGTGCCGGAGAAGCGCGAGGAGCGCACCACGGAGGGCGGCCTCGACATCATCGCCGGCCGCGACCACCTCGCGCCGCGGATCGCGTCGCTCGCGGAGGCGGGCATCCGCGTCTCGCTCTTCGTCGAGCCGGATGAGGCGGTCATGGACATGGCTCGCGCTCTCGAGGCGCCGGTGGTCGAGCTTCACACCGGCACCTATTGCGAGGCGGTGGCCGCGGGCGACGCGGAGCGCGTCCGGGCCGAGCTCGCCCGGATCGCCCGCGCGGCCGAGTACGGCGCCGGGCTCGGCCTTGAGATCCATGCGGGCCACGGCCTCGCCCTCGACAGCGTCGGCGCGGTCGCCCGGCTGCCGCAGATCGCCGAGCTCAATATCGGCCATGCGCTGATCGGCGAGGCGATCTTCGTCGGGCTGGGGCAGGCGGTGCGCGACATGCGCGCGGCGATGGACGCGGCAAGGGGTACGACCTCGGCATGATCCTCGGCATCGGCTCCGACCTCTGCGACATCCGCCGGATCGAGAAGTCGCTGGCCCGCTACGGCGAGCGCTTCACCCACCGCATCTTCACGGAGGGCGAGCGCGCCAGATCCGATGGCCGGGCGGCGCGGGCGCCGTCCTACGCCCGCCGCTTCGCCGCCAAGGAGGCCTGCGCCAAGGCGCTCGGCACCGGCATGAGCCGAGGCGTGTTCTGGCGCGACATGGAGGTCGTCAACCTTCCCGGCGGCCGGCCGACCCTGCGGCTCAGCGGCGGCGCGCTGGCGCGGCTGGAGGAGATGGTTCCTGCGGGCCACCGACCCGCGATCCATGTCAGCCTCACCGACGACCCGCCGATGGCGCAGGCCTTCGTGATCATCGAAGCGGTGCCACTGACGCCGACGTGAGGCTTAGCCGGCGGCCGGTCGCGTTGCCGGGTGGGCCGGCATGGTCTAGACCCGCCCACATTGCGGAACAGGGAATCGAGGCTTTCGCCGCGGAACGCAGGGGTGACCCGCCCCTGGGGTCCCGCGCGGCGAGCCGGAGACGACAGACAGAATGGAACCTGCGCGCGTGGACCATGAGATGAAGCGGGCGGCGAAGGCCGGCGAGCCAGGTGCCTGGGCGAGCATCAAGGAGACGCTCAAGGTCGGTACGCAGGCGCTGCTGATCGCCCTCGTCGTGCGCACGCTGCTGTTCCAGCCCTTCAACATCCCCTCGGGCTCGCTGGTGCCGACCCTGCTGATCGGCGACTACCTCTTCGTCTCGAAATACGCCTACGGCTACTCGAAGTACTCCCTGCCCCTCAGCGAGTACCTGCCCTTCAAAGCGGAGGGGCGAATCTGGGGGGCGGAGCCGAAGCGCGGCGACATCGCCGTGTTCAAGCTGCCCAAGGACAACGCCACCGACTACATCAAGCGCGTGATCGGCCTGCCCGGCGACAAGATCCAGATGAAGGCCGGCCTCCTCTACATCAACGACGTGCCGGTCAAGCGCGAGCGCACCACGCCCTACGAGACGACCGGTCCCTACGGCGAGCAGGCGAAGTCCGAGCAGTACATCGAAACCTTGCCCAACGGCGTGACCCACCTCGTGATCGAGCGCGACGGCGACAACGGCTACTGGGACAACACCGAGGCCTATACCGTGCCGCCCGGCCGGTTCTTCATGATGGGCGACAACCGCGACAATTCCACGGATTCGCGCGACCTCGCCAATGTCGGCTTCGTGCCCTTCGAGAACTTCGTCGGCCGGGCCGAGATGATCTTCTTCTCGATCGACGAGGGCACGCCCGCCTGGCAGATCTGGAACTGGCCCGCGAACGTGCGCTGGAACCGCCTGTTCAGCACGATTCGCTAGGCCATGGGTGAGGTGACGGAGGCGCCGCGTCCCTCCAGCCGGGCACGGCGCGCGCCCCGGCCCAAGCCCGCCCTCGCGGTGCTCGAAGCTCGGATCGGTCATTCCTTCGCCGATCCCGCGCTCCTCGCCCTCGCCCTGACCCATGTCAGCAAGGCGGGCGGCGGGCGCCTCGGCAGCTACCAGCGGCTCGAGTTCCTCGGCGACCGCGTCCTCGGCCTCGCCATCGCCGAGCTTCTCTATGCGGCCTTCCCCCAATCGGACGAGGGCGAGCTCTCGCGCCGCCTCGCCGGCCTCGTCCGCCGGGAGACCTGCGCCGCGGTCGCCACCGCCTGGGAGGTCGGACCCCACCTCGTGCTCGGACCCGGCGAGGTCCAGGGCGGCGGACGGCGCAACCAGACGATCCTGGCCGATGTCTGCGAGGCGATCCTCGGTGCGGTCTTCCTCGATGCCGGCTACGGCGCGGCCAAGGCCATCGTGAACGCCGCCTTCTCGCCTGCCACCGACACCGCCGCGCCGCGCGGGCGCGACGCGAAATCGGCGCTGCAGGAATGGGCGATGGGCCGGGGCCTGCCCATTCCCATCTACGAGGTGGTGGAGCGTTCGGGGCCGGACCACGCGCCGCGCTTCCGCATCGCCGCCAGGGTCAAGGGCATCGAGCCCGGCTTCGGCAGCGGGACCGCCAAGCGGCTCGCGGAGCAGGAGGCGGCCGCCACGGTTCTCGACCGCGAGGGCGTCGCCTGGGCGGATGGCAAGAACGAAACCCCGCCCGATGCCGGGGGAGGAGAGGGTGATGCCTGAGGACGAACGCGGCGCCGACGAAGCCCCCGGCTCCCTCGGAACCAAGGCCGGTTTCGTCGCGCTGATCGGCGTGCCGAATGCCGGCAAGTCGACCCTGCTCAACAGCCTCGTCGGGACCAAGGTCTCCATCGTCTCGCGCAAGGTCCAGACGACCCGGGCGCTGGTGCGCGGCATCGCGATCGAGGATCAGTCCCAGATCGTTCTGGTCGACACGCCGGGCATCTTCGCGCCCAAGCGCCGGCTCGATCGCGCGATGGTCCATTCGGCCTGGAGCGGGGCCGCCGACGCCGACGCCGTCTGCCTGCTGATCGACGCGCGCAAGGGCGTCGACGAGGAGGTCGAGGCGATCCTCGCCCGCTTGCCGGAGCTGCGGCGGCCCAAGATCCTGATCCTCAACAAGATCGACCTCATCGCCCGCGAGAAGCTCTTGGCGCTCGCCGCCGCCCTGAACGAGCGGGTACCCTTCGCCCATACCTTCATGATCTCGGCGCTGAACGGCGACGGGGTCGATGCGCTGAAGAAAACCCTCGCCGGGATGATGCCTGCGAGCCCCTGGCTCTACCCCGAGGATCAGGTCTCCGACGCGCCGCTGCGCATGCTGGCGGCCGAGATCACCCGCGAGAAGCTCTATGACCGTCTCCACGAGGAGCTGCCCTATCGCTCGACCGTCGAGACCGACCAGTGGCAGGTCAAACCCGACGGCTCGGTGCGGATCGAGCAGACGATCTTCGTCGAGCGCGAGAGCCAGCGCTCGATCGTGCTGGGCAAGGGCGGCCAGACCATCAAGGCGATCGGCCAGGCGGCGCGCCTGGAGATCGCCGAGGTCGCGGAGACCAAGGTCCATCTCTTCCTGCACGTGAAGGTCCGCGAGAACTGGGCCGACGACCCGGCCCGCTACCGGGAGATGGGGCTGGAGTTTCCGCGCGGGTGACGCCCCGGCCTTCGCAGCGCCAAGCCTATGTTGTCGAAGGAAAATCCGGCGGTTGAACCAAGTCGCGCAAGCCGAGTTGACGCTTCGGTATGCGTGCGGGTGGGCAGTTCAAGGAGTGGGCAGTGCGTCTGAGTTCGAACGGACTTGATTCGACGCCGTTGCCGGCGTCGGAATGCTTTGTTCTAGTGCACAACGACTTGACCGGACGATTTCAACAGATTCGTTCGATCTTCGACAGTTTTGCTCTGCGCCGAAGTTAGTCTTTCCTCGTCGCGCCGCCCGCGCTACGAATCCGGGAGCCAGCCACGATTCGGTCGCCGGCTCATCGTCCTGCCCCCTATCCCACCCTGAGCCGTCGAGGCGCTCGCGCCGTCGCGTCGGATTCGTCTGTGATGTCCACGAAAGCACCCACGCCCTTGGTCTACGGAGCGCCACCCACCGAACTCGCCGAAATCCCGGATGGCGCCGTGCAGGTCTCGCCGCTCATGCCGGGCTCTGCCCGCCTCGAGGATTTCGAGCGCGCGAGCCTCGACGAGGTCGTGATGCTGGCGCCGGCGGGCACGATCGAGCGCCGCTACGCGTTGGCCCTTGCGCTCCGTGCGCTGCGCGGCAACGGCCACCTCGTCGCCCTGGCACCCAAGGATCGGGGTGGTTCGCGGCTCGGTCGCGAACTCCTCGCCTTCGGCTGCGCCCCCGCCGAGACCGGGCGGCGGCATCACCGCGTCTGCACCGTGCAGAGACCCGACATCCTCAACGGCCTCGACGAGGCGATCCGCGAGGGCGCTCCGCGCCACATCGACAACCTCGCGCTCTGCACCCAGCCCGGCATCTTCTCCTGGGACCGGATCGATCCGGGAACGGCGCTGCTGCTCGCGCACCTGCCGCCGCTGTCCGGGCGCGGGGCGGATTTCGGCTGCGGCCTCGGCATCCTCGCCCGCGCCGTGCTGACCTCGGACGCGGTCAGCGCCCTCACCCTCGTGGACATCGACCGGCGCGCGATCGAGATGGCGCGCCGCAATGTCGGCGATCCGCGGGCGGCCTTCCTGTGGGCAGACCTTCGCGACCCGACGGCCGATCTCTCGCGCCTCGATTTCGTGGTGATGAACCCGCCCTTCCACGATGGCGGCAGCGAGGATCAGGCGCTCGGCCAGAGCTTCATTGCCCGCGCGGCCGAGGCCCTGCGCCCCGGGGGCACGCTCTGGCTCACGGCCAACACGCACCTGCCCTACGAGGCGCCGCTGAACGCAGCCTTCAAGACGGTCGCGCTCAAGGCCGCGTCCGGCGGCTACAAGGTCTACGAAGCCCGAAAATGAGCCCGCCGGCCAGCAAGGGCGGGAGCCTGCGCCTCGACCGGCTGCTCGCCAATCTGGGCTACGGCTCGCGCCGGGAGATCGGGCTGCTCGCCCGCGCCGGGCTCATCGTGCTCGACGGTGCGCCCCTGCGGGACGCTGACCGGCGGATCGCGGTGACGCCGGACCTTTCCGAACGGATGATCGTGGACGGCGAGGCCCTGGACCCGCCGCCCGGCCTCACCCTCATGTTGCACAAGCCGCTCGGCGTCACCTGCTCGCACAAGGAGGCCGGCCCGCTCGTCTACGGCCTGCTGCCGGAGCGCTGGCGGCGGCGCGACCCTGCCCTCTCGACGGTCGGCCGCCTCGACAAGGAGACCTCGGGCCTCCTGCTGCTCACCGACGACGGTGCCCTGCTCCATCGGATCATCGCGCCGAAGGCCAACGTGGCCAAGCGCTACCAGGTGACCCTCGACCGACCGCTGCGCGGCGACGAGGCGGAGCGCCTCGGCTCGGGCAGCCTGATGCTCGAGGGCGAGGAGAAGCCGCTGCTGCCGGTGGAGATGCAAGTTCACGACGCCACGCACGCCGCCGTGATCCTACACGAGGGGCGATACCAACAGGTCCGCCGC
>JAESGP010000312.1_pt1 | contig 9812 bp, 9 predicted proteins | sample 9269741 | NCBI WGS metagenome assembly JAESGP01 (sample SAMN15720684, study PRJNA650882) | algae metagenome | isolation source: Desmonostoc vinosum HA7617-LM4 and co-occurring heterotrophs from cave wall | place: USA: Waikapalae cave, Hawaii | collected 2011-05-27
GAAGAACAGGATCATCGGCACGGTGAGCTTCGGCGGGAGGGCAGCGGCCTTCTTCTCGGCCTCGTTCATGCGCTGGTCCCGGCTTTCCTGCGAGAGCACGCGCAGCGCTTGGCCCACCGGCGTGCCGTAGCGTTCCGCCTGGATCAGGGCAGTGGTCGTCGCTTTGACGGGGTCGAGGCCGATGCGGGCCGCGAGGTTCTCGAAGGCCATGCGGCGATCGGGAAGATAGGACAGTTCCGCGGTCATCACGGCGAGCTCCTCCGCGAGGGCGACCGACTGGGTCGCGATCTCGGTGCTCACCCGGCGGAAGGCGTGTTCGACGGACATGCCGGATTCGACGCAGATCAGGCTCAGGTCGAGGGCATCGGGCCAGGCGCGACGGATCTCCGCCTGACGCTTCTTGGTCGTGTTCGCGAGGTAAAGTTCCGGCGCCTTGATCCCGAGCAGGGTCGCGGCGATCACGATCGTCAGGCGGATCATGAACGGCTGATTGATGACCTGCAGGACGAAGACGTAGAAGATCGAGAGGACGAGCATGGCGATCGGCATGACGAGCCGGAAGAATAGGAAGCCCGTCTCCGCCCCGGCAGACCGGTAGCCCGCCATCATGAGCTGGCGCTTGGCGGTCTCCGTCCCGAGCCAGCGGTCCAGATTAAACTGCTCGACGACCCGCTTCATGTAGGCCTTGGGCGCGACGCGCAGCGTCGCCTTGTTGGCCAGGCGTTCCCGCTCGCGCCGGCGGATTTCCTCGCGCTCGTCGCCGACCTGCTTCATCCGCTTGCCGAGGCGGTCCGGCTCCAGCACGGGTTGGAGCAGCGCGAAGGCCGTCGCGGCGGTCGCGACGCCGGTCAGCACCATCCCGAGGAAGCGCGGATCGGTGATCTTTGCGGCGATCTCGGCCAGCATCGTCTGTGTCCTGCGTCACGTCGAAGGTTGAGGGAACCGGTCCCCGCGCTCCTAGACCTCGAAACTGATCATCTTCTTCATCGTGAAGACGCCGAGGGACATCCACACCCCCGAGGCGACGAGGGCCACCTTGCCCATCTCCGTCGTCCAGAGAAGCGAGACGTAATCGGGACTCGCGAAGTAGGTCAGCAGGGCGACGATGAAGGGCAGCGCCGCGATGATCGCGCCGGACGCCTTCGCCTCCATGCTCATGGCTTCGATCTTGGCGGCCATCTTCTTGCGCTCGCGGAGCACCCGGGAAAGATTGCCGAGGGCCTCGGACAGGTTGCCGCCCGACGAGGACTGGATGCTGATCACGATCGCGAAAAAATTCACGTCGGCGACGGGCACGCGCTCGTACATCTTGACCATGGCCTCTCCGAGGCTCAGCCCGAGCGTCTGTGCCTCGACGACCTGCTTGAACTCGGAACGGATCGGTTCCTCGGCCTCGCGCGAGATGATGCGGAAGCAATCACCGAGCGGAATGCCCGCACGGATGCCCCGGGTGATGATGTCGATGGCAACCGGCAATTCGGTGATGAAGCGCGCGATGCGCCGCTTCTGGAGAAAGGACAGGAGCCACAGCGGCAGCCCCAGCCCACCCGCGAAAAGGGCCGAGACAGCGACCAGCGGACTGCCGGTGACGACCAGCATGAGCGCGCCGAAGCCCAGGGCCATCATGGCCGAGACGACGTAGAATTTCCGCTGGGACCAATCGAGCCCGGCTCGGGCGATCTTGAGTTCGAGGGTGACCTTCGTACCGCCTCTCTTCGCCTCGATCTCCTTCAGGCTCTTGGCGACCTGCTCGCGACGGTTGACCACGGCGGTACGGGTTCCGGGCGCCGCGACCACGCTGGCGGCCTTGCGCCTCTGCGCAGCACGGTTCTCGCCGGACAGGTAGGGGGTGAGGACGGCGTAGGCGACGCCGGCGGCGGCGACCGCGCCGAGCCCGACGGCGATGGGCAGGTTCATCTCAGCCATGACCGCCCCCCAAACCCTCCGAATGATGCTTCGTCACGGCGCGGCCCGGCCTTGATCCGCCGACGCATCGAGAGCGGCAGCGAGGGCCTGCTCCTCGCCGTAATATCGTGCCCGCTCCCAGAACCTCGGACGACCGATCCCCGTCGAGCGATGACGCCCGATCAGTCTCCCGTTCGCGTCCTCGCCCTGGATGTCGTAGAGGAAAAGATCTTGGGTGATGATCACGTCACCCTCCATGCCCATCACCTCGGTGATGTGGGTGATCCGGCGTGAGCCGTCGCGCAGGCGGGTCGCCTGGACGATGACGTCGATCGAGCCGCAGATCATCTCGCGCAGGGTGCGCGAGGGCAGCGAGAAGCCGCCCATCGTGATCATGGATTCGATACGCGCCAGGGCCTCGCGCGGCGAGTTCGCGTGCAGCGTACCCATCGAGCCGTCGTGGCCCGTGTTCATGGCCTGGAGGAGATCGAAGGCCTCCGGTCCGCGCACCTCGCCGACGATGATCCGCTCGGGCCGCATGCGCAGGCAGTTCTTGACGAGGTCGCGCATCGTGACCTGGCCCGAACCCTCCATGTTGGCGGGACGCGTCTCCAGGCGGACGACATGGGCCTGCTGGAGCTGCAGCTCGGCGGCGTCCTCGCAGGTGATGATGCGCTCGTCCTCGTCGATGTAGCGGGTGAGGCAGTTCAGGAGCGTGGTCTTGCCCGAGCCGGTGCCGCCCGAGATCACGACGTTGCAGCGCACGCGCCCGATGATCTGCAGGATCTTGGCGCCCTCGGGGGAGATCGCGCCGAATTTCACGAGCTGGTCGAGGGTGAGCTTGTCCTTCTTGAACTTACGGATCGTCAGGACCGGCCCGTCGATGGCGAGCGGAGGGGCGATGATGTTGACGCGCGAACCGTCAGGCAGACGCGCGTCGCAGATCGGCGAGGCTTCGTCGACGCGCCGTCCGACCTGGCTGACGATGCGCTGGCAGATGTTCATCAGCTGCTGGTTGTCGCGGAACCGGATGCTGGTCAGCTGGATCTTGCCGCCGACTTCGATGAAGGCCCGGTTGGCGCCGTTGACCATGATGTCGGCGATGTCGTCGCGGGCGAGCAGCGGCTCGAGCGGACCGTAGCCAAGCACGTCGTTGCAGATATCGTCGAGGAGCTCCTCCTGCTCCGCGATCGACAGGACGATGTTCTTGAGGCCGATGATCTCCGAGACGATGTCGCGGATCTCCTCGCGCGCGGATTCCGCGTCGAGACGGGCGAGCTGCGGAAGATCGATCGCCTCGATCAGCGCGCCGAAGATCATGCTCTTCGTGCGGAAGTAATCCTCGGACTTCTGCTCCTGGATGGTCGCGACCGGCTCCGGCCGCCGCGGCGCCTCGGCGCGAGGCGACCGGGGCGTCGGATCGTCATGCACGGTCAGGGTCGCGGGGGCCCTCGATGCGATGGCAACCGAGGACGGCGCGGAGACCTGTGCCGCGTTCGTGCCGCTCCGCCTACCGAACATGACGCGCGTCCTCGGTTTCCTGGGCGGCGCGCATCACGATGCCTTGCGGCGCGCGAGCTTGGCCAGGAGCGGCTCGAGCAGGTTCGCTCGCGCCCGCTTCGCCTCGGGCCGGCCGGTGATCTTCGCCGCGAGGTCTGCGAAGACCTCCGACGACTTCGATCCCGCCTGGATCTCGGCGATCATCTGACCGTTATTGGCCGCCGTGCCGAACAGGTTCGGCTCGAAGGGAATGGTGGCGATCAGGGGCGCATCGAGCGCCTTCGAGAACTCCGCCGCGCTGATCTCCGGCCGCTTGGCCATGCCGACCCCGTTCAGGACGACTCGGGGCCGTCCGTCGTTGGGGCGATGCTGCTGCAGGGTCGTCAGCAGGTTCTTGGTGTTGCGCAGCGAGGCAAGCTCTGGCGCGGCCACGATGAGGATCTCGTCCGCCGACACCAGCAGCCGCTTCGACCAGGCCGACCAGACGTGAGGCACGTCGAGGACGATGCAGGGCACCGCGGTGCGCAGAAGGTCCATGAGGTGATCGAAAGCCGGCTCCGACAGGTCCGTCGTACGATCGAGGGTCGCCGGCGCGGCGAGCAGACTGAGATTGTCGCTGCACTTGGACAGCAGCCGGTCGAGCAGGTTGGTATCGAGCCGCTCCGGCGCGAAGACCGCCTCGGCGATGCCCTGGGGTGGATCCTGGTTGAAGTTCAGGCCGGCCGTGCCGAACGCGATGTCGAGGTCGGCGATGACCGTGGCCGTGCCCTGGCCCCGGGCCACGGTCCAGGCGAGATTGTGCGCGATCGTCGAGGCACCGACGCCGCCCTTCGACCCGATCACGGCGATCGAGCGGCCCACCGGCTTCGCACCAGGCGATGTGAAGAGGTCGGAGATGGCCTGGATGAGGACGATCGGGTCCACCGGCGCCATCAGGTACTCGCTGACACCGCGCTGGATGAATTGCCGGTAGAGCATCACGTCGTTGACGTGCCCGATCACGATGACCTTGGTGCCCTCGTCGCAGACCTCGGCGAGCGAATCGAGGCACTCGAGCGGGCGCGATTTCGACCCCTGCGTCTCGATGATGATGACGTTGGGCGTCGGTGCGTGCCGATAGGCCTCGACCGCGGCGAGACCGCCTCCCATCTGGACCTTGATGTGGGCCTTCTGCATTCGGCGATCGGTGCCGGCGGCCTCGATCGAGCTCGCGGCGTCGGGGGTCTCGCAGAAGGCCTGGATCGTGATCCGGGGGACCGGGGCGATGAGGCGCTCGGGCGTCTCGTTCAGGTCCGGCATGATCAGAGTTCCGGTTCAGGTTGCCGCCGCGTCTCGCGCAGCGCTTGGGTTCGTCGGTGTGCTGGCACGGCGGGGGTTGGCGCTTGCGTCAGTTGCTGACTTCCGACCTGACGCTCGTTTTCCCATCCTGCTTCCATTGGATTGACGGATCCTTGCCTTCGCGCACTTTCCCGATGTCCTGGGTGCGTCGAACCGTGTCGATCCGCCCCTCCGGCCGCCCGCGCACGAGGTCGACTGGATCGGCGATCTGCGTGGCGACGTTGGCCTGCATCGCGCAGCCGAGGTTCCAGTAGGGTTCGTTGCGGTTGTTGAACGAAGGATCGCTGACGCCGAGGTCCTGCGGCCAGATCCCGCATTGGCTGCCGACCTTGGCCTCCATCTTCTGGAAGCTGAGGCGCAGCGGTGCGCTCAGGCTCGGGTTGACGACGGCATAGCTCTCGACCGCGATGCGTCCCGGCGGGATGCCGCCCTCTGCGGCGATCCTGCGGATCGCGGCGGCGGTGCGCTCGACGGCGGCCCCGAGGCCCGGCGCGACGCCGCGCGGCAGGTCCAGGATCAGCGTTCCTCGGCCATAGCGGCGGAACTCGAGGATGAAGGCGTCGATGTCGGCGGTCTGACGCGGATCGAGGTGGCCCGTCCCGATCGCGAAAACATCGAGATGGCGTGCGCCGTCGGCCAGCACGATCGGATGGCGCGTCCGGTAGTCCATCGGGTAGAGCGATCCGGTCGTCGTGACGCGATCCGAACGGCATGCGCCGAGCAGGGCGGCGAGCGCGGTGACCGCAGCGAGCGTTCTGGCTGAGCGAGACATTGCGATGAGTCCTGATTGTGCCGGGCCGTTTCGCGGAAGGTCGCGAGGGCCGCGTCAGTCCGTGATGAAGCCGACCCGGCCGCGGTAGGTGGGGCCGAGCGGGTTGGCGCCGGCCACGCCGTAGAGGCGGTTGAAGCGACCGAGCAGGATGGCCTGGCTGTCCTGGGCGTCCACGAACCCGTCATCGGGGCGTGCCACCTGCTTCGGCTCCATGGCCTTGGCGATGTAGGGGGTGACCATGATCATCAGCTCCGTCTCCTCGCGCTGGTAATCGCGCGAGCGGAACAGGGCGCCGATAACAGGAAGGTTGATGAGTCCCGGCAGGCCGGTGATCGCCGCCCGGTTCTTCTGCTGGATGAGGCCCGCCGTCATCATCGTGGCCCCGGACGCGAGCTCGATGGTCGTCTCGGACTTGCGAACCGTGAAGCCGGGGACGGCCGTGCTCGCGCCGCTGCTGCCGTTGGTGAACGTGTAGCTGTTCTGCCTGTCGATCTCGGACACGGCGGTGCCCACGCGAATCGAGATCTTGTTTTCCGCGAGCACCACGGGCGTGAAGCTCAGGCTGACGCCGTAGGGCTTGAACGAGATGCCGACCGTGCAGACGACGCCGGTGCAGCTTTGCGAGGCCGGCACGGGCAATTCGCCGCCGGCCGTGAAGTTCGCGGCCTCGCCGGAAATCGCCGTCAGCGTAGGCTCCGCGAGAATGCGCGAGACGCCTGCCTGCTCGAAGGCCTTGAGCGTGGCGGTGAGGCTGGCGCCGCCCGACCCGGTGATCTTGCCCTGAAGCAGGTTGCCGTTCGGGAACTGGCCGCCGTTGATGGCAAGGGGTGTGGTGTTGGCGAAGTCGAGGCTCGACCAGCTTCCGTTCAGGTTGATGCCGAATTGCTTCAGCACCGTACGGGAAACCTCGACGACGGTGACGCGCAGCATCACCTGATCCTTGCCCCGGATGGTGATGTTGTTGATGACCGCGCCACGGCTCGCGGATGCGCCGCCGCCCGGAGCCGCTCCGGCCCCGCCGGACGTCCCGACGAATGCGTTGGTGATGTCGACCGCCTGCGAAGCTTCCAGCGGAGAACCGACAATCCCGGACAGAACGATCGAATCGCCCACCGAGCGTACGTCCAGGCGCGCGCCGGGGATGCTCTCGGCGAGGAGCTGCTTGAGGGTGCTCAGCTTCAGGTCGCGGGCGACGGTCACGTCGAGGGCTGCGATCTGGCGTCCTTCGGAATCCATGATGAAGATCGAAGTCGCGCCGTCTTCCATCCCGATCACGAAAACCTTCCGCGTCGAGCGTACCACCGCGTTGGCAATCTTCGGATTGGCGACGAAGACCTCCTTGGCGTCGCGCGGAAGGTCGATGATCACTGAACGGCCGGTCGTCAGCTCGACCTTGCGGGCGCTGGCGGCATCGTTTGCTCCTATCCCGATGGCCGGCGCAGCCGTCAGCGCGGGCGCGGCCCGCGCTGCGCTGATCGTGGCAGCACCAAGCGCCGCGAACGCGATCAGGGCTGCGAGCTGGGCCCGTGTCTTGATGGTCATCGACGAATTCCCCGTGATCGCGCGCCGACGCCCTAGCGCCGCGACTGCTGCTGCGAGACGCCGAAGCGCACGATGGTGAGACCCTTTTCGGCCCGCTGATCGGATTCCGGCTCGGGCTCGGCGACCCGCCCGGAATCGGCCAGTGCGCGCAGGGAAAGCGAGAGGGAGCCGGACCGCTGAGCCAGGGTCACGACTTCCGCTTGACCTGGCGTGAGTGCCAGGGTCGCGGTCTCGCCCGTGACGACGTTGGTCCCGTTTTTCTCCTGTACGATCTGGCCGACGGCGAGGACACGCACGTCGGTCAGCAGCGTCTCCGACACCAGGCTCTCGCCGCCACTGGTTCGGGATGCCTCCTCGTCGCGGAAGGTGCGCAGGAGATCGACGTGATCGTTGGGCAGGATGAAGCCGCCGGCCGCGTTGCCGCCCTTGCTGTCGATGACGATGGCGACGGCCCGCATGCCGGGAGGCAGGATTGCGGCCATGAAGCCGCCGTCCGATCGCGCGAGCTTCTGAGGACGGATCGGCTCGCCGGCGAGGAAGGCCGAGCGGGCGATCGATCCGACGATCTCCTCAAGGCCCTTCGGGTTCGATCGACGTGTGATGTAGGATGCGGTGACAGCTTGGTCGGGCCAGGGCTGCCAGCGCAGGTCGGCGGCCTGGATGCTCTGCCCCATGGGCAGCTCCGCTGCCGCCACGAGCACATCCGTGACCGGCAGGGGGGGCACCGGTGCGACAGCGGCAGCCGGCGGGGGCGCCGGCGGCGCGTTGCCACTCATCAGATAGGCCGCGGTGCCGCCCGCGAAGAGCGCGACGGCGAGGATTGCAAGGCGGGCTGGTTTCATCGCCGAACTGAACCCATCGAACGGCGGTTCGCCGTCAGGGATCAGAGTGGCCCGACATTCGTCAAATTACGGTTAACCAAAAGTGATGGCCTCACGGGTTATCGACCCCGTCGCTGAAGCCGCGGCGGTATTCGGCGCGTGTCAGCCTTCGCCTCACTCCACAAATCAGGTCGCGAGCATTCTCGAGAAGAGCGCGGTCTCTGGAAGAATGATGAGCGCTGCCGCGGAGAGGGCGATACCGTAGGGAACGCCCGTCTTGGTATCATGCAGCCGCGCGGCGAATGGCAGTCGTGCGACGGCGACGGGAAGGGGTAAGCCGCGAGCGAAGATGATCGCGAGGGTCAAGGCGCCGCCCGCCAGGGAGGCCAGGAGCAGGTAGTCGAGAAGATGGTCGAAGCCGAGCCAGAGTGCGGTCACCGACGCGAGCTTGGCGTCTCCGCCGCCGATCACGCCCAGGGCAAACAGCGCGAAGGTGACGGCGAGGACTAGGGCACCGGCGCCTGCATGCTGCGCAAGGTCGGACCACGTGAATCCGGAGACGACGGCGAAGCCACAAAAGGCGATGATGAGGACGAGCGAGACCCGGTTGGGGATCGTCATCGTCAGAAGGTCACTCGAGGCCGCGTAAGCCATCAGAAACGGGAAGATGACAAGGAGGCCCAAGGACATCATGGCAAGGCCCTCATCGAGGCTATCCTGAGGCGTAGATGACGTTTCGCAGACGGAAGGTGCGTTGTCGACGGAACGAGGCGGGACGCAATCATCGAGCGATCAAGCAGCACTTCAACGACCGCGACCTGGCAGTGCGGTGAGCACCACCAGATCAGCAAGTTACGATCGGACGTTGATTCGCGGATCGATCCGCTTAGTCGACAGCGTTCTTGATCGCAAGGAACTTGGCATTCAGTTCAGTGCCGAGGCTGGTGAGAACAGTGATCAGAACGACGGCAATCAGCGATGCGATCAGGCCGTATTCAATCGCGGTGGCGCCGGACTCGTCGGCCGCGAAGCGCTTGAAGATCTTGGTCATGACGGAGGTTCCTTCTTCGACGATTTACGACGTTCCGTCGAAGATCGTCACGGTGTGATTTGGCGACGTGGTGAGGATGCCTGCCGCCCGTTGCGATTGGGTTAAATCGCGGCTCGAAACCCCGCCGCCCCGCCGATCATCTCGTTACGGTGAATGAACCCTTGAGATGACGCGAAGTCGCGGCACGGCTTCGCTCTCCGGCAATGGTTCTCGTCGGACAGGCTTGATGGAGAGCTGGCGGTCGATGACAGGCGCATCGGTTCGGTAAGGTTATAACTAAATTTACCAGGATCGGGCTTTCTGTTGGCTATAGAACACTGCCCGCTTGCCGATCGCGGCCCCGTGAGGGGCTCGAGTGGTGGCGGGGGCCTTCCCTGCGAGTGAGTTCACGATGCCGAGCCGTACGCCTCAGCAACTCTTTCTGGCCGGCGTTCTCGCCACGGCGGTCTCCGCCGCGAATGCAGAAGAACCGCGCTCTGTCGTCACCGTCATCGTTGACAACGCCAAGGTCATCCGTCTGCCCGAGGCGACGCGGACCGTGATCGTCGGCAATCCGATGATCGCCGATGTGTCCCTGCAGAAGAACGGCGTCGTTGTCCTGACGGGCAAGAGCTTCGGGGCAACGAACCTCATCGCGCTCGACAAATCCGGCGGCATGCTCGCGGAATCGACCATCAGCGTCGAGGCGCAGCAGACCTCCGTGGTCATGGTTCAGCGTGGTCTTGAGCGGGAGTCCTACTCCTGCACGCCGAATTGCCAGCCCTCCGTGCAGCTCGGCGATTCGACCAAGTATTTCGGCGAGGTCAGCGGCCAGGCGACGGCGCGCGGGGCCTTCGCGGCCGGAGGAGCGGCTGCGAAGTAGGGGCGTCGCGCCGAGGTGCGC
>JAESGP010000313.1_pt1 | contig 9786 bp, 6 predicted proteins | sample 9269741 | NCBI WGS metagenome assembly JAESGP01 (sample SAMN15720684, study PRJNA650882) | algae metagenome | isolation source: Desmonostoc vinosum HA7617-LM4 and co-occurring heterotrophs from cave wall | place: USA: Waikapalae cave, Hawaii | collected 2011-05-27
GTCGGGACGCACGAGATAGGCCGCATCGCCGGCGAATCCGGCCGTCTCGGCGGCGGAGTCGAATGCGAATCGATGAACCGGCAGCGCCAGCGTCCTCGCGGCCTCCACCAGCGTCACGCGCGGCGAACCATAGATGTGAAGCTGCCAGGCGAGGGCCTTCAGCGGTGCGAAGTTGTCGGTCTCCGGCCCGGCTGCCCAGGGCAGGCGGTCGCCGCCTCGGATTCGGCCGGCCCTGCCGGCGCTCAGGAAACTGTCCGGGTAGGTGATGCGGACCTGTGAGACGATCTCGAACACCCGTCGGCGGGTCGCGGGCAGGCCCCAGATCAGGGGCATCAGGCGCGGGAGGACCCAGCTCCGAAGGACCCGGTTGCCGGTTCCGCGACCGACGATCGCCTCGAAGGCGCGATCCGTCGAGGCCACGAGCCGCCGCGCGAAGGGAAGCCGCTCGGCCTCGTAGGTGTCGAGGAGGGCGGCGTCGGCCCTCCCGCGCAGGACCTCGGCGAGCTTCCAGGCCAAGTTCACCGCATCGCCGATGCCTGTGTTCATGCCCTGGCCTCCGGCGGGGCTGTGGATGTGGCCGGCATCCCCCGAGACGAAGCAGCGCCCCTCCCGGAAGCGATCCGCGACGCGGTGATGGACGTGGTAGGTCGAGAACCAATTGACCTGCGTCACGTGAACGCCGAGCAGCGGCTCGACGAAGGGGCGGACGTCCGCGAAGGCGAGGTCGGCCTGGCCCGCCAGGTGCTCCGGGATGATGCCGATGAGCCGGTGCATGCCGCTCGAACGCACGGGCAGGACGAGGCCGAGGCTCCCCGGATCGAGGGAGACGACGAGGTCCTCGCCCACGGCTTCGGCGAGACGGGCGTCGGCGACGTAGAACACCTGGTCGTAGGTGCCGCCGGGAAAGCCCAGGCCGAGGACTTCCCGGACTCGACTGCGGGCGCCGTCGCAGCCGCAGAGATAGGCGGCGCGGGCCTCGTCCGGCCGGCCTGTCCGACGCAGGCTGGCGCGAACGCCCCCGCCGTCCTGGGTGAATGCGGTGAGCTCGGTGTCCCACTCCACCTCTATTCCAAGCTCGCCGAGGCGGGCGACGAGGAAGCGTTCGTGGTCGTCCTGGGGGAGGCAGAGGAAGAACGGGAACGGGCTGATACCCTTGCCGACCTCGGCGAAGGCGAGGCTCGCGACCTCGGCGCCGCCCTCGCGGAGGCGGATCCGGTCGACCCTGATACCCCTGGCGATGAGGGCTTCGGCGAAGCCGAGCTGCTGGTAGAGCTCCAGGGTCCTGGCGTGGACGATGACGGCGCGGGAGGCCTCGCCGGGGCCGGGGTGCCGGTCGATGATCCGGACGGGCACGCCCTGGCGGGCGAGGCACATCGCCAGGACAAGGCCGGTCGGGCCGGCGCCGACGACGAGGACCTGCGCGTCCGTCATGGGGCACCTCAGGTCGATTATGGAACCGAAGGCTCGCGCCGGACAAGTGTCGCCGACCCTGTGCGATGCCGAGTCCGCGCCGACGCTTCCTAGGCCCCGTCCTCGCCGCGCCGGAGCAGATCCGGCCGGCGCTCGCGGGTCAGGCGCAGGCTTTCGGCTTCGCGCCAGCGGCAGATGGCGCCGTGGTTGCCGCCCATCAGCACGTCGGGGATCGCCCGGCCCTCCCAATCCCGGGGGCGGGTGTAGTGCGGGTATTCGAGCCGGCCGGATTCGAAGCTCTCCTCGACGCCCGATTCTGATTTGCCCATGACGCCGGGCAGGAGCCGGACGCAGGCATCGAGGACGATCGTCGCGGCGGGCTCGCCGCCCGAGAGCACGTAATCGCCGATCGAGACCTCCTCGAGTCCGCGTCCGGCGATCACCCGCTCGTCCACGCCCTCGAAGCGGCCGCAGACGATGACGAGGCCGGGGCCTTCCGCCAGCGCCCGGACGCGCGCCTGCGCCAGTGGCCGCCCGCGCGGACTCATCAGGAGGCGGGGACGCGGATCGTCGGGCGGAGCGGCGGCGTCGATCGCGGCGGCGAGGACGTCGCAGCGCAGCACCATGCCGGCGCCGCCGCCGGCTGGGGTGTCGTCGACCTGACGGTGGCGGCCGAGGCCGTGGGCACGAATATCGTGGGTGTCGAGGGCCCAGATTTCCCGAGCGAGCGCGTCGCCCGAGAGCGAGAGCCCGAGGAGCCCGGGGAACATCTCGGGATAGAGCGTCAGGATCGTGGCCCGCCAGGGCGGGGAGGGGGAGGCGGCGTCCATGGCGTTCTGTGGCGCGGGCGAGCCGTCAGCGTCAACGTGCCCGGGATGGGGGAGGGCGACGGGCGGGGTCACGCGCTACATCTCCCCGACGCTCCAACCGGTGACCGGCCATGCTCGCGCGCTTATCCCTCGCCACCGCCGCCCTCGTCCTGATGCTTGTCGGCGCGGGCGCCGAGGAGTTCCCGCCGCTGGCGCCGCCCGGTGCGCCGGCCTCCGCCTTCCCGAAGCCCGACCGGCCGGTGGCCGAGATCATCACCTCGGTCTGGGCGCCAGAGGAGGGGAGGGACAAGGCCGACGAGGTGGGCCAGGTCGCAAGGCTGATGCGGATCGCGCCCGGCGAGACGGTGGCCGATATCGGCGCGGGCTCCGGCTACTACACGGTCCGCCTCGCCGAGCGGGTCGGCCCCGACGGCAGGATCCTCGCCGAGGACGTGATCTCCCGCTATCTCAAGGAGCTCGGGGCGCGGGTCCGCAAGAGCGGTCTCACCAACGTGCGGGTGGTGCGTGGCGAGGCCCACGATCCGCGGCTGCCGCCCGGCTCCGTGGACGCGGCCGTGCTCGTCCACATGTACCACGAGATCAGCCAGCCCTACGGCCTGCTCCACAATCTCGCGGCTTCGATGAAGCCGGGCGGGCGCGTCGGCATCGTCGACGAGGACGACATCCCCTCCCGCCACGGCACCCCGCCGGCGCTGCTGCGCTGCGAGCTGTCGGCGGCCGGTTACCGCGAGACCGGTTTCCACAAGCTCGAGGGCGGCAGCCACTACCTCGCGATCTTCGAGGCACCGGCGCCGGAGTCCCGGCCGGACCCCAGGACGATCAGGCCCTGCAAGGACGAGACGACGCGCAAGGGGCGGTGAGGCCAGGTGAATCCTACCCCGCAGAGGGGAGGAGGGTTGCCGGCGCGCCAATTCACCCTTCCGTAGCCCCGCCCCCGTACGCTTCCGCCTCGCGATCAGCGAGAGGGGGCGCCCATGATCCTCACTGCTTGGCTCGACCAGCCGGTCTGGCTCATCTTCACCCTTCTCGCCGCCGTCTTCGCCCTCGCCACGGTCCTGCTCTGCCTGCTCTCGAACCTGCCGCCGACGCGGCCGCTCCTGCATAAGCTCGGGCTCGGCATCGTCGCCCCCTATTTCAATGCCATCTCGGTGATGCTCGCCCTGCTCACGGGTTTCGTGGCCAACGATGCCTGGGAGCGGCAGCGCCAAGCGAGCCGCATCGTCCAATCCGAGAAGACGAACCTGCTCGCCGCCCACGACCTCAGCCTCGCCACGGCCTCGGACATGTCCGGCATCCGCAGGCGGCTGACCGCCTATGCCGAGGCGCTGATCGACGACGAATGGCCGAAGATGACGGACGGCGCCTCCTCGATCACGGCCGGCGAGGCCCTAGGTGCCCTGATGCAGGCGGTGGCCGATCCGCGCCACACGACCGAGGCGGGCGCGGTCGCCCACGGGGCGCTGCTCGACGCCGTTATGAACCTGCGCGCCGCGCGCGGCGAGCGCCTGGGGCTCAGCGATGCCCAGGGCGACCAGTCGAAATGGCTCACGCTCATGGTGCTGGCTGGCCTGACGCTGGTCGCGCTCGCCCTGATCCACGTGGACAAGCCGGCGCCCCAGGCCGTGACGCTCGTGCTGTTCTCGGCGGCGATGGTGACGACGCTCGGCGTCATCGCATTGCACGAGCGGCCGTTCGATGGGCCTCTGGCCTTGAGCTCAGCGCCCTTGGAGAATGCGCGTATGGTGATGGCGGGACAGTAGGGAAGCGAACTCAGAGTGACGGCGAGTTCTCCTGCGTATCGTTGATCCCATCCGTAGCACCACGGCACCGACCCCAGGACCGACTTCGACGGCACCGATGAAGACGTTCAGCGCCGCGTCGAGGCCGAGCCCTTTGTCGTCGCGGTCCAGCCCGAGCCCGACCTGATGCGGGCGTCACGAGTTGATGAAGGCCTGTTGTGACCTTCGCTATTCATCGGCGAATTCGTATCGAGGCGGGCGCTTGCCACATCGCCAGTCAGCGCCCGCCAGGCTCCGCCTCCTCGCGTAGCCCTTAACGACGTTGGCTGCCTGTCGCCTCCGCACTGCTTTTGCCCTTGGTCAGGGAGCCTTTCCATTCCCCCTCGAATTCGGTCTTCGACGTGGCCGCGCGGGTGTAGGTGCCCTTGCCCGCGTAGGTCTCGTAGGCCCCTGTTCCCGGGATCGCCTCCCACGTGCCTTTGCCGGAGACCAGTGGCCCGTCCTTGCCCATCTGCATGGTCGCAGTACCCTTGTAGAAGGCCATGGCCGTGCCGTCTGGGGCTGCTAGGGTGATGATCCCCTGCTCGGGGCCCTGGCCCTGTTCGAGCACCGTAACGCCGCCCCACACCACCCGCGCGTTATCCATGAAGACCGTTCGGCCAGAACTCTTGTTGGTACCGGTCGCCGTGGAGCCGACGACCATCTTCTGGCCCTGCTGATCCTGTGGCATAACCTCTTGGTGTGTGTATTTTCCGGAATATTTTCCGCCGTAATCATCGGCTAGAACGAAAGTAGGGCAGATAAATACGATCAGAGTGTAAGCATGCATCAATTTCATGGATACCTCCTTCGAGTTCTCCCCAAAATTTTCTTGGACCCCAATCATCAGTATACATACGAAGCGTGCATTTCGCAGACTCACGGCTCTACCAATTTAGGGCAGAAATTAAGTATAGCTTAAAACGAATGCGTTGGCAGATAGCACTTAGGTATTAAGTTGGCGCATATGCTACAGAATGATTTGTTGAATCGAAATGAATACGAGGGGCGGCGGCCCATGTCTCTGTCCTGCGTTTCATACCCGTGGGCTCTGCTGAATCGCTGTGGCGATCGGCGCGATGCGGCCTGAATCGGGCTTTGCGGATCCGGAATGATTGCGGATTGCGGCGCCCTGCCATCGCGGAGACCGGATGGGCGCCCGTTGCAACGGCGCCGTGTAAGTAGGCCCGGTGTCTGCTAGAGCCTCGACCCTATGAACGAAACCACGAAGTCGCCGAACCCGCGGGTGACGCCGGGACAGCTCAAGCGTGACGAAGCCAGGATCAGCGCCGAGATCGCGGGCACGGATGGAGGGATCGATCCCTTCGTCGCGGCCGTGCACGCAACGCGCATGCCGATGGTCATCACCAATCCGCGGCTGCCCGACAACCCCATCGTCTTCGTCAACGACTCGTTCTGCCGCCTGACCGGGTACAACCGCGACGAGATCGTCGGGCGCAATTGCCGCTTCCTGCAGGGGAGCGAGACGGACCCGGCCGTGGTGAGACTGCTGCGCGAGGCCATCGCCGCGCCGCGCGCCATCGAGATCGACATCCGTAACCATCGCAAGGACGGCACGCCGTTCTGGAACCGGCTGCTGATGGCGCCGGTCCACGACGCCGGCGGCCAGCTCGCCTATTTCTTCGCCAGCCAGCTTGACGTCAGCAACGAGCGCGAGCGGGTGGCGGCGCTGGAGACCGAGAACGCGGCGCTGACGGCCGAGCGGGAGGTCGATCGGGAACGCCTCGCCTTCAGCGAGGAGTCGCGCCAGCTCGCCATCGAGGCGGCCGAGATCGGCACCTGGGACCTCGACCTGTTCACCGACGTGCTCACTTGGTCGGACCGCACCAAGGCGATGTTCGGCATCTCGCGCGACGCGACTTGCAGCATGGCCGACTTCTACGCCGGGCTGCATCCGGACGACAGGGAGGCGACCGCCGCGGCCTTCGCCTCGGCGCTCGATCCGATGCGGCGCGCCACCTACGACGTCGAGTACCGCACGATCGGCAAGGAGGACGGCATCGTGCGCTGGGTCGCGGCCAAGGGAAGGGGGCTGTTCGACGAGACCGGGCGCTGCGTGCGGGCGATCGGCACCGCCATCGACGTCACGGCCCGCCGGCTGGCGGACGAGGCCGTGCGCGCCAACGAGGCCCGCCTGAGCTTCCTCGACGCGCTGGGCTTGGCGACGGCCAAGAGCACGGACGCCGACACCATCCTCGCCACGACGACGCGGATGGTGGCCGAGCACCTTCACCTCTCGAACTGCGCCTATGCCGACATGGACCCGGATCAGGACGGGTTCACCATCCGCGGCGACTTCGCGGCCGAGGGCTCGCCGAGCATCGTCGGCCATTACAGCCTCGCCGATTTCGGCAAGCTCGCGGTGCGCAACCTCACGGCGGGCGAGCCGCTGATCGTCAACGACAACCTGGCGGAGCTCGCGCCCGAGGAGGCGGCGACCTTCCAGGCCATCGGCATCGCCGCCACGATCTGCATGCCGCTGATCAAGGAGGGCCGCCTGACCGCCCTGATGGCGATTCACGACCGGGTGCCGCGCGCCTGGAGCGCCTACGACCTCAACATCATCCGCGAGGTGACGGAGCGCTGCTGGGCGCATATCGAGCGCGTCCGCGCCGACGCCGCCGTGAGCGAGGCCGTCACGGCCCTGGCCCGGCTGAACTCGACCCTGGAAGATCAGGTCAAAACCCGCACCGGCGAGCTGATGGCCGCCGAGGAGGCCCTGCGCCAGGCCCAGAAGATGGAGGCGGTGGGCCAGCTCACCGGCGGCCTCGCCCACGACTTCAACAACCTGCTCGCCGGCATCTCCGGCTCGCTCGAGCTGATGCAGACCCGGCTGCAGCAGGGGCGCTTCAACGATGTCGAGCGCTACATGGCGGCGGCGCAGGGCGCCGCGAAGCGGGCGGCCGCGCTGACCCACCGCCTGCTCGCCTTCTCGCGCCGCCAGACCCTCGACCCCAAGCCCACCAACGTGAACCGGCTCGTGGCCGACATGCAGGAGCTGATCCAGCGCACCGTCGGGCCGTCCGTCCTGATCGAGGTCGTCGGCACCTCGGGCGTCTGGCCCGCGCTCGTCGATCCGCCCCAGCTCGAGAACGCGCTCCTGAACCTCTGCATCAACGCCCGCGACGCGATGCCGGACGGGGGCCGCATCACCATCGAGACCGCCAACCGTTGGATGGACGAGAGGGCGGCCCGCCAGCACGACATGCCCGAGGGGCAATATCTCTCGCTCTCCGTCACGGATACCGGCATCGGCATGCCGCCTGAGGTGATCGAGCGGGTGTTCGAGCCGTTCTTCACTACCAAGCCACTCGGCCAGGGCACGGGGCTCGGCCTCTCCATGATCTACGGCTTCGTACAGCAGTCGGGCGGTCAGGTCCGGATCTATTCCGAACTCGGCAAGGGCACGACCGTGTGCCTCTACCTGCCGCGCCACTACGGCAAGGCCGACGAGGATTACGGGCCGGTCACCACGGCCTCGCTGCCCCGCTCGGAACAGGGAGAGACGGTGCTGATCGTCGACGACGAGCCGACCGTGCGCATGCTCGTCACCGACATCCTGGCCGACCTCGGCTACACCGCCATCGAGGCGGGCGACAGCGCGGCGGGCCTGAAGGTGCTGCAATCGGACGTGCGGATCGACCTTCTGATCACTGATGTCGGGCTACCCGGCGGCATGAACGGCCGCCAGATGGCCGATGCCGCGCGGACTACGCGGCCGGGGCTCAAGGTGCTGTTCATCACGGGCTACGCGGAGAACGCCGCCGTCGGCAACGGCCACCTCGCGCCGGGCATGGCGGTTCTGACCAAGCCCTTCGCGATCGAGACCATGGCCGCCCGCATCCGCTCGATCATTCAGGCCTGAGCGACGGCCGCCGCAGGTCGGACGGCATGTCGGGCGCTGTTGCAGGCACCGACGGTTGGTGCGATAGCCCGCCCGGGTGCGCGGCCGGACCACCGGGCCGGCAGGTCTTCGCGCTGGTCGGGCCGCCAGCGGCGGAGACCCGTGCTCGTGCCGCTTCCCTCCCGCCCCGCTTCCGCCCTGCGCAGCCTGCTCACCAACGAGGCGAGCGGCGGCCTCGTGCTCATGGCGAGCGCGGCCCTGGCGCTGCTGGTGGCGAACTCAGCCCTCGCCCCCGGCTACTTCGCCCTGCTCAACACCTATGTCGGCGGCCTGAGCCTGCTGCACTGGGTCAACGACGCCCTGATGGCCCTGTTCTTCCTGCTCGTGGGGCTCGAGATCAAGCGCGAGGTCCTCGATGGGCGGCTGCGCACCTGGCCCGATCGCATCCTGCCCGGAATCGCCGCGCTAGGCGGCATGGTCGGCCCGGCCCTGGTCTACGTCGCTGTGAACCAATCCTCGCCAGAAACCCTGCGCGGCTGGGCGATCCCCGCCGCCACCGACATCGCCTTCGCGCTCGGCGTGCTGGCGCTCCTCGGCTCTCGGGTGCCGGTCTCGCTCAAGATATTTCTGACAGCGCTCGCCATCGTCGACGACCTCGGCGCGGTCCTCATCATCGCCGCCTTCTACACGGCCGAGGTCTCGCTCCCCATGCTGGGCGGCGCGGCGCTGATCATGGCCGTGCTCGTCGGCCTGAACCGGACGGGGGCGACGCGGCTGTCGGTCTATCTCGCGCTGGGCCTCCTGCTCTGGTTCTTCGTGCTGAAATCGGGCGTGCACGCCACCGTCGCCGGCGTGCTGCTCGCCATGACGGTTCCCCTTCGCGCCAGCCCCGGCCGCCCGGAGGATGTCACTTCGCCTCTGCACCGGCTCGAACACGGGCTGCAGCCCTGGTCGGCCTTCCTCGTCCTGCCGATCTTCGGCTTCGCCAATGCCGGCGTGTCCCTCTCCGGCGTCACGGGCCAGATGCTGCTCGATCCGGTGACCCTTGGCGTCGCACTGGGGCTGATCCTGGGCAAGCAGATCGGCGTGTTCGGGGCCGTCGTTGCCATCGTGGGGCTCGGGCTGGGGCAGAGGCCGGCCCATGCGAGCTGGGGGCAGATCTACGGAGTCTCGCTGCTCTGCGGCATCGGCTTCACCATGAGCCTGTTCATCGGCCTCCTCGCCTTCGCAGGGTTCCCGGAGCGCGAGGCCGAGACCAAGATCGGCGTGCTGGCCGGCACCCTCGTCTGCATGGCGCTGGGCACGATTGTCCTGCTCTTCGCCTCCCGCAGCAAGGCGCCGGGATGAGCTGGGCAGGGATCGCTTGGAATACAGGGGGAGGGTTCTAGCTCAGCGTCGAGTCCCCGGGAGACTTTCGCATGCGCCGGCTCGTTGCCTTCCTTCTCTGCCACATCGGAGGCGCAGCGCAGGCGGAAGGGTTTGCGGTCCGGGATCTCAGGGCGGTCGCAGCCGAGGTGAGCGCGACGCTCGGTCCCCGCTTCGCCTCGCGGGCCGAGCCGAAGCGGCTCATCCTGACCTGCCCCGAATGCGAGGGCGCGCCCATGATCGACATCCTGCTCGGCCGGCAGGATGACGGCACAGAGGCCTGGGTGCGCTCGGGCCAGACGACGATGGCGCGGCTGGAGGCGATCTGCCAGGCGCGAAGCCCGGATTGCCGCCTGTCCGCGCTCTCGGTGGCGCCGGCCGTGGGCTGGATCACCACCTACGCCATCGGATCGAACGCGGGCTCGACCGCGATCCTCCTGCGGGACGGCGACCTCCTGACGATCCGTTCGCTCGCCAGCGAGCGCGCGGTCGCTTCGGGAAACGCGGAGAGGCTGGCGCGGGAGATCGCGCCCCGCAT
>JAESGP010000314.1_pt1 | contig 9736 bp, 8 predicted proteins | sample 9269741 | NCBI WGS metagenome assembly JAESGP01 (sample SAMN15720684, study PRJNA650882) | algae metagenome | isolation source: Desmonostoc vinosum HA7617-LM4 and co-occurring heterotrophs from cave wall | place: USA: Waikapalae cave, Hawaii | collected 2011-05-27
GCCGCGCGGCCCGATACCTTGAAGCGTCTCGACGCGCGGTGCCCCGGGCCGGCAATCTGGCGGCGTGGCGGCCTGCAAGGGTGTCACCGCGACGATACCCAAGATGACCGCGTCGCCGAGGCACGCAGTGATCGCCTTTAGCAGATGGACCGGCATGGCGGATGCTCCTCGAACGAGCCCGCGAAGGGGCGGGCGGCGGTTGGCCCGGCCGAGCGATGATGGTAACGAGATTGCGGTGAGTCTCCGTAGCTCAGCTGGACAGAGCACAGGTTTCCTAGGTCAAATTGGGCGTCGCGAGGGGAAACCGCGCGGCGGATCCGCTCAAAGTCGGGGAAAGCCCAACGGCAGAGGCCGCGGCCGATCCCGAGCCAAGCCCGCACGCAGCGCGGGAAGGTGTAGAGACTAGACGGGCGGCACCTACAGGCCTCGCTTCGCGGGGCCCAGGGTGAAGGGATAGTCCAGGCCACGAACGTTCGCGACATGCGGGCGGCGGCGGAAGCCGAAGTGGTATGAAACCTGGGGTCGCAGGTTCGAGACCTGCCGGGGACGCCACCTCAATCGCCGCGGCCGCCGAGGCTGTTGACCGCGGCTTCGCGGTTATGGTCAAGCACTCGCAACGCTGGAGAGCAGCTGCGCGGGGTAGGACATGGCTGGCCAGAAGACCGATGCGCGGGACGTCCATGTCGGCCAGCGGATCGCCGCCCGCCGCAAGAAGGCGGCGCTGACCCAGAAGCGCGTGGCGCAGAGCTTCGGCATGTCGGCGGCCCAGTTGCAGAAGTACGAGAAGGGCACCAACCGCATCAGCGCGGTCCATCTCGACACCTTCAGCCGCATGACCGGCACGCCGCTCTCCTACTTCTTCGAGGGCATGGAGCGCCTTGATGACGTGCCGGCGGAAGGCTTCGCAGAGCAGCCGCAGGAGCACTATGCTAGCGAGACACCGTGGCAGAACCTCGTCGATCTCGTTGCCCGGCATGTCGCGGAGCATTTCCCCGAGAGCAGCCGTCGCGAGCTTGCGGCGGCGATCCATGCGCTCGATGAGAAGCTGAACGGCTGATCTTCCGTCCGTTTCGTCCTTTTTGGCGGACGTGTTCGGTTTTCCGGCTTGACCGGGCGGAGACCGGATGCGAGTACCGGCGCCTTCCGCAGTCTGGGTTCTAACGCCGCGACACGAAGGCGTGCCCGACCATGGGGTGCCTCGAATGCCGCGTTCCGACTACCTGTTCACCAGCGAGTCCGTCTCCGAGGGTCACCCCGACAAGGTGTGCGACCGGATCTCGGACACCGTCGTCGATGCCTATATCGCTGCGATGCCAGAGGCGCGGCTCGGCGTCGAGACGCTGGCCACGACGAACCGCATCGTCATCGCCGGCGAGGTGCGCGGCCCCGACTCGGTGACCTTCGACCACCTGACGGAGCTGACCCGCGAGGCCGTGAGGGACATCGGCTACGAGCAGGACGGCTTTCACTGGAAGAACAACGACATCGCGATCCACCTCCACGCCCAGTCGGCCGACATCGCGCAGGGCGTCGATGCCGCCGGCAACAAGGACGAGGGCGCGGGCGATCAGGGCATCATGTTCGGCTACGCCTCGGACGAGACGCCCGAGCTGATGCCGGCGCCGCTCTACTACGCTCATAAGATTTTGAAGGACCTCGCCGACGCCCGCAGGGCGAAGGACGGCGACGCCGCCAAGCTCGGCCCCGACGCCAAGAGCCAGGTCACCGTGCGCTACGCCGACGGCCGCCCGGTCGAGGCGACGCAGATCGTGCTCTCGACCCAGCACCTCGACGAGAGCCTGGATTCGGCCGACGTACGCGCCATCGTGGAGCCCTATATCCGCGCAGCCCTGCCTGAGGGCTGGGTCAACGAGGGCACCGTCTGGCACGTCAACCCGACGGGCAAGTTCGTGATCGGCGGCCCCGACGGCGATTGCGGGCTGACCGGCCGCAAGATCATCGTCGACACCTATGGCGGCGCGGCGCCCCACGGCGGCGGCGCCTTCTCAGGCAAGGATCCGACCAAGGTCGACCGCTCGGCGGCCTACGCCGCCCGCTACCTCGCCAAGAACGTGGTCGCCGCCGGCCTCGCCCGCCGTGCCACGATCCAGCTCTCCTACGCCATCGGCGTCGCCAAGCCGCTTTCGATCTACGTCGACCTCCACGGCACCGGGAACGTGGACGAGGCCCGGCTCGAGGCCGTGCTGACGGACGCCCTCGACCTCTCGCCCCGCGGCATCCGCACGGCGCTCGGCCTCAACAAGCCGATCTACGCGCGCACCTCCGCCTACGGCCATTTCGGTCGCGCGCCGGAGGCCGATGGCGGCTTCTCCTGGGAGCGGACCGACCTCGCCGAGCGTCTGAAATCCGCTCTGGCCTGACCATGATGACGGGAGGAACGAACCTCCCCGCCTCAGGCTCCTCGGCCCCGGAGGAATCCGGAGCGAACCCGGGGGAGGGCGCGGACCGCGCCTTCTTCGGACGGCGCAAGGGCAAGCGCCTGCGCGCGGGGCAGGAACAGCGATTGGCCGAATTGCTGCCGACCCTGCGCGTCGCGTTGCCGGCGCTTGGACGGAAGCTCGACCCGACGACGCTGTTTCCGCATCCGGTCGACGAGCTTCGGCTCGAGATCGGCTTCGGCGGCGGCGAGCACCTTGCGGCCCAGGCCGGCCGGGCGCCGGGGACGGGCTTCATCGGTGCCGAGCCCTTCGTCAATGGCGTCGTCAAGCTGCTGCGGGCCGTCGACGAGGCGGCCCTGCGGAACGTCCGCGTCTGGGACGAGGACGTCACCGCGCTGCTCTCGGCCCTGCCCGATGCCTGCCTTGCCCGCGTCGACCTGCTCTACCCCGATCCCTGGCCGAAGCGCAGGCAGCGTAAGCGGCGCTTCGTCTCCGACGAAACCCTCCGCGAGATCGCGCGGCTCCTGAAACCGGAGGGCCGGTTCCGCTTCGCGAGCGACATCGACGATTACGCGGGCTGGACCCTGGTTCGGGCGGCGCGCTGCCCGGGGCTCGCCTGGACTGCGCGGGCGTCGTCGGATTGGACGCGACCCTGGCCCGACTGGCCGGGGACCCGCTACGAGGCCAAGGCCGTGGCGGCGGGCCGCAAGCCGACCTACCTCGAATTCGCACGGGTCGACCCGGCCTGACGATCCCGCGCGGCGATCAGGTGGGGACCCTCGGCGCCCTGGAGCGCGAGCCGCTTGTGGTGGGCGGCGCCGACCTTCATTGTGCGCCGGTTCGCGGGAACTCGGATCGCTCGTTCCACCGTGAAAACCGTGGGTTGCGTACCTTGAGCGAGGTTGCGTCATGAGTGGCGGGTCAGCTTCCAAGGCGGCTTTCGCTCGGGCCCCGGACCCCTTTCGCGCCGCCTTCGAAAGGGCCGCCATCGGCCTCGCCATTCTCGACGCCGACGGGGCGACGATCCGCGAAGCCAACGCCTATGTCTGCGAGCTCCTCGGCTACGGGCCGGGCGAGCTTACCGGACGTTCCGTCGCGGAAATCGGGGAGATCGTGATCCCGGTCCCCGCCGGCATCCGCACATGGCGCCGCGCGGACGGCGTTCCCCTCCACGTCCGAGTCCGGCGCGCGGAGGAGGCGGATCGCGACGGCGAGCCGGTGCTGGTCGTCGAGGTCGTGGACGCGGACGAGATGGTGCGCGCCGAGCAGAACCGGGACGCGCTGACCGCCGCAGGGCTCGGCGAGTGGCGCTGGGACGCCGCGACGGGCCTCGTGACCCTGTCACGCCGGGCCGCCCACATCCTCGGCTATCCACCGGGCCACGCAGTCGCCTGGTCCTCCCTCAGCGCACGGATCGATCCGGACGAGGTCGAGCGCATCCGGGCGCTGGTGCGCGATTCCGGCGGTGCCGGCCCGCCCTACGCCTTCGAGTGCCGGGTTAGCCGGGATGACGATGACCGGGAGGTCTGGATCGGCGCGCGCGGGCAGGCGGCGATCGCCCCCGACGGCTCTCTCGAGGGCATGGTCGGCGTCATCCAGGACATCACCACCCGGGTCGAGGTGCGCACAGCGTTGCGGGACCGCGAGCAGCGCCTGCGCATTGCGACGGCAGTCGCCGATCTCGGCATCTTCGAATGGCATATGCTCGACGACCAGGCGATCTGGGAGAACGAGCGGATGTTCGAGATCTTCGGGCGCACGCCCGCGGACGGACCGATCGGCAAGGGCGTCTTCCTCGATCAGGTGCTTCACCCCGAGGACCGCGTCCCCTTTCGGAAGGCGATCTCGACGGCCCTGCGGGGCGACACCGTCCTGCATGCCCGCGGCCGCATCCGCCGCCATTCGGACAGCGCCTGGCGGACCATCGACCTTGCCGGCCGCTTCGAGCGTGAGGAGCCGCACCACCGCCTACCGCGCCGCCTGATCGGTGTGGTTGCCGACGTCACCGACCGGCTCGTGGCCGAAGAGCGGCAGACGCTGCTCATCCGCGAGCTGCACCACCGGGTGAAGAACACCCTGGCGACGGTGCAGGCGATCGTCGGCTCCACCGCCCGGACCGCGAGCAGTATCGAAACCTTCTACGAGGCCTTCGTCGGACGGATCATGTCGCTCGCGCACACGCATTCGGTGCTGACCGAGGACACCTGGCAGACGGCGTCGCTGCGCAACCTGCTCACGAACGAGCTGAAGCCCTACGCCGAAGGGGCGATGGACGGCCCGGCCGGCCGCATTAGCCTCGACGGCCCGGACGTCGATCTCCCCTCCGAGATCGCCGTGCCCATCGGCATGGCGATCCACGAGCTGACGACGAACGCCGCGAAATACGGAGCGCTCTCCACGGAGAGCGGACGGGTCTCGATCACCTGGGAGATCCTCCCGGGCGGACCGGCCGGACGATTGCGCTTCTTCTGGCGCGAGACGGGCGGGCCCGAGGTACGGCCGCCGAGCCGTCACGGCTTCGGATCGCGGCTGCTGCAGCGGGTGCTCTCGACGCAGGTCCGGGCAGAGGTCGAGACGGAATACCTGCCGGAAGGGCTTCGCCTGACGATGACGGCGCCGCTGCCGCCCCGGAACGACGCGCTGAACCCGCTGGCGTAAGCGGTTCATCCGCAGCGCTGGTCGATGCACCCTACTTTGTCATTCCGGGGGCCGAAGGCGAGCCCGGAACCCAGAACCGCTGATGGTGCAAACTGAACCGGAACCTGAGTGTCTGGGTCCCGGGCTCTGCTGCGCAGCCCCGGGATGACAGGGCAGGGTGCTACATGAAGGAATGGAACTCCGCCGTTCAGCGAGCTTGGCTCAGGCCGCCCCGCGCGATTCCGACTCCCCGCCGGCGTCCACGAAGGCCTTCAGCTCGTCGAGCGAGTTGAAGCTGAAGCGGCCGCGGGGCGTCTCCGCCTCGATCGAGCCGTTGGAGTACATCACATAGGTGTTGCCGCCCGAGGCATAGGTGCCGACCACCTGGAGTTCGGGTTCGGCCGGGGGCATCTCAGGAGCCGGATCGAGAAGCGGCGCCTCATCGAGGGCGGGCCGAAGCGCCACCGGCCCCGCTTCGACCTCCTGCGCCGCGACGGGCTCCGGCGCGGAGAGCGGGTCCGCCTCAGGCGCACCGGTCGCTTGGACCGGGATGTCATCATCCGAATCACGGCGCGGCGCATCGATCTCGGGCTCATGCGGCTTCTGTTTCGGCGGCTCCGCGGGGGTGTCGGTGCTCGGCAGCAGGTCCGGAAGCATCGGCTCGGCCGATCCGGCAGGCGGCTCGGGCGCGGCTCCGAAGACCGGCTCCGAGGTGGGAGGGGGGGATGGCGAGGCGGCAAGGCCGGCAAGGGCAGCGCCCCCCATCGGCCCGGTGGGGAGCAGCGCGGCGTCGAAGGGCGGTTCGACCGTTCGCGGGTTGGCGCGAGTCGCCGCCATCGCCCGCTGGGGCAGCGTCTCGCGAGCGGCATCGAGCGTACGACCGCCGGTGAGTGCCTGCTCGAGGCTGCGGAGCCGCGTTGCGAGGACTGCGATGCCGAGGAGCACCGCCCCGGCAGCAGAAACCGTGGCGCCGGCGATCACCATCGCCAGGCCGCTCTCGAGCCGGACGTAGGGGAAGCCCTGCAGGACCGCAGCGATGCCGCCGACGATCATGAGGACAGCAAGCGCGAACAGCGCGATGATCATGGAACGCTCGGCCCGCATCTCTACGCACAAACAACGATCTTGACTGTAAGGCCTTGGCCGCGTTTTGCAAAACCGTAGCCCGCCCGAAACCCCGCTGTATCGTGATCCTCCCCGGCGCGGCGGCGTTGCCGAGGCGAGCCCAGCGACTTAACTACGGCGCGGCGGCCGGTCGCGGCGCATGCCCTGCGTGAGCCGCCTGCCACTGCCGAACGCCGCGCCACCCGGAGAGTAGCCGATGACCTTCACCCTGCCCGAACTGCCCTACGCCTACGACGCGCTCGGCCCCTACATGTCGAAGGAAACCCTCGAGTTCCACCACGACAAGCACCACAAGGCCTATGTCGACACGGGCAACAAGCTGCTCGAAGGCACGGATCTCCAAGGCAAGAGCGTCGAGGAGATCGTGAAGGCCTCCTACGGCACCAACCAGCCGCTCTTCAACAATGCCGGCCAGCACTACAACCACATCCATTTCTGGAACTGGATGAAGCCCAACGGCGGCGGCGCCCCTCCCGGATCGATCGCCCAGAAGATCGACGAGGATCTCGGCGGCTTCGAGAAGTTCAAGGCCGATTTCATCCAGGCAGGGATCTCGCAATTCGGCTCCGGCTGGGCCTGGCTCGCCGTGAAGGACGGCAAGTTGGCGATCCTGAAGACGCCCAACGGCGAGAATCCGCTCGTCCACGGCGCCAAGCCGATCCTCGGCGTCGATGTCTGGGAGCATTCCTACTACATCGACTACCGCAACCGGCGTCCCGACTACCTCAAGGCATTCATCGAGAACCTGGTGAACTGGGAGCACGTCGAGAAGATGTATGGCGAGGCGACGGCTTAAGGCATCAGCAGGCCGGCCCCTTGAGCCGGTCGACGAAACCGGCTCTTGATGCCGTGAGGCCGATCCCGGTCTGACCGGAGCGGCCGAGTCATTCTCAGCAAGATGTTCAGAACAGGCGTGACCCTCCTCCCTCTGCGGGGGAGGGTGCCCGGCGGATGCCGGGCGGGAGAGGGGACTGCGACCTCTCCGGAAGAACCTGCGCTCCCCTCTCTCGAGCCGCTTCGCGGGTCACCCTCCCCCGCAAAGGGGGGAGGGTGTTTCCGCGTTTGGTCGACCCCTCCATGATCCGCTCCATCCTCTCCGTCGGCGGCTGGACGCTGGTCTCGCGCGTCACCGGCTTCGCCCGCGACGTCGTCACCGCCGCGGTGCTCGGCGCCGGACCCATCGCCGACGCCTTCGTCGTCGCCTTCCGGCTGCCGAACCATTTTCGGGCGATCTTCGGCGAGGGCGCCTTCAACACCGCCTTCGTGCCCGCCTATGCGGGCTTTGCCGAGACGGGCGAGGCGGCTGCTGCGCGGCGCTTCGCCTCCCGCGTCTTCACCCTGATGCTGATCGTCCAGATCGTCCTCCTGGCGCTCGCGCTGCCCGGGATGCCCTGGATCGTTCGGGCGCTCGCGCCCGGCTTCTCGGATGACCCGGAGCGCTTCGACCTCGCGGTCGCGCTGACGCGGATCACCTTCCCCTACCTCCTCGCCATGACGCTGGTGACGCTGCTCTCGGGCGTGCTCAACGCCCACCGTCGCTTCGCGGCCGCGGCCGGCGCCCCTGTGCTGCTCAACCTGTCCATGCTGGCGGCGCTGGCGCTGGCCTTCCTCTTCCCGAACGCGGCCTACGCGGCCGCCTGGGGCGTCTCGGTCTCGGGGCTCCTGCAGCTCGCCCTGGTCTGGTGGGATTGCCGGCGGGCGGACATCGCGCCGGGCCTCGCGAGGCCGAGGTTGCGGGACCCGGCCATGATCCGGTTCTTCAAGGTGCTCGGCCCGGCGGTGATCGGCTCGGCCGGGTTTCAGATCGCCTCCTTCGCCGATACGATCCTGGCCAGCACGCTCGCCGCCGGCGCCGTCTCGGCGCTCTATTACGCCGACCGGCTGTATCAACTGCCTTTCGGCGTCATCGCCATCGCAACGGGGACAGTGCTCCTGCCCGAGATGAGCCGGCGCATCGCGGCCGGCGACGTGGCGGGAGCCCATGCCTCGCAGAACCGTGCCGCCGGTTTCTCGCTCGCGCTGTCAGCGCCCTTCGCGGTCGCCTTCCTCACCCTGCCCGAGCCGATCATGACGGCGCTGTTCCAGCGGGGAGCCTTCAGCGGAGAGGATTCCGCTCGGGCGGCCGGCGTGCTCGCCGCCTACGGGCTCGCCCTGCCGGCCGTCGTGCTCATCCGCAGCGCGGTGGCGAGCTTCTACGCTCGGCAGGACACCACGACGCCGCTCGTCGCCTCGCTCACGGCGATCGGGCTCAACGTCGCACTCAAGATCGTGCTGACCGGACCCTACGGGGTCGCCGGCCTCGCCATGGCGACGGCGGCCGGCGCCTGGGCCAACCTCGTCCTCCTCGTCGTCCTCGCCTGGCGGAAGGGCTGGACGGCGCCCGGACGGAGCCTCGGCATCACGATCCTCGGCGTGGCATTCGGCTGCGGGGCGCTCGGCGTCATCGCAACGCTCGGCCTGCCGCTGGCGGAGCGGATCGTTCCGCCGCTGCCCCACCTTCGGGAGATCGCCGTCCTGGGCCTGCTAGGGCTTGCCGGGGCCTCCGCCTACGGGCTCATCCTGCTCGCCACTCTGCGAGTGTTCCGCCTGCCCCTGCGTCGGGCCTGATCGGGGAGATGTCCATGTCCGGCTCCGGCCTGATCCCCGAGGACGGGATCGCCGTCTTCGACGCCTACGGCACGCTCTTCGACGTCCACTCCGCCGTGGCGCGCCACGCCGCCGGCATCGGCACGGAGGCGACGCGGCTGTCGGAGACGTGGCGAGCCAAGCAGCTCGAATACACCTGGACCCTGAGCCTGATGGGGCGCCCCGCCTCGTTCTGGACGCTGACCGAGCGGGCGCTCGACTTCGCGCTCGCGCGGCATCCCGGGATCGATCCCGGCATTCGGCCCAAGCTCCTCGAAGCCTATCGCGATCTCGATGGCTATCCCGAGGCGGCGGCGGTCGTCCGCTCACTGCGCCAGCGTCGCATTCCGACGGCGATCCTGTCGAACGGCGACGCCGCGATGCTCGCGAGGGCCGTCGCCTCGGCCGGTCTCGATGGCGCCTTGAATGCCGTGCTCTCCGTCGAAGCCGCAGGAACCTTCAAGACGAGCCCGGCCGCCTACCGGATCGTTCTCGACCGCTTCGGCGTCGCGCCTGGTCGAGTGGTCTTCTGCTCCTCGAACCGCTGGGACGTGGCAGGCGCCGTCGCCTTCGGCTTCTCCACGATCTGGGTGAACCGGACCGGCCTGCCCGACGAGTACCCGGACCTCGCCCCGACCCGCATCGTGACGAGCCTCGACGGCATCCTGTAGGCGGCGCTCAGCGTGGCGCGCGGCCCCGCAGCGAGGCCGGCTGGCCGGGAAGCGCCAACTTGAAGCCGGTGTCGCTGATGGCATCGCCCTCCACGCGATAGACCCCGAGCGTGCGGTCGACATAGTTGCCGACATAGACGTAGCGACCGGAGGGCGAGAACGCGACGCCCTGCGTCACCGCTCCGGCCTCCGCCTCGCCGACGCGCCGCACACCACCGTTCGGGTCGAGGGCCAGCAGCAGCACCGTGCCGGTCGGCGTGTAGGACGGGCTCGCATGGG
>JAESGP010000315.1_pt1 | contig 9726 bp, 11 predicted proteins | sample 9269741 | NCBI WGS metagenome assembly JAESGP01 (sample SAMN15720684, study PRJNA650882) | algae metagenome | isolation source: Desmonostoc vinosum HA7617-LM4 and co-occurring heterotrophs from cave wall | place: USA: Waikapalae cave, Hawaii | collected 2011-05-27
GACCTAGTTGAAGAAGCTACAAGATATCAAAAATCTGATGAAAGTTAAAATTTATCTTACTGGGAGCGTAGTTAGCGTATGTTATATGCTAACTACGCTCCCCCCACACCTTTTTTCGTTCACCCGTCCCCTACTATATTGCCCACAACGACAAACAGGACAAGTACAGGAATTACGCAAGTATCACAAGCGAAGGCAGAGAGTACACTCTTCTCTAACACCTAACACCCATTCCTCATAATCTCCTCACTCCAGACGAAATCCTGCATCAACTTCTATTTCTGCCTTAGCAATTGGGTCATCCTCGTCATCATTAAAAAACCCATCATCTTCGGAATCTTCTAACAAAACATTTGATACGGATGGTTCTGCTGTCACAGTTAACGAGACAGGACTTGGCCTAATGACATCAAAAAAAGAAACCGAAGGGGAAACTAAATTAGCTGCAACAGGAGTTACTCCCACTGCATTGATTCCAGCTGCTGGTTGTAACCCAATTGCACCCTGCGAAAAAACTCCACTATGATGATTAACAAGAACTACCTGGGGCAACCCCTCCATTCCAAACGTCCGTTTCATCTTAATTATCTGAGCTTCAAGTTGCGCGATCGCATCATGGAGAGCTGACTGCAATTCCATACCAGATGCCCCTGCAGATGATAGCGCAAACGGCAGGTAATACGCCCGCAGGGCCTCACATACTAACTCCGTTTGCCCTCGCTTCTTCGACTGGAGATAGCTAATCACTAGCCCATCCTCTGTATCCTTATTCCGCATGATTCGCGCCAACTCAACCGAATCAGCAGGCTTACTTGCTCTTGCCATAGTTTTTCTTGTATTAACGTGCAAATCAAGCTTCTCAGTAAGCGATTTGTAAATACTTTTACTTTAACCACACATTAGGATAATTTACCCCCGTATTTGTTCCTAATTACCCCAAATCACACCCTAATTACCCCAATCAAGTGAAAATTAGGTTCAATTTTTGTCAATTTAAATATATTATTAACTGACAAATAAACTATTACAATCCCCATGATTGAGGTATTCTGAGGGCAAATTAACCCAATTATTTCAGCATTCCGTCAAAGGTTAATCAGCTTAGTATAGAACCCCACAACCCGCTCTGCATGTGAATTTACCTCAGTCTCATTCCACAACAAACCATTACTGTCGCCGTACAGTCCTGTAAATAAAACAAGGTATGTTCAATGGGGTCGTTTTATCCTTATACTATTTTCAATAAATCAGATTAATTGACAATATATTCAATACAATCATTTAGTATGTAGTTATAAATACTACTTTTGTTTTATATTTACTGTTTGATGACCAAATAAATTAATAAAAATCACACTTATTAATAGTTGTAATTACTTATAATTTGACTGGCGATGGTATATGGCGCTCAAGCTTGCGATCGCAAGCTGGCGATATAACCATACAATCCCTACAACCCAACAATTGCAGCATTAACAATAAGGTTTACGGCTTCAGTGTCAGTTACAAGACGACCCACAAGATATTAACCGTGTATCCATATCACAAGTTATGGTACTCTCACTGACGGCATCTAATCGAGTATAGTTTATACCAAAAATAGCAGCAGTATTATCTGCAATTGAAACCGCATACTGTTGTCAAATTTCCCTCCGCCAGTGTCACAGTACAGTCTCCACCTATGCCATTTAGTCCCGCAGTGAAACAAGGTATGGTAAGTGACCCCATAAAGCGAACCAAATCCATCAAGGTATACCTCTTTGAGCAAGAGAAAACTACCATTGAGGAAAAAGCGATCGCTACAGGGGTAACTGCATCTGAGTACTTACGTTCCTGTGGGTTAAGACGGGTATTAACGGCAAAACCGCCCGCCGACTAACTATCCGCGCTACTGCTGGAAACCTCAAAAGCGAACTGATGATGTTATCTCACTTAGCGAAGGAAACAAACAACCAGCAAATTTTGGATACTGTCAATAATGCGATCGCACTCGTAGATCAGACCATTGCAGCTGCATTTAACCTAGACCTTCCAGACAAATCATCCTTAAGCCAAGATAAATAAAGCATTACAGGTTTTATATCCCTCACTTTCTACTCAACTTGATTCCCGTCATCTATAAAAAACCCAGTTTTCTCGACACGCTCAAGTATGTCTTGGGTAAAGATGATGCTGCGATTGTCGATACTAATATGATGGGAACAAACCCAGACGAATTTAACCAGCAGTTTCTCAACATCAAGTACACCAAAAAAGCAGTTAAACGGCAGTGCGCCCACCTCATCATTTCAATCGCACACCGTCTTGACTACCACGAACATTTATCTAACAGTCAGTACAGTTATGTAGCAAGGGAATATCTCAAGGATATGGGATACTTGCCCAAGGAAGAATCACCTGTAGTAGCTACGAGTCAGTTCATTGCAGTACGTCACCACGATCGCAACCACGAACACCTGCACATAATTGTGATTTGAATCATAAAATGAACTTTTAGCTCAAGATATGCTTCAAAAAAAGTTAACCGTTTTATGCTTCAAAAATCAGCGTCAAAGTAGAAAAATCACATCTACCAAGTAATTGCAGCACTTGATGAGGGATTATAGTTACGTCAGACAACAACACAAGCTAGTTAGGAAATGGTGGCTATAGCCGATGAGTAATGAACTGGGCAAGTCTGGTATTTGATTATTAGCCATATACAAAACCGTTTTGTCACTATAAGGGCTAACGCCTCACAAGTAGATGTCCTGGATGCCAGCCATAATCAATAGCATCTTGGGCTTTTGTACTGTTTATATCTAGGGTAACTTTAATAAATTGTTTACCAGTATCCATATCATGATGTAGTGCATAAGGAAGTTCTACAGCTTCCTGCCATCCCCTAACTTTCAATTTTTGATGATTATTAATTATTTCAACTGTTAGCGTAGCCTTTGAGACTTTATAAGGAAGTTGTTCCGCTCTATCAAATCCTAAGTCTAATGCTTCTGGCGGGATTTCAAGGTATTTTCCCTTTTCATCCTGTCCAATAGTTAAGCATAAATCTTTATTGCTGTAAGTGTAAAAAAGTTCTACGGGAGAATCGTAGCCAGCAACTCTTGCTTCTGGTGCTACCCAAGGGTCAATTAAGAGCGTTGGTATTTTCCATAGTTGATCCATTTCTGGAAGCCACTTTTGATACGGAAGAAAACACCATCTATTTTGACTTAAGAGTGCATTGTACTTACAGGATTTGATATTAGGACATTTATCAGCAGGAAAGCCTGTAAACATCTCACAATCAAGAAATAGCCAACAGCTTTCTTTACTGGAGTATTTAGTTTTTTTATTGTATTTACGCTTAACCATATTAATCAATTATTCTCAAACTTTTATCATGATAAAAACTGTTTACTACTGAATTTTTTGATGTTTACTGTTGTCCTACAGCATCACGTTTGGGTTTGCGTTGTCCAACACGCCCCGAAGACTTTTTAGGCGTTTGCTGTTGAGGGGGTGTTTCATCTGTCTTCTGTGCATCCGTGGGAAGTGGAGTAATATTTGTTTCCAGTGGTGTCTCACTAATGGAAGAATCATCTTGTTTTGTCTTCTTACGAGTTTGTTTTTTCTTAGGTGCTGGTTCTATAGAAGTTTCGCTTGGTGTCGTAGAAGCCGTTTCATCATTGCTCTGGGGTGCAGGCTTTTTACGAGTCCGTTTTGCTGGAGACGTTGGTTTGTCAGATTTCTTTGGCGATGCAGTTGCAGTCGCCGCGCCCTTGGATAAATCCACTGCTGCTTTTGGTACAGAGGTCGAACCCATGCCCATCTGTAGCAAATGCCACAAATGTTCACGGCGACTTTCCATGTAGGAGAGTTTTTGTTCTCCCTCAGTGGTATCCAAAGCCATGCGTTCACATTGGGCTAGTGTGAGGGTATGTTCATGCAGTCGTTCTAAACTCAGGGTATCGTGACCATCATGCAATGCTGCCGCCACAGCCCGGATGAGCCAGTCCTTGAGTACCCCAACACAACCAATGGAACGCTCATAAAAGTAAAGCCAATGCTGCATTAGCTCTTTGACATCCACATTCAGAGGTACTTGCATCAGCAGTGCCAATAATGCGGCTTGAAAATCCTGGCGGTCAAGTTCATTTTGATACAAATAACGCGGAAAATGAATATCCAGTCCCCGCCGAGATGCTTGACCACTTAAATTGCGGAAATTGAGCAGCTCGTAAGTCCCAATCAGAATGTGTAGCACCCCCGTAACGTTGGTCATGGACTTAATCCAGTCCAATTTGTCTAAAAGTTTACCAGCACTTGCACCAGTTCCAATCTTCATTAAGTGCTGTGCTTCATCCAAAATCACTGCCCGTACACCACGCTTGGTCATTGCTTCTTCTAATGCGTGACGCAGTTCAGGCGAATCATTAAACTGGGCTGTTTTAGTCCGGGAGCGTCCTTTCTTCTCCCAGGTTTGCTCCGCGTCAATATCTATCAGCATCCGCCGCTCATAGAATGGTTCTCCCAAAAGTTTTAGTGCAGTGCGGTAGTAATCTGCTCGATTAAATACCCCACCAGACGGTGGTCGTGTTTCTAACAGCAATAACGGTATTGAGGGCTGACTGCCGTTACGATAGCTTAAGGAATTGGATACACCCAGTAACTGTTCGGCTACATTCTCATTTAATCGTTAGGGTCATAGCGCACACTGACTTTGGTTTTTTCGACAACTGGATTGCGGAAAGCATCGTTCCAGTAATAAAGATAATTAACTTTAATTCCCTGTCCCGGCTGGACTTTAGCGTTGCCTTTGGGTGTGCTAGGGCGTGTTGCCATGAGGAAGTCTTCGTTGTATGCAATGCGTCGGTGTTCCCTCTCCCCTGTGGCAGCCATTGCGTCGGTATAAACTTGTAATGGTGTCTCACCCAAGGAATCATGTACGCTCGTGTCATAAATGGTGTATGCGTATGCAGCTTTTGCTCCTTGACGTTTTAAAGTCTGCTCATGGATGGGACGCTTTTTTAGGCGAGTATAAAATGTGCGCTGACTCAGTGGTGGGATGTTGGCAGCACAGCAGGCTCTTGTATAGGCGCGATAAACGGAAGCGGCTGGGGCTTGTCTTGGTGTCTCGAAGTGTTCGGTAATAAATTGATCTAATAATTTGCTTGCATCTGTTGGTGCTTTGGGTTGGCGATTTCCTCTACTAGCGGTACGCGGCAGTAACCCAACATAACCGCAACCAAAAGTGGCTTCGGCTTCCCGAAACTGTTTTACCCATCGGGATAATGTGCTTTGAGGTATGTCTTTATATATGTCTGCACGATGCTGGAAATATGCTTGTACTAGATGAAATCTGCGATTTGCTCCTTGTAGATCCGTAGGCGAGGCAGCATCCATCAATTCACGCACTCTAGAATTTATAGTTGCGTATGTTTCTGAAGTATGAATGTTGATAGTACCGCTATCAAATAATTGCAGAAAAAATGCTGTGGGCAATTGCATTGGTTGCCCGACTTCGGGTAAAAGTGTGGTTGTCTTCTCGCCCAAGTTAACTAAAGTCCAAAGTTGTGCGTCCCAGACTAATAAGGTATTGGGCAAAAGTGTTGTGGACGAGGTGATTTTTTGATGATGCCCAGTTGTCCCTATGGCTAAATGTGTATGAGCAGCATGAGTTTGTTGGTCTGCCCATAATTGAACTCGCCAATGCTCCACTAGGGGAACTGCATACAAGTCTACGTAGAGTTGCTCTGTGGCAATCATGGCGTAGATATCGTTGGCACGCACTCCCCCGATGGTTGCAAGTGTGGCGGCAATGGTTGTTCCTGGAGTGGCTTGAACTGCTGAAGAGATTTGTTCTGTAATGGAGTGGGGGATATTGGCGGTAAACCTAAAGTAGTCTTCTAAAAACATTAGGTTTTGAGTGAATATGGGATTTAGTTCGGTATCGGTACGAACATGGTATTTGAGTCCAAATGATGCGGCATAAGCTTCTCCTGGTGGGCAATGCCAATGACCAGTTTCAGTTTTTTGGTAGCGTGAGGGGTATTTTTGGGCTAGTCGTTTTAATTCGGTTTCGGTTTTCCATTCTTCCCAGGCTGCACCCGTCGTCCGCAGCACGAAGAAGTCTGGGGTATGGTAATGACCTATTTTTCGTCCGTTTTGGTTTTGGTACTGAATTTTAAATGGCGGTGGTTGGTCGTAGAACTCTAACACCTCTGGCGAATGTTCCATTTGAGAAATCGCCCACAGTTCTACTGTGTGGCTTTCAAATTGAATGGTTTGACCCATTTTGCGACTAGGGTAAACTCCACTGACGTTCTTGGCGCGTCCTTGTACTCTCCGTGAGGTGGAGCAGCCCGAATTGCGGCGATTAGTAAGAGTGTTTGCGCCGTTAGTTGCTGTTGCTTACACCAATAATCAAATTCATCGTCTGTCATGAGAGTTTTTCATCTACGGAAAGAGTGTTTCTCTTTGTCAGAAGGTAGTTTTAGGCTTTCAGGACGCAATACCAAACTACGGAGTCATGGTTTTAAGTGAAGCATATCTTGGAATTTTGAACCATATTTTGAATTGAAAGTTTAAGTTAGAGCAATTTTTTCCGAGATTTTTTGTGCAAGTTTCATTCATCAGCAGCGCAAGGCTGAATTATCCCAGCGTTATGAAGTTGAAGTTACTCCTGATTTGATTGAGAAGGATGACGACTCTTGGTATCCCAAATTACGGCTGCACTATTACTTGACAATGGGGCGGGAGTTTTTGACCAATCGGGACAGCAGACGAGCCAAGGCACAAGCCGAAGCCGGGGAGAACTCGATTTGGAAACCTGACTTTAACAAGGGGCAGCTGTTGAGTGGTGTCTTATTGTTGGAGAAACTTAACTTATTGCAGTTTCTAGCGTCTGGGGAACGGTTACGAGGATCTGACGAGGCGATGCAGGAGTTGAAGGCGATTGCCGTGGAGAACCGATATCTCATCAAGACTTGTTTGAATGTGACTATTTCGGAGAAATTTACATCCATAGCGATCGCACAAAAGTTATTGGACAAGATTGACATGCGATTGTCTTATGTTGGTCGGTTGGGTAAGCGTGAAAACCGGGAGTGTGTTTATCAGTTTGTTGCACCTGACGATGAGCGCTCTGGTATCTTCGAGAAATGGTTGTGCCGAGATGAACTCGCTCCTAAAACAATTGCGAATTGTTCTGTGTCAGTCACTAATAATATAGATATACCAACACAACTTGCTGACACAACATTACCCGATATTCCCCAAACATTAAATGAAACTGCTGTCGGGTGGAAGGGATTGAGACTGAAGCTGCGGCAAGGGTTAGAAAGTGCTGGTCGGTTCTACACTGAGTTAGTCGCTAAAGTTGGTGAAGCTATTGGGGTTGCTGATGGTGAGCCAATATGGAACTCCTATTTGGGACAGTGGCAAGTCTGGGTGAGCTTTGGGGACGGTTGTAGGGCTGTGGGGTGCGATTGGTTGGTAGGTATTTAGCTATTACGCCGTAAGCCTCCCACTGAGCATTTTTTGAATTCAAAATTCAAAATGCAAAATGCAAAATGCAAAATGCAAAATGCAAAATTAAGAAGAAGATTTATAAGGTGGATGCCGAAAACCTCGCAAGAATAGGTACGTAGTACCGCATTCTGTGCTTCAGACCGTGGATGAAGGCGCTTCAGCAGGGTTTACCCTGCCTTCAGGCTTTCTGCTGTATCTAACTAATCAAAGTTCTTTTAGTTCGGTTCTACTCTCAAATAAAGTTGTGTAGCCACAAACTTAGTATCTCTGTTGGTCGGATCTACGTTTTCTACTACCTCAGTTTTGCCTACAGCAATCAAACCTTGACCAAAAATTTCGCTTGTTGCTGCGTCAAGTTGTTCTTGTGTTGCACCCGTTTGACTCAAATCGATTGACGAAACTGGAGAAATCTTCGGCTGATTCAAAACCAACTTATCTGTGGAGAAGCAAGGAGTTGTGATGCAGCGAATGCCATTGTCTTTTATGGCCACAAAAGTACCTTTTGCTGGGGCATTTGTCGCAGCATAGAAGGCTTCTTTTACTCTCAAATTCCCAAACTCACCGAATCCAGGAAATGTTACTGGAACGATGTTACCTCTGAGAATCACACGGCTACCATCATCATTTAGAATTTTTACCAGTTCTAATGGTGATACTAAAAGGGAACTCCAATCAATTGCAGACACATAGCATTCGGAGCGAAAAACACCATCAACGCAAGGAGTAGCTTTCAAGTTGACTTGCTTGATGAAATATCCCCCGCATATGGGAGAAGCACATTTGCGAAAATCCCTTCGTATTGTGTAATATCCCCACTGGGGAAACTCTTGATTTTTGACAGTGACTGCAACAGAATCAGTAGTTTCTGGAGCAGAAATGTTTTGAGCAGATACTTTGGCGAAAAATCCGTTGCTAACAATTAATGCACCTGATAGTAGGATGAATGAGTATTTGTAGTTAAGCGAGCTTTTGTTCATGGGAGCTTGAAATTTTATTTCAGGGTTCAATACCTTTGTTAAAATAAGGATCGAAAAAATTGTTGCTATATGCAAAAAAATAATACCACCATCATCTCTGTAGAGTTTTTTGCGAATTGTTACAATTTTCCGAATGATTGAAGAAGAAGTCAGCTATGTGAATACATTCGTCAGGGTGCAATTAGTTGGGATTCAGACCTGTCACTGATTGAAGACACCAAAGGTAGGTAAAAACCCTAACGCCAGTTCTCTCAAGTCTCTTTGGCTATGCTTTGGGACGATGGCATCCAATGAGAGACTTTCGTTGAAAACGCGAGTGTGAATCTGTCGCGCTCTGCGCTCTGACGGTGTACTATCTTAGTATTTGAGAAACAATTTTTCCGCTTTCTTTTGAAAAACTTAAGCTAATAATTTTGGTCACAATCAATAGATGTGGGAATATGAGGACAAAGCGGCGTTCGCGTTGCTAAAAGAGCTAGTCTATTCAACCAACACAATAGAGTTTTCTATTGCTCGTTTCAACACAAACAACTTACTGCTAATCGGAAGTTTTGATTTGTCTTATTATCACGAAGCCGAGTTTGTGTTTGAAGATGTCTTTTACATCGAAATTTACCAAGTAGTCTTTCATCTCCAACGCTACGATTTGCAACGGCAGATGAAATTGCTCGTTACAAGCATTTAGAACTCGACGCAAGCGAACGCTTATTTGCTCTCACAAGTGACTCTCACCAACTAAACCCGGTTTTTTTTATTGGTGCATCCAAAGTCAAAGCGCGAAGATGTATGGTTTATCATTACAATCGTGAAAACTTGCTTGCGGGTGAAGAAATTTGGACGCAGAACTAAATTTTGATTGATTCTTAAATTTTCGCGCAGAGCATTAAGGATTGGCATAATTCCAGGGTTGGGGAGATTCCGGCTGACCTAATGGCTGTTGGTTCTGGTTGCTCAGGCTTGCCACAACGAGAACACCTATCTTTGCATTTACAACTGCACAGTTAGAAGAAGAAGCAGCAGAGCCGGGATAATAAAAATTCAACGCATCCCACGATTTCATTTTGCACATAATTGCCTGTGGGTAAGTCTTGCCTGTGTCATCCTTTCCATTTACATTTTTATTTTCGGGAATTTTTAAGTAATTCTACTAAATCTTTAAGAGAAATTCACTTGTAGCAAACTTTTTCATCAGTATAATTAACTACGAAATTAACTGTGAATCACAAAAACTTGATAATGC
>JAESGP010000316.1_pt1 | contig 9717 bp, 7 predicted proteins | sample 9269741 | NCBI WGS metagenome assembly JAESGP01 (sample SAMN15720684, study PRJNA650882) | algae metagenome | isolation source: Desmonostoc vinosum HA7617-LM4 and co-occurring heterotrophs from cave wall | place: USA: Waikapalae cave, Hawaii | collected 2011-05-27
GCCGTCGATGGCGACCGGATGGCAGCGTCGCTGCAGCGCCTCCAACTGTTCCGGAGTCCAGCGCTCGAAGGCGCGCGCCGCCTCCGCCCCGAGGGCCTCGGCCGTGTTGTGGCGCGCCATCGCCAGGAGATCGGCGAGGGAGGCGCCGCGTCCCGGCTCGCTTCGGAACGCCCGCGCCCGGAAGCCGAGATAGCGTCCGACCGTGTCGACGAGGCGGTCCGGGTCCGCCGTGCGGCGGTCGAGCGGAAGCGCGTCTTCGCCCCAGCGCTCGACGAGGAAGCCGTGGCGATAGCCCGCGACCGGTGAGGTGAAGCCGGCCGCGTGGAGGGTCCTCGCCCGGTCGAGCTTGTCCGCCCCCCGCTGCCCGAGCCCCGCGAACTTGACCAGCCAGGTCTCTCCTCTCGCCCGCAGCAGGAACTTGCGCCGCTCCCCCTGCGCGTTCACGGGCGGCCAATCGGCCGCCTCGGCATAGTGCCGGTGGCGCCAGACACCGCTGGAGATTTCCTCCAGAGGGCCTTCCGCCGGTCCAACCAGGTCCTCGACCCAGGCCGTCAGTCCGCGCCCCGGCCGGCGATCGAGGATGATCTCCTCAAAGGGGAGGACGTGGCGTGCGAGCCGGCTCCAACGCCCGCGATGCCGCGGGCTCGCCTGCGGCCCCGGACTGCCCGCATGGCTCGGAAACAGGGCGATGCGCTGCTCCGGCACGCCGAGACCTTCAAGTGCGTCGGCCACGGCGCCGAAGGAGCTTCCGGACAGGCCCGGTCCCTCGTCCACGATCGCGGCGCCCGCCCCGGCGCCGAGCCGAGCGGTCAGCGAGGCGTCGAGGGCGACCTCGCGACGGAAGGGATGGCCGCAGGGCCGGACCGTCACCGGCGGCGGCGCGCCGAGGCCCGCGGCGACCATCGCCCCGAGGGGCGCGCCGATGCTGCGGATGCCGATGACGCGCGTGTCCCGCGGCAGGCCGGACCGGGCGGCAACCAGAGCGTAGCTCTCGGGATAGAGAGCATAGAAGGCAAATCCCTCGGCCCATTTCGTGGTGATGCGCTGCGGCAGGAGCGTCGCGTCGAGCGCCCCCAGGCAATCCGCCGGAAAGGGGACGTCGCCCCCGAACCCGGCTCGCCACGAGGCGAGAACCGCCACGGCGATCCGCATTAGGAGTGCCGTGGCGGCCGCCTGCGCGGGGGAAGGGGCGTCGCGGCCCGTCTCCCCGTGCTCGACATCGGCCAAGCCCTGCAGGAGCTCACCGGCCTCGATCAGCGCGGCGACGAGGGTCGCGTGCCGGACGATACCCTCCGGCCCCGCTTGAGCCCGACGAAGGGCCCCGGCGACGGCATGAAGCACCTCGCGCGGGTCATCGGTGCGGGTGGTCTCGCCATAGACCAGCATCGGACTCTACCATGCCCGCTCGACCCGGCCCGGCGCGTAGCGGCGCACCATGGCGGCGCAGAACTCCGCGTACTCGACGGGGTCGAGCGGCGCGCTCGAATGGTGGGGCGCAATGCCCCGGTGCTCGGGCGTGAAGCAGAACGTCACCGTGACATCGAAATCGGCCAGCGCCTCCATCTGGCGGTCGAACCAGTCCAGCGCGTCGGGGCGGAAGCTGTCGGCCCAGGACAGGCCGGTGCGCAGGTGCCTGACACCGAGGCGCTTCATCCAGGCGACGGCCTCGTCGAGGCGATGATCCCCGAAATGGAACCACTGGCACAGGCCGAGCGCCGGCGTGTATCGCGCGAAGACGTCCAGCGCGAGCTTCGGGGTGCCGTCCTCGCGCAGCAGGCCCATGTGGAAATGGCGGTAATAGGAGGAGCCCTCCGCCTCGCGGTGGCGGGTCGTCGCCTCCCAGTCCCGTGGGAGATCGTAGAGGCTGTACCAATGGATGCGGGGCGTCTCGCCGATGATGAGTTCGGCGGTGCGCTGAAGACCCCAGAACTGCACCTCCTCGGCGCCGAAGGTCGAGACGCCGACCTCCGAGACCCAGACCGGCAGGTTCGTGACCGCGCGAATCTCGGCGATCTTCTGGGGCCATTCGTGGAGCTGCCAGAGGTTCCAATCGAGGGGAAAGCCGTGGACGGCGACCGCGTCGACGACGTCGAGCAAGCCGTGGGTCTCCATCCGCTGGATGAAGGAAGGGTCGATCGGCGAGATGCCGCCCAGCACGCGGGTCAGCGACGGGTTCACCGCATGGACCGCCTGGCCGGCGAGCCTCGCCATCTCGGCGAAACGGAGCCATTCGGGGTCGAGCTCCGGGTCCCAGTGAGATTTGTTGTTCGGCTCGTTCCAGAGCATCACCGCTTCGATCATGCGCTGTCCTCCGGTGAGGGGCGGGCTGACCCCGCCGGGTGGACCGCGCCGGCTCCCAGGGGGAGCGGGGCGGTGCGGCAGACATAGACCTCGTCTTCCGGGTGGCGGATGATGGAGAAGCCGCTCGCGCGCAGCATCGCCTCGGTGCAGGCACGGTTGGGCACCCACCAGTTCGTCCAGTCGTTGGCGTAGCTGTGCTCGATGAAATGCAACTTCGGGTAGCCGGGCGCCTCGAATTGCGCGACGTCCCAGAAGTCGTGATCCGCCGCCACCGGCTCCACATCGCGACTGCCGCGCTGCATCGACTGGAAGACGAGGAGGTCGTCGGCTACGTGCTCGCGGATGAGGTCGAGGGCGAGCAGCGGGTGGCGCAGGTGGTAGAGCACGCCCATGAACAGGACGATGTCGAAGCGCTCGGCGAGCGCGCCGACATCGTAGACAGAGAGGTTGCGGAACTCGATCTCCTGCCCCGTCGTCGCTGCGGCGAAGCGGGCCTGCGCGAGGTAGCGCTCGTCGGAATCGAGGCCGAGGACCCGGGCGGCGCCGCGCCGCTTCATCTCGATCGCGTAGAAGCCGCCGTTGCAGCCGATATCGAGCACGCTCCTGCCGGTCAGGTCGGCGGGGATCGCGTCGGCGAAGCGGCGCCACTTCACCCGCGGGTAATCGCCGAGGAAATGGTTCGGGGCGGTTGCGACGCCGTTGAGGTCGAGGTTGTGGAACCACTCCCCGAGGGATGCGATCTGGCGGCGCAACGCCGTATTGTCGTCGATGAGGCTCATGGGCGGACGTCTCCCCGCATCGAGGAAGCCGGCGAGAATCGGGAGGCGTCGTGCGCCGCCGGCCCGCCCAGCGACAGGCGCTCGGGCAGGCCGTCGGGGCCTGCCTCGGCCAGGAGGGCGAGGGCCGAGCGGTAGCCGTCGAGGGTGCCGACATCGACGTAGGAGCGACCGGCCCTGACCCCGATGACGTCGCGCCCCTCTCCGAGATGGGCGTTGACGAGGGTGCCGATATACTCATCCGCGCAGAGCCGCGCCTGCCACAGGGCGTGGAGCTCGCCGAGCACGCGGCCCGGCATCTTGAAGGCGCCCCAGATCCAGTTCGAGGTCGCGTCGGCGCGCTTCACCTGGATCTCGCGCACGCGGTCGTCGCCGTCGAGGACGACCGCGTCGAACCGCTCCGGGTGATCGACGGGGAAGAGCAGGAAGGAGAGCGCGTCGTCCGGCAGCACCTTCAGGGCGTCCTCGGGGAACCAGACCGTGTCCGGCAGCCCGACGATCACCGGTTCGTCCGGCGCGACCAGAGGGAGGGCGCGGAAGATCGCGTCGCACAAGCCGCTCGCCTGCGGCTGCACGACATACACGATCGGCACGGTGCCGTAGCCGGCCCCGTAATACTCGACGATGTCGGACTTGCCCGGCGAGATCACGAAGCAGATCCGCGTCGCGCCCCCGCGCAGCATGCGCTCGACCAGGTACTCGCTGACCGCGCAGGGCCGCTCGGCCCCGTCGCGCAGCCGCGCGCCCACGGGCAGCAGCTCCTTCGAGAAGGCGAGGGGCTGGATGCGGCTGCCGCGGCCGGCCGCGGGCACGATTCCCCACATCTCACACCTCCTCGCGGTATTGCGGCGCATATCCCGCCGCCGGACGCCGCGCGGCGTCGAGGCGGCGTTCCAACTCATCCAGGCGATGGGACGCGGTGTGGTCCGAGAGTGTGCGGGCGCGCCCGGCCTCGGCGATGCGCCGGATCTCCGCGTCGGAGAGCGCGAGGGCCCCCAGCACCTCGTCGGCGTTCCGGACTAGGAGGATCTCCTCGCCGGGCTCGTAGAAGGCCGCCAGTCCGTCCCAGGCGTCGCTCAGCACGGCCGCGCCGCAGGCGCTGGCTTCGAACAGGCGGCCCGACGGGCACCAACCCATCCCGGCCATCGCAGCCCGCGTCACGTTGAGCGTCAACCGTGAGGAGGCGAAGAAGGCCGGGTGCTCCTGCGGCGTCACGTGGTGGACGAAGTGGATGTTGGCCGTCCACGGAAAGTCCGCCGGATATTGTGCGCCGCCGATCAGGAAGCGTGCCTCGGGCGATCGCCGCGCCGGCTCGATGAACAAGGCGTCGACGCCGGCCTGCCGGTCGGCGGCGTAGGTGCCGAGATAGGAAAGGCCGGCCCGAAACCGGTCGAGCGGCCCCGCCGGCCGGTGCACCAGCGGGTCGACATGCCCGTAGAGGGGCGCGACGCGCCGCGCCCCGAGTTCGTCGCGCAGCGCGTTGAGGGCCGCCCCGCCGGTGTAGCTGAGCGCGAGGTCGAAGCCGGAAAGCCCGTCCGGGCCGATATAGCCGACCGGCTCGCCCCGGCGCAGATGCGCGAGCGTCACCGGCGTGTCGAGGTCGTAGAAGACGCGCAGGGCACGCGGCGCCGAGAAGACGAGTTCCGTCGCAAGGTCCGCATCGGGGCAATAGGAGGTGACCATCGCGACGTCGGCCTCGGACACCGCGCGGGCCGCGCGCTGGCGGACATCGTCCCAATCGTCGAACAGCACGAGGTCTCCGCCTGGAAGCGCGAAGAGGTCGCGATGGTCGCGGTAATAGGGCACGTCGCGCTCGAAGAAGGTCAGGCTGTGCCCGCGCTCGGCCATGGCGCGGGCGAGGCCGCGCCAGAGTGTGGCGTGGCCGTTGCCCCAGGACGAGCTGATGGTGAGGCCGAAGACGACGAGCTTCATGACCGCCTCATCCTCCGCCCGGCCGCTCGTTGAGACCCGCGACCCGTCCCCCACAGGGCCAGAGGTCGAGGGTGCTCAGCGAGGCCGGATCCACCGCGATGCGGTCGTAGGAATCGATCGTCAGCCCGAGGATGTGGAGCAGGACGGCGCGGATGACGTCGCAATGGCTCACCACCACGCTCGGTCCGGCGAGGTCGCGCAGCAGCCCGAGGGCACGGGCACCGGCTTCCTCCATGCTCTCGCCGCCGGGCGGCCGAACCATGGACCTTGCCGCGTTCCAGGTCGCCCAGAGCGGGTCGTCCGCCAGCTCCGCGAAGCTGCGACCGGTCCACTCCCCGAAATCGATGTCGTCGAGGTCCGGAGCAAGCTCGACCGGCAGGCCGAGTTCCCCGGCGATGATGGAGGCCGTCTCCTGCGCCCGTTCGCGGGGACTCGACAATATGGCCTCGGCCTTGCAGCCAATTAGCCGCCTGGCGAGCGCGCGCGCCTCCTCCCGGCCCTCCTTGCTCAGGGCGATCCCCGGCATGCGCCCGCACAGGACGCTGTGCACGCGGTCATGCGAGGCGTGGCGCACGAGGTAGAGCCGGCTCATGCATCCTCCGTTCTGAGGGCCGGCTCGGGGTCGGACTCGCCGGCGATGAAGCGGAGCGTGCGCTCGCGGGCCTCGTGGTCCGTGAACTGGCGCGGGGGCGCCTTCATGAAGTAGCTCGACGGGCCGGTCAGCGCGCCGCCGATGCCCCGGTCGAGGCCGAGCTTGGCGCAGCGCACCGCGTCGATGACGATGCCGGCGGAGTTCGGCGAGTCCCAGACTTCGAGCTTCAGCTCGATACTGAGCGGCACCCCGCCGAAGGCCGTGCCCTCGAGGCGGATATGCGCCCATTTGCGGTCGGTGAGCCAAGGGACGTGGTCGCTCGGGCCGACATGGATGTCGTCGGCCTCCAGCGGCACGTCGAGCTGGCTCGTCACCGCGCGGGTCTTGGAGAGCTTCTTCGATTCCAGGCGCTCGCGCTCGAGCATGTTCTTGAAATCGGAATTGCCGCCGAAATTGAGCTGGTAGGTCCGGTCGAGGCGCACGCCGCGCTCGCGCATGAGGTTCGCCAGCATCCGGTGCACGATGGTGGCGCCGACCTGGCTCTTGATGTCATCGCCGAGAAGCGGCAGGCCGCGCAGCTCGAAGCGCCGGCGCCAGGCGGGATCGGAGGCGATGAAGACCGGGATGCAGTTGACGAAGGCGCAGCCCGCATCGAGCGCGCAGCCGGCATAGTATTCCGTCGCGGCCTGCGAGCCGACGGGCAGGTAGGAGACCAGCACCTCGGTGCGGGCGCTCTCCAGGGCCGCGGCCACGTCAACGGGCGGACTGGTGGCCTCCTCGATCTCCTTGCGCATGTAGCGGCCGATGCCGTCCAGCGTCGGCCCGCGCTGCACGGCGACGCCGCAGGGCGGGACGGCGGCGAAACGCTGCGTGTTGTTGGGTGGCGCCAGGATGGCCTCGGAGAGGTCTCGCCCGACCTTCGCGGCGCTGACATCGAAGGCCGAGGCGATCTCGATGTCGTCGACATGGTAGCCGCCCAGTGCCACGTTCATCAGGCCGGGCACGGCGGCCTCGGTGTTGACGCCGCGGTAGTGGTGCAGGCCCTGCACCAGGGCGGAGGCGCAGTTGCCGACCCCGACGATGCCGACTCGGATCTTGGCTCGGCCCATCATTGTCTCTCCCTGCCCGAGTCCGTCATGCCGCGGCGGCCTCAGCCCGCCGCCAGGACATCGCTCTCCAGCCGCCGCGACCTCACCGGTGCGGGCGGCGTGATCTCGTTGGAGAACCAGGCGATTGCCGCCTCCAGTCCCGCTTCGAGGCCGATCTTCGGCGACCAGCCGAGCAGCGCCTTGGCACGCGCGATGTCGGGCCTGCGCCGGCGCGGATCGTCGATGGGAAGCGGCCGGGTGACGAGCCGCGAGGCCGTGCCGGTGAGCCGCACGACGTGCTCCACCAGCTCCTCGACGGTGATCTCGCTCGGATTGCCGAGATTGACGGGGCCGCCGGGCGAGGCCTCGACGCTCATCAGCCGCATCAGGCCTTCGACCAAGTCGCTGACGTAGCAGAAGGAGCGGGTCTGGCTGCCGTCGCCGTAGATCGTGATGTCGGTGCCGGAGAGCGCTTGGCAGATCACGTTCGAGACGACCCGGCCGTCATCGGCCCTCATCCGGGCGCCGTAGGTGTTGAAGATGCGCGCGACCCGGACGTCGGTGCCGTGGACCCGCTCGAAATCGAAGACCAGGGTCTCTGCCGCGCGCTTGCCCTCGTCGTAGCAGGCGCGGGGGCCGGTCGGGTTCACGTTGCCCCAGTAGCATTCCTTCTGGGGGTGGACGTCGGGATCGCCGTAGACCTCGCTCGTGGAGGCCTGCAGGAGGCGGGCATCGGCGTCGCGGGCCAGCTCCAGCAAGCGGTGCGTTCCGATGACGCTCGTCATCATCGTGTGGACGGGGTCCGCCTGGTAATGCGGCGGCGAGGCCGGGCAGGCGAGATTGAAGATCCGGTCGAAGCGCGGCAGCTTCGGAAGCGGATCGACGAGGTCGGCCTCGATGAAGTCGAAGCGCGGCTCCTTCCGCAGGTGATCGAGATTGGCGTGGCGCCCCGTTTCCAGGTTGTCGATGCAGGTCACCCTCGCGCCGCCCGCGAGCAGCGCGTCGATCAGGTGCGAGCCGATGAAGCCCGCGCCGCCGGCAACGAGAACACGTGACGCTTTCTCTCTCGTCATGGACGACTTCTCCTTCGCCGCGCCGTTCACCGAACTCTTGGCCGGCCATCGATCCTGAACATCGCGGATGCCGGACGACGTGCCCTTGCGGGCCGCCGCCTCGCGCAGGTGCGTTTCGAGCTCGCCGGCCCGGTGCACGGCACTGTGACGGGCGAGCACGCTCGCCCGCGCGGCCCTCGCGATGTCGATGCGCTCGCTCTCAGGCTGTCCGTTCAGGATGGCGAGGACGTCCGCGGCTGTGTCGACGGGCAGGATCTCGGAGCCTGGGGCGAGGACGGTCTCCAGCCCGTTCCAGCGGTCGCTGAGGATCGGGGTGCCGCAGGACGCCGCCTCGAACAGGCGCACGCTCGGGCTGTAGCCGGCCCGGACCATGTCGGCGCGGGTGACGTTCAGCGTGTAGCGGCTCGCCGCGTAGAAATCCGGGTGGCCGGCCGGCGGCACGTGCTCGATGCGCTCGACATTCGCCGGCCAGTCGAGGTCGCGCGGGTATTGGGGGCCGGCCACGGCGAAGCGCAGGTTCGGCGCCCGGCGCGCGGGCTCGATCAGCAGACGCGTCAGAATCGGCTGCCGGTCGGGGCTGTAGGTGCCGAGATAGGAAAGGTCCCAGAGCTTCGCGCGGTCGAGGGCGGGGTAGGCCTCAGGGTCGACGGAGCAGTAGAGCTGCCTCGCTGCGGGAGAGCCGTAATGCTCCTCGATACGGCCGAGCGTCGGCCCGCCGGTGAAGGAGAGATAGAGGTCGTAGGTCCGGATCTGCTCCGGCGAGAGGTATTCGTGGTCTCCTGAAGCGAGCTTGGCGAGGGTGACCGGGGTGTCGATGTCGTAGAAGGCGCAAACCCCGCCCGTCCAGGATCGCACCCGCGTGCCGACCGCGACGCCGTCGGGTACGTAGGAACCGACGATGACGGCGTCGGCCGCCCCGATGGCGTCGCGGAAGCGGTCGAGATCGTCGAGGTCGCGGTAGAATGCGAGCCTGCAGAAATTCGGGTCCGGCAGGTCGCGATGGGCGGCGTACCAGGGCGTGTCGCGTTCGAGGAACAGGACCTCGTGCCCGCGCGCCGCGAAGGCCCTGAGCAGGGCCCGGTAGGTGGTGGCGTGGCCGTTGCCCCAGGAGGAGGACAGGCTCAAGCCCAGAACGACGATGCGCAGCGGAATCATGCGGCGCTCCGCTCGCGCTTGGCGGCAACCTCGTCGCGCAGGATGGCGTCCACCTCCGCGCCGCGATGGGCATAGGTGTGCTCGCGGGTGATACGGGTGCGGGCGGCCTCGCCGATCCCGCGGGCCCGTGCCGGGGTCAGCGCGGCAAGGTGATCCGCGACGTCTCGGCCGTCGCGGGCGACGAGCACCTCCGCGCCGTCCTTCAGAAAGAGGTCGAGCCCGACCCAGGCGTCGGTGACGAGGCAGGCGCCCGCCCCGGCCGCCTCGAACACGCGGGTCGCCGGCGAGTAGCCGACCGCCGCCATGCTGTCGCGGGCGATGTTGAGAACGGCCAGCGGGGTCGCGTTGAAGGCGTTGTGCTCGCGCGTATAGACATGGCCGAGATGGCGGACATTGCCCGGCATCGGCTTCGAATCCCAGCCGTTTCCGCCGATGAGGAAGGAGCGCCCGGGCAGCCGTGCGGCCGCATCCAGGAAGAACGTCTCTACGCGCGCCTCGCGATCCGGCAGGCGGTTGCCGAGGAAGGCGAGGTCGGCCGAGAAGCGCGGGTCTGCCTGGACGGGATGGTGGGTGTCGGGATCGAGCGCGTTGTAGATCGGTACGCAGCGGCGCGCACCGAAGCCCTCGTAGGCGGCGATCACCGGCGGCCCGCCGCCATAGGTGAGGACGAGGTCGAGGGCCGGCATCGCGCGGTGCAGGGCGTGGCCCGGATGGGCGGCGAGCTCGGCCAGGGTGGCGGGCGCATCGACGTCCCAGAAGATGCGGATCGCCTCGGGCCGGGAGGCGGCGATGACGCCCTC